>Ga0306920_100000229_pt1 | contig 66034 bp, 50 predicted proteins | sample flu12Cox44000170_FD_204666 | JGI IMG/M metagenome (GOLD analysis project Ga0306920, IMG submission 204666) | Lab enrichment of tropical soil microbial communities from Luquillo Experimental Forest, Puerto Rico - flux4day.12C.oxic.44.000.170 (v2)... | ecosystem: Environmental > Terrestrial >...
GCTGCCGTGCGCGCCCTCGCCCTCGATGGTCCAGTACTCCTGCGCGATGAAGGCGGCGATCTCCTCCTCGCGCTCGCAGATCATGCGTAATGCCGGACTCTGCACGCGGCCCGCCGACAATCCGCGGCGCACCTTCTTCCACAGCAGCGGGGAGAGATTGAAACCGACCAGGTAGTCGAGGGCGCGGCGCGCCTGCTGCGCATTGACCAGCTCCATCGACAACCCACGCGGCCGCTCGACCGCTTCGCGGATGGCGTTGCGCGTGATCTCGTAGAACACCACCCGATGCACGTCCTTGCCATCGAGGGTGCCGCGCGAATCGAGGATCTCCTTCAGGTGCCAGGCGATCGCCTCGCCCTCGCGATCGGGGTCGGTGGCGAGGTAGAGGGCCTTGGACTTGCCGAGCGCGCGCGCGATCGCTGCGACGTGGCGCTCGTTCTTCTCGAGCTCCTGATACTTCATCGCGAAGTCGCGGTCGGGGTTGACCGCGCCTTCCTTCGGCACGAGGTCGCGCACGTGCCCATAGGAGGCGAGCACATCGAAGTCCCGCCCGAGATACTTCTTGATGGTCTTCGCCTTAGCGGGGGACTCGACGATGACGATGTTGTCTGCCATGACTTACCGAAAATGCCCGATCCTGAAACAAAAAACCGCGGGCGAGCCGCGGACCTCATTCGAGCGGCGCGCAGCGGTGTCAGTGCGGCGCATTGACCGGTGCTTCCAACATCAGTCCGCCGAGTCGCTCGACCGCCAGCTCGCATCCCGGCTGGCTCGAGAGCACCATGAGCACGACCCACTTCAGCTGTTCGGTGTCGGGCTCCTCCGCATCGAGCGCGAGCAGCCGCTCGATCACGATCTCGCGCTGCGGCGGTGTCAGCACGCGCGCCCGCTCGAGCGTCAGCAGCAGCCCACGACACTCCGTGGAGAGTCGCATGAGCTCGCCGTCGGAGAAAATTCGCACGCCGCCCGCCGGCGCGCAGCTTGCATCCGGCGATGCGCGCTTTTGTCCGAAGGCGAGATCGGTGAGCCAGTCGAGCGCGCGCTCGACCTTGGCGGGTGCGAAGCCCGCGCGCTCGAGGTCGCGTGCCAGGTGCTCGCGGCGCGGCACCGCCGGCGCTTCCACCAGCATGTAGCGGTCGAAAACGTAGATCAGGATGTCGAGAACGCTGCCGGTCGTCATCTCAAGGTGTTCGGCCATAGCGGCCGCCTGGGAACGTCGCCACACGTCCCTCGAGCTCGAGTATCAGCAGCATCGAGGCAACTGACTCGCCCGGCAGGTGCGTGCGTGCGACGAGAACATCAATGGTCGCGGGCTCAAAGCCGAGGGCATCTAACAGCATTTCATACTCCTTGTCCAATTCGGGCGGTTTGCGCAGCTCGGCTTCGCGCGACGTAACCTGTTCTTTCCTAACAGGAAACCGCAGCTCCGTCAGGACATCCGCGGCTTCTTCGACCAGTTTCGCGCCGCTCTTGATGAGTTGGTGGCAGCCGCGCGAGAGCGGGCTGTGAATCGATCCGGGGATGGCAAACACGTCGCGCCCCGACTCCGCTGCGTACCGCGCGGTGATCAGCGACCCGCTGTAGCGCGCCGCCTCCACGACCAGCGTTCCGAGGGACAGCCCGGCGATGATGCGGTTACGGCGTGGGAAATGCCGCCGCAGTGGTGGCGTGCGTGGGGGAAACTCCGACACCAGCGCGCCTGCGGCGCGGATGCGCCGTGCGAGCGCGGTGTGCTCGGCCGGATAAACGCGATCGAGTCCGGTGGCAAACACGGCGAGGGTCAGGCCGCCGCCGGCGAGCGCCCCTTCGTGACTCGCCGCGTCGATGCCGACTGCGAGCCCGCTGGTCACCGCGAGCCCCGCGCCGGCGAACCAGGCGGCGAACTCGCGTGCCGTGGCGCGCCCGGCCGCCGTGGGACTGCGCGAGCCGACCATCGCAAGCTGTGCCGTGGAGAGGGCCTCCACCGATCCCAGCACGTACAGCGCCGCCGGTGCGCCGCTGCTCTGTAGCAGGAGCGCCGGATAGTCCGGGTCGGTGGCGAGCACGATGCGCGCGCCACTTGCGGCGATCCATACCAGATCGGCATCGATCGCCGCATGATCCGGCGCGGCGAGAAACTGCTGCGTGGCGTCCGGCAGCCGCACGCGCTGCGTCACCCGCGCGCCAAGCGCACGCTCCGGCTCGCCACCCGCGGCGTCGAGCAGCTCACGCAGGTGCCCGGCCTCGAGGGCCGGAGTACGTGCCAACACGGCGCGGGCCCGGTTCGTATCCATCGCCGGGACTATAAGGAAGCGCGCCGCGCAGCGCCGCTGGCAAATGGCACGCAAGCGCACGGCCGATGGCGGCCGTGCGGGGCGTGTCAGAGGTTACGGATTGTGGACCGGGGCGCCGTTGCGAATGATGTTGGACGCCCCGACGATCAGTCCGTAGCTCATCCGGTCATAGACCTTGAACACGAGCATCGTCCCGGCCCGCTCATTCGGGAGCTGCACATGCGGCACGAAGGTGGTGTTGAATCCGTTCATGCTGTTGGTGATGGATCGGCCGCCTCCCCACAGATCGCGCACCACTTCGCCCGCCTGGTCGACGGCGAGCACGGTGCCGGGCTCGATGCCATGGCGCTTGCCGCGGTTGATCGCGACCACGTAGAACTGACCGACCAGATCGGTTCCCCCAACCACACTGATGATGTTCCCGTGGACCTGCGAGGTGGGCACCGACGGCGTGAAATTGACCGGCACCTGGTTGTCAGAGGACACGAGCCGATCGCCCGCGAGCGTCTCGCGCGCCGTATCGATCATCACCGCCTTCGCGGGCTCACCCGAGCGCTTCACGAGCGCCGTCCCCGTGTAGATACCCTCGTAGCCGAGCACCTTGCCGTCATCCGGATCGCGGAGCTGGGTCGAGATGTGCATCACCGCGTAACGCGAGTTCTCCGCGGCCTGGAGGTTCTTGATGTAGACCTCGATCTCATTGCCGGCCACCTGGTGCATGTCGCGGAAGGCGAGCACGTAGGGCGCGTGGCGGATCTCGTCCTCGCTCATGAGGGTCGGCCGCGACAGGAACGAGGCGATCGCGGCGTACGGAATAGTCGGAATCGCGTTGGCGAGCGGGTCACTGCGTAACCGCGGATCGAGCCGTGAGACGCCGGCCTCCTCGAGGCGCACTTCGAGGCGCCCGCCCGCGCCGTAGCCGAGCGCCAGCTTGTCGCCCGGGTAAATGAGGTGCGGGTTCGGAACCTGGGGATTGATGACCCAGACCTCGGGCCATAGCCACGGATCCTTCAGGTACATCGTGGCGATGCCCCAGAGGGTATCGCCGCGCTTGACCGTGTAGTGCATCGGGGCGCCCGGGTTCGCCTCCGCAGCCGCGGTACCACCCGTGGCGGTGCTCACGTTCGCGCTGCTGGCCGTGTCGGTGCTGGCGCCCGCGCTGCTGCCGGTGTCGGCGCTCGCGCTCGCAGCTTCAGGTGTCGTGGCGGGCGCCGCTTCGGTCGCGGTCATCTGCTCGGGCGCAGGCGATGCGGCAGCACCGTCCTCGGCGTTCGCCACAGGGGCGGGCGCTCGGGCTGTATCCGCGGCGCGGTGGTGCATGCAACCCGAAAGGGCAAGGCACAGGCTCAGCAAGCCCGCGGCGGCGCGAGCTCCAAGTACTTGATTTGAGACCATCCTCCACTCCTCTTAGCGCGAGGCGGACCAGACCTGCGCAGCTGATTCTAGGCGTTATACTGGCAGCACGCCCGGTCCCGAGCCGAATTAATGTCAACTTTGTGCGCTGGATCACGGCCCTCCGTGCCCCCATATCAGGCAGTACAATGGCTCTACGCACCATTCTCGAATTTCCCGATCCGCGGCTGCGCACACGCGCCGAGCCGGTGACGCGCTTTGACGCCGCCCTCGGCGCCCTCATCGACGACATGCTCGAGACCATGTACGCCGCTCCCGGCATCGGGCTCGCGGCGACCCAGGTCGATGTCCACAAGCGCCTCATCGTCATCGACATCTCGGAGGAGCACAACGAGCCGCTCGTGCTGATCAACCCCGAAATCCTGGCGCGCGAAGGGGAGGCACAAACCGAGGAGGGGTGCCTGTCCGTTCCGGGCATCTTCGATGAGGTGAAACGCGCCGCCCGGGTGCGGGTGCGTGCTCAGGATCGCAACGGGGATACGTTCGAACGCGATTACGAAGACGTTCTCGCCGTATGCATCCAGCATGAGATGGATCACCTCGAGGGGCGGCTGTTCGTCGACTACCTCTCCGACCTCAAGCGCGAGCGTATTCGCAAGAAACTCGACAAGGATCGGAAGGACCGTGCGTCGCGGGCGGCTACGGCGACGATGGGCGCACGCCGCGCCTACTAGTCGATGGGAAAGAGTCGCCTGCGGCGCTTTTTCTAGTGTTGCGCGTCGCCTTCGCGGGCACACCGGAATTCGCGTTGCCAGCTCTGGCGGCGTTGCAGAGCCATCACGAGGTCATCGGCGTTCTGACGCAGCCGGATCGGCCGAGCGGACGCGGCCGGCGCCTGACGGCGAGCCCCGTGAAAGTTGCGGCCGTTGCCGGCCAGCTGCCGCTCGCACAGCCGCCCACGCTCAGAAGTGAGGATGCCCGGGCGCAGATCGCGCGCTGGCATCCCGATGTCCTGGTGGTGGCTGCGTACGGCCTGATGGTCCCGCCTGAGGTGCTGGCCCTTCCGCCACTCGGTTGCCTCAACATTCACGCCTCGCTTCTCCCGCGCTGGCGCGGCGCCGCGCCGATCGAGCGCGCGATTCTGGCGGGCGATCCCTGCACTGGCATCTCGATCATGCAAATGGACGCGGGCCTCGACACCGGACCCGTGCTGCTGCAGCGGCGCATCGAGATTGCCCGCGACGATACCGGCGGCTCGCTGCGCGCGAAGCTGGCCACGGTCGGAGCGGAGACCCTCCTGGAAGCGCTTTCCGCGCTCGCCGCAGGGACGCTCGCCGCAAAACCGCAGACCACGGAAGGCGCGAGCTATGCCCCGCGCATTACGAAGGCGGAGTCGCGCATCGACTTCCGCGTCACCGCGCTCGAGATCGAGCGGCAGGTTCGTGCCTTCAACCCGGAGCCGGTCGCCGAGACCCGCCTCGAGGGTGAGCAGCTCCGTATCTTTGCCGCGCGGGCACTTCCGCCCGGGAGCGACTCGCTCTCGCGCCAAACTGACGGCAGAAGCAGCGATCCTGGCGTGATCCTCTCCGTACAGGATGGCTACATGCTTGTTCAATGCGGCCAAGGTCTACTCGCAGTGAGTGAGGTGCAGCGTCCAGGGCGGCGCCCGATCAGCGTCCGCGATCTCTCGCACAGCTTTGCACTGCCAGGCCGCCGCCTTGGCTAGGACTCCCTGGGCACCGGGCGCACCGGCGCTGGCCGCGGCCGCTCGCGCGGTTGAGGCTGTCACGGCCCGGGGCCGGTCGGCGGACGCAGCGCTCGCCGCGAGTCTGGAGCGTGCCCCCGGTGCACCCGAGGCCTCGGCCGTCCGTGCCATTACTCTCGGGACACTGCGATGGTATCTGCGCCTCGCTCCAGCCCTTGAGGGTCTGGCGGCGCGCCCCGAGGCCCTCGCCGCGACCGTAAGGTCACTGCTTGCGGTCGCGGCGCACCAGGTGGAGTACTCCCGCAACGCTCCCGAAGCGACCGTTCACGTCGCCGTCGATGCAGCGCGGCTCCTCGGCACGAAGCGGGCCACCGGGCTCGTCAACGCCGTCCTGCGTCGATTCGTGCTCGAACGTGCAGCGATCTTCGCGCAAATCGATGTGAGTTTGCCCGCACGAACCGCCCACCCTGCATGGCTCGTCGAGCACATCTGCGCCGCTTGGCCACAGCGGGCTATCGACGTTCTCACCGCCAATAACGCCCATCCCCCGATGGCGCTGAGGGTCGACCTCTCGCGTGGCAGCGCGGCGGGATACTGTGCTCGACTTGCCGAGCAGTCGATTGACTCACGATTGATACACTGGTTGCCGTCGGCGGTCGTTTTGAATCGCCCAGTATCCGTGAACGAGCTTCCCGGCTTCAGCGAGGGCCTCGTGTCCATTCAGGATGCCGGTGCGCAGCTCGCGGCGCTGCTGCTTGGTGCCTCGCCCGGAATGCGGGTGTTGGATGCGTGTGCGGCGCCGGGCGGAAAGACCGGTCACCTCCTCGAGCTTCTGGGTGAGGGCGCCGAGGTCACGGCGCTCGACATTGACGCTCCACGGGTCGGGCTGATCGCGGAGAATCTGAAGCGTCTGAGGCGCGCAGCGCAGCTCCATGTCGGGGATGCGCGCGATCCCACAACCTTCTGGGACGGCCGTCCATTCGAGCGCATCCTCATCGATGCGCCGTGCTCCTCGACGGGCGTCATCCGCCGCCACCCGGATATCAAGCTCCTGCGGCGCCCGGGCGACGTGCCGGCTTTCGCGGCGACGCAGCTCGCGATACTGCGCGCTGCGACCGCAATCCTGGCCCCCGGGGGGCGGATGCTCTACTCGACCTGCTCGGTCCTGCCGGAAGAGAACGAGCAGGCCGTGGCCGCGCTCATGGCGAGCGAACCCGCGATGCGCCACGTGCCTCTGCCGGCTGCCGAGCAGGTGCCCGGAGCGATCGAGCGGCGGCTCGGGGTGCAACTTCTGCCCGGAGCAGCGGCGGGGACGGACGGCTTCTATTATGCTTGTCTCGAAAAGACAACGACTGAGGCCTGAATTGTCTACGTCTGGAGGGGAGGCACCAGGGAACGGCCGAGTCCTGTCGTTGTATCCATGCTACGCGCCCATGTGACAACGGACGGTTTGAGGCGGAGCATCGTGCTCGCGGCCGCCTGCGTCATCGCATTGACGCGGTGGGGCTCGAGTTTTGCCGACGCACTCGATGGTCTGCTCGAAGTTCGCTCGGCGTACGTGAACATCGACAAAGGCGTGTTCCTGCTGCATGCGCGCGTGGATTACCCGATGAGCCCTGCGATCCGCAGCGCACTCAAGGACGGCGTCTCGCTCACCTTCGACCTCGATGCGCGCGTCGATCGCGAACGCCGCTTCTGGTTCAACGCGAACATCGTCGATCTGACGCTGCGGCGCGAGCTCACTTATCACGCGGTGACCGACCGCTTTCTCGTGCGCGACACGCGCAGCCGCGACCAGATGAGCTTCTCCACACTCGATGAGGCGCTCGACTACCTCGGCAGGGTCGATGCCTGGCCGATTCTGGTCGAGCCGCAGCTCGACGGGGGTAATTACACCATCAGCGTGCGAGCGGGTATGCGGCGCGGCCACTTGCCGGCCTCGCTCCGCGCTATTCTTTTCTGGACCAACGACTGGGCACGCGTGAGCGAGTGGTACACATGGTCACTCCCCGAGTGAGCGGCGCAGCGCCGCGGCGGCTGCGCTGGATGGCAGTCGGGCAGATAGTGCTGTGGAGCGCCATCGGGCTCGGCGCCTTCCTGCTGCTCGCCAAGAGCGTGCAGAACTCGCCCGAGTTCGGGCGGCTGCAGATCTGGATCCTGGCGTTCGACATCTGCGCCGTATTCGCACTCTCGGTATTGTTGGCCCGCAAGCTATGGCGGCTGGTACGCGACTATCGCGCTCACGTGCCCGGCTCGCGCCTCACCGCACGCACCGTCGCCATCTTCGGGGCGCTGGTGATCGCGCCGTTGCTGATCGTGTATCTCTCGTCCCTCGAGTTCATCAACCAGGGCATCGACAGCTGGTTCAAGGTCGAAGTGAAGCAGGGCCTCAGCGACGCCGTCGGCCTCTCACGCGCGGCACTCGATCTGCGCACGCGCGAATACACCGCACGTACGCTGGCACTCGCTGCAGGGCTCACACGTGCATCACCCGCCGAACTGCAGACACGTCTCGATGAGGAGCGCCGCGCGAGCCAGGCACTCGAGGTGGTGCTGTTCTCCGAGCAGGGGCGCGTCATCGCTGCGAGCCTCGAGAATCCGCTGGAGAACCTGCCGTGGCAGCCGCCACCTGACCTGGTGCGCCAGGTCGAGCAGCACCTGCCGTACGTGAGCCTCGAGCCACAATCCGGTGGCCGCTACCTGATCCGCACGGCGGCCGCGCTCGGCGGTCCTGGCAGCCGCGACGAGCGCTTCGTGGTGGCAACCTATCCGCTGCCGGCGCAGCTCGCCGCGCTCTCGGAGGCGGTGCAGAACACCTACTCGCAGTATGGCGACCTCGCCGCGTTTCGCGAGCCGCTGAAGTACAGCTTCCGTCTGACGCTCACGCTGGTACTGCTGCTGTCGATGCTCGCCGCGATCTATGGCGCGATCTACTCGGCGCAGCGCCTGGTGCGGCCAGTGCAGGACCTCATCGAGGGCACACGCGCAGTCGGCAAGGGCGACTTCGGCACGCGCCTGCCGCTGCCCTCGCGCGATGAGATGGGCTTTCTCGTGCACTCCTTCAACGACATGACGAAGAAGCTGCGGCGCGCCCGTACCGAGGCGACCCAGAGCCAGCAGGCCGTCGAGCGCGAGCGCGAGCGGCTCGCGATCATCCTGGCGCGCCTCTCGACCGGTGTACTCGCCATCGACCGCAACATGACGGTCCGCACCGCCAATGCCGCGGCCGGTGCCATTCTCGGCACCGACCTGTCGGCGGCCACTGGACGCCCGCTGCCGGAGCTCGCTGCGACCAACGAGCGGCTCGGCCAGTTCGTCGCCGCGCTGGCGGTGCGCTATGCCGCCGGCCGTGAGGAATGGCGCGAGCAGCTGGACCTCGACGGTGCCAGCGGCCGCCGCACGCTGATGTGCGCTTGCACGCCGCTCCCGGGCGAGGATGCCGACATGGGCTTCGTCATCGTGTTCGATGACATCACGACGCTCCTCCAGGCGCAGCGCGATGCGGCCTGGGGCGAGGTGGCGCGGCGCCTCGCACACGAGATCAAGAATCCGCTCACGCCGATCCAGCTCTCAGCCGAGCGGTTGCGGCGCCGGCTGCTCGCCGGCATGAGCGAGCGCGATGCGGAGATCCTCGAGCGCGGCACGCGTACCATCGTGCAGCAGGTCGAGACGATGCAGCAGATGGTGAACGCGTTCAGTGAGTACGCCCGCGCGCCGGAGATGCACGTCACGCGCTTCAGCCTGAATCAACTCGTGAGCGAAGTGGCCGATCTGTACCGCTCGCAGGCTCCGCGCACGCGCATTCGGCTCGATCTCGATGAGCACATCGAGAGCATCGAAGCCGATCGCGGCCGGGTACGGCAGATCATCAATAATCTGGTGATCAATGCGCTGGAGGCGCTCGAGGGCGTCGAGAGTCCGCTGCTGGAGATCACCACACGCCTCGATAACAGCCCCGAGGCCGCATACGCGGCGGTGACCGTGTGTGACAATGGGCCCGGCTTCCAGCGGGAACTGCTGGGCAGGGTGTTCGACCCCTACGTCACCAGCAAGCCCAAAGGCACCGGTTTAGGTCTCGCCATCGTGAAGAAGATCATCGAGGAACACGGCGGGCGGATTGACGCGGACAATCGCCCTGAGGGCGGCGCACGCATACGCGTGGTGCTGCCGGTCAAGGACAGCACCCGTTCGGCCACCGGCGCGGCGCGCGAGCGACGGGATCAGTTGCGGAGGGAAAGAGCGTGAGTGGTCCACACATTCTCGTGGTCGACGACGAGGCGGACATCCGCGGCCTGCTGAAGGAGATCCTCTCCGAGGAGGGTTACGAGGTGGACGTCGCGGCCAACGCCGCACAGGCACGCGCGTCGCGCGCACGCCAGGTACCCGACCTCGTGCTGCTCGACATCTGGATGCCGGACGTCGATGGCATCACGCTGCTGCGCGAGTGGTCGGCTGCCGCCACCGACGGCTGTCCGGTCGTCATGATGTCCGGACACGGCACCGTCGAAACCGCGGTCGAGGCGACGCGCCTCGGCGCATTCGATTTCGTCGAGAAGCCGCTGTCGCTCGCGAAGCTGCTGCGCACCGTGGAGCGCGCGCTCGACGCCGGTCGCCGCCATCGTCAGTCCGCGCGGATGCTCGGCTCACCGCTCGCCGTGCCGCTCGGCAAGAGCAGACTGATGCAGCAGCTGCGCGCCGAAGCGCAGCAGATCGCCGCCAACCCCTCCGCGGTGCTGCTGGTCGGGGAGCCGGGCTCGGGCCGCGAGGCGTTCGCCCGTTACCTGCACGAGCGCGCCCCGCGCGCGGCGGCACCCTTTGTCGGACTGATTGCGTCCAGCCTGCGCGATGCGGACGCCGAGGCGCGCCTCTTCGGTCGCGAGGGTGGCGAAGGCGAGAGAGTTGCCGGTGCGCTCGAGGAGGCCGCCAACGGTACCCTGTTCATCCACGAGCTCGAGGACCTGCCGGCGGGTGTGCAGCGGCTGCTGGTGGGTGTTTTCGAGTCGGGGCAGTTCACGCGCCTCGGCGGCAGCGAGCCGATCCCCTTCCGCGCGCGCGTCCTGTCCTCGGCGCAGCCCGGCATCGAGCAGCGAGCGGGGAATGAGGGTCTGCGGCGCGATCTGCTCGGACACCTCAATGTGCTCATCATACGCGTCCCGCCCCTGCGCGAGTACGCCGAGGACGTGCCCGATCTCCTCCGCTACCACGTGGACCGGCTGGTCGACAGCGACGGGCTGTCGTTTCGCCGCTTCAGCGTGGCGGCGCAGAACCGGCTGCGCAACTACCCCTGGCCCGACAACGTGCGCGAGCTTCGCCACCTGGTGCATCGGCTGTTGATTCATGGCGGCACGGAGGAGATTCGCCTCGAGGAGATCGAGCGCGAGCTCGCGGTGCAGACCCCGCCCGATGAGCCGCTCGTGAAGCAGGATCTGCTCGCGCTGCCGCTGCGCGAGGCGCGCGAGCAGTTCGAGCGCGCTTATCTCCAGCAGCAGCTGCTGCTGTGCAACGGCAAGGTGGGCCAGCTCGCCAAGCGGGTCGGCATGGAGCGTACGCACCTCTATCGCAAGCTGCGATCGCTCGGGGTGGATTTCAGGAACATCAGCGAGGATTGAGAGTCCGCGCTCAGAATGGGGGGCGCCGCGATCGCGAAAGAGGCTTTTCGGCGCCGCCGCGAGTCCATCCTTGGAGGCTGCGGGCGCGCCATCCCTGGCGCGCACGCCGCCGAAAAGCCCCTTTCGCGCTCACGGCAACCGTGACCGCGAGCGCCGACTTCCTCGCGTATGTGCTTGACCAGCTCGCCGAGCTGGAGGGCGTCACTTCGCGGCGCATGTTTGGCGGCTCGGGCCTGTACTGCGAGGAATTCTTCTTCGGACTCATTGCTGATGACGTGCTGTATCTGCGCGTGGATGAATCCAACCGCGCTGACTACGTCGGGCGCAACATGGCGCAGTTCCGGCCGTACGTCGACCGGCCGCAGCTGAGCATGAACTACTTCGAGGCGCCGGCGGATGTACTGGAGAATGCCGGCGAGCTCGTCACCTGGGCGAGGCGGTCGGTGGAGGTCGCCATGAAGGCGCCGAAGGCGGTGAAGAAGGCGAAGCGGCGGCGGCCCAGCGTGCGAAAGCGATAACCGGTGCAGGACCTGTCGAGATCTGGGCCGCCCCGGAGACCAGTTTGGAGGGATCCCCGCACGGTGCTCATCACGGGGGCTACGGGTGGTCTCGGCAGCGCACTGGCTGAAAACTATGCGGCCGCCGGTCGCACACTGATTCTGCACGGGCGTGATGCAGCCCGGCTCGCGGCACTCTCGCAGACCTGTGAAGCGCACGGTGCGCGGGTCATCCAGCTCACCTTCGATCTTCGTGACGCCGACGCCGTCGTCCGGGAATTGCGACTCGTCTCGCAACGGGAACCCATTGATTTGGCTATCGTCAACGCCGGCGTGACTCGGATGATCGGGGCTGGGGAAGAGGCGGAATCCTGGGAAGTTGGACGCGAGATTCTGGCGGTGAATCTGGATGGTGCCCTCGCTACGGTAGCCGGCGTGCTCCCGGACATGCGCCGCAGAGGATGCGGTCAGATCGCGCTCATGAGCTCGCTCGCCGGAGTCTATGGGCTCCCGCAGACACCTACCTACAGTGCAAGCAAGGCGGCGCTCAAGGCATACGGCGAGGCGCTGCGACTATGGCTCGCGCCGCAGGGCGTCGCGGTGAATGTTGTGTTGCCGGGTTTTGTGGTGACGCCTATGACGGCGAGCCTCAAGGGGCCGAAGCCTGCGCTGCTCTCTTCCGAGCGTGCCGCGCTTCTGATCCGAGGGGGTCTCGCGCGCAATCAGGCGTGCATCGCATTTCCCCGCTCACTCGCGTGGGGACTGCGGTGGCTGTCGGTGATGCCGGCCCCGCTCACCGAACGCATAATGCGGGCGCTGGGATTTAGTGAGTGACGAGAGTGGAGCGCCGTGCCGTCAACACGCAAACGGCGCGCTGATTCCCGACTAGGGGGACTACCGTGCCCATGTTCCGTGGTTCAGGGGAGTTCTCCGGCGAACTTCGCGGCTCGTATTCGATCTGCAACGACAGCGTCTTGGAGATTGCCGAGGGTTGCTCGAGTGAAAACCTGCGGATCGATATTGCCTGCAGCCGGGTATCAATCGGCCGCAGCTGCAACCTCAGGTGCATCGAGATTTACGCAAGGGGGTCGGAGATCCAGATCGGCGACGGAACCGGCTTCACCTGGAACGCGCAAATTCTTTCTCACGAAGCGTCGCAAATCAGAATTGGCAAGGACTGTCTCTTCGCGAGCAACGTCATTATTACAACGAGTGATATGCATTCGATCGTGGATGCCGATACGGGAGAGCGCATTAACGCGCCTGGTCCTGTCGACATAGGCGATCACGTCTGGATCGGCCAGAACGTATACGTGCTGAAAGGTGTTCGGATCGGTGATGGCTCGATCGTGGGTGCCGCCGCGGTCGTTACTCGCACCATCCCTGCCAAATCACTCGCCGTGGGCTCTCCGGCTCGCGTCGTGCGCGAGAACGTTACATGGCGGCATGACTTGATCCAATATCAGCCCCGGTAGATTAAGCATTGCGGCGACGGACCCTCCGAATCAGACGGTCCATCCAGAAATCATGGCCGACGCTGGGCTGCTTCGGCCCGTCAGACCTCTAGTCGGCAGCCTGCGAGTCCGACACTAAACGTGCGTTCATCCGCGGCGTCAACGAGCGTGAGACAGGGTGTGTACGCGAAGTTCGTTTCAAAATTGATCCTGAGTAGCCGCCAGTTCCCGTGGTGTCCAACGGGTTCAGCAGCGTGCAAGTCGATGAGCCAGTCTTTGCAAAAATCCGAGGCGAGGGACAGCTCGGAAAGCAGCACCGAGCAATTGTCCGGACCGATGTTATGGGCTTGGATTCGCAAGTCGTCAACGGCGAGTCCAGGCGCGCATGAATGCTCAATCAACGGACTGATCTGGTTGTAAATTCTGAGTACGAGCGTATTGATCCCGATAGGTGCATACACAGCCAAGCTGGAGCTGCGTTGCATCCACGCTAGCCGATCGGGCTCCGCAGCTTTAAAGACGCCGTACAGCGGTTCAATGCATGATTCGAGCGCCTTCGGGGTTCCCTGAATCATGTGTTCGAATGGAACTTGATAATAGTCCTGTGAGTATCCAAGAGCCGACATCTCGGAGGCGCAGAGGTGTAGGATCTTCCAACGATTGAGCGGAGTGACTCGCTCCCACGCATCGGTAGTAGTCGGGCCGCCGACAATTCCCACTACGCGATCGAGATAATCGGACGTGGACTCGACCCCAAGGAAAGCGCATGCACGAGCAAGTGTGTGCGACGGATTCGACAGCAACTCGTCAAATGGAACAACCATAACCTCGGTGGAATGAAGACCTGCCGATGCGATGCACTGTGCGTGTCGACTGTAAAGGCCGACACGCTGTTCGATCTCGCCAGCCATGACCTCGCCCCATGGATCGGCCGTACTCCGCGCATACATTGACGCGATTACAGCAAATGGCTCGCGGTGTGTTACCAGCCAGCGACGTGCGAGTCCCAACATTCCAGGGACCAGAAGTGCATTGGATGGCGTCTTTTCTGCGATAAGCCGCCGGGTCGTGTATTGCCTGAAAAACCGAGCCAGCAATTGGCCGCATTCTTGAAGTGCTTGATCTCTTCTTAGATTCTTCCCAAGGATCCCAGTTGCGTCGACAGCAAGCCTGTGAACGGCCTCTAATGTGAGCTCTACTGTCGGCACTACTCCGATGATTTCTCGATGCCAGTCGGATTTATCTATCAACACTGACTTCAGCTGACGGAAGAGCATCCGCTCAACGAGCAGTTGGTTCTCTCGTCGCATCGGGAGACCCATTGTCACTTGATCCATCACCGGCAGGAGAGCGGATTCGGAACTCCAGCAAAAAATCTCCGGATGTAGTGCTACGGCGCGTGCTAGAGCCGTGGTCCCCGAACGCGGGATGCCGCCAAGCAGGATGTCCATATCCTGCACGCGCCCTGTTCGCGCGGCGTCCATTGCTTGCATCGCCACGCTACTCGTCATTTAACGCCAACGATCACAGGATTCAGCAGCATGTAGCCATTCATGGGACTGAATACGAATTCCGCACTCGATTTGGAAAACCCTGACGCTCGAACCTCGTCAAGGATGCGCCAGCCAAAACTACGAAAGCTAAGTATGCCGTCCGGATTTGCCGGATCTCCATGAAACTCCGGCGGAAGAAAATGCTGGACTGAGCCGTCGGCCATCATTTCGGCGCGAACCACATGTTCGTACGTATCTCTGCCCAGCCAGGGAAAGGTCAGAAGCGCGCGTCCACCGGGAACAAGCACACGTGCCATCTCACGAAGTGCGCCGATATAGTCTGGGATATGTTCTAGGATCTCCATGCTGATGATGCAGGAGAACTGACTATCGCCGAACGAAAGACGCGTCAGGTCTTCGTAGCGGATGCCGGCCTCAACCTCGCCGGGCTGGCGGCCAGGCTCGTATTGACTGGATGTCAAGTTCGGAATTCGTTCGTCCAGCCATTGTCTAAATCGAGAATGATGTCCGACATGGTAGACTCGGTCACCAGTGTCGTGGGCTTCAAAGAATACGCGAAGCACTGCCCTATCGAGGTTACTCAGATTGCATGTGCACGTTGTCCCACCCCACCAATCCACTGCATATTGAAATCGAGTTTCAACGGCTAGCTTCTTGGGCTTTGCAGCGAACGCGGTCTGGCATTCACAGACGTCGCAGATGCCATTGAGGCTAAACGGCTCCGGGCGATTACCTAGCGTTTCATGCCAGAGCCAGATTTGCGTGAGCAGTTTCGCGTTACGTTCCGCGAACACACGGTAGTCGAAGTGCGACACGAACGATAAACGGGAAAAGCCACTTATTGGAAGCATTTACTACTTATCTCTTTTCCTGCGGCTTAGAAGCCACCTATTGACGCGACTCACCCATCGCATCTTTGAGGGAATATGGGAGGGCTACATCGAAGCTGCATCCTGAACCCGTCGCGTGTAGCGGCCAAAAGATTATCTGCGGTGGATCACGATGAAATGCTGTCCGATATGACTGCGCGATCCATGACCGATAATCCGGATCCGCATATGTTGTCTCACCGATAATTACCGGCGCCGTTTGTCCGGTCAGACTTCTAGCCGCTTCCTGCAATATCGCTGGCTCTTTGCGCTGTGCGGCAGGATACGCGTGGATGTCGAAGAAACCGATTTTGTCCCCATCCTGGATGAAAAGACGTGATAACGCCGCGAGGCCGTCGCCCGTGCGCTCCAGTTGACACGAGACCGTAGCTGGTATCGTCGCAAAATTGGCGGCGTGCATCTTCACCGCCGCCCCAATGAGTTGGGTGAAGTTATCGTTCACCAACTGGGGCACGGACTTGCTGATACAGGCCTCGTTGAGCAGATCGAGCCGCAGCGAAATGCCATTGACTGAGTGCGCCGCTCGAATAAGCGCCTCCTCAGCAGCAACAGACGCGGACACCGTTGCCGGATCGAAGCAGTCGCCCCACTCCTTTTTACGGCAAGCAGGGTTCGCGGTGCCCTGAGTACCGAAGGCGAGAATCAATTCTGCGAACCCCGCGTCCTTGACATCCTGGACGTAGTGATGAATGGATGACGTGACCGTATCGTCGATTTTCTTAGTGTTGATGAGGTCGCCAGAGGGGTGCGGACCTGGGAAGAGCTCCGCGATTGAACGTACCGATGTGAAGCCCGAGCGCCGCAGAGCTTTCAGTTGTTCCTGCGCAGCCGCTCGCATCGGTGCATTGATGTACCTGGCAAGCACAAACTTCTGATGGACGGCCGCATTAGGATCCGACTTGCAGTCGGACGTGCGCGCCGTATTCGCGTCAACGACGTCGTAGTTAATTCCGTACTCGATTGCCAGAGATCGGCTGCTCCAAGTCAGCGCGATTACCGTTACCACAACCGTCACCACCAACATTGCCAAGTGACGGCATGGTGAGCGGTACCGCAGGGCACTCGCCGTTGTCTTTCTCCTCATCGCCAACCTCCGAAATCACCAAATTCTCAACGTATGTCCTTCCGCGATAGCGCAACACCCTCCTAGGGCGCCGACAGCTGCCACGGCAATTCTCTAGAGTGACGTAGCACCGCGCGTCTGCAGCCAGATGCTGCCACCTGTATTTCGAAGAAAATCCGGTGCCGTCTGGGCGACGAGCTCTCGCCGCAGCTGCCCGAACATGTCGTTGAAGAAAATTACCTCGAATCTCGAGTTGAACGCGAGGAACGCCCGAAGTGCATAGATTTCGTTCCACGAACGATTCTGTGCGATTGCCCATTCGTACCCGTATTCGAACGGATAAAAGACGTCGTGAAAATGAACGACCACGCCAGGCGCCAAAATGGGTAGTATCTTGGAGAGCTCGTGGACCACGTCACTTCCGGTCTTTACGACGTGTGTGGAGTCGATGAATAGAATGTCCCCTGCCCGCAGACGCTCGAACAGTTCGATCGGCACACGCTGGACAGGCTGCGGCACGATAGTTACGCGCCTCTCATCGCCTACACGCATCAACTGCCGCAGCAGTTCCGGGTACGGTTCCACGAAGACGATGTCACAGTCGAGTTTCGCTTCATCAAATGTGGTATCGAGCGCGCACGCCGAAGAATAGCCCGAACCCACCTCCACGATCCGGCGCGGGCGGAAATGCAGAATCATCGCCCGCAACATCATGGAATCGGCGAATGAGAATGCTGGGTTGTCGAAGTAATAACGGCGATCCGCAGACCGCTCAACCGTAAATGGCGTGCCGCGGAGAATCGGCAGCAGTCTGTGCCAAAACTGCTCCATTGCCCCCAGGTCGATTCTAACGTCCGCAAGACGCACTTCCACCCCCGGTCTGATCTCGGGGATGACGGATGTCAGCTCCGCGGTGTTGACAATGGGGGAATAAAAGTGTCCTGGAGGCGCGTAGAGCTTAACGCCCCTGCGCATTTGGAATTCCTCTGAATCATGCAAGCGCTGCGCAAGGTCCTCCGGTCGAGCACCATTCCGTCTCAAATCTGCGAAATGCTCCGCTTCTTGTCGGGAAGGATGTCTGCCTAGAAAGCCCTCGAATAGCAGTTCCACGAGATCGTGTCTGCCGGGACTGCGATGCCCCAGTCTGCCCTCCTGGTATTCTGAGCAACCCGCTACCGCATCCACTAGCGCTAATGCGCCTTCAGGTCCCTCCACAATCGATAGAAAATGAGACGTCTCGGCACTGGTGGGCGGCCTTCCGAGTAGCAGATCAAAGACGCGTGCTACGAGTCGTTCCGCTGCGCTACTTGCCATTTTGCGATCCTGCCATCGGCAGCCGATCAACGGAACGCGGTATAAGGAATCGCCATGGGTTGGCCATTGCCTTCCAATCAAACCGACTGAGCGTCGATTTCCCCGACTAAGTAGGCAAGGTCGCGCACGTCCGTCCCCGTCCCCGACACGGCCATATTGAAGGCCATGTCGCAGTTCACAGTAAGGCTGAAACTCTTGCCCGCCGGTACGTGAAGCGGAAATCCAAACGTAAATGATCCATGACCGGAGCTCTGGAAGACCGTATGTGTCCCGGCGGCTTCGACGCTAAACTGTCGATTTCCGGCGGGTGCTGAGTCAGGGACAATCACCCGTAGCTGCATTCGCCTCAAAGGCCGAACAGCCATTAGATCTACGCTAAAGTGCTTCGACGCCCAACCGTCAGGCCACACGTGACCTGTCCTTAGCGAGAGTGGTCGAGCATATCCCAACAGCGGCAGCTGCAACTCCGAAGAATGCGCGGCTTCGAACTCGTCAAGCTGCTTCAGCCTGCGTCCGAATCGCTCTTCCTGCTTCTGGTAGTACTCGATGTACCGGTCTCGCCCGCGATAGTTGGCCACCAGTTCTTGTACGTCCCGCTCATTCAGCTGATAGCCGGCTTTGAAGCGCGATGACAGCGGGCGTTGCACGTAGAACGTAGCGTGTGTACCGGCCATTTCCTCGACGGGCCGTGTCTTCGTGTAGAGATAGATAGACAGGCACTTTCGCGAATGACTATCAATCAGTTCCACTGGTAGACTGACGCGGGTAAATCCGTGCCAGCTGTATTCATTTGTTTCAAACAGCAGAGCCTTGTTGAAATCGACGCTATACGCGCTAATCTTGTTTGTATCTGGATCACGTGGGTTCGAATGCAGCTCGATCGCGCCGCCCCATTCAGCGTTCCAGCCCTTGTTCAGGTAGATCAGCAGATTCATGCGGCGATGCGCCGCCCCGCCGTTGACGTAATTGAAATCTACATGTGGATCCAGTTCCTGACCGTTCAAATTCTCGTGAGTGCCTCCGCCGTAGAGAGTCTCGTCGCCCATTAAGTCAGAGATCCCTGAAATGGCCGACATTGCTCCAAGGAATTTCTCCGAAAATAAGTAGTCGTAAAATCTCCGATAAAATGGGCTAATGTCCGCTAGCTTTGTGTTGACTGCTTTACGTCCTACCTCGCCGTACTCGTTTATGGCTTTCGCCCTATTGAACACTGGGAAATCGCGAAGTAAGGCCTCAGCAGCCTCTGGTTCCAGAAAATCGCGCAGATAGACATGCTTGAACGGTAGCGCGGACTGGAAGTCAGCTTGAATTCGCTCCGCATTCGTCAGGATCTTGCTTGAGATCAAACCGGTCTCCAATTCATGAGTTGGCTACTGACTGTGGCAAACGACTCATTGGCCAGATCAGCTTTGGTCACGGCGACCGAGAGAGCAACGACCACCTTCAGACTGATTGTTTGGCACAAAGTTGACGAGCAGTGCTGTGATCGAGTCAGAATTACGCTGCTTCCCGTTGGAACCTACCTAGCCAGAAGCACCGACTCGTCCGGCGTGGCATATATGTCGACCATGGCCAATGCCGCTTGCATGAGTCTCTGCCCCTTCTCGAAGTTGAACTCGCTGGCCGCGTGGCGGCGCGCGGCCTGATGCAGCTGTCGCCACGTCTTTCGTTCCTCGTGTAGCTTTGCGATGCAATCCGCCCATTGTTGTGGCGTTTCGGCAATCAGCGCCTCCTGCCCGTCGCGCGCGCCGGTTCCCTCGGCAGCGATGGGCGAGAGCACGCAGGGAACACCATATGCGAAGGCGCTTATGACCTTTCCCTTCAGGCCGGCGCCCGACCTCAAGGGTGCAATGAACACCCGGCACTTTTCATAGATGGTGGCGACGTCGGGAACCCATCCTTCGATCAGGACATCCTCGGCGGCCAATTCTTTCAGCCGGTCGGGCACGTCGCTTCCGTATATGCGCAGTGGGACGTTCGGGACGAGCTGCCGCACTACTGGCATTACTTCACGAACGAAATACTCGACGGCGTCTACGTTCGGATGGTGAGAGAACCCTCCGAGAAACGCCATGCCATGGCGTTGCTCGAAGCTCGGTGTCTCGGTCGGCAGCTCTATGATCCACGGGCACTTCGCGACACGCGTCGAAGTGAGGTTGTGGGAAACGATGACCGCGTGTTCGGTTTCGTTGTACGAAAGTACAAGATCCACTTTACGCATCAGCGCGAGCTCCTCATCGCGCGTTTTGACGGCTTGCGTGATGCCGCTTTCGCTTCTTGCCGCTATCGCGGCACGCAGTTCCCGCAGGAAGTGCAGATCGGCGTTATTGAATACGACCTTGGCTTGTGGTGCAAAGCGGCGAATCGAGTCGATGTGTCGCTCCGCAATCGAGTAGCGCGTCAGGTAAATCAGGTCGAATTCGCCGCCGCGCTTTTCCAATACCTCTTGAACGGTCAGCGCGAAGGGCGCGTACACGCACTCCACGCCGGCGCGCTGCAGGGCCTCGGTGCGATCGGCCAGGTATGCCACGTTGTCGGGAATGAAAGTCACCTTGAAGCCCAGACTCTGCAGCAGCCGCATCTCCTGCACGGCCGCGTAGCTTCCCGCATCGCGATCTGGTCGAGGCGTCGCGTAATCGATCACGAGCACACGGAAATTGACGTTGCGGTCCTTGTTGAGGTCGGGATCGCGCCCGGGCACGCCATTGTTTCTGAAAGCGCGAGTCCAGCGCCGTTTGAATTTCGGTCGGTTGACTTCCTGAAAGCGCTTCATGCCGCTCGCGATAGTAGTGCCGCTGCTGATGCCCTCGAAGTGAACTACCTGCGAGAACGGCGCGTACACCGTCTTCAAGCCGCGTTCCCGCACACGGAACGCGAGGTCGGTATCCTCGAAGTAGGCCGGCGCAAAATGTTCGTCAAATCCGCCCAGATCGTCCCAGAGCGGCTTGGGTAGCATGATGCATGCACCGGATATGTAGTCCACCTGGCGCGTGTAGTTGAATCGCGGATCGCCGGCGTTGCCGTTACGCCCATAGTTCCAGGGATCGCCGTTGTTCCACACGATCCCGCCTGCCTCCTGCAGCTTCCCATCGGGATAGGTGAGCTTCCCGCCTGCCATGCCCACGCCGGGGAAGTGCTCGAACACGTGGACGAGCTCGTCGATCCACCAGGGGGTCACTTCCGTATCGTTATTCAACAGCGCCACGTATGCGCCGCGCGCCAGCTTCGCCCCATCGTTACAGCTCCGAACGAAGCCTTGCGCCTCCTGGTGCCGGACGAAACGAACGCCGGTCGTAATCTCAGGCAGCTGCAGCGTCGCGTCGGACGAGCCATCATCGACGACGATTACTTCAAATGCTGCGTGGTTGGGGGCGAGCAGCAGGGATGCAAGACAGTTGTGCGTGACTCTGACTTTGTTGTGGACCGGGATGACCACGGACACGAGCGGCTGTGGCACATCAGGAAAGACCAGTGGCGCAAGCGGCGACTCCGAGTCGATCCCGTCGAAGCCGCGTATCACCTGTTCGTGAGCCAGGGCGATCTGCCGCAGCCGCTCGAGCTTCTCGTCCGCGGATAGCGGCGAATCGCCGCGAGTGAGCTGCTTCAGCTGGTTGCGCAGGGATTCGTAGCGTCCGGCTGCGCCATCGAGCAGCGCCGCCCTGGTGAGTCCTCCAGAATGTCTACGCAGAACGTCCGTCGGCGTCAGAACGCTCGGCAGAATCGCCGCAGTCTCGCCCAGCAGGAGAAACGGGTTCGTCACGTGTACGCTGATCAGATGCGGGCGGCCATCCATCGCATCAGGCGGGAGCCGCAGAGAAAAGCGACATCCGTCGCCCGTCTTCTGGTCCGCCGCGCCGGTTGCGACCGATCGACCGTCGACCTGCAGTTCGACGTGGAGAGCCTCTTCTGAGGGGAACAAACTGCGCACCGTGCCGACGACGTACGGCCCCTCCACGCCGTCGATCCGACCCCTGATGGAGCTGGACTGTTGAAATATATGGCGGTCCCCGGGAGACAGCTCGACGCGCTTCGCGCCTGCGCGCACTCTGATCTCATGAGGCTTTCCATCGCAGAGCTCCGAAGGTAGCGCAATCCTGAAGCCGTGCTTGCCGTCGCCGATACCCGCATCGAGAAGGTCACCGCGGAGAACGTTCGCAACGCCCTCGGCCACCCAACGCTCGTCCGCGAGTATTTCGATGGGCACCGGGACAGTCAGCTGCACGTCGTCACGCGCCCACCCCACCGCGTACCTGCCATCCAGGCCGTCGAATGTGCCCGACACCGCGGTGTCCGAGTCCGTTCCGATGGCTGCAGCGCTGACGTCATCGTCTGCCGCTTCCCAACCAATCACTGGCGCGCTCGATTCCAAGTGAGCGCTTGCGTCTTCAATGCTCTCTGCCTTGCTCATGAGTTCGGCCTCTGCGTTCATTGTTGACCAGCCACACGTTTGGAATCGCCGACGAGACCGGCCAATCGCTTGCGGGCAATCGCAGTTCGATACCCGGCGAGTGGGGCATCGACTCGTCGGCCTTCTGGCGACGTCTTCAGGCGCGTGATGATCTGCAGCTTCGGGACCCCTGAGTTCAGCTCATTCAGATAATTCTCGAGCCCCTCCGCATCCGGAAGGCGCCTGAACAGCGTCACATATGCCGCGCATACGAACTCTGCCCCACTCAGTGCAAGCAGCTCGCTGACCATGCCGAGCGGTCGCCACTGCCGCCCTCGGCTGTCGACGACCGTTCCCGTTTCCTCCGACCAGTCCTGCTGCGCCCCCCGATCGATGGATTCCTTTCCCGGGAGCTCGGGTTTACGCGTCTCCGAGACGTCATAGGCTTCCGCCTTTCGCAACAGGTCCCCGTGCTGGATGCGCCGCACGACCCGTCCGAACAGGTCGTCGCGGGCCAGCAGCGCACAGCAGAAGTCGGCAAACCCATCGACCCACTCTTCCCAGCCCTCTGCGGACTCGTCATCCACCTGACTGCCGGCTGCGGTCATCGCTCGCTGAACGGTGGGCACCAGCGCCTCATCGTCGGCGTACAGAAACACGCCACTTACCCGCCTGTAAGTGGCAAGGATCTCGCGCGTCGCGGGAATGTCCCGAGCGACCACGATTTTCTGGGCTGCCAAAGCGTGTACCAGCCCGAAGCCGAACCCCTCGACGTGCGAGGGCAGCACCACGATCGATCCGCGCTGATATAGCGAGTCCACCTGTCTGACGGATAGGCTGCCGGAGCGGTAAGCGCGCAGATTGCGATTGACGACCGTCTCCCCACCCAGCACGACGAACTGAACGGTTGGAAAAGCTCTCATGAGTATTTCCGCGGCGACGTCTGAGCCCTTATGTGCGAATTGATTTCCCAGAACGAGTACGTGCTCTCGCGATACCTTCGATGATGACGACTTGCGGTAGCTGCTCAACCTGGTGGGCAGCAGTCGGGCATAGCGCGGCAGCAGCTCGGCATCGGGATAGCGCGTGAGTACACAGCGCTCAGAGAACTTGCTGTTGAAGAAGAACCCGTTGGCATGTCGTGACACATGCCCCCATAAGCGCTCCAGCTGATGGGTGATCGCGAGTTGTCCGCAGTCTTCAGCGATCGTATCCAGCATGCCGAAGATATTGACCAGCGCCAGATCCTCCAGCACGTTGATCGAATGCAGCGTGAATGGCTGGCCAAACTGAATGCCGATCGCGAATCGTTCCTCGATCGGGGCGTTCGTGTCATGTCGCCTGAGATTCTCGCAGCGCTCGAGATTGTGGAACTTGAAGGCCTCGGTTGAGCAGATGACGCTGAATTCAAAGCGCGACGCTTGACGCCGGCAGAAGGCATCGATGATGGAAATCGCCATCTCGCTGGTTCCGTTGAAGTGCGCTCCCACGGTGGACAGATCGAACACCACTCTTGCCGGATCCCTTCCGGAGGGCAGAGCCCGGCTGAGCAGCCGCTCAGCACGATAATGCGCCGAGCTCTCGTAACGGCGAACCAGGGGCAGATAATCCGGATGTCGTTCAGACATTTTCCTCAGATTCGAGCCCTGATGGATCGGCAAATTCATTTCGAGGAGACTGAAGGAAGCGGAGCCTGCGTGGTACGCGAACGCATTGTTGGCGAGCGCGGCGCGGTATCCGACCTTGTTAGCACGCATTATGAGATCGTTCTCTTCCTCGTAACCGATTCCGAATTCGGAATCGAGAAATCCGAAATTGGCTATGACCGCGCGCTTGATGTAGAGGTAGAAACCCACCGCAGTAGGCGTGAAATGAAACGCGGGCATCGTGCGACTCAAAGCACGCCAGCGACGATGGGCCTCGGCCGGATCGGCCATAGTGTCGCCGCCAAGGTGCGGTAAGGAGCAGAGGGAGGCATTGTTAGATCGGGGGCTGACGAAGCCGATCTGCTCGTCGTAATACGCTGCGGCCGCCAGGTTCCTGAGCGTGTCCGCGAAGGTCTCGGTGTCGGCGTTCACCAGTATAACGTCCCGTCCGAGCCGGTTGGCGTTCGCAAGCCCACGGTTGACAGTGGCGACGAACCCCAGGTTCTGCTCGTTTTCGAGCAATACGACATGGGACTGGGGGCCTGCGAACTCCTCCAGGACCGCCTGCACATCCTCGTCTCCCGGCGAATCGTTGATTACGATCAGGCGCGGGTCGTATTCGTCGAGTTCGCCGATATGGTCGGCCAACGAGCTCAGACACCGTGAGGTTAGATCGGGGCTCTTGTATACAGGTACGATGATGTCGATCGCAGGCCGAGCGACGCCGCCCGAGACTTCGTCTGCGTCGGTGTTTGCGCTGATCTTATCAGTTGCAACTAACATCATGCGTTCCCTTGAGCTGGAGCCTGGTCATTTCTGAAAACAGAGGAGAATGCCGAGCTCACCTCCGTGGTCGGTGAACTGCGTGAAGAACGACTGGATTCCCGCATGCTGCATAACGAACAGGATGCCGTTCACGTCGTAGGGGTTCATCAACATCACCGGGTCCACATCCGGCGCATCAACTGCGCCATCCGGAGGAAGCAGCTCGCTGCGCGGTGGCCATCCGAACGTGCGCGCGTGGCGCGCCTTCCCGTACGTGAAATGCGCGACGAACACGCCTCCCTGCGACAGCCGCTCGAGGAGCGTTGCGAAGATCGCGCGCCCCCGATTCACTTCCAGATGCTGGAACACGATGAACGAGTGGATGAAGTCGAACGCGCCCTCGATGTTCGAGAGCTGATCGTCAGATTTCGAGAAGATGACGTTGTCGACTCCCAGCGCCTGGCGGTTCGCCTCCGCTTCACGCAACATCGATGCCGCTACATCAACGCCGACAACTGTCTGGGATACGCTCGCGAGCGCAAATGTTACGCGTCCGACGCCGCATCCGAAGTCGAGCGTACGGCGGGGTTTGAATTGCGGATCCACCTTCGCTCGGCACAGGTTCAGAACGTAATCGACGTGGTTGCGTCCCGAGGCGAAGAACTCCTCTTTTTCCGTCTGACCTAGGTTCTTGCGTCGGAATTGCTCGCGGGTGATCACGCCGTAATAGGGATCGCACTCGCCCCACTTCTCCCATTCGCGATCGGTATCGAGCTTGTTCATGCCACGCTCGGTTGCCGGATACGAGCGGAAAGGAACGACTCCCATTGGGGCAGTATGGCCTCAGGCGAATACAGGCGCGCCCTCACCTTGCCTTTCGTCATCAGCGACTCTCTCCTGTCAGTGCACGATGGTTCGACAACTTCCTTGATCGCAGCCGACAACTCGTCGGCCGAATAGGGGCTGAAGTATTGCGCGGCATCGCCATATATCTCCCGGTGCGCGGCGATGTTCGACGCCACGACTACACCACCGCTGGCCATTGCTTCGACCCCCGGCAGCCCGAATCCCTCACCGAAGCTCGGGCAGATTGTCGCCCGCGCGTGTTTGTACAGAAGCCGCAGCTCGGCGGGCGATACATCCTCGAGAAAGAACGCATCGCCGCGCTCAGTCCACGGACGAAACTTCCGGACGATGTCGTCGTGATGCCATCCCAGCCCTCCGACCATGAGGAGCTTCAATCCGGGATATCCCTCGCGACGCAGCCTCTCCCATGCCGACAGTAAGGTCAGGTGATTCTTGCGCGGCTCAACGGTTGCCACGATGAGCAGATAGTCGAACGGCTCAGATTCTGTGCCGACTTCCCGCAGCGCCCGCGTAGCGTCTCCAGGCGATGACCACAGTTCACTGGAGCTGTTCAAGCGGGTCCTGACGATCTCGGCGGCGCGCTCTGCGCGCGAATCCTCGTCGTAGTAGTGATGTGAAACGACGTTGTGGATCGTGACGCAGCGTTCCTGAACCTCAGGGAAGATAGACAGCAGATCCTTGCGCGTCGCGTCCGACACACATACGAACCAGGCGCCGCTGCGGACATTCTTGCGCAATGCCCGGTAGTGGGACGCCTGATGAAACCGCCGGTCGGAAATCGTGTGCGGCATGAGCAGCGGAATCGCATCGTGATAGCGCACAACGAGTCGAGTCGTTCTCGATACGGTTGCCGGATACGGCGTCTCCGTGATCATGACGTCGAACTCCGAGGTGTCGAGGCGCGGATAGAGCGCGTATCCGACTCTGCGCATTACCAGCGCGCAAGTATGCATGGCGATCCAGGGAATTCGCGCTACGCAGAACGAGGCGTCGGTCACGAGCGCGAAATCATCGGGCGGCAGCGTACGCCCGAAGAGTCTGCGCCAGATGAAGTCCCTGAAATGCGAGGCATCGAAGCGCGTCAGGCGCTGCCATCCGCCAAGCATGTGCCACAGTGCCATTGCAATCGTGTGCGCAACAGCCTGCACGTAGTATGACCACGCCCCCTGTTCCAGCGTGATGACCACCTGACCCAGGCGGTTCAGCTGCTGATCGGTGGACAGGGACCTGCTCGATCCCGCCCGCCTCATCGGCAAGCCTCTGGCGAGAACGCGCTCACTTTTCTGCAGCAGCCCTGTAACACGAACGCCAGCGAGCCCCGTCAGGCCGCGAAATAGCAGGCGATTCTCCTGCGGAATGCCGGCGTTGCCGCTCAACGCGGGTCGCATCTCGAGCAGAACGTCGATCGGCAGTTTAGGTGTCGCTGTTGTATCCACGATACCCCAGTGTTGATTGGCGAGCGTTACTGCTCGACGATCACCGGGTTCTCCTTCAGGGTCGCGAGGTAGAAGTCATAGGCAGCATCGACGCTCGGGAAAGCGAGCAGCTGCCCTTCGTGCAATACGCAAGCATTCCGGCAGTAGGTTTTGATCACATTGGCGTCGTGCGTCACCAGAATGAATGCGCGGTCCCTTCGCTTGTCGAACAACTCGTAGTGGCAACGCTCATGAAAGCGCGCGTCCCCGACGACCATGGCCTCGTCGATCAGGAAACAGTCGAATTCGATGGCCATCGACAAAGCGAAGGCGAGCCGTGTCAGCATGCCGTGGGAATAGCGGGCGACCGGTTCCCGGAAGTATTTACCGAGCTCTGTGAATTGCTCGACGAAAGGGATGCGCGGGCGATAGTCCACTCCGTAGACCCGGCATACGAACTTGAGGTTATCCAGACCTGTGAGATGAGTCTGGAAGGCACCGCCGAAGGCCAATGGCCACGACACGCTCATGCCGCGCCGAATGACTCCGGAGGTCGGGCGTTCAGCGCCCGCGATCAGGCGAATGAGAGTGGATTTGCCGGCGCCATTGCGTCCCAGGATACCAATGTGCCCGCCGCGCTCCAGTTGGAAGCTCACGTCGTCAAGGACCTTGTGCCGCCCGTGCCGTGTTGAATACGCTTTGGAGACGTGCTCGATGGACAACATCAGATTTCCACCCGACGCCCGGCCTCGTGGATGAGATACAGGCCACCCAGTGTCAGAACCAGGCAGCACGCGGCCATGTAGCCTAGATCGTAATGTGTGGGCACGACGTTCCCGAACCAGCCTTCGCGAAGAATCTCGATGCCGTGCACCATCGGTAGAACCAGCACGGTTTTCTGCAGCCCCTTGGGCAGCCAGTCGACCATGAAGGCGGCGCCCGACATGGGGAAAAGCAGATACGCCGTGGGATGCCAAAGGCGCTCGATGACGTGGGAGAATGCAGTCCCCGCCCCGATTGCCAGTGCCAGGCTGGTTCCGAACCACGCAAGCATCACCCACCCTGTTACAACTTTGAGCAGATCGACGGGCATGGGCATCCAGCCGATGAACATGAAGAAGGATGCGAGGACGATGAACGAACAGGTGGCCCCCCCGATCTCGAGAATGATGCGGGTGAGGAAGACATCGATCGTTCGCACATTGCGATGGAAGAGAAGCTGCTTGTTCTGCTCCAGGGCGCTGGCCACGCGAGATGCGGAATTACGCCACATCAACACGGACGAATATCCGGTCACCGCGAAGGCGACGACGGGAATCGACGAGGCGTGGTGAACGAGCCCTGCCAAGGTCCACAACGTGGCCACACCCAAGGTAAAGAGCATCGGTTCGCCGGCCATCCACAGCACCCCGAGGTTCTCGCGACCAAAGCGCGTGATCAATTCGCGCATGAGCAGGGCATGCAATACCCGGAGCTGCAGAGCGAAGGCGCGTCGCAAGGAAGCCGGCCCGGTCACCGCAACAGATTCAGTCGACATGTTCGCGAACCGCAGCCACGATCAAACTGGCCACGCCCCATGCGATCAGGCCGAAAACGAAGACCGTGAATACCGAGCGGACTCTTCTCGGTTCCATCGCCTTATCCTGGAGATTCGGCTGCACTAAGCGATCGAGGTAGAGCTGCTTGCGCGCTGCCTCGTTGCGCGCGGTTTGCAGCGTCTCCAGCGCTATGCCGAGCTCCTTGTCGGCATAGTCGGAATCGAGTGCCAGACGTTCGAAGACAGGTGACCGGGCGCTTATCGAACCCTTGCCGTCGGTCACCTTTGCGGCTTCGGCCATGATGGCATTGCGCAGGGTCTCGGCACGGCTGTTCAGCCCTGAGATCTGAGGATTGTTGGGTGAAAGTCGCTTAACCTCCGCCAGCTGCGCCTCGGTATCGACCAGTTCCCCTTGCAGCTTGGCAACGCCCTCGAGCTGGATTTCCGCCTGCTTGTCGGGCTCGTAGATCGCCTGCTTTTTGCGGTACGCCAGCATAGCGAGCGACGCATCGCGCGCGTGCTCGGCGGCGACCCTCACTTCCTCCTCGGCGAAGTGAACCAGGTCATGACGGCTGCGATCGTTTAGGCTGTTAATGAGGCGCTCGCTCATCTCCAGCAGCAGCTGGTTGATGTTCCGCGCGTCGCGGGCGCTAAACGCGCGCACCGTGAGCACCGAAATGGAAGATTCGGGATCGTATTCGACAGTGATGTACTTTCCGTAGTAGCGGTACAAGGCTTCGAAGCTCCGGTCCCAGTCCCAGTCAGGAAAGCGACGGAATACATCGACCAGAGCACTCGAATAGAGTTTGCGGATCCCGAGCTTCTCATCGAGCTCTCGCAAGGCGTCACGCGAGAGGATGAAGTCGCGCACCGAGTAGGTGTCATCCGGGGCGCGAGAGATCCCAGTGCTCTGCAGAAGCGCGCCCACGACTCCAGACTGTGAGCGCTGCTGTTCGGGGCTGCGCACCACGAAGCGGGACTCTGAGACGTAGACGTCCGAGGCGATCAGCCCGAAGTACAGGCTGGCAAGAAACGTCGGAGCGAGCACGGTCAGCGTGAAAATGATATTGCTGCGGACCCAGCGCTTGACGGTGGTCAGCTTGCCGAAATGCGCGTCGGCGCTCGCAACCGGTGCCGCACTCTCCGCAGCCGCGCCTTGTCGGACCACATCGTCCATCAGAACCCCACCTGTTTCGCCGCCAGCACCGGGTAGGCAACCGTGAAGAGCAGGTTCAGGAACTTTTGTAGCTCCGTAGCTGGGGCATTGGAGACGTACAGCACGTCGCGGTTCTCGATCGGAAAGCCCTGCATCACAAAGAAGCTGCTGGGCTTGGTCAGATCGATGCGAAACACGACGGGCACCAATCCGTCGGGGGTTGCCTGGACGGGCTCGGACCAATTGAATGCGTTGTGTGGAACGAAACGGAACACGAAGACTCCGGTGGGGTTCGAGCGCTGGTCGAGCAGTCCGCCGGCGCGCGCCAGCGCCTGCGCCAGGGAAATGCCCTGCGTCTCGAAATTGATCTCGTCATTCTTTCCGGTGGCACCGAGTGCGTTAAAGCTGTACGGCTGAAACAGTGCCGTCACTACATCGCCGGGCCGCAAGGTCACGTTCTGGCGTGGATCCCGGATGATGGTTTCCAATGGCATTGAGTAGACGCTCTCAGCGCGCGTGATCTGGATGGTCGTCTTGTTGACGGGCTGTTTGACGCCACCCGCAGCGGCAAGCGCATCCAGCAGATGGTCGTTTCCTGGGACGAGCGGCACTCGGGTGCTGGTCGTCACTTCACCGACGACAGTTGCGTTTGACGCGAAGTTATGAGTTCGTCTTACAATGACCTGCGGCTGGTTAGCCTTGCCCGTCAAACGGCTGACGATCTCTGTCTCGATGGTCGGCAGGGTCTTCCCTGCGGCCAGGATGCGCCCTGCAAAGGGCACCGAGATATAGCCCTCGTCGTCGACTTGTTGCTCGGGTAACGTGGTGGCGTGTGCGGTCGCGATCGAGCCGGGCAACTGCACATCCGGCGCGCTGAATAACGTGGCCGGTGCCGCTTCCCAGATCGAGACTTCAAGCAAGTCCCCGGGTCCTACTGTGCGCGAGACGGGGCCGCCTCCACTCAACGTCTCGGAGAACATTCGCTGCTCACGTTGTGCCACTAGCGCTCGGGTCAAAGCATCGTCGACGTCAAGGACCTGAACTGCGGACGCGCCCACCGGGGTCGAGGCTCCCTCCACTTCGGCGCGGCTGGGACCAACCGTGGGCAGGAAGCCCGCGCAACCTGAAAGCAACGTACTGGTGAAGGCAACCGTGACGCACGTCACAGCAAAGCGCCGGCCCACCCGAGTAGTGCGTGCTTTGCAGAGAGGAAGGCTGTTGATTCGGATCAGGCGGCCAAAAACCATCTCACGCGCTCGACGAAACAAGCACACCTGACAATAGTAGGAGCAGTTTACTTAATGGGTCTGCAGCGGCTTCACAGTTTTCCGCAGCCGCGGCGCGTCGCCTGGCGGTTGACGGAGAACGTCCGGTTCAGCTGTTCGCAGGAACGGTCGGCTGTTCGCTGGGAACCAACATCGGCCGTTGCTTGCTGTTCAGCTCCCTCAATAATTGTTCGACAACTGTGAAGTGATTCACCCACGCAGGTGCCCGCCACAGCTGCAGTCGTGCTAATTGCTCCCGCCGCCGCGGTGAGTCCGAAGCTCTGTAGTCCAGCACCGCATCCGACCACGCCCCCAAATCGAGCGGATCCAGGTACTCCGGCACATCCCGGCCCACTTCACGGAACACCGGGATGTCGCTGCAGATCGCCGGCACGCCCGATGCCAGCGCCTCAGCCAGTGGCAGACCAAAGCCTTCGGCAAGCGAGGGCAGGAGCAGCGCGCGGGCACCGTGAAGCAGTGCACCGACGTCCCCGTCGCTCAGCCCGTTGTGCTCCTCGACCAGCCCGCGCAGCCGGCACGAGCGCTCGAGCATGTCCACCACCTGCTCGTTCTCCCAGCCGCGCGCTCCGATCACCATCAGGCGTGGCGTCTCTGGCACGGCGGACGCGAGTCGCGTCCAGAGGTTGAGCAGCAGCAAGTGATTCTTCCGCGGCTCGATCGTCCCGAGGACCACGAAGTAAGGCCGCCGCGCCGCTGCCGGACTGGCGCTGTCGGTCCGCGGAAACGCGCGCACCCCGAGCGGTACGGTCCGAACCGTGGGACGAAGCGATGACACCTGTGGATCGCTCTGCAGGCAAGCGTGCAGCGCGCGCGCGGTGGACTCGGAATTCGCAATGACGGCGTCGAAGCCTCGGCCGACATTGCCCGCGAGGCGTCGGTAGCGTCTCTCCCAGCCACGTTTGAAGTACTCGGGATAGTCGATCGGGAGCAGATCGTGGATCAGACATACCGTCCGCGCACCGAGGGTGCGCTGAACGCGCTCCACCGTGTAACCGCGCGCGAGGTGATGGTGTGAGACCACCACAAAGACTGGCGTTCCCGGGTGGGCCCGTAACGCGCGCCGCAGGCGGGGTCCGAAGTGCCACGCACTCCCGAGCAAGTGCCAGTAAAGCGCCGTGATGCTTCGCAGGTTTGCCCAACGCGTGGCGCAAGCCGAGCCTTCCCAACGCGCTGCCAGCCCGTTGACAAACCGGCGACCGCGCGCGGGACTCACCGCGAACAGGAACCCGAAGAGGTGCAGCACCGCGAAGGCCGGACGCCCGGAACTGCCAGCGATGAAGTGTTGAGCGTAGGCGAGCTCGACGCGATCGATTCCGGTGGGGCCCTTGCGATGCGCCCGCCAGATGAGGCGTGAGATGTCGAGGAGGACTGCGGAGTTCACGAGGGTTCAGGCGGGTGAGTGGCCAGTTGTTCGCTTACGCCGCCTGCTGTACTTGCGCCGCGGATGCAGTCTCGGCGGCTGACCGTGTCGGCGCCGGCAGCGGATCCTCCCCTGCAAGCTTACGGGCCTCGCGAGCGGCCAGCATCGCGAGTGCAGGCATCGCGAGGGAGCAGATGATCACGATGACGAGCTCGTAAACGGTCACCGGAACGCGCCACTCGCGTGGCAGGATCCAGGGGCCGACGTCGAGCACACCGTATGCCACCGTTAGCAGATTTCCCGCAATCAACAATGCGCGAATCTCGGTCGGTCCGAAGCCGAAGTAGGTGATCCTGAGACTATTGCGCACCCTGAGACAGATCAGCGAATAGACGAAGGCGCCGAGAAATGTGACCAGCGCGAGACAGGCGACCCCGAAGTGCGCACAGGGCGACGCGCCGAGCGCCAGGAAAACCGCCGCCTGCGCGAACAGGTCGCTCGTATGATCGACGAAGAATCCGTAGCGCGGCCGCTCGATATGGCGGAGGCGGGCGAGAGTGCCATCGAGCGAATCCCCGACCCAGTTGACGAAGAGCCCGGCGGAAGCCAGCCACAGCCATTGCAGCGACCAGCGGCTGGCGCAGTAGCCGGTAGCCGCCGCGAGCGCGCCGATGAGTCCGATGGCGGTGAGGTGACCCGGGGTGATCCACTCCGGCAGTCGGCTCGCCGCCCAGGCGAGCGCCGGTCTCTCGAGTGCGCCCAGGGCGCTGTCGTTGAGTCGCTTCGCCCGCACCCTTGGCGTCTCGATCCTGCCGTGTGATAGGTCGGAGGCTACAAAGCACCGATACACTCGGGCAAGCGCCGCAGACAACAACCATGACGCTCATCACGCAATCGAACCCCACTATTTTTTTGCTGCCCTTAGAATACGTTGCGCCGATTTTCACGGTGTTGATGACGTGTTGACTCACGATGACCGTTCTTGCGGGCGGCCGCGCCTCAATTCTGTGCTGACGCTCTCACTTTGGAACATCTGACGAAATTTCCTCGCGAGCGCACGCGCGTCGCGATCGTCGGTGCGGCGTTCCGCATGCCGGGCGTCGCGAACGAGGGTTTCTGGGAGGCGCTGCTCTCGGGAAAGGATCTGGTCAGCACCGTCGACCCGGGTCGCTGGGCGCAGGAGTCGTATCTTCACCCCCGCAAGAGCGCGCCGGGTACCTCCTACACCTTTGCGGCTGGCTCGATCGGTGATGTCTCCGGGTTCGATGCGGCCTTTTTCGGCATCTCCCCGCGCGAAGCGGAACAGATGGACCCGCAGCAGCGGCTGTTGTTGGAGATGACCTGGGAGGCGTTCGAGAACGCTGCCATCCGTCCCTCTTCGGTCCGCGGCAGCCGCGTTGGCGTGTTCGTGGGACTGTCCGCCGTCGACTACGCCTACTGCCGGGCCGATGACCTCGGCTCGATCGACGCCAATTCCATGACCGGCAGCACCGGCAGCATTGCGGCAAACCGGATCTCATACGCCTTCGACCTGCTCGGGCCCAGCATGGCGATCGACACCGCCTGTTCGTCATCGCTGGTCGCCCTGCACCAGGCCTGCCAATCGATCCGCACGGGCGAGAGTGATGCCGCTGTGGTCGGCGGTGTGAGTCTTCACCTGCACCCGTATGGCTTCGTTGGCTTCTCCAAGGCGTCGATGCTCTCGCGGCAGGGGCGCTGCAGCGTGTTCGACGAACGGGGTGACGGCTACGTGCGCTCCGAAGGCGGCGCGGTCGTGCTCTTGAAGCCACTCGCACAGGCCATCGCGGAGGGCAACCGGATCCAGGCGGTGATCCTCGAGACCGGAGTCAACAACGACGGTCGCAAGGTAGGACTCACGGTTCCCAGCCACGCGAGCCAGGCGGCGCTGCTGCGAGAAGTCTACGAGCGTGCCGGGATCGCACCCGCCGACATCGACTATCTCGAGGCCCACGGCACCGGCACTGCGATCGGCGATCCGATCGAGGCCCGGGCGATTGGCGAGGCTCTCGGACAGCGTCGCCCCGCCCATCAGCCACTGCCGATTGGCTCGATCAAGAGCCAGGTCGGACACCTCGAGGCCGCCTCCGGCATGGCCGGGCTCATCAAGGGCCTGCACGTGCTGCGCCACCGCCGCGTGCCCAGTCAGCTCCACCTGGATAAGCCCAATCCGAACATCGACTTTGCGGGTTGGAACCTCGCTCCCGTCACTCGGACGCTCGAGCTCGACGCCAATCGTCGCGTCGTAGTGGGAGTGAGCGCCTTCGGATTTGGCGGCACCAATGCGCATGCCGTGCTCGCAAGCTTCGAGTCGGGAGCGGCATCGCCCCGGCTTCAAGTTGCGCCGTGTGCGCCACTCCTGCTGTCGGCACGCACGCCGGCCGCACTGCGGGAGGGGGCGCGGCGCATGGCGCAGTTCCTGCGCGAGCGGAGCGACCTCTCCGATTACGACATCGCCTGGAGTGCGATGTTTGCTCGTGACACCCATGCGCACCGGCTTTGCGCCAGGACGACCGATCGCAGCTCCCTTGCCGAGGCGCTGCAGCGATTCGCGGATACCGGTACCGCCACCGGCGTGGTCAGCGGCAGGTTTCGTCGCGAGTCTTCCGCACCCGCGTTCGTGTTTTCCGGTAACGGCTCTCAGTGGGTCGGAATGGGTCTGCAGCTCCTCGATCAGGAGGCCGTGTTCCGCGAGACGATCGAAGAGATCGATGTGCTTTTTGGCGCGCTCTCCGGCCGCTCGATCATGGCCGAGCTGCCCGCCGCACCCGTGTCGGGAGGCTTCGAGCGGACCGAAGTGGCGCAGCCCGCATTGTTCGCCGTACAGGCGGGCCTCACGCGGTTGTTTGAGCGTCAGGGCATCCGACCTGTGGCGGTCTGCGGGCACAGTGTGGGGGAGGTGGCCGCGGCCTGGGCGTCCGGAGCCCTGAGCGTCGAAGCTGCGGTTCGCGTCATCCACGCTCGCAGTACACAGCAGGCGGTAACTCGTGGGCGAGGCGCCATGGCCGCAGTGGGCCTGGGAGAGGCCGACGTGCAAGCGCTCCTTGAGGAGCTCGCGCTTCGCGATGAGCTCACACTCGCTGCGCTCAACGGTCCCAATGGAGTGACGGTCGCGGGGGACGATAGCGCGGTCGCCCGGCTCGCGTCGGAGCTCGGCCGCCGCGCGATCATGTTCCGTCGGTTGCCGCTCGACTACGCCTTCCACAGCGCCGCCATGGATCCGATTCGTGAGGACCTGCTGCGGTCGCTCCAGCGGCTCGAGTGTGAGGCCGGCGCAATCCCGCTGTATTCGACGGTGACCGGCGCCCCTATCGACGGCGGCAGCCTCGGCGCCGATTACTGGTGGCGCAACGTGCGTGAGCCGGTGCGCTTCCTGGCGGCGATCCAGGCCATGATCGGCGCCGGCATCAACACGTTCGTCGAGATCGGTCCTCGCCCGGTACTCCTGTCATATCTGAACGAGATCGGCAAAGCCGTCGGTGAAGAGCTCTTCACCGTTGCGAGCATGACAACGGATCAGTCAGGCGGTGACCGGATTCGCTCCGTCTCCGACCAGCTCGAGCTCTCGGGCGCCCTGCACGATCCCAGCCGTCTCTTCCCGGTGCCGGGCCAGGCGGTCGAGCTGCCCCATTACCCCTGGCAGCGCGAGCGCTTCTGGTACCGCAGCAGCGCCAGCTCTCTCGGGCTCCTCGCACGTCACCACGTGCATCCGCTCCTCGGCTACGCCCTCGCCGGCGAGAGCATGCATTGGGAGAACCCTCTCGATACCCACCGGATGCCTGCGCTCGCGGATCACGTGGTCTCGGGTTCTGTCGTGTTTCCGGCGGCCGGTTTTGTCGAAATGGCGCTCGCGGCAGGCGCATTGCAGCGGCCCGGGTCTTATCCGGCGATCGAAGACCTCGAGATCCTGGCGCCCTTGCTCCTGGATAAGGAGCACTCGAGGGTCGTGCGCCTGCGGATCCAGCCCGAGGACGGCAGCTTCTCCATCGTCAGTCGAGATCGAGAGAGCAATGGCGACTGGCGCACTCACGCCGTGGGCCGCCTCGTCGATTCCGAGCCGGCAGCCAACGAAACGCTGGTGCTGCCCGAGCATCAACCGGACCTCACGGCGGAAGCGCACTACGCCCGCGCCAGCTCGCTCGGCTTGCACTACGGGCCCGCCTTCCAGTCAGTCACTGCGGCCTGGTACACGGGCGGCTCGCTGATCGGCAGCGTCGCACTTCCGCCAGCGGTGGCTCATGAAGCCGACGCGATGCTGCTGCATCCCGCCTGCCTCGATGGTGCCCTGCAGTTGTTCTTGGATCTCGCGTGGCGCGAGCTGGGTGCCTCGCACGGTGGAAGCTCGTCCCCGGCGTTCCTGCCGGTGCGGATCGATCGGCTCGAGCTCGTCAAGCCGCGCGCGCAGGTCAGGGCCGCGCGCGTGATGCCGCGATTCGCCCGCCACGGGAGCCGCCGCTCTCTCAGCGGGAACCTCACGCTGTACGACGCTATGGGAGTGGCGATCGCGAACGCGCGCGGCGTGCGCTTTCGCGCCGCCACCCTCAAGTCAGGCGCGGACTATCGCCCGAGCTGGATCGCGACACGCGCCATCCCGATGCCGCGACGGGAAGGCGTGAGTTCGCTTCCCCTGCCCACGCCGCAAGAGGCCGCGCAATTGTGCGCCGAGCGACTGCACGCGCCACGCAGGCTCGAGTCGCGACGGCGCTTCACTCAGGAAGTCGAGCCGCTGCTGGATGTGCTGTGCGCGGCCTTTGCCGAGCGGGTGCTACGCAGCCGATCCGGGGGCGATCTCATAGACGCCGAGGCGCTCGCTGCAGCGGGTTACGTCAGTGCAGACGGTCGGCACTTGTTGCAAAGCCTTCTGCAGGTGTTGGCCGAGGAGGGCGTGATCTGCGCCGCGGGGACCCAGTGGAAATGGAGCGCTCCGGAGCCGCATTTCCCCGCGCCCGAGGATATCTGGCGACGGCTGATCGGCGATTACCCCGACTACGCCACCCTCATCTCCAGCACCGGTACCGCGGGTCTTCGTCTCGCCGAGCGGCTGCGTGCCGGGGTGACGGCGGGGCCGCGTGAGCGGCGCGTTGCCGAAAGCGTCCTGTCGTGGATTGACTCCTGCACGCAGGAGGAGGCGGCCGGCGTTTTCGGTGCCACCAACGCGGTGCTCGCGGCGTCCGCCCTGGCACAAGCTCCAGAGGCGCGTCTGCGCGTTTTGTACATGCTCGGCGCGTCACGCCGGGACGCGGGCACGGCATTCCTGCCGACGCTGGACCACAGCCGGTGCGATCTGCTGATCGCGAGCGCTACGCGCGCCGGTCTCGAGGAGGCGCAGAGCCGCTATCCGGCCGTGGCTGCACTGGCAAGCGACGTCATCGAGCTGGATCACGGCGGAGCGCCGTCGACGGAACAGATGGGGGGCCTCTTCGACATACTCGTGCTGAGTGGGGGTTTGGCCGATGCGCCCGACCCGCGACTGCGCCTGGCAAATGTGCGCAGCCTCATGCGTGAGGGCGGCCTCCTGATCACCGTCGATCAGCATCCCTCGCGTGCCGAAGACCTGGCGTATGGCGTTGATCCTGGCTGGTGGCACGTCGCAGGCAGTGCAGAATCCAGTCGTGTCCGTTCGCGCCGCCGTCAGCCTGAAGGATGGGAGGCGGTGCTCAGCAATGCGGGCTTTGGAGAGGTGCACTCGGTGTCCGACACCTCGGGCAGCGAGTCGGGTGTGTATGTGTTGGTGGCGCGCGCGCTCGCGTCTCCCGTCGCGGAACCGGCCCCGGAGCCAAAGTCGCATCGAACCTGGCTCATCGTAAAAGACACAGCGGGTTACTCGTCGGAACTTGCCGCCGCGCTCGAGAGGGACCTCGCCGAGAGGGGTCAGCGCGTCGTGCGGGTGACGGCCGCCACCTCCTACTCGTCCTCGGCTGCCGGCGCTTTCACCCTCGAAGCCAGCTGTCCGGAACATTGGGAAAGACTGCTTGCCGAGCTGCAGCGCGGTGGCTCGGTGCCGGATGCCTGGGTGCACCTGGCGGGACTGGACCTGAGGACAGAATCCGCACCTCCCGAGACCCGAGCCGCGGCCCAGGAAGCGCGCGCCGCCGTCCTCATGGCCTGGCTGCAGGCTTGTACGCGCAGCGCAATGCGACCGCAGTGTTGGGTCGTCGCAGCCCAGGCGGGCAGTGAGCTCGTGGGAGGCCCACCCGTTGGCGTCGATGGCTTGCGCGATGCGGCGCTCTGGGGACTGACCCGGGTAGCGATGCAGGAGTTTCCGGAGCTGCGTCTGCGGTGGGTCGATTTGACCAACCCGTGGCCGTCAGTCTCGAGTGCGGCAAGTCTCGCCGACGAAATGCTCGATCCCGACGCCGAGGACGAGATCCTGCTGAGTTCCAACGGACGCTTCGCGGTCCGGATCGAGAGCGCTGCAGAGCCTCCCGTCCCCGTTCAGGCCGGGGCGGCGATGAGTTCGCCCGAGGGCGTGCAGCTCGATTTTTCTTCGCCGGGGCCGTTTCGCAACCTCGCCTGGCGGAGCGCCGCGCCGCACGGCCGGATCGGGGACGAAGCCCTTCCCGAGGGAGAGCTGGAAATCGCCGTACGCGCGGCGGGCCTCAACTTCCGCGACGTCATGTATGCGATGGGGATGCTGCCCGATGAGGCGATCGAGGATGGCTTCTGCGGTCCAACGCTCGGTATGGAAGCCGCCGGTGTCGTGCTGCGCGCCGGCCCCGGTGTCGAATTCGCGCCGGGGGATGAGGTGATCGCCATCGCACCGGCCTCGTTCGCGACCCGCGTGCGGACCCAGGCGTTCGCCGTGACGCGTAAGCCCGCCGAATGGTCCTTCACCGCGGCGGCCACCGTACCCACGGCGTTTTTCACCGCGTACTACGCGCTCGCGGAGCTCGCTCAGCTCCAACCCGGCGAGCGGGTGCTCATCCACGGTGCCGCGGGCGGAGTGGGCATGGCGGCGATTCAGATCGCGCGGCACCTCGGCGCCGAGGTCTTCGCCACCGCGGGCACGACCGAGAAGCGTGATCTCGTCCAGCTGCTCGGAGCCGACTGGGTGTTCGATTCGAGATCGCTGGCCTTTGCGGAGGAGATCCTCACCGCCACCCGCGGCGAGGGAGTGGACGTGGTGCTGAACTCCCTCGCCGGCGAGGCAATGCGCCGCAACCTGCGCCTGCTGCGCCCCTTCGGACGCATGATCGAGCTCGGCAAGCGCGACTTTTATGAGAATTCCAGGCTCGGTTTGCGCCCCTTCCGCAACAACATCGCCTACTTCGGCATCGACGCCGACCAGCTCATCGCCCGCCGACCGGAGACGGCGCGGCGCGTGCTCGGCAAGCTCATGGAGCTCTTTGCGCAGGGTGTGCTGCACCCCCTACCGCATCGGGCATTCTGCGCATCGGACGTCGAGGCGGCATTTCGCCACATGCAGGCCGCGCGCCATGTCGGCAAGATCGTGATCACCTTCCCCGAAGGCTTCGATCCGGTCGGGCCGAGGCCACTCGAGAAGCCGCAGACGCAGCTCCGCGCCGACGCGACCTATCTTGTCACTGGCGGTCTCTCCGGCTTTGGCCTGCGAACCGCGCGCTGGCTGGCGCAGCGCGGCGCGCGGCACCTCGCACTCCTCAGTCGCACGGGAACAGCAGGACACGAAGAGCAGCCGGTACTCGAGGAGCTCACGGCGGCCGGCGTCGCCGTCGTGCCCCTCGCCTGCGATGTGGCTGACAGTGCCGCATTGCGCGCCGCACTCGATACGCTTCGCAGCCGCATGCCGCCACTGCGCGGTATCGTTCACGCCGCCATGGTGATCGAGGATGCGCTCATCCGCGATATGGATCGCGGACAGCTGCACCGCGTGCTCGCGCCGAAGTTCGCGGGCGCCATGAATCTTCACCACGCTACCCTCGGGTGTGAGCTCGATTTCTTTCTCCTTTACTCATCCGCCACGACCTCATTCGGCAACCCGGGGCAAGGGGCGTACGTTGCGGCCAACATGGCGTTGGAAGCGCTGGCGCGCGAGCGCCGTGCAAGGGGCCTGCCGGTCACCTGCATCAGCTGGGGTCCGATCGGCGATGCGGGCTATCTCGCCCGCAACGATCGGGTGCGTGAGGCGCTCGTCGGTCGCATTGGCGGGCGCGCGCTGCGAGCCGATGAGGCGCTGCGCGCACTCGATGGACTGCTCGCGGTCGACTCCCCGCCGCTCGGGCTGCTGGAGCTCGACTGGAACGTGCTGTCGCGTTTCCTGCCGCAGGCACGCTCGCCCAAGTTCTCGGAGCTCGCCCGACGTGGCGGGACCTGCGCCTCGGCCGAGGAGCCGGTACGGGATCTGCGGGGCCTGCTCGCACAGCTGTCCGAAGAGGAGCTCCTGCCGGCCGTGACGAACGCGGTGCGGGCGGAGATTTCGCAGATCCTGCGCATTGCACCCGAGCGCATCGAGACCACCGCGCCGCTCACCGAGCTCGGCATGGATTCGCTCATGGCCGTGGAGCTGGCAACCTCGCTCGAAAGCCAGATGGGGATCGAGATCTCGGCGCTGTCGCTCGGCGATGCCGCGACCATCGAGCGAATCGCAGCGCGCGTCGCCCGACAGCTTCGTCCTGCCGCTGATCAGCCCGACGGTAGCGCCGGCGGCGACGGCGATCTCGCCGAGCAGGTGCGACAGGTCGCCGCGCGCCACGCGGGCGAGGTCAGTGTGGCAGTGGTTACCGAGCTCGGTGCCGAACTCCAGAGCGCGGCACCGGCTCAGCGCATCATCGGGCGGATGTCATGACGGGTGCCCGCAGGCCCCTGCGCGGTCTGACGACTGCTCTCAAGGAGCGGTTGATTCAGGAGTCCTTGCAGCGACGGTTGCGTCAGGTCGAGCGCGAGCAGCCGGCGCAGCCGACACCCTCCGGGCGGCCCAGCGCGCCCGAGACTTCGGTCCCTGAGAGCTGGTGCCGCTTCGACCAGCACCCGGGTTATCAGCAGCTTCGCATCCTCAATGAGGGTGCCGCCAAGCTCGGCATCGGCAATCCGTATTTTCGTGCGCATGAGGGTGTCGCCGGCGCGACGACCGTGATCGAGGGCGAGACCTTCATCAACTACTCGAGCTACAACTACCTCGGGCTCGCCGGACATCCGGAGATCAACGCCGCTGCCAAGCGAGCGATCGATCGCTACGGGACTTCGGCCTCCGCGAGCCGCCTGGTATCGGGCGAGCGTCCGATTCACCGCGAGCTCGAGCGCGCGCTCGCGGCCCTGCACGATGTCGAGGACTGTGTCGTGTTCGTCAGCGGGCACGCCACCAACGTCTCGACCATCGGCCATCTGTTCGGTCCCAAAGACCTGGTTGTCCACGACGCACTGATTCACAACAGCGCGCTGCTCGGCATAGAGCTCTCCGGTGCCCGCCGCGTTCCTTTCGCCCACAACGACTGGCAAGCACTCGACCGGCTGCTCGCACAGAGTCGCCTGCAGTACGAGCGCGTTCTGATCATCGTCGAGGGTGTCTACAGCATGGATGGGGATGTCCCCGATCTGCCGCGATTCGTGGAGATCAAACGCCGGCACCGCGCGTTCCTCATGGTCGATGAGGCTCACTCGCTCGGCGTGCTTGGCGAGGGCGGCCGCGGCATCCAGGAGCATTTCCGGCTGCCGGGTGCGGATGTCGACATCTGGATGGGCACCCTGAGCAAGGCGCTCGCCGGCTGCGGCGGCTACATCGCCGGTCCCCTGGCGTTGGTCGAGCACCTCAAGTGCGCGGCTCCCGGGTTCGTCTACAGCGTGGGGATGTCGCCCCCGCTCGCGGCGAGCGCGCTCGCAGCGCTCAGCGTCCTTAGCGCCGAGCCCTGGCGGGCGCAACGGCTGCGTGAGCGGGGCCGGCAGTTCCTCGAGCTCGCTCGCGTGCGCGGTGTGGATACGGGACTCAGTGCCGGCCTGTCGGTCATTCCGGCCATCACCGGGAGCTCACTTCGGGCCGCGCGTCTCGCAGAAGCCCTCTTCCGACGGCGGATCAACGTGCAACCGATCCTCTATCCCGCCGTCCCGGAAGGCTCAGCGCGTCTGCGCTTCTTTGTGAGCAGCGAGCACTCCATAGAACAGATCGGCTCGACGGTCGAAGCGCTGGCCGAAGAGCTGCAACGCCTTTGAGCGCGCCGCTGGATGCCCGGACTGGAGCCTCCCTGCGGGACGGGCGACTGCGGGTCGTGCTATGCACCCGGGGTGGACTATTTGGCGCCCTGGTGTTGCGCGAGTTGCGCGCCTGCGATCGGCTCGAGGTGTGCGGCATCGTGCGATCCTCGCGCTTGTTTCATCCCTCGCTCGGGATCCTGAGGGGCGCACTCGCCTATCTCCGCCGCAGCGGCGTCGCTTACTCGCTCTACCTCTGGTGCGCCACCACACTAGCCGATGTGCTGTGCGGTCTGAGCCGGCTTGATGCTGTGCCCACGCAGAAGTCTGCGCGCGGTGTGCACGTGCACACGACCCGGGACATCAACGACCCGAAGGCTCTCAAGTTTCTGAGCGGCTGCGCGCCGGATCTGCTGGTGAGCGCCTTCTTCGACCAAAGGCTGGGAGAGGCGGTGCTCGCCGTACCCGCGCATGGCAGTGTGAATGTTCATCCCTCGCTGCTTCCGGAGTTCAAGGGTGTCGACCCGGTGCTGCAGGCAACGCTCCGGGGCGCTCGTACCGGGGTTAGCGTGCACTACATGACCCCGACGTTAGACTCCGGAGCGATCATCGCGCAGCGGCCCATCGACAGCTCCGGGACCGTCAGCATCTTCACCGCCACCGCTCGGTTGTTCCGCGAAGGCGCGGAAATGCTCGTGGCTGTCATCGATCAGGTTGCGCGCGGACAGGCCGGGACTGCCCAGGGTGACCCGGGTACGTATCAGAGCTGGCCCACTCGCGCGGACATTCGTGCCCTGCACACGCGCGCAGGCGCTTTGATTCGCCTGTCTGACTTGAAGTGGATCTTCGACGCCTAGCGCACGGAGGCTACCAGGTCTGCCGATCAATATCGGCGACGGCATCGAAGTGTTCGTGGCGGCTGAGTACCGGAAGAGCATGCTGGATCGCCAGGGCAGCGACCCAGGCATCGTTGGCTGGGATGGGGCGCCCCGACCGTTTGAGGGCGATTCGCACCGCAGCGCAGGCAATCGTTGTCTCTTCGGTGACTGACAGGATGTCGAACGCTGACAGAGCGTTCGTATCCAGAATCACGCCCGATCCTCGGCCTCGATGACTTCGAAGACTTCGTCTCAATCGCCGACGCGGATCACCAGCGCATCCACGTCCGCCGCCTGCAGCTGCCGGCGGAGCTTGTTGAGCTCATCGAGATTGCCGATCGGCCCGATGCGGACACGGTGCCAGACGTCGGCGTCCACGGCGACGCGTTGCACCTTGGCGTCGATGCCCTGCAGAGCGAGCTGCGCGCGCACCCGATCGGCGTCCGCTTCGTTGCGGTAGGAGCCGGCCTGCAGCACGTAGACGCCGGGGCGCTCGATCTTCGCCGCCGCCGGCAGGTCGCGCTTGACGTCCCTGTCCTTCTCGGGCACGACCACCTCGAAATTCGGGAGCATCTGATAGAAGTCGTACTTCTCCGCGGGCTTGCCCGAGCCGCCGGCGGCCTCGAGGTCGGCGCGCGCGGCGGCGCGATGCGGGTCGGGACGCGGTGCATCGGGGGCATCCGCAGCCTTGTGGCGAGCCCCCAGGCCGGTGAATGCCATCGCGGTGAGCAGCGCGCCGGCAAACAGCCCGTAGCCGAATTCGCGGAAACGTCGCAGCTCGAACGGGCGGTGCTGCGAGGACTTGTAGTCGCGCGCGGTGAGCTTTGCCGCACGGGTGGTGCCGGCCATGCGGCCGCTTGCCGGTTGTGGACGCGGGCGGCTCACATGCTCTCCGGCGCCGACACGCCGAGGAGCGTCAGACCGTTGCGCAGCACCTGCTGCACACCGAGCACGAGCGCGAGGCGCGCGTTGCGCAGCCGCTCATCATCGACGATGAACTGCTCGGCGTTGTAATAGGTGTGGAACACGTTGGCGAGTTCGCGCAGGTAATGCGCGACGGCGTGTGGCGCACGGTTGACGGCCGCCTGCTCGATGATCTCGGGGTAGCGGGCGAGGGCGTGCAGCATCGCCTGCTCGTGCGCGCTGTCGAGTCTCGCCGCCGCCGCCAGTCCCGCGGCGCGGTCGAAAGACAGACCGCGGGCCGCGAGTTGTTTCATGACACTCGCTACGCGCGCGTGCGCATACTGGATGTAGTAGACCGGATTCTCGTTGGTGCGCGCCTTGGCCAGCTCGAGGTCGAAATCGAGCGGCTGATCGTGGCTGCGCATCAGGTAGAAAAAGCGGCAGGCGTCATTGCCGACTTCCGCGCGCAGCTGGCGCAGCGTGACGAACTGCGCTTCGCGCTTGCCCATGGGTATCTTTTCGGCGCCGCGGTACAGGCTGACGAACTGGATGAGCGGCGCCTCGAGGCACTCCCCGGGCTGTCCCATGGCCATCAGCCCGGCGCGCACGCGCGCGACGTAGCCGTGATGGTCGGCGCCGAGCACGTCGATGAGCCGTGCAAAGCCGCGCTCGCGCTTCTCGAGGTGGTAGGCAATGTCGGAGGCGAAGTAGGTCTTCTGGCCGTTCTCGCGGACCACGACGCGGTCTTTCTCATCGCCGAACTCGCTGGCGCGGAACCAGAAGGCACCCTCCTGCAGATACAGGCGTCCCTGCTCACCGAGCACTGCGAGCGCATGATCGATGGCGCCGCTCGTGGCGAGCTCGCGCTCGGACACCCAGCGGTTGAACAGTACGCCGAACTCGGCCAGGTCGTTGCGGATGTCATCGAGCATGGCGACGAGCGACAGCTCGAGCACGCGGCCGAAACCCTCCGCGCCGAGCAGCGCGCGCGCGCGCGCGATGAGGGCGTCGATGTACGCTTCCTTGTCGCCCACCGGCGCGTCCGCGGGCAAGCCCGTGAGCACCGCCGCCAGGGGCCGCCGCAGCTGCTCGCCGGCTTCATCGCGCAGCTGCTGCGCGAGCGGTCGCACGTACTCGCCGCGATAGCCGTTCTCCGGAAAGGGCAGACGCTCGCCCAACAGCTCGAGGTAGCGCACCCAGGTGCTGACGGCGAGGATGTCCATCTGCCGTCCGGCGTCGTTGATGTAGTACTCGCGGGCGACGTCAAACCCGGCTGCCGTCAGGATGTTGGCGAGTGTCGCGCCGTACGCCGCCTGGCGGCCGTGGCCCACGTGCAGCGGGCCGGTGGGGTTCGCCGAAACGAATTCGACCAGCACCCGCTCGCCGCCACCGAGACGGCTCTCGCCGTAGGCGGCACCGCGGTCGTGAATCGCCGCGAGCTCGCGCGCGTAGGCGAGCGGGGTAAGGTGAAAGTTGATGAAGCCGGCACCTGCCACCTCGGTGCGCTCGAGCAGCGGGTTCTCGGGCAGCGCCGCGACGATGGCAGCGGCGAGCTCTCGCGGACTCCTGCGCGCCAGCTTCGCCATACGCATCGCGACGTTGGTGGTGAAGTCGCCATGCTGCGCATCGCGCGTGCGCTCGACGACGACCGTGGCGGCGGCCGGCATATCGGGCAGCACGCCGCCGGCGAGCTTCCCGAGGGCGGACAGCAGCAGCTGCTCGAGTTCTTGCTTCAAGGGGCGGGCAAAATATGCGTGGAAAAACCCATGCAGCAGTCTACCGCAAGGGTGACGGACCTTGCGCCTCGCGCGAGCGGACGCGCGTCCGGGTCGCGACGCATGGAGCCTCGCGCAAACTGCAGTCCCGAGCGCAGCGCGATGAGTGGCGGAACCATCATCACACCGACCACGGCTGACGCTCCGCGCATTAATCGAGTCGGTGGATTAAGAACCAGCCCCATGACGGTGTTGCAACAAACCATAGCGGTCGATTTGAGGCGTCGCGCGCAGGTCGCCCCGGGGCAAATGTCGACATCTGCGCCGTGATCCACGAGTGCTCCGATGTTATATTCAACGTATGAACCTCATCCTGAGGAGTTATCGACTGCGCGCTTACCCCAATGGCGCGCAGCGCCGGCTTCTTGACCGCTGGTTCGGAGCCATACGGTGGCTGTGGAATACTGCGCTCGAAATACGCTCGGAAGCATATCGCACCTGTGGACTATCCCTCACGGGCAATGATCTCTCGCGATGGCTCACTCAATGGAAGCACACGTCAGGGCACGAGTGGCTGGGCGAGGTGCCGGCAACCGCGTTAGCGCAGTGCCTGCGCGATCAGGACCGGGCTTTCAGCGGTTTCTTTGCCAAGCGCGTCCGTTATCCCCGTTTCAAGGCCAAGGGCGGCCGCCAGAGCCTTCGCTTTCAGGGCGTGGGCGCCGCCTGGCGCACTGGGGTGCTGAGTCTCCCCAAGCTCGGAGTTCTGAAACTGGCTGAAGATCTTCCGGAGATTGAGCGCCCCGACATGGTGACCCTCTCGCGGGATGCGACGGGGGCGTACTACGTAAGCTTCTCGGCGGAGCTACCCTGCACTTCGCTCCCAGGCACGGGCGACTTGGTAGGGGTAGACCTCGGCCTTACACACCTCGCGACTCTCTCCACAGGGGAGAAGATCACCAACCCGAAGCACTATCAACGACGCCTGAGGTACCTGCGCCAGCAGCAACGCTGTCTCGCACGGCGGCAGAAGGGTAGCCACCGGCGCGAGAAGCAGCGGCTGCGAGTCGCTCGCGCTCATGCGCAGGTGCGGGAGGCACGCCAGTACGCGCTGCATGCTTTGACAACTCGTCTGGTGAAGGAATTTAGCGTCATCGCGATTGAAGACTTGAATGTGAAGGCTCTGGCGCGCGGGCGAGGTGCCCGCGCGATTCAGGACGCCGCATTTGGCGAACTGCGACGGCAGTTGCAGTACAAGAGCGAGTGGTACGACCGTCTCCTCTTGGTAGTGGACCGGTGGTATGCCTCAAGCAAGCACTGCTCGATGTGCCGGTTCACGCTCGATGAGTTGCGGCTCGATCAAAGGCAGTGGACGTGCCCCAAGTGCGGGACCTGCCACGATCGGGATATCAATGCCGCACAGAATCTGCTGACGCAGGGTATGCGTCAGCTTGCCGGTCGTGACGACCGGGACCTGCGCGTGGATGCGGGAGGTTCATGCCCAGAAGAACATATTCTGGTGCAGGTGCTCGCAGAGGAAGCGCGAAGCGGGCACCGCAATCCAACCGGTATGGAACCGGCGAGATTGGGGTAGTAGCGCAGTCAAGAGAAAAGTTCGAGCGGATCCACATCGAGCGACCAGCGCACGGCGCGTGCAGCACGGAGCTGCTCGATCTGCGGCAGCCACTCATCGAGAAAGGCGTGGAGCGGTCGCCGCTCACGACTCTCGATCAGCAGCTGCGCGTGATAGCGACCGGCGCGCTTCGCCATCGCCGCGGGCACGGGTCCCAGCAGCCGCACGCCCGCAGGCGGCTGGCGCGCGAGGCGGCGCGCCTGCGCCAGGAATGCCAGCGCGGCCTCGGGCGAACGCGCCGAGTCGCGCAATGCCGCGAGGCGACTGAATGGTGGCCAGGCCGCCTGCGCGCGCTCATCCAGCGCCGCGCGCGCGAATCCCTCGTAGCCTGTGCCGAGGAGCTGCGTCAGCAGCGGATGATCCGGAAATTCGGTCTGGATGAGGACCTCGCCCGCGCGGCTGCCGCGCCCGGCGCGTCCGGCGACCTGCACGATCGTCTGCGCGAGGCGCTCCGGGGCGCGGAAGTCGGTGCTGAACAGGCCCTGGTCCGCGTTCAGCACCACAACGAGAGTCACGTTCGGAAAATCGTGGCCCTTGGTCACCATCTGCGTGCCGACCAGGATGCGCGCCTCGCCCGAGGCCATGCGTCGCATCACGCCCTCCGCGTCACCGCGCCGGCGCACCACGTCGCGGTCGAGCCGCGCGATGCGGGCCGTGGGAAACAACGAGCCGAGAGTTTCCTCGATCCGCTCGGTGCCCTGACCGACCGGCTTGACGGCAAAGCCGCACTGCGGACAGCGCGGTGGCAGGGGCAGATCGGTGCCGCAGTGATGGCAGCGCAGCCTCGCGGCGGCGAGATGTACCGTGAGCCGCGCATCGCACTCGCGACAGGGCGCGATCCAGCCACAGGCCGTGCACAGCAGCGTCGGTGCATAACCGCGGCGGTTGAGGAATACGAGCACCTGTCCGTCTTCGGCGAGATGACGCTCGATGGCGAGCACCGCCGGTGTCGAGAGGCCGGCGCGCATCGCGTGACTGCGCAGATCGATGAGCTTGAGTGTCGGCGGCAGAGCCTGTGCCGCACGCCGCTCGAGCTTGAGCCGTGAGTAGCGACCGGCGAGCGCGTTCTGCAGAGTCTCGAGCGCCGGGGTCGCCGAGCCGAGCAGCACGGGGACCGCCGCGTGGCGCGCCCGCATCACTGCCAGGTCCCGCGCCGAGTAACGGAAGCCCCCTTCGTGCTGCTTGAAAGAACCGTCGTGTTCCTCGTCCACGACGATGAGGCCGAGCTCGGGCACCGGGGCAAACACTGCCGAGCGCGTGCCGAGCACGATGCGGGCGTGGCCGCTCCAGGCATCGCGCCAGGCAATGAGCCGCTCGTGATCCGTCAGCCCCGAATGCAGCACCGCGAGCGGAACCTCGAAGCGCGCGCGAAAACGCTCGAGCAGCTGTGGCGTGAGTCCGATCTCGGGTACGAGCAGCAGCGCACGGCGGCCACCGAGCAGCACCTGCTCGATGAGGCGCAGATAGACCTCGGTCTTGCCGCTGCCCGTGATGCCGTGCAGCAGGAAGGCGCCGAACCGATCCAGCGACGCCGCGACGGCCGCGACGGCTGTGCTTTGTTCCGGCTGCAGCCGGGGGCCCGATGCGCGCACCGTCGCGGCCGGCGGTGACGTGCGGGGAAGCTCCACTTCGGCGCTCGCGACCCAGCCGCGCGCCGTGAGCGCCTTCGCCGCATCCCGCCAGGCGCCAAGGTGCTCATCGAGCGCGGCAGCGCTCGCCTCGCGGCGCTCGGCCAGCCATGCGAGCACCGCGCGCTGCCGCGGTGCGCGACGCGGCTCTCCGGCCGCGGCCGCGGCGGCGCCGGTCTCGGTCAGGAGCCAACGCTCCTCCCGCGCGGTAGCCGGTGCCCCGAGACGGAGCGCACGCGGCAGTGCGGCCGACAGGACTTCCCCGAGCGAGTGGTGGTAGTACTCAGATGCCCAGCTCAGCAGCTGCTGCACCGCGGCATCGATGACGGGGCTCGCGTCGAGCACCTCCAGGATCGGCTTCAGCCGTCCGGGCAGTACCTCGGACGTGTCCGTGACGGCCGCGACCAGACCAATCCGGTGCTGCCTCCCGAATGGGACCCGGACACGCGCGCCGACCGAGATCGGGACCGTTGCCTGCGCCGGGGGCAGATAGTCGAAGAGCTGGCGCAGGGGGGTGTCGAGCGCCACCCGGAAAATCTTGGGCACTTAGGTGTACGTCTGATTTAAATCAGTGACTTATGCCACATTCAGGGCACATTCAGCCGTCAACCCCGCCATGCCGGCGCGCGTTATACAGGCCATGTCCGAGTTTGCTACGCTCGCGTCGCCTTATAGCATGCCGGCTGCTCTACACGGCGACGTGGACCTGACGGACGAAGCCAAGACACGCTCCCGTGCGCTGAACCAGTTCCTGGCCGGCGTCGAGCTCAAGGCTTTCAAGATTGCCCAGACGGCGCTGCGGCACGAGGACGATGCGCTGGATGCGGTCCAGGATGCGATGCTTCAGCTCGCGCGCGCCTATGCCGACCGGCCCGCGCAGGAGTGGAAGCCGCTGTTCTACCGCATTCTCGAGAACCGAATTCGGGACATGCAGCGGCGCCGCACGGTACGGGGTCGCGTGATCTCGTGGTTGCCGTTTCGGAGCGATGAGGACGACGAGGAGCCGGACCCGATCGCCCAGGCGCCGAGCCCCGAGCCGCAGCCGGTGAAGCGACTGGAGCTCGATGAGGCGGTCGGCGCGCTCGAGAAGGCTCTCGGTGCGCTGCCTCGGCGGCAGCAGCAGGCGTTCCTGCTGCGAACACTCGAGGGACTCGATGTGGCCGCTACGGCGGCGGCGATGGGCTGCTCGGAGGGCAGCGTCAAGACACATTATTTTCGCGCAGTGCAGGCACTGCGTGCGCAACTTGGGGACCTGTACCTATGAGCCCGGTGAGTTCGTCCGCGACCGACTTCGAGCGCAACGCGCGCCTCATTCTCGAGGAGAGCGTCTCGCGCATCGACGCGCGCACGCGCTCGCGCCTGAATCAGGCGCGCCAGTTGGCAGTCGAGGCAGCCGCTGCGCGGCAGCGGCCCTGGTGGCGCTCGGTCTCCTTCATGCCGGCCGCGGGTGCAGTGACGGCGGCGCTCCTCGCCGTGATGCTCTGGCACCGGGAGCCCGCCGTGCACGAGCCGCCGCTGCTCGAGGGACGCACGCCGGCGGTCGAGGATATAGACCTGCTTGCCGACACCGAGGGGCTGGACCTGGTCGAGGGATGGGACGGTCCCGGTCCTGGCTTCTATGAGTGGGCGGCCGAGCAGACCGATGCCAATGTCCAGAGCACCAGCTGATGTGGCTATCGCTGCGGATATCGGGAGTGCTGGCCGCGCTGCTGCTCGGGTGCGCCGCTGCTCGCAGCGACGACGTCCACAAGCCAGCCGAGCCGCCCGATCCCGGCTTCCTCGAATTTCTCGGCAGCGTCGACCGGCTCGCCGATGTGAACCCGGAGTACCTCGCTCAAGGCGAAGTCCGGCCGAAACCCGCCGCCACCACGCCCCCGCCGCCGCGGCCCCCGCCGCCACCGCCGAATGCGCCGAACGGCAACGGAGGGCATAACAATGAATAACAACAACCGCTGGCACCCGTGGGTGCTCACGGTGGTCGTTCTGGTGACGGCTGCCGGCGCCCCGACGTTGGCGCAAGAGGCGCCGTCCGGGCTCGCGGCACCCGTTGCGGCTCCGCCCGCGGGTGTGGCCTGGTCCAGCCTTTCGCCGGAGCAGCAGCACGTCCTGTCACAGTTCGGGTCGCAGTGGAATACATTGCCGCCCGAGCGCCAGCAGGCCCTGGCACACGGCAGCCAGCGCTGGCTCGGGATGTCGGACGCGCAGCGCCAACAGGCGCGCGACCGCTTCTCACGCTGGAGCGCGTTGCAACCGGAGCAGCGTCAGGCACTGCGCTCGCGCTGGCAGAGGTTCCAGGCCCTTCCGCCGAGTGAGCAGGCGAGGGTGCGGGAGAACTACCGGCGCTTTCAGCAGCTACCGCCCGAGCGCCGCGAGATGCTGCGCCAGCAGTGGCGCAACGCCACACCCGCGCAGCGCCAGCAGTGGATCGACCGCGCTCGCTCCCACTACGAGGGACACCCCGGAGGCATGCATCCGGCACCGCACCCGTCGGGGCCAGCGCCGCATCATTGAAGCCGCGCAGCGCCGCCCGCGGCCGGCCGCACCGGCACGGGCACGTTGCAGACATCGACACGCCCGGCGGGCACCTTGAACCAGTCCTCGTGGCGGTTGCGGCGCGCTTCGAGGTACGCCTGAAAAGTCGGCGTGTCCGTGCGCAGCACTTCGAGGTTGGTGCGTTGCGCGGCCGGCAGGTCTGCCGCCACGCGCAGCGATGTCAGCGGGACATACTGCTCGGGCCGCTCGTAGAACCCGAGCGGTCCGGTGCCACGCGGCATGACCGACAGCAGCTCCATCCCCGAGACGACACGTCCGAGGAGTGTCACGTTGCGATCGAGATGCCGCGGCGCCTGACCGATCACGACGTAGAGCTCGGTGCCTCCGCCACTGTCGACATCGGTGCCGCGCCCGGAACCCACCATGCCGTAACAGTGCACGAGCCAGGCGCGCCCGGTCACGGGATCCGCTGCGACGGAAAAGTCATCGACGAAGCCGACCTCGGGAGCATAAGTGTCAGGGTCGGGCAGCCGGGTGAGTGACAGGCCACGCAGCGGGCGCTCGAATTCGGCGGCGACCGTACGGTGTGCCGTGCCCACCGGCTTCTTGCCCTCGCGGTCGCCCCACTGCACGACGTAGTTGTCCTGCGCGCGCTCGATGGCGAGCCCGTCGAAGTACTTGCCGCGCGCGAGCGCCACCACGTTCGTCACGTTGTTCGGCGCAAACTGCGGCGCAAGCTCGATGACGACGCGCCCGGTCGCGAGCTCCAGATAGAGCGTGTCCTGCGGATCGAGCGCGCGCCAATCCGCTGCCGTCGAGCCGGCCAAGACTTCTGCGGCGGTCGGCGGCCGGTGGGCCGGCGGCGCGGGCGGCGCCGCCGCGAGCACCGCAACGGCGCAGAGGAGCACTGTAGCTGTGGCAGCGCCGCGTGTCGGTTTCATGTGCTAGTCCTGCAGGTGTGTGAACCCGTCGGCACTCCAATCCTCGCTGCCGACACCGTGATGCACGAAGAACAGGCCCTTGGGGTCATAGCGATCCTTGACCGTGCGCAGCCGCGGGTAGTTCTTGCCCCAGAACTGCTGCTGCCACGCCGCGTTGAAGTAGTTGCTCTCGGAGACGTAGGAGCCGCCATCGGGGACGATCCGGCGCAGCTGCGCACTCGCCTGGTCGACGGCGCGCGCATCGGCGTGCGCCGTGGCTGCATCGGTCGGCGTTCTTCCCATGCCGGGAAACAGCGGGCCCTCGCCGTTGGCGATGATGGCGAGCGCGAAGGCAGCGGTTACCGCCGGGTTGGTGGCGGTGTCGAGCGCCGCGGCGATCGCCTCCGCCGGGGCGCCGGCGAGTCCCTTGTTGAAATGGAGCTCGATCTCCTGATGCCGGCTGCCGGCGAACAGCGCCTCGACGAGATGCGGCCGCTGTGCCCCCTCGAGCAGCGTCACGGGCAGCCACACCGAGTCATAGCCATGAAGAAACGCACCGACCTGGTCCTGATCGCCTTCCCACCAGCCGTGAAAGGAAGGAGCGCCCGTGCGCTTGTCCTGGACCATCGAGCGATTGCCCGCGGCGTCCCACCAGTGCCGGGCGGGCTTGGCGCCGGCATCGAGCCTCTCCAGGATCGTGAAGTCCGCGGATGTGGCGTTGACCCACTCGAAGAAGGGCCGCCACGCTTCGGCCGCCTGCTTGGGATCGAGCCCCTGACACACCATGGAAATCTCGAACGTGTTGTCCGAACCGATCTTCACCGATTCGCCCCAATGGGGGTTGAAGAGGCTCGTGAGGTAGAACTCGAGGAAGTGCTGGAGCAGGCGTCGGAAGGCATCGTCCGACTGCGCCTGGAGCTTGCCCCAGGCGGCGCCGAAGAACTCCGGCAGCGCCTGGGTACGCAGCGTGAGGCGCGTGATCACCCCGAAGCTGCCGCCACCGCCGCCCCGGATCGCCCAGTAGAGATCCGGATCGGAGCAGGCATTCACGGTCCGCACCCGGCCATCCGCGGTCACGATCTCCGCCTCCAGCAGCCCGCCCGCCGCGGTGCCGAAGGCCTTGGAGAAACTCCCGAAGCCGCCACTTTGCACGAGCCCGGCGACTCCCACCGAGGTGCAGCCGCCGCCCTGCACATAACGACCGCCGCGGGTCGTCACGGCGTCGTAGAGGTCGATCCACATCGCGCCCGCACCGGCACTCACCGCCGGCATGGGCTTTACCTTGTTGGCGCAGCCCGCGGGTACGAACGCATCGTGCAACGCCACCTGGTTCATCGCGCGCGTCCAGATGAGGAGCGAGTCCGGCGCGTTGGAGGTGCCCTGATAGCTGTGAGCGCCGCCCTTCACGACGAGCCGCAAGCGCCGCTCACGTGCGAAGTTGACCGCCGCGGCGACATCGGCGCTGTTGCGGGCCTTGAGCGCGTAGACGCTCGGCGCGGGTGTCCAGGCATCGAGCCAGCCGGACACCTGCGTGCCCGCCGGCTGGTCACCGATGTAGAAGGGATTGCGGATGTTGCCGAGCACGTCCTTGCAGGCGGCACTGCTGCGGTCGCTGTCGCAGGCGCTGAAAAGCGCGTGCACCGGCAGGAGCGCTCCGCCGACGGCATCGTTGAGTTTCTGCCAGTCGGCGGCCACGGGCCAGTCAGGTTCTCCCGGGCGCACGCGCTTCAGCGGCGCGGCCGCGGCGGGCGTCGCCGCGCGCAGCGCTGAGTCGAGCGCGAGCAGGGGAAGCGAGGCCGCGCCCTTCAGAAGATTTCTGCGATGCATGGACCCCTCCCCGGAGCGATGCCGGCCGCGCCCACCGCCTCCTCAGCCGACCGCTTTCACCGCCTGGATCAGCTCCGCGGCCACCTTCTGCGCATCGCCGTACAGCATGCGCGTGTTGTCGAGATAGAACAGGGCGTTCTCGATGCCGGAGAAACCCGCGCCCTGGCCGCGCTTGATGACGATGACGTTCTTCGCCTTGTCGGCGTTGAGGATCGGCATGCCGTAGATCGGGCTCGACTTGTCGGTGCGTGCGACCGGGTTCACGACATCGTTCGCGCCGATGATGAGCGCCACATCCGTCGTATCGAACTCGGCGTTGATCTCGTCGAGGTCGGAGATGAGGTCGTAGGGGACGCCCGCCTCGGCGAGCAGCACGTTCATGTGCCCCGGCATACGCCCGGCCACCGGGTGGATCGCGAAGCGCACCTGTACGCCGCGATCGATGAGCAGCTGACAGAGCTCCCAGATCTTGTGCTGCGCCTGGGCGACCGCCATGCCGTAACCCGGCACCACGATCACCTTGCTGGCGAACGCCAGCATCACACCGACATCGCTCGCCTCGATCGGCTTCAGGCTGCCGCTCACGGCGCCGGTGGCGGGGCCGCCGGTGTCGCCGAACCCCGAGAACAGCACGTTGCCGAGCGAGCGGTTCATGGCTTTCGCCATCAGCTGCGTGAGCAGTGTGCCGGCGGAGCCGACGACGGTACCGGCGATGATCATCGCGGCGTTATTGAGCACGAAGCCCTCGAAGGCGACGGCGAGCCCGGTGAGCGCGTTGTAGAGCGAGATGACCACCGGCATGTCGGCGCCGCCGATCGGCAGCGTCATGCTGACCCCGAGCACGAGCGCCAGCACGAAAAATCCGGTGACCACTGCCGAAGTTGCATTGGCCTGTGAGATCACCAGGCCGCCGAGGATGAGCGCCGCCGCGAGCAGCAGCAGGTTCAGGACCTGCTGGCCGGAAAAGCGCAGGCTGCGCGTGATGAGGCCCTGGAGCTTGCCGAAGGCGATGAGGCTGCCGCTGAAGGAGACCGCGCCGATGATGCCGCCGGCCACCGCGAGCGTGGTGCTCGCGTAACCTTCGGTGCCGCCGCGATAGAGCTCCACGGCCGCGATCGCCGCCGCCGCACCGCCGCCCATGCCGTTGTAGAGCGCGATCATCTGCGGCATGTTGGTCATCGCGACCCGCCGCCCGCTCCAGGCGGCGAGCACTCCGCCGACGAACATGGCGGGCAGGATCAGCTCGTAGTTGGACATCCCCGGATAGAGGAAGGTGACGAGCGTCGCGACCGCCATGCCGGCGCCGGCCCAGAGGATGCCGCTGCGCGCGGTCACCGGGGAGCTCATGCGCTTGAGCCCCATGATGAAGAGAACCGCGGTGACGAAGTAACTTGCCTGAATCGCCAGGTCTGCGGACCACCACCCCGGCATCAGGAGGTCCTCTTACCGGCGCCAGCTCCGGCGCCGGCGCCGGCTCGGGCGCCGCTCGATTTGAACATCTCCAGCATGCGCTCGGTTACGACGTAGCCGCCGACGGCGTTGCCGGCCGCCAGCAGCACGCCGATGAAGCCGATGGTCTTCTCGAGCGGCGTCTGCGCACCGCCGAGCGCCACCATGGCGCCGACCAGCACGATGCCGTGTACGAAGTTGGAGCCCGACATCAGCGGGGTGTGCAGGATCACCGGCACCCGCGCGATGACCTCGTACCCGGTGAAGGCCGCGAGCATGAAAATGTAGAGCGCCACGATGCCGGTCATTGCGCCGCCTCCAGTGCCTTCGCCGTCGGCTCGTGTCTCACCACTCCGCCGCTCGTCAGGCACGATTGCGCGAACACTTCGTCGTTCCAGTCGATCACGAGCTCCCCCTTCACGAGCGCCGGCTTGAGAAAATTGAAGAGGTTGCGGGCGTACATCTCGCTCGCGTTGTAGGCCAGCTCGGCGGCGAGATTCACCGGTCCGACGATCTTCACGTACTGATGCTCGACGATCTCGCCGGCGCGGGTGAGCTCGCAGTTGCCGCCCTGCTCGGCGGCGAGGTCGACCACCACCGAGCCCGGGCGCATGCGCTCGATCACGGCACGCGAGATGAGGCGCGGCGCCGGGCGGCCAGGGACGGCCGCGGTCGTCACCACCGCGTCAGCCGCCGCGATGCGGGCATCGAGCACTTCCTGTTGTCTGGCCTTTTCCTCGGCGGTGAGCTCGCGCGCATAGCCGCCGGTGCCCTCCGCGCTGACGCCGGTGTCGACGAACTTCGCGCCGAGCGATCTCACCTGCTCGCGCGTGGCGCTGCGGACGTCGTAAGCCTCCACCACCGCGCCGAGGCGCCGCGCGGTGGCGATCGCCTGCAGTCCCGCGACGCCGGCGCCGATGACGAGCAGCTGCGCGGGGCGAATCGTACCGGCGGCGGTGGTCAGCATGGGCAGGAACTTCTGCAGCTGATTCGCCGCGATCAGCACGGCCTTGTAGCCGGCGATCGAGGCCTGCGAGGACAGCGCATCCATCGATTGTGCACGCGAGATGCGCGGCACCAGCTCCATCGCAAAGCTCGTGACGCCGCGCTCCTTGAGTGCGCGCACTTCGGCCGTACGGGCGTACGGCTGCATGAAGCCGACCACCGTAGCGCTGCTGCGCAGCTGCGCGATCTGGTCGAGCGTCAGCGGCTGTACCGTGAGCAGGACATCGGCCCCTTGCAGCACCCCGTGCGCATCGTCCGACCAGCTAGCGCCCTTGTAGAGCGCGTCCGGATAGCCGGCGCGCTCACCGGCGCCGCGCTCGATGAGCACCCGCGCGCCTTCGCGGATGAGTTTGTCGGTCACTTCGGGGACCAGGCTGACGCGGGTTTCTCGCGGCGCGCTCTCGCGCAGCGCGCCAATCGTTACTGACATTCATCGCCTCGTGCTCGAGGTCGCAAAACGACCACGCGGTAAAAAATCTTTAATCGAAATAGTAACTTGCGATGTTGAATTCTTGCACAAACTTGCCGTATCTTACACCGCGCCATGCGAGGGATAGATCTCGAGCAAGCCGACCACGGCCTCCCGGACGATCTGCGTATCGTCGCGACTCCGGCTGCGCGCGGCCTGTCGCAACTGGTGTTGCGCACCGACGTCGCGGGCATGCCGCTCGAGTGGATCGACTACAAGGAAGCGGCGCGACTGTACCACCAGGAGCAGGTGGCTTACACGTGCGGCTCGCTGCTGTACGAGCTGTATGGTGGCACGAATGCGCGCACCGGCCGCCGCACGGTGCTGGAAGTCAACTCCATCGTCGCCACCGTCGGCCACACGGGCAATCCCGGCAACACGCGCCACGACTATGTGCCGCCGCTGAACAACCAGACGCTGTTCCGGCGCGACGCGTACCTGTGCATGTACTGCGCCGGGCGCTTTCCCTCGCGCGAGCTGTCGCGCGATCACATCCGCCCCTTCAGCCAGGGTGGCACCGACATCTGGACCAACGTCGTGGCCGCCTGCCGCCGCTGCAACAACCAGAAGGCCTCGCGCACGCCCGAGCAGGCGCGCATGCAGCTGATCGCGGTGCCGTTCACACCGACGTACGCGGAATACATCTTCCTCAAGGGCCGGCGGGTGCTCGCCGACCAGATGGAATATCTGGTTGCGCATTTCCCGCGCTCGAGCCCGCTGCACGATCGTATCCAGCGCTGGCTGTCGTAGAGCCTCGCGCGTCGCGCCGCGCGGCGCTAAAGTGCCGGCAGGCTCCGGGAGCGCAACGCCACTTGATTTTCCTCATCGACGCTTCGTGCTACGTGTTTCGCGCCTACCACTCCATTCTCCCGGACATGCGCGACCGGGACGGCAACCCCGTGCACGCGGTGTTCGGCTTCGCCCGCTTTCTCGGCGATCTGATCGAGCGGGTGCGGCCGACTTACATGGCGGTGGCCTTCGATGAGCGTCGCGCGGCCTCGTACCGCAATCGCATCTACCCCGCGTATAAGGCGAACCGCGAGCGCGCGCCGCTCGATCTCGCCGCGCAGATGCGCTGCTGTCGCGAGCTGTGCCGCCACTTGGGCGTGGCGGAGTTCGTGGATCCGGAGTACGAAGCCGACGATCTGATCGGCACGCTCGCGTGCGTCATGCGCGCGCAAGGCGTGCGCGCGGCCTTCATCAGCCGTGACAAGGACTTCGCCCAGCTGATGCGCGACGGCGATCTGTTCTGGGATTTCGGGTCGCGCAGTCAGTTCGGCTATCACGACATCGAGCGGCACTATGGTGTCGCGCCGGAGTGCTTCGCCGACTATCTGGCGCTCACCGGCGATCAGGTGGACAACATTCCCGGTGTGCCCGGCATCGGACACCGCACCGCCGCCATGCTGATGAAGACGTTCGGCTCGCTCGATGAGCTGTACGCGGACCTGCCGCGGGTCGCGGACCTGCCGCTGCGCGGTGCGGCCACACTCGGCGCACGCCTTGCCACGCACCGGGAATCGGTCTTTCGCGCCCGCCAGCTCACGCGCATCGCCTGCGACCTGTCACTCGGGGCGGGCGCGGGCGCTTTGCGGCGTCAGCTGCCGGACTTGCCGGCAATCAGTGAGTTCTACGACCGGCTCGGCTTCGGGCCCTTCCTGCGTCGCCAGGCCGAGCGGCTCGCGCAAATGCCGGAGGTCGGTGCCACGCCATCGGCGGCGTGAGTCATGGAGACATTCGCGGCGCTCGCTCGAGCGATTGCCGAGCTCACCGGCACTGCCTGTGCCGACGAACCCGGGCGCACCGTCACAGGTGGCAGCATCAACACCTGCTACTGCTGGCCGAGGCCGGGTGCCGCCGGGCCCATGTTCGTGAAGGTCGGTCCTCGTGCCTCGCACGCGGCGTTCACGGCCGAGGCCGAGGGACTTCGCGAGCTTCAGGGGGCGCGCGTACTGCGCGTACCGCAGGTGCTCGCGAGCGGAGTCGCGGACACGGCAGCTTTTCTCGCGCTCGAATGGATCGAGCGGGGGCCCCCCGACGCCGGCTGCGAGCGCCGCCTGGGCGAGGGGCTCGCTGCGCTGCATGGCGTGACGATGCCGCGCTTCGGCTGGCGGCGCGACAACACCATCGGTCGCACGCCGCAGGCGAATGAGTGGAGCGGGGATTGGATGGAGTTCTTCCGCGAGCGTCGGCTGCGCCCGCAGTTGACACTCGGCGAGCGGCGGGGGTTTGCGCACCGGCTCATCGAGCGCGGTGCCCGACTGCTCGAAGCTTTGCCTGCGCTGCTCGAGGGGCATCGGCCCCGCGCATCGCTCCTGCACGGGGATCTGTGGGGAGGGAACTGGCTGGCGAGCAGTGCCGGCGAGCCGGTGCTTTTCGATCCCGCGGTCTACTACGGCGACCGCGAGGCGGACCTCGCCATGACCCGCCTTTTTGGTGGCTTCGGCGCAGCTTTCTATCGCGCTTACGAGAGCGCAGCGCCGTTGCCCGCGGGCGCGGCGCTGCGCGGCGAGCTCTACAACCTCTACCACGTGCTGAACCACGCCAACCTCTTCGGCGGCGGCTATGCCGCTCAGGCACAGTCGAGCATCGAGCGGCTGCTGTCCGCGGTCGGCGCCTGAAGACCCGGAGCGATTCGGCTATGCTGCGGCCGAGAGGCTCACCGGAGGCGGCATGGCAAACAAAAACACGGCTCGCAAGAGCGCGGCGCCCGAGAACATTCAGTCGGTTCTGCAGGAGGAGCGCAGCTTCCCTCCGCCACGGTCGTTCACCGCGCACGCCGACATCAAGCCTGCGGATGCCGCGGCACTGCGCCAGCGGGCCGCCGATGATTACGTCGGCTTCTGGGCGGACCTTGCCGCCCAGGAGCTCACCTGGCAGACCCCTTTCAAGGTCACGCTCGATGACAGCCACGCACCCAATTACCGCTGGTTCAGCGACGGCGAGCTGAACGCGTCCTTCAACTGCCTGGACGTTCACCTGAATGAGCGCGGTCACAAGACCGCCGTCATTTTCGAAGGTGAGCCCGGCGATGTGCGTCGACTGAGCTACCGCGAGCTGCACGCCGAGGTGTGCCGCTTCGCCAATGCCCTGAAGGCCCACGGGATCGAGCGCGGCGACCGCGTCATCATCTACTTGCCGCTGGTGCCTGAGATCCTCGTGGCGATGCACGCCTGCAATCGCATCGGTGCCATCCATTCGGTCGTGTTCGGCGGATTCTCCTCGCTGGCACTGAAGGATCGCATCGAGGACACCGGCGCAAAGCTCCTCATCACGGCTGATGGCGGCTGGCGAGCTGGCCAGGCGGTCGAGCTCAAAGCGGCCGCAGACCATGCCTTGAGCAGCGGCTGCCCGAGCGTCAAGCGCGTGATCGTGCTCGAGCGCACCGGCCGGCCGATCGCCATGGACCCCGGACGCGACATCTGGTGGCACGACGCGATCGAGGGTCACAGCGACTCGTGCGAGCCGGTGTGGGTCGACGCCGAGCACCCGCTGTTTCTGCTCTACACCTCGGGCTCGACGGGCAAGCCGAAGGGAATTCAGCACTCGACGGGCGGCTACCTGCTCGGCGCCAAAGTCACCACGCAGTGGGTGTTCGATCTGCGCGATGAGGATGTGTTCTGGTGCACGGCAGATGTCGGCTGGGTCACCGGGCACACCTATGTTGCCTACGGGCCGCTCGCACTCGGGGCAACCGTCGTGATGTACGAGGGCGCGCCGACGACGCCCGACGGCGGACGCTTCTGGAAGAACTGTGAGAAGCACGGCGTCACGGTGTTCTACACCGCGCCGACTGCCATCCGTGCACTGATGAAGCTCGGTGACGACCTGCCGCGGCAGTACGACCTGTCGAAGCTGCGCCTGCTCGGCAGCGTCGGCGAGCCGATCAACCCCGAGGCGTGGATGTGGTATCACCGGGTGATCGGGGCGGGCCGCTGTCCGATCGTCGACACCTGGTGGCAGACCGAGACCGGAGCCATCCTCATCTCGCCGCTTCCGGGCGTGACCGCGACCAAGCCGGGGTCCTGTACCGAGCCGTTGCCCGGAATCGAAGCGGATATCGTCGACGATGACGGCAACCCGGTGACGCGTCCCGACGCGGGCGGCTACGTCGTGATCCGCAAACCCTGGCCGTCGATGCTGCGCACCATCTGGCGCAACAACGATCGTTACATCGCCGGGTACTGGGAGAAGTTCCACAACCGCTTCTACGTGGCGGGCGACAGCGCGCACCGTGACAAGGACGGATATTTCTGGATCCTCGGGCGTATCGACGATGTTTTGAAGGTCGCCGGACATCGCCTCGGCACCATGGAGATCGAGTCGGCGCTGGTCGCGCATCCCCGCGTGGCGGAGGCAGCCGTGGTCGGCAGGCCGCACGAGATCAAGGGCGAATCGGTGTTCGCCTTCGTCGTGCTGCGCGGCCCGCGCGAGACGAGCGACAGCGGCACGCTGCAGAAGGAGCTGCGCGACTTCGTGGGCAAGGAGCTCGGCCCGATCGCCAAGCCGGATGACATCCGCTTTGCCGACAACCTGCCGAAGACGCGCTCGGGCAAGATCATGCGGCGGCTGCTGAAGGCCATCGCGCGCGGCGAAGAAATCACCCAGGATGTCTCGACGCTGGAGAATCCTGCGATTCTCGATCAGCTGCGAGGAGTGGACAGTAAAAGCAGGCGCACCGTCACGGCGAAACCCAAACGGGCCAAGAGCCGCAGCCCGGCGTCCCGTGGCGCCAAGCGCAAGAGCAGCGCGGCGGGGCGTAAAGGGCGTGCAAAGGCAACTCGCCGCACCGCCGCGGCGGCCCGGCGAACTGCGCGCCGGGTGGTAAAAAAAGCCGTGACTGTCAGGGCCGTGGCGAAGCGTGCCCGCACGCGTTCGGCGGGACGGCGCCGGCGCTGACGCACCGCAACACCCGATCCGCACCGGCCGCGCCAGCGCGCGACGGGCGTTCCGCGCCTCGGAATTTATAAAACATTCATCGGAGCGTCACGGGGCGCAGACACGATCCTCGCGCTGGCAGTGAGATTGCGCGTGCCCGCGGTGGACCTTTCCCGGTCACGTGAGTGTTGAGGGGCGCACAAGAATGTTAAAACCAATGACTTTCATGCCCTTATGGATTGCCGTCTCAGGCGCGATCGTGCTGTGCGCGGGCGCACCCTCGCGGGCCTCGCTGATTGCTGACGGTCTGACGTACACGCTGTTTGAAACCACGGTGAGCTCGACCGAGGATCAGTTCACGCTCGATATCACCGGCATCAACGGCACCAGCGACACGGAAGGCAGCCGCTACGGCGTGAATTCACTCGCCTTCAGTGAGCCATCGCCCGGGACGGTCACGACGGGGTCCATGACCAGCTTCACCTTCATGACAGGCGGGTTGAATGCCATGGGGTGCGACGGGACGGGAAATTTCTACTGCTTCAAGGCCAACACGAAGCCGACCGCACCCGCGCTGCCGACAGACGGTAGTCTGTCCTTCACTTTCGATGTGAGCGTCGACCAGGCCGATGCCTTTGCCAACTACAGTCCGGATTTCAAGATTCAATGGCTCGGAGGCAAATCGGGCAAATACGATCTCGTGTCACAGACGCTCACTCCGACCCCTGTTCCGCTGCCTGCCGCACTGCCACTGCTCCTCAGCGGGCTCGCCGGTCTTGGCTTCCTGAGCCGACGCAAGGCCGCCTGAGCTCTCGGGCAACCAACCACTGCTCGCTCAGTTCCCGGCACTACGCTCGAGCGCCAGAGCTATGAGCCGCCGCTGCAGCCGCTCGCTGAGACCGCGCGGCTGCGCGAGCCCCATGCGCTCGAGCGCTGCCGCGTGGCGACCGACGCGACCACCGCGGGCGAGGGCGCGCGCCACCGTGACGAGCCGGTCCCAGCTGCTGGCCGTGGCGCTCTCCAGAGACCTCAACGCGCGCACCAGCGCTGCCTCCTCGGTTGTGAGGTCGGTGCCGAAGGGATATTCGCTGAAAAAACCCTGTCCCCGGTAGTGACCGAGTGCCTCCGTGAGCCGCTCCGGCAGGTTGCCGCGAAACGCGTCGGGGATGCGGTAGCCGGCGTCGATCTTGCCGGCGCCACGGGCCTGCGCGAGCAGTCCCTCCTGAAAGCGTGAATCCGCTACGGCCAGAACTGCAGCGATGCACTCCTCGTCGGTGCGGCCGCGCAGGTCGGCGACGCCGTACTCGGTAACGACGATGTCGCGCAGATGACGCGGAATGGTCTCGTTGCCGTAGCTCCACACGATGTTGGAAGTGGTGCGACCGTGCTGCGTGCGCGTCGCGCGCAGGCACAGGATCGAGCGTGCCCCGGGCAGGGCGTGCGCCATGGCGACGAAGTTGTATTGGCCGCCCACCCCACTCACCACGCGACCGCTCTCGAGCGTGTCCGAGACCGCAGCGCCGAGCAGCGTCGCCATCATGGTCGTGTTGATGAAGCGCCCCGCACGCCGCTGCAGGATGCGCAGCTCCGCGTCCGCGCCGTAGAGCTGATTGACGAAGCCGACGCCACGCATGCCGAAGCGCGTGCGGTCGCTCTCCGGCAGATCGCGCAACGCCGCGTAGAAGCCGCGCGGGCCGAGGAAGAATCCGGCCTGCAGGACCTGGCCGTTCTTCAGCTCGCGTCCCAGCATCGGTGCGAGCCGCGCGCGGCTCGCGGCATCGCCGAGATCGGCTGCAACCCACGCGCCGCCCGGCAGGCGCACGCGGCCGTCCTCGAACTGCGCCGCCTCGAGGAACACGCCGTAGTGTTGCAGCGTCGCGAACTCCGCTGCGACAAGTCGTGGCCCTGCGCCCACCTCGGCGAGCGCCTCGAGGATGCTCGCATCGAAGCGCTCGCCGAGGCTGCCCGCAGCCCGCAGCCGCTCGAGCGCCAGGCAGTCGTACACCTGGCGACGAAGGATGCCGGCGCGGTAGAGCTCGAGAAGGTAATCGACAAACATCTCGGAGGAGGCGAAGAGTCCGGCGATGAAGGGCTCGTCGCCGCCCTCCGCGGCGGTGAGGGCCGATGCGCTCCCCCTGGCGAGCGCGGCGTGGGCGGCGCGCCAGACGGCGTTCTGCTGATGGCGAAGCAGCAGCGCATACACGACCGCGCCGCCGAGCTCGCCGATGCCGACCTGGAGGGTGCCGCCATCGCGCACCAGGCTGCTCACGTGCAGGCCGATGGCATGCTCGACCGTACCGATGGCGCCGTGCGGCGGAGCAAACAGATCGTAGTCGTAGCGGGGATCGTCGACGAGGAAGTCGAACTGCGCGGGCTCCACCTGGGCGTAGCCGGTCATGAACGGCATCTGCGCGTGGGTTTCGCCCACCACCACGATGTCGCGGCCGGCCTGCCGCAATTCGCCGACGAGCGGCAGCAGATCGACGCTGATGTCGGGGTTCGAGCCGAGGCTCAGCTGCATCTGCCCGTTCACCACGCGGCGTGCGAGCAGCTGCGCGATCACGTTGACGCCGCGCGCCAGCACATCGCGGACGACGTGCGTGTAGTTGGCGCTCAGGTAATTGCGCTGGGCGTGGCCGGAGCGGAGGAAGGCTCCGGGCGCGAGGAAGAACTCCACCACGCGTACGTTGGCCGGCAGGCGATCGGCGTGCATGTCGCGCGCATAGTCCGGCTCCACATAGCTGCCGAACACCCGCGCGACCAGCGGATCGAGCAGGCGCCCCTCGAGTGCCGAGTGCGCCACGGGTTTGAGCAGCGACAGTGCAGTGAGAATCGTGAGTTCCATTCCTGCATCGCGCCGCGCGCGCCGGTAGAACTCGTTGACGAGCGGGTTGGGCTTGCCGATGCCGAGCGGCAGCGCCAGCACCACGCGCGGCCCCACGCGGCGCAGCACCGCGTCAACGCAGTGGCCGACGTCAGCGAATGTCTCAGGCATGCAACTTGTGGCATGCTCCCCGAGGGCCGCGGTGTCCGTCAACCGCGGCGCGGCCCGCAGGAGTCACACCTATGTCGCTACGGAAGCCGGCCCTCGACCCACGCACCATCGAGCCCATCAATCGCAGCGGTTATCCCGAGCCCTATCGCTCGCGGGTGCTGCCGCGCGCGAAGCGGCGCATCGGCGATGCCCTCGGTCTGACCCGCATCGGCATCAACTGCACGACGCTGCCGCCCGGCAGGGAGTCCTCCATGCGCCACTGGCACACGCACGAGGACGAGTTCGTGTTCGTGCTGGAGGGCGAGTTGGTGTTGCGGACCGACCAGGGCGAGCAGCTGCTCACGGCCGGCATGTGCGCCGGTTTCCCGGCGGGCGTGCAGGACGGCCATCAGCTCATCAATCGCAGCGCCGCCGATGCGGTATACCTCGAGATCAGCAACCGCGACGCCGCCGACGGCGCGCACTACGCGGATGCCGATGTGGATCTGCTCTTCAGCCCGCCACACGCTCCGGGCCGCTTCACGCGCCGCGACGGTACGCCGATTTAGAAGTCAGGCGCGGCGCAGGCGCGGGCCCGGGCGGCCCAGCATTTCCTGCTCGCGGAACCAGGCGAGCGCCTCCTCGAAGGCCGTCTGCGGCGGCCGCCAGCTGTAGCCCAGCTCGCGCACCGCCTTCGCGCTCGAGAAATACATGTGCTTGCGGGACATGCGCACGGTTTCGACCGTGACCCGCGTGCCGCGGCCGGTGAGCCGCGCGAGCGTCTCGGAGGCGTAGGCGATCGGCAGCAATGCCGCGTGCGGGACACGGACGCGCGGTGGCGCACGGCCCGCGAGGCGGCAGATCTGCACGAGAATCTCGCGCAGGCTCATGTTCTCGCCGCCGAGGATGTAGCGCTCCCCGATGCGTCCGCGCTCGAAGGCCTGCAGGTGACCCGCGGCGACATCATCGACGTGCACGATGTTGAGCCCCGTGTCGACATAGGCCGGCGTGCGTCCCGCAGCCGCGTCCACCACCATCTGTCCGGTGGGTGTTGG
>Ga0306920_100000230_pt1 | contig 65889 bp, 58 predicted proteins | sample flu12Cox44000170_FD_204666 | JGI IMG/M metagenome (GOLD analysis project Ga0306920, IMG submission 204666) | Lab enrichment of tropical soil microbial communities from Luquillo Experimental Forest, Puerto Rico - flux4day.12C.oxic.44.000.170 (v2)... | ecosystem: Environmental > Terrestrial >...
GACATGGCCCGCGCCCGGCCGGCAAGCAGGGTAAACCGGTCTGCAAGCCTGCCGCGAATCTGATCGATGGAAAGGATCTTCAGCTTCGCAGCGGCCAGCTCGAGCGCCAGCGGTATGCCGTCGAGGCGCCGGCAGATCTCGGCTACAGCCCCGACGTTTGCGTCATCGAGGCGAAACTGCGACACCACATCGGTCGCGCGCTCGACGAAGAGCTGGACCGATTCAGCGTCCCGCACAGTTTCGAGGCTCTCGCTTCCGGCCGCCGGCATCGCCAGCGGTCGGACTGCGAACATGCGCTCGCCGGCGATGCCAAGTCCTTCGCGGCTGGTCGCGAGGACGTGCAAGCGCGGTGCCGCGAGGAGCAGCCGCTCCGCAAGCGCGACGCATGCGTCGAGCAGGTTCTCGCAGCTGTCCAGTACGAGCAACGCCCGGCGAGTGGCGAAGTGCCGTACCAGTGTCTCTTCGATTGTCTTGTCCGGTTCCTCGCGCACGTCAAAGGCCGTTGCCACGGACAATGCGACGCGCTCGGGTTCCGCGATCGGCGCCAAGTCAACAAAACATACGTCGCCGTCGAAGGACGGCAGTAGCTGTTCAGCGAGGCGGATCCCGAGGCGCGTCTTGCCACAGCCCCCGATGCCAGTCAGTGTCAGCAGCCTGACACTCTCGAGAATCTGCGCACACTCAGCAAGGTCGTCTTCGCGGCCAATGAACCTTGTCAGTGGGCGTGGCAGGTTGTGCTTTGGCGCTGCCGGCACACTAGAAGTACCCGAAGCGTGCTCTTCGAGCTGCAGGGCGAACCGGTAGCCGCGCCCTGGAACGGTAACGATCGCGGCGGACCCGAGAATCTTCCGGAGGGCGAAAACCTGCACCTGTAGATTGTTCTCCTCGACCACGAGCTTCGGCCAAACTCGAGCCAGGAGATCATCCTTGCTGACCAACTGGCCGGCGCGCTCCACCAGGGCCACCAACAACTCGAACGCCCGTGGGCCCACGGCCACGGCCTGGCCCTCGACGAGCAGGCGCTGTTGCCCGGGCTGCAGTTCGCAGCGGCCAAAGCGATAGCTTGCCGAAGCCGCATCGTTGCTCATGGCACCGCCCATCTCCCTCGGTTGACATCTCGGAACAGTGTATTCCGGGGCGGTCGCGCGAGATACGTAGGCCCACACGAGATCGGGCACGCACCGGAGGGCGATGGAGTGCATAGGTGCGTCGGACAGCGGCAATTGGTGAGCCTATTGCCGCTCGGCAAGGCGTTTGCCGTGGGCCGCGGCCACCCGTTCGCGCATGCAGCGTTCGCGATCTGAGACGTAGGTCTGCCCGGCACACCCACGCTCGGCTGCCGCGAGCTCCGCCATCGGCATTCCGCGGCTCTGAAACAGCATGGTGGCCCCGATCAGGATTCCGAGGGCAATAAGCGTTGCTGCGGCGGAACCGACAACCGTCCCGAGGCCACTACGGCGAGGAAAGGCAGGGTTAGCGCGCATGTTGATGTCCCTTGGGCTGGCGGCGCGGCGGGTGCCGACCGTATGCGGCGAACTCTGCTTCGCGCCGGGCGTTTCTGTCCTTGAGCCCGCCTTAAACGGCCTTAAACGTCCTGAGATCGTGGCTCTTCTTCGAAACGCAGGAAGGCGTCGCCGCGCGAGACCTTCGGTTTGTAGGGATCGCAGGTCGCGGCTGGTGATGCGACTCGCGTTCTCGTTTCGGGCGACAACCAACGCTACGGCCCAAGTCCGCTCTTGGCCGACACCGGGCATCCAAAATCGTGTGGCTCAAGCCAACGAATGAGTATTTGAGCCAAAAATCATCATCGGGGCCATTTTGGGGGCAGGATTGCTCAAGCCAGATAGCTATGGCCCAGAATTCGAATGTCACACTGCCTTCCCGCATTGCCCGGTGGCAATGAAGGCGAACGTTGACTCTGAGCTCGTTGGCGATGGCACTGGGACTTACCAATTCGGTATGGCCGCTATCGGCCAGAAGCGGTCCTTTTGCGTGCTCTTTAAAGCAGTCCGAGCTCATGCAGTAACCTGTCCATCCACGTGAACCCAAATATCGGTTGGGTCACCGTGGGCTAGACTCCACTTGAACTCATTGCCGCTTCGGCGCGCGACCAGCTTGTAACGCAAGGAACCAGAATGATTGACGCGCGTAGTGGTAAGTCTCTCACTACGGATAGTCCTGGCGCCGCAGAGCAGTATCAGCTCGCTGTTGATCGCATTCTTGGTTCCGAGGCAGGCGCCGCGGAAGCCCTCGATCGGGCATTGGCGCTGGACAGCAATCTTGCCGTGGCCCTGGCGGCACGCTACATGCTCGCTAAAGACGGCAACTCGGCGGATGCTGATCTGTTCAGGGAACGTGCACAACGGGCAGCCGATGTTGCGCTGCCTTGGGAGCGCGCTCACATCTCCGCGCTCGTTGCCTTGCTTGAAGATCCCTACGCCAACCTTGCAGCTACCGAGACCTACATCGCCGCCAGTCCCAGCGACCTGTTGGTGGTCTCGCAACTTTGTGGTTATCTGATCTTCTATGGAGGTGCGCGCAAGCTTCAACGCGTTCTAAGCATCATGGAATCGGTCGATCCCAGTTTGCATGATGACTGGGCATATCTCGCACGCCTGGGGTTCGCGGCCAGCGAGGCCGGCGATCGGCACCGTGGTCGTTTGCTCGTCGAGCGGGCACTGCAGCTGCGACCACAGTCTCTCTACGTCATCCACAGCTATGCCCACGTACTGCACGATCAGGGGAAGCCTGACGAGTCGCTGGATCTGCTGGGTAACTGGCTGAACGAACACCGCCGATCCGCCGAGGGCGGCGCTATGTGGGGGCACGTGCAGTGGCACCTGGCTTTGGCGGAATGGCAGTTGGGATTGATCGAGCAGGCATGGCGGCGCTATGAGCGTTACTGCGCACCCGAGATCACTTCCTGTGGTCCTGTGCTGACTCTAGCGGACTGTGGCGGCTTTCTGTTGCGTGAATATTTGCGCACAGGAACCACCCGTCCGGTCTCGGCCGCGGTTTCTTCGTTGTTCGAGCGCTTCAGCTCCATGCTATCGCAGCCGTTTATCGCGCTGCACCTTGCGGGTATTCAGGCGTCGGCGGGCGATCTTGCCGCGCTTGAACGAAGCAGGGCGGCTATTGTGGCCAACGAATCCAGCGACCAGACGCGGCTGTCACTTAGGCTGGTCGATGCCCTCAGTCATTTTGCCAAGGGGCGGTACGCTGATGCCGCCGACACATTGAAATTGTTAACAGCGGATCAGCGCATAGGTGTGGGGGGAAGTTACGTGGAGCGCGTGCTGATCGATCTGCTCGAGGTCAGAGCAGTCGAGCTCACCGGCTAGTTACGGCATTTCTATATTTGCAACTTCGCCCTTGTTTGAACACCTTCTTTGGGGAAATGACCACTTCGGCACCAAACTTTTCCGAGCCGGACCGCCCCACCACCGTTGGTGCCGGATTGATTGAGACCCGGCTTCGGCGTGGTCTTTCCTTTCCCGAAAGTACCCAAGGCGATGTTGATTATTGTGGCTAGCTGACTTAGTCAGTCGAGGCGGTTTAGCGTCCGTCCCCGACCAGCGCATCAGCGCGGGCGAGTGTTACAGTCAGGGCGCGATTCTTAGTCGTTGCCTAAGCGCCTAAGTTTGCAATCGGAATTCTTCGCGCGCGGCAAAAAGACCCCCAAACTCCCAAGGTGGGACAGACTCGGCGCCGCCCTGAAGATTCCAAGCGCTACTGGCGAAGGCACTTCCTGGTCCAGGCCAGCGCGAAAAGTCCAAGCAGCACCAGCACTAGCGCTGAAGGCTCCGGAACCTTGACCGTGATCGAGCCGCTCGTCAACGCGTCGACGCTGACGTTAGCGCCCGCAGGATCGGACAGGCTGGTAGCGGGGAATGGCGACAGCGCGACAGTCACCAGTCCCGGGAAATCTCCCGCCGAGACGTCGAAAGAAACATGACCCAGGCCCACTGTGGCGCCCGCGGCAATCGTCGCGCCCCCGGCGGCGGCCCAAACATCCGACACATCCAACGTTTGGCCGGGCAGTGAGGTGCTGATGATCGGCCCGAACAGCGAGTTGCCCGCAAAGACGTACGTCGCAACCGTCGCGATGGTGGCCGAGGTGAACGTGATGTGCGGGTCCGTCACGTCGATCTCGAACGAGAAGCCAGCGAGCGAGACGGCTGCAGGACCCGTGTTGGTCAGGTCGACCTCGAGGGTGTTGCTCGACGAGGGGGAATTCGAGAACACATTCCCGACAGTGATGATCAGGCTCGCTTCAACCGGCGCCGAGATGAGTAGGCCAAGGACAGGCGTCATCATGAACAGGCGCCTGAACAGTGAGCGCACGTTCTGGAGTCTTATCTCGTGCATGTTAGGTCTCCGGAGTGCTCATTTCTTCATTTGTTTCTCGATCGTTCCACCATCAAGGCAAATGCGTGCCGATCCGCGCCCGCACGAGGCTGACGTCATTTAGATCCACAACCCCGTCCCCGTTGATATCGTCAATGACGTTGTAGGCCATGGACCGAGCGTTATTGACCAGGACCATGTCATTGCTGGCAACGTTGCCGTCGTCACTCACATCCCCCGGCAGCACGTTGAGGATCTGGGCAAAGTCGACGCCTCCTCCGAGTGGATTCCCGGCGAGGTCCTTGACGGCGTTGGCCGTGGTCCCCAGCACCTTCGTATTGTAGGTAGCCCGCGTAAGCGCGCTGAAGGTCCAAGTAAGGGTATTAGTGCCGCTCCCGCTGAACCCGGTGACGCTCACGCCGGTAAGGCTTGAAGCGTTGCCGGTCACAGGCTCGGAGAACGTCACCTTAACTCCGGTGATTGTCGTCCACGGAAGATTGGTTCGCCCGCCAGGCACCGTGAAACTCTGGGATCCGAACAACACCTGATAAGAGACGACCGTCGGAACCTGTGCGATCGCGAATAGAGTGCCGTCGCTTTCCGTGTAGAGCTTTCCGTCCGGGCCCAACGACAGCGGTGTATCCGCTCCCAACGACTGGTTCACAAAGATGTTGCCCAAGAGCGTGCCGCCCTGCCTGATTGCGTATAGGTTGCCGTCTTCACTGTTGGCGTAGACATTGCCGTGAAGGTCCACTGCCGGGGCGTTGAAGGACCATTGAAATCCATTGCTGTGCGTCGCATCCGTGGACGTGTTCTGGAATTGCCATTCGATATTCATGTTCGGATCGAGTTGCGTGACGAAGTAGGGACCCTTGGGCGCCTCCACGCAAACTATCTGGGATACTGGACGACTCGGATCCGGGTCGCAATAATTACCGGCGTCGTAGTGGTTATCCTTGATGACGACCGAGTAGGTGCCATTGTGTTGATAAACAGCGGGCGTCGAGTCCCACCCGAAATGGTAGGCTGCTACGAAGTTCCCGTTCGCATCGAAGCGAAACGTGTGGCCCCGCGCGTGGTCGTATCGCGTGTAGGCCGCGTAGATCACGCCGCCGTCCGGAGTGACCACGGGGGACGAAGAGGACTGATCGATGACGCGGCCTGCCGGCTTTTGATTGGTAGCGGGATCGACGCCGAAATTCGCGCCGAAGCGGCAGCTGCTCGCCTGCGGTACAGAAGTAATCGCGATTGGAACCAGGACGCCGCATCCATCGTTCAGCCGGTCGCGCAGAGAAGCCGTCCACTTCAGAGATAGATCGGTCTGGAACGCCACCACGTAGGCATAACGGCTGGCGTAGGGGTTATGTGCCACCGTAACGGAATAGATCGTTCCATCCGGCGCAATCGCCGGAGCGATGTTCAGACCGGGTCGCTGAGAAAGGCAGGGAACTGTTCGCGGCATCGCCGTCGGGCTGGGAGGCCACGGCAGGTCGCTGGACGAGAAACTGGCAAGGCATGTCCCCCGCGTCGGCGGGGTGAACGTCAAGCTCTTGTAGCTGACTTTGTTGATCACTCCGGCACTCGAAATCTTCACCAGCCAGGCATCGGGAATATCCGTGGCATTGTTGCCGTCGAAATTGGGACCGAACGACCAAGGGTCATTGGTAGTCGGATCGTTGGTGATATTCAGTTTCAGAACGTTGTAGTAGACGTTTCCCTGCGCATCGACCGTGATCGGCGACGAGACGAACGTATTCGGGTCGATCGTACTTCCGAACGGATTGAAGCGACCTAGCGGGTTGCCGCTGTCGATACTCAATTTAAAAACGCTGCCGCCCGCTCCCGGCACCCACACAGCGTTGCCGGTAAGCGCGGCGTGAAACACCGGCTGCCAGCCGCCCAATTCCCCGCCGGCATCGGGTGCGGGTTTCCAGTCGCTCGCAAACGACCACTTTTCGATCAGCTGGCCGTTCTCCCAGTGGAGCCGTTTTTCGTTCCAGACCTGGTTGAACCAGTTGTCATTGCCGCAGGGGAACGGCGAGTAGCTGCCGGGCGGATTGCAAGACACGTAGCTGCCGGAGGTGAACTCCATGAACACATCCTGACCGTTGGTCAGCGGAGTCTGATAATGCACCAGCAGCTCGCCGAAATTTTCCGCCTGCTCCTGTGCGGCAAACGGGTCGTAAACGATGTGCGCCAGTACCTGGCTTAGGCTCTGGCCTGCGACAGGGATAGTGCCGGAGTGCTGAGGGTTCTGTCCCCATTGGGGCCAGCCTTGTCCGAGAGCCGCAGCGCTCAACACGGCGATCCCGAGCGCAATCGATATACTTCCGAGTGTTGAATGCGTGTGCGTACACGCCCGGACCTTCCCGACGAGCCGTTGAAGTCTCATGATTGCCCCCGAACCCTTTCGCCTCATTCTTGTTTCCTACCGGCGAGTGTTCAGACCAGCACGCGGGGGCGGGGTCGAGCTGCCACAAACCAGGCGTGACCATAGAATTCCGGAGCCGCGCAGCTTTGTAAACGCGCAATAGACATGCCACGGATCTCAACCAGTTGATGTGATTCAGACGCCATCTCATCGCGGGTCGCAATGACTGGCCGAATGTAAACCTTGTCGACAATCTTCGAAGACACCGCCATCACCGCTTTCCAGTCACCGAAGCTGACGTCGTGCTGACGTTGCGCCGCGCAATCGGCAGATTCGTTACCAACGCATCGGCCGCGCGCTTGGAGGCCCAGAGCGGGCGCGTCCTGTTGTGGTGAATGAGTCATGGACCGGCGAACGTTCATCAGCGCTCTTGCTGGCGGGCTTGTCGCGACGCCTCTCGCGGGCAGGGCACAACAAGGGCGGCCTGTAAGGCTCGGGTGGCTCGCGATCGAGCCGTTGCCGGAACGGCTGGAGGTATTCGTGCAAGGCTTACGGGACCTTGGCTATGTCGAGCATGCGAATCTTGTGCTCGACGAGCGCTATGGTTATGGCCGCGCCGAGCGGCTCCCGGAGCTCGCAGCCGACCTCGTGCGACTCAAGCCTGATGCGCTGATCACGATAGGTACGCCGGCGAGCCTGGCGGCTCAGGGAGCGACGACGACGGTTCCTATCGTGTTCATTGTTGGCGATCCGGTCAGGTCGAAGCTCGTTGCGAGTCTCTCGCATCCAGGCGCGAACCTGACCGGCTTGACGATTATCACGACGGAACTGAACGGGAAGCGCGTGGAGCTTCTGAAGGAGGCGGTGCCAAGCATTGCTCGCATCGCAGTGCTGACTGACGTCGCAGCTGCCGCTTCGTTTGGCCCGACGAGTTGGCGAGAAATCGAAACCGCGGCCAGAAGCAAGGCAATTCAATTGATTCCAGCGTTGGACGTTCGTGATGCCGAGGACCTTGACGCAGCATTCGCTGCCGCGATCAAGCAACATGCCGACGGGATGCTGATCGGGTCTTCTCCGGTATTCGGCTCATGGCGTAAAAGGATCGTGGCACTCGCTGCAAAAACACGACTGCCCGTGATATACGAGCTGCGCAGGTTCGTCGAAATAGGGGGTCTGATGTCATATGGTCCCGACATCGACGGCATGGTGCGCCGTGCTGCAATCTACGTCGACAAGATCCTCAAGGGCACGAAGCCCGCAGACCTGCCTGTCGAGCAGCCCAGCAAGGTTGAACTCGTGATCAATCTCAGGACCGCCAAGGCGCTCGGCCTGACCATTCCTCAATCAGTGCGTCTGCGCGCGGATGAGGTGATTGAATGATTGCAGTCACGCCGGATCACGGGATCGCCACGGTTCTGTCCGGGTCAGCATTAGATGGCCCATCTTCAGAAGCATGCTTGCGCCACATGCGACTTGGCGAACTTCGACCTTCGTCACTCAGAGTCACAAAATGAATTCTCATTCGTCGCGCGCCGCCGCCTTCCGCGCCCTCCACAATCGCCCCGGCATCTTCGCTATCCCCAATCCCTGGGACGCAGGCTCGGCCCACCTGCTCGCGCAGATGGGATTCGAGGCGCTGGCCACGACGAGCGCTGGATTGGCGTATTCCATCGGCCGGCCCGACGGCGAAGGCGCGGTCAGTCGCGACGAAACGCTGGCGAACGCGCGGGCGATCGTAGAAGCGACCTCGTTGCCGGTCTCGGCGGACCTGGAGAACGGATTCGGCGATGACCCGGAAGCTTGCGCCGAAACGATTCGGCGGGCGGCCGCGGTCGGGCTTTGCGGCGGTTCGATCGAGGACGCGACCGGACGTGCCGACGATCCCATCTACGCGTACGACTTGTCGATCGAGCGCGTCAAAGCAGCCGTGAGGGCGGCGCGGTCGTTACCAATTCCGTTCGTCCTCACGGCGCGCGCGGAGAATTTCCTCCACGGTCGCCCGGATCTCGAGGACACGATCCGGCGCCTCGTCGCGTTTGCAGAAGCGGGTGCCGATGTGCTGTACGCGCCCGGCTTGAGGACGCGCGAAGCCATCGCTGCGGTCGTGCGCGCCGTCGCGCCCAAGCCGGTGAACGTCATCATGGGACTCTCCGGCGTGACGCTCTCGCTCGACGAGCTGCGCGAGCTCGGCGTGAAGCGCGTGAGCCTGGGCTCATCGCTCGCGCGCGCCGCGTACGGTGCTTTCATCAATGCCGCGCGCGAGGTGAAGGAGAAGGGGACGTTCGACTTCGCGAAGACGGCGGTGCCTTACGCGGAGCTTCAGAAGCTGCTCAGCCGCTGATCGCCACCTCGACCCCTTCGGCAGTCTTCAGCTATGCTGTCGTCAATCGTGATGCCATAAAAAGGGGGGAGATCATGAAACCAGGTGCAAGGTGGGTGTCCGGCATTCTTGCCGTGGTGGCGATGGTTGCGATGGCGATGCCTGGCGCTGCCATCGCCCAGCAGAAGAAGCTCGTGTTGTGGACCCACTGGGATCAGAACCCCGAGTTCAACAAGTGGTACGAAACGAAGGGCAAGGAATTCGCCAAGAAGAGCGGTTACGAAGTCGAGGTCGTCACCGTGCCCTATCAAGGCTACGAGGCCAAGTATCTCGCCGCGCTCATGGCGAAGAACGCAGCCCCCGACATCTTTATGGGCCAGACGCACCAGTGGTGCGGGCAGTACGATTTCTGCGACAAGATGCCCGACGATCTCGCGAAGACCATCGACCAGAATCTTCCGAAGTATATGGTCGACATCGGCAAATGGAAGGGCGTGCGCTACGGCATCCCGATCGAGCACGGCAACTTCCAGCAGATGTACATCAACGTCGACATGTTCAAGAAGGCCGGGCTCAATCCCGACGATGCGCCGACGAAGTTCACCGGTGATTGGCTGGCCGACATGAAGAAGCTAACGATCCCCGATCCTAAGGGGGGCGAGCCCACGCAGGTCGGCTTCGCGATCCGCAGCAAGGGCGCGCCGGTCGGGATTACCGACAAGTTCCTTCCGTTCGCGCACGCGTGGGGCGCGCGGATGTTGAGCCCGAACCTCGACAAGGCGACGGGCTACGCGAACAGTCCCGAGATGGTCGCCGCGCTCACGTTCTTCGGCGATCTCGTGAACAAGGACAAGGTGGCGAGCCTCGCGTTCGGCAATCCGGAAGACGCCTTCGGCCAGAAGCGCGCCGCGGTCATCTTCCGCGAGTCCTGGTTCTTCGGCTGGCTCAAGAAGAACGCGCCCGACGTGAACTTCAAGGTGTATGCGCTCCCGTGCGAGAAGACGTGCCCCGGCGCCGGCGCATTGTTCCCGTGGACGGATCTCGTTTACAAGAACAGCTCGAACAAGCAGGCCGCCTGGGAGTTCATGCGGTTCATCAGCAACGCCAAGGATGACATGGACCACCATCAGCTCCAGGGCATCCTTCCGGTGTGGACGTCGAACCTCGACAGCGACTACGTGAAATCGCGGCCCGACTATCAATCGACGAAGGCGATGCTCGCACAGCAGGTGCCGCCCACGTATTTCCATCCGAAATCAAACGAGCTGGCGACCGCGTTCGGCGAGGCCGTGGTCGGCGTGCTATTCGGCAAGGGACAGCCGAAGCCGCTGCTCGACGAGGCCGCCGCCAAGATGGACCGCATCCTCACGGATTAGGCGGCTGCGCGAAACTTCCGGGAGCCCGGTGTCGGCAGCCGGGCGCCCACGACTCGTTCATCGCATCGGAGTCGTTTCGTATCGTGCGCGCGTGGTATCGCCTCGTCTTCCCGAAGAACTATCTCGACCGCCGCATGCGCGCGGGATTCCTGTTCGTCCTGCCCGCGCTGCTGTTCTTCGGCTTCGTGTACTTGCTGCCGCTCGCGCAGTCGGTCATGTACTCGTTCTACAAGATCGCGCCGGGCGGCGCCCGAGAGTTCGCCGGCCTGGGCCGATATCAAAAAGTATTGACTGATCCCACGTTCTGGTCCGCCGTCGGCAATACCGTCCACCTGCTGTTGCTCTCCGTGCCGGTAACCGTCGTCTGCGCGCTCGCGGTTGCCCTCGGCCTCAACCGCATCGCAAGCCTCAAGTGGCGCAACCTGTGGGCGTCGATGTACTTCCTGCCCTTCGCCACGTCGCTCGTGGCGGCGGCGCTCATTTGGCAGTGGATCTACGAGCCGGTGTACGGGTTCCTGAACTACGCGCTGTCATACATCGGCGTACCGCCGCAGAAGTGGTTGCAAAGCCTCACGCAGGTGCTTCCCTCGATCGCCGTCGTAAGCGTGTGGGTGCGCATCGGCTTCGACACGATGATCTTCCTTGCCGCGCTGCAAACGATTCCCGGGGAGTATTACGAGGCGGCCAGAATGGACGGCGCCAGCGCCTGGCAGCGGCTTCGCTACATCACGCTGCCGATGCTCAACGCACAGATCATCATGGTGTGCATCCTCGAGCTGATCTTCAACTTCAAGGTCTTCGATCAGGTGTACGCGACGACGCAGGGCGGACCTGCGGGCGCAAGCCAGACCATCATCATGCTGCTGTACGACACGGCGTTCAAATATTTCCGCTTCGGTGACGCCTCGGTGATGGCCGTGTTCGTCTTCGTCACGCTCATGGCGATAACGCTACTGCAATGGCGGTTCCTGCGCAAACCCGTCGAATATTGACGAGCATGCCATGAGCTCGATCGCGCCGTTGTCCGTGTCCACGCGACACGCCGCGCTGACGCTCAAGCAGGCACATGTTCGCTGGCTGCTTGCACTCGCGGTCGCGTGCGGTGCGATCATCGTCTTCTTCCCGTTTTTCTGGATGGCGATCACGTCGCTCAAGACCGCGCCCGAAATCCAGCGTGTGCCGCTGCAGATCACGCCCGATAACTGGCTCAATTTCAGCAACTACGTCGAGGTGTTGAACCGCCAGCATTTCCTCCGCTCCCTGTTGAACAGTACGCTCGTCGCCTCGGTGGCGGCCGTGAGCAGCGTGGTTGTCTCGTCGCTGGCGGGATTCGGCTTCGCGAAGTATCGATTCCCGGGTCGCGACGTCTTCTTTCTCGCGGTCATCGGCATCCTGATGGTGCCGTTTCAATCCGTCGTGGTGCCGCTTTACGTCTGGATGAACGACCTCGGGCTTCTCGACACCTACGCGGGCATCGTCGCTCCCGACCTCGTCAGTGTGTTCGGCGTGTTCCTGATGCGCCAGGCGATCGAGGTCATCCCCAACGACTACATCGACGCGGCGCGCATCGACGGCGGCAGCGAGCTCGGGATCTTCTTCTCGGTGGTGCTGCCGTCGGTGAAGCCCGCCATTGCGACGCTCCTGATCATCAAGTTCATGTGGAGCTGGAACGAGTTCTTCTGGCCCATGGTGGTCACGACGAGCCCGGAGATGAAGGTTGTCACAGTCGCCCTCATGAGCTTCACCAACATGTACTACATCGAGTACAACCTGCTCACGGCTGCGGCGGTGCTGAGCGTCCTTCCGATCCTCGTGATCTTCGTCGTGCTGCAGCGCTGGGTCGTCCAGGCCGTCGTGATGAGCGGTCTCAAAGGGTAATTCTCGAACACGAGGGCGCCGTTGGCGGGTGTATCGCCTACAACGAATACAGGAACGCGCGCAGCTGCAAGATCTCCATGGCGCTCAACGCGTTCAGCCCTTCGATGACCTGCAGCTTCTTGATCGCCGGCCCATCGTGCAGGAACGCCGCCTCGATGGCGTTGCACGCGCGTCCATCATGCAACAGGAAATCGCATCCGGGCTGGCCGGGTGACTTCGTGTTCCGGTGTGCGTCGGTGACGTAATTGTTGAAGCGCAGGCCCTTCAACGGGGGTGTGCGGACCTTCTGCATATAAGTCTCGAACCCGGGCTTGACGACGCCGTTGGCGTCCCGGATCGACTGGCCGGGGTCACCGACTTGCGACAGGTAGCCCATGTCGTGCATCAGCAGGTCCGTCCCGATATAGGACAGGAACGGCTTGGAGGGGGCCATTGGGTCTACAGCAGATGTCGAGACAGGTTGCAGACTGGCGCCCCCGATGTGCGTGGCCAGGCGATCGCGGAAATTCTTGCTCAGCATCGTGTCCTCCGGAACGATGTCGATCCGCTTGATCACGTGGCAGGTGTCGCACTGCAGCCTCTTGAAGATCTTCTCGCCCGCGATGACTTCCGGCTGCGACACCTGGATCTCGGAACGGGTCGGATTGCCGAGCCAGCGGGCGTAGTCCGCCATCCGTTCGACGTCCGATTCGGACAGATCCGAGTTGCCCTTCGACTCGACGCAGGTCTTGTTGGCCGCGCCACAGTTGGGATAGTCGTAGCGGATCGGATTCGCCACCTTGGTGTTTTTATAGAGAGCTTCGTAGCCCCTGCTCGTCGTCATGTTCATCTCGACGAAGGCGGCGTTGGCCACCTGGTCCTCGAGCGAGGCCCGGTCGCCAAGCCATCCGAAGCGGCCGATGTAGCAATCGGCCAGGCTCTTCTTGTGGCGGCAGTCCAGCTTTTTCTCGCCACTGACACCGTCCCGTGCCCCCGGGCTCCAGATCAGCTCGCCGGCGATCGCGGCGCCGAGCGTGGCCACCTGGCTGTTGCGGAAACCGATAATCGCCTGGTTCGGGATCGCCTCGATCGCGCCGAGGTTGCCGAGGCGCTTGCCGTTGAGGAGCATGTATCCGACCGCACCGCCGTCGATCGCCGCGCGGATCGCCGCGCCGTCGATGTCTGAGCAATGCTCCGGCCACGGCTTGGTGGTCGGGGAGGGTGAGACGAGTTGGCACGTCGAAGGCGTCTGGAATGTCCCCAGCTTGATCTGCATCGGCTGGTACGTCTTGTTGAGTTCGGCGTTGACACGCGCAACGTTCACCACCAGCCGGTTCGTGTTGGCGACTTCGTAGTTCCAGGTGTAGTTGAAGACGTCAGCGGCACCCGGCGGCGTCACGTGAAAACTGTCGCCGTAATAGTTCATCACCTTGTTGTTGTAGTACAGGTCGTTGCGTGCGACCGTCCGCGGCTCGTGCGCGAGCGCTTCCGCCGAAGCGACCAGGGGCTCGGAGTAGTGCGACGAGCTCAGGCGCGCCATGTTCGGCTGCAGGTCGAAGAACACCAGCTTCATCGGCCGGATCTGCCCGGTGAACGTGTAGTCCTTCGTGCTGCCGTTGGCGTAGGGGACGTAGGGTTTCGCGGACATGAACTGCTGCAGCACGGGGTCGAGCGTGTAGGCGGTGTTGATCGGCACGCCGCTGCCATTGCGCACGTGGCAGCCGTCGCACGTATTGTTGTGAAACGGCGCCGGTGCCTTCAAGGGATCGAACGCGGCCTTGAACGTCCGGTCCCTGAGCCAGGTGGAGTTGCGGGCATCGTACATGGGCTGCATGCGGTACTCGTTGTGCCACAGCACCTTGCCGCGGATCCCGTCCGCGAATTGCTCGGGATCGGACTCCATGTGATTGCTCATGAGGAGCGTGTGGTAGAACGCGGTATCCGTGTAATTGCGGCTGTCCATCGCCCGCGTGACGTCGGCGACGTTGGCGACGGGCAGGAACAGGCTGAAGATGCTCGCGTTGTGCACCTGCTCGTAGATGCTCATGCCGCTGTCGCTCGTCGGATCCTTGTAGAACGACACCGGCATCTGCATGCCCGGGACGCCGCCGAACAGGAAGGACGTCCTTCCGTACTGGTTCGACGCGTAGTTGAACGGACCTTGCGCGACGATGGCTCGGTAATCCGTCGGCGTCGTCGGCCATTGCGCGAGCCAGCCGTTGGGGTGGATCTCGTAGTTGACGGCGCATTGCCGCAGCCGGTCCGCGCTCGTCGTGTTGCCAGCAGCGGCGCTGGCGAGGTCGCCGAGCGTGCAAACGCGAGGGTACGCGTAACCCGCGGCCTGGTAATGCGGGGCATCGGTGCAAGTGTTCGGCGGAGCGGGCACTTGCGGATCCTTCCAAACGGCACCGCTCAGACCCGTGTCGCACGTGAGGGCGACTGCAGGCGCGGTCTGCTGGGAGGTGGGGCTGTAGGACCCGAGGAACGGGTTGAGCACAGCACGCGGGTAGATGAACGATTCCCACGTGACCGGCGTGCCGCTCCAGGGGAAATGATTCTGAATCTCGGCGGGGCCGAGTTCCTTCGGAAAAGCGGTCAGCGCGTTGTTGAACCACGCCAGCAGGAGATCGTTGTACCGCTGGTATTGCAGGTTGCCCGGATTCTTCGGCACTTGGCCCATGAGGAATCCGCCCAACGCAATGACGCAAGTCGTCTCCCCCGGCTTGCACTGGTTGGTTGGTTCGGGGGGGTCGCCTGCCGGAAAGACCGACCATGGAGTCGACCGGGGCCAATCATTGACACTCGTTCCGGGCAGCGGGTGGAATCCGTCGTTCATCGGCGAGAAATAGTCGCCGTAGCAGACGGGGTCCTGCATGTCGCCAAGACTGAACTTCGAGTCGCAGTAGTGGGACATCTCCCAGAGCATCTGCGGCGCGTACGTGCTGCCGTCCGTGATATAGAACCCCCCGTAAACCGGCTGCTTCACGAAACTGCCGATCGTCTCCGGCACGAGGGCGACCGCCGAGCCTGTGCTGCGAGCCAGGAAGTTCGACACCTCGAGCCGCACTTCGGTGCATTGGTTGGGTGCGGCGCACTCGGCCGCATTCTTGATCTTCGGGTCGTTTGGATCGTAGAGCGTGTCGATCCGGTGGTAGCCGAGGATGTTGCCGACCCCGGTCTCGATCATGCACGCTTCTTCATCCAGGCGGGGGTTGTGGTTGTCGCAGTAGTCTCTTGCCGCCTGGGGCAGCACCTCGTAGGGGAACATGAGCGGCACATCGATCTCGTTGCCCGCGAACGTGCCGAGCTTCTGATGCCACGGAATGTCCGAGTACCATTCGGTGAGCACCGGCGCGCCTTTGACGTCGGGCCAAAAAGGAGCAGGAGCGCGGTTGCCGATCCCTTGGGCACCCGCGACGAGGACAACACCTGCCACGGTCAAGGCGGCAATCACTCTTACCGTTCTCACTTACTTCTCCCCGTTATTCTCATCGGTCGACGCCAGCGCCTTACGCGAAGATTCAGCAGCATCTCAAGCGGTGACGCGCGCCCCTGGTCGCGCCTCGTCACGGTAGCGTCGCGTCACGGCGTCGCCTTGTCACTGATAGCAAGAAGCGCGCCGAAGAGCGCGCCCGCGATGTTGATCACCTGCGCAATCGACGCCGTCGCGATGCCCGCGCACGGCGCGGCTAGCCTCGCCTCTCGCCTACGGCTAGAACGCGCAGGTGTCCGGTGTCGGACCCGCACGCGCGAGCGCGATGTTGCCCGACTGGCCGACATTCGATCCGCCATCGAACGTAAACGAGAGCGTCGCCGCCGAGCAGCTGGTGAACGTGAGCTGGCCGCTGCCGACGGCGATCGTGCGCGGCCTCGGCGGCACCTTGTTGAACAGCCCGCCCGTGGTTTCGTAGAGCTTGAGTGCGATCGAGCGCTCGCCCGGCGTGTACGTCGCCTGCCCCGTGTACCAGCGCTGGCCGGCGGCGCCGTGTCCTTGTCCGTTCACTGCATAGGTAAACCACGCGAAGAACAGGACCTGGTTGACGGGATTGAGCTCGATGACGAAGCCTTGTCCGGAGGTCGTGATGTCGAACCAGTTGCCGGACAGTCCGAAGTCGGCGTTCTCGGCGGTGCTTCCATTCTGGCTGCAACTCACGTTCTGCGTCAGGCGCGTGAGCGGCACCACGCCGACGCGACCGGTGCCATCGGTGAACGTATAGGTCAACCGGCCGTTCATGCAATCGTTGAAGCTCATGGTCACGTGGCCGACGGGCTTCGCCTCCGTCACCGGCGGCGCATTGAAGTTGCCATCGACGTTCTGGTAGATCTTGAACACCGCTGCCGAATCCTTGTCGTGCATCCTGCCGCTGAACGTGTACCAGCGGCCGTGATCGGCGCCGCCGTGTGCGGCGTCGTCGAACGTGAACCAGCTGCCCTGCACGAACCCGATGTCCTTCGCGATCGTGTTGGGGAAGGTCTCGACCTCGACGCCCTGACCGCTCGTCTCGGGTTGGTACCACGATCCGGTCAGCCCACGCTTGTTGAGGTTGGGCGCGCTCGAACCGACGGTGATGGTGAACGTTCGGCGGGAGAACGTGCGCGTGCCGGTATCGCAGCCGGTGAAGGTGAATGCATATCCCGCCTCAGTGATGTGGCCCGACGCCGCGCCCGGCGACATGAAGGACGGAAACCAGCCGTCGAACTGTTGCCCATTTGCGTCCGCTGCCGCGCCGGGACACGGCGCGGTCAGCGTGGACTCCGATCCCGCCACGAGCTGCGGAACGCTCCAGTCCTGCAGGTCGAGGCTCGTCGCGGCCGAGAAATACCACGACGCCTGATGCGTTCCCTCGTTGCGGCAGACGAAGAACAAGAGGTACAGACTCTGCGAATCCAGCTTGTAGATCGAGCCCATGTCCTGGGTGCCCGCGCAGCCACCATCCGGCGTGATGGCGGAGTCCGCGCCGTCGATCCCCGGCGTGCTGAACGATCCGTTGTTCCACTTCGTGAACTCGACCTGGCCGCTTCCGCCGAGCAACGCGCGGGCGACGCGCAGCTTGCCGTCCCACACCCCGGGAGGCACGGGCTGCGATATGTAAACGACGTACATGTAATTGCCATCGACGAACCCGCTCGGGATCGCGTTGCCCATCGCGGTGTCGTTGGGCGCGGACGGCTGCGGGTCGGCCAACTTGAGGACCGGATACCGGCTCGAGTTACCCAGTTCGCCCGTGCCCGGCGCAGGCCACGTCTTGCCGTTGTCCGACGAGCGCATGAAGCCGACCGTCGCGTAGTACGGCGTTTGCGGCTTGCCGCCGGGGCAGTGATTCTCCGCCTCGTACACCATGATGAGATTGCCCGCTGGCAAGGTCGGATCCTGGACGACGGAGCCCGCAGCCGCGTAGTTCTGGTCGAAGCCCGTGTTATCCGACGGATCGCACGTTCGCAGCTGCAGCCTGGAGGTCATCACCTGTGCCGGATATCCAGTGGCGGACGTGAACGTCTCGAGGTCGGTCGACTCGAGCGCGACGGTGCCGGAGTTGCCTCCGGTCAATTTCGTCGCCGCGTACAGGATGTACACACTCGAACCTGGAGCCGGCGGAAAGATCGTCATGTGCTCGTCGGGAAGGCTCGGCATGTTCGTCGGGTACGTGAGCGTCTCGTCGACGCCGACGGTGATGGTGATCGGCGGAGTCGCCGCGCGCGCGAGTTGCGCAACGGCGAACATGGCGAGGGCAAGAACGGCGAGGGCGACTGGCTTCGAGGTCATTGGAATCGTCCATCGAGGCGGCGTTAGCGCGCGATGTTACGCACTTCGCCCGGGTGAATTCACGCCGGCCATCGGAAAATTGGTGCCGCATGCGGGGAATTCGTTGCAAAAAGCTACGATCGCCACGCTTTCAAGCGGTCGAAGAACTTGCGCGGACTCAGGACCGTGACGCCCCCACCGGCATGTCTCGGGAAACCACCCGGATTTCCCGGTGGCCTGGACGCTTGCTCGAGCAAGCATCAAAAACGGCTCGTCGTCGTGGTCGGGGAACGCGGTCGGTTGCGGCGCAGCAGCACATTCGGCATGACGTCACTATTGGTCAGATTGATGCAACTATTCGTGCAGGACGCCACTATTATTCGACAGGATGATGCAACGATCTGCTCAAGTAGTGCAGCGATCCCGATGCGCTTGCTCATCGCATTATTTCTGCTCCTTGGCGTGGCGACCGCTTCCGCGAGATACGGACCGTCATTCTCATGCGACGGGAAGCTATCGGCGGTGGAGCGATTGATATGCACCGACGACGAGGCGTCGCACCTCGACGCATTCCTTAGCATGTCATACCGGCAGCTCAAGGAATGGTTGTCGGCCGAAGAGTGGAAGGATGTCGTCGAAGAGCAGCGGCAGTGGCTTGCCGAACGAGATCGCTGCCAGGAGACCGCCTGCATCGTCGCCAAGATAAAGGAGCGATCAAATGCGCTGGGGCAGCGGCGCACGGCGGCTTACAAGTACGTCCAGTCGCAGCTCGCGGACAAGACGTTGGCTCACGCCACGATTGCAGCCGGAATGAACGCGCTGAGACAAAAATACGAGGACATCGACGACACGCGGGCCGGCCCGCTGACGGCCGAGCGCTTCGATTGTTTTCCGATGGGATACCACAAGTTCCGCTGCTGGATTTCCATCGGGAGTGCCACCTGCAACGACGGCACCCGAGACGGAGGTTACATCGGCTTCGACGTCGTGGCCTCGAGCCCGACGGATTTCAGGCTCTCCGAGATCACGGCCAACGAAGCCTGCGGCACGCCGCTGCCAACTCGCGCTCGTCATTGAAGCGCTGGATTGACTGCGACGACTTGAGTTCACCGATTCCGCGGGGCCGTACGCGGAGAGCACCAACCGTTCGAGCGATGACGCGTATCCGTGGCTAGCCGACGTCATCGAGACTCTGACGTTTCCCATCTGCGAAAAACGGCAGGCGTCACGTCCGCCACTCACCCGCACGCCGCCGAAGTCGAGCCACGGCCCGTGGTCGGTGATGCCGCGCAAGATCGCACGGAGTAGTGAGATCTCATCAGTGTCCGCTCGCGATCGGAGGAGTTAAAGCGCTTTCTCGCTGCGATATCTACTGAATCAACTCATCGGCGCGAAGCAGGAGCGATTTTGGAACCGTGATGCCGAGCGCCTTCGCCGTCTTCAGATTGACAGCGAGCTCGAACTTGGTGGGCCGCTCGATCGGCAGGTCGCCCGGCTTCTCGCCTTTCAGAATGCGATCGACATACGTCGCTGCCCGGTAGTACATCTGCGGGAAGTTGGGACCGTAAGACAAGAAACCGCCATCTTTCACGTATTCGCTGGAGGTCGCTGAACGTCGCCAACGCTGGTATCACGCGCCGATGGCGGGGCTGTCAGGCGTTCGCGGCGAAGGCAGCGACGGCAGCGGCAGGGCGCTCCGCTGCCGGCGACAGCTCGTAGTGCATCGTGATGCGAGTGACGAATCCTCCGTGCACGTCGAAGATGAGCGTTCGCTCACAGCGGAGGTCCAATCCGGCGGCAATCGCAATACGCTCGTCATGGCAAGCCACGAAGCGCTCGCCGTTGGCAAAGAACTCGAACGGCGCCGTGATTCGTGGCTGCACCGCGCCCCCTGCGGCGCGCAGATGGCGAATCACCGCTGGCTTTCCGCGTCGTTCGCTGCGGGCCGACGGGGCGAGGGCCATGGTCACTCTGAGCTCGATGTCATCGGAGAAGTGGGCGAAAAGGGAGCGGAAATCGGCCGTCTGCGTGACTTGTCGCATGAGGTCCTGCAAGTTGCCGTCGATCATCATCCTAACCCCTCGAAACGGCAATGCTCGCCACCGAGCACGCCAGCGCTACGCATAGACTCCAGAACGGTAGGCTGAACCAGAAGAGCTTGGCCAGGATGACGAAGCCGCAAACCATGGCCAGTCCCACGAGCAGCAAGCAGGGCGAGTCGAAGAGAAGCTCTTCGTGCGCCAGCGCCAGGTAGCCGTAGACCAAACCAAAAAGGATCAGCCCCATGCTATGGCTCGCGTTGAAGCCGAGCCACGCTTTCCACATCGTCGTTTCTGGCGTCAGAACGGGGGAAACGTTGCTCATCATCGCCTGCAGGCCGGGATCACGCGGCGCGAGCCGAGGCCACCAGAACGTGTAGGCGAAATGAATCACGCCGAGCACGAGGAAGATCGCCGTGCTGCCTGTCATCAAGAGCTTCGCCAACATGTGGCACCTTGGCTTCGCTGCTCAATAGATCGGCGCCGGGCGGGGCAGAGCCGGCACTTCGGCGGGTAGCTCGGCGACGTCGCCACGGATGAAATTGACGATCGCGCCCACGACCGCACGATCGCGCAGGATCCGGCGGTGTCCGAGACCGTAAGTCTTGATGAGCCGTGCATGGTGCATGTGCGCGGACAGCCGCAGCGCGTCCTCGAATGGGACTTCGGTATCGGCCACGTCGTGCACGAATAGCGCAGGTAGATCCAATCGCGCCAGTTCGTCGATGCGGTCGATCTCGGCGAAACTCACGTCGTAGCGGCGCTCGAGCCGCTGGCGCATGGCCTCGCGGATCGATGGCGTGATGCCAAGCATGCGAGCGAACTTGTGCGCGTGCTCGTTCAGCGACGCGGGAGCGCTGACGAGCACTACGCGCCCGAGCTCGAGACCGCCGCGCAGCGCAAGGCCAAGCGCGGCGGCGCCGAGCGAATGGCCGATGGCGGCTTCGAAGGGTCCGTGCGTGGCGGCGAGCGCATGCACGGCGTGCACGAAATTTGGCAGCGCGACCGGACCACGACCGCTTTCTCCGTGTCCCGGCTGATCGAACCACACGACACGCCGGCCGCTGGCCACGAGTGGTGCAACGAACTCTCCCATCTGGATGCCTCGGCCACCCCAGCCGTGGACCAGGAGAACCGCCGGTGCGGCGAGCGGGCCGACTTGCCAGACGGCGAGCGAGTGATTGTCGGAGACCACCGTCTCGCGCCGCGCAGCAAACGCTTGCCCTCGGCGGCCGGCGTAACGCGGCGGCGCCGTGAACAGGCGCTCCGCCTGGCGGCGCGCGAGATCGGGGAGCAGGCGGGAAACGATCGCGAAATACGCCCGGATGACGGTCCAGAGCGAAAATCTAGCACGAACGATCGTGCTATTTGTGGCGGCGACGGATGACGCGTTCATCAAGCAATCTCCTTGAGTCTTCAGACAGTGCAGGAAGCGGTGGCGACCAGGCGCTCGAACGCCGTGCGCGCGCGCGACTTCGCCTTCGCGGCATCGAACAGGCGCGCCATGTGCTCGTACGCGAAGAGCACGCCCATCAGATCGAACATGAACTGCTCGACGTCGATATCGCCTCGAAAGTGCTTCTCGCTGATCGCCAAGCGGATGGCGCGTGCCAGCTCCCGGTCGAGCCGCGCGAAATGCTCGATGACCGCATCGCGTAGCGGGCCGGGCCGGTCATCGAACTCCACTGCAGCGGCGCGCATCGGGCAACCATGCATCAGCCCGGTCCGTGCGGTCCAGTCGAGCCAGTTCTCGAACAGCGCCCGAATCCGCGGCAGCCCTCGGCGCGCCTTCATCGCCGGCATGAATACCGTTTCGGCCCAGCGCGCGGCCCCGGACTCGATCGCGGCAACCTGCAACTCCTCGCGAGAGCCGAAATGGGCGAAGAGTCCGCTCTTGGACAGGCCCGCGCGCTCTGCCAGGCCCCCAATGGTCAACGACTCGAAGCCGGCCTCGCTCGCTTGTGCCAACGCTTCGTCGAGGATCGCGGCCCGTGTCTGCTCGCCCTTGTTCATCGGGTGAATAATAGAACGCTCGTGCTTTTTGTCAAGCCCCGGAAGCTTCTCGACCTTGGGGCCCGATCCTCGGCGACCCGGTGTTCGAGGGCGGAGGTGTGGGCGCACCCGTGCCACGGCGGCAGCCGGGCGCACGAACTTCGGCGCTTGCCCGACAACACCGCCGATCTGCGATCCGCGCTGCTCCAGCACGATTGTTGCGGCGGGCCGATGCCACGCGACGGATTGAAGCAGCGCGACATGCTCGTCGTCTGGGCCGCTGGCGGCGAAGTCGTGACCGCGGAGGGCGCGCAGATGCTCGGCGGCAATGCCTTCGAGCCGTTGCAAGCGGGAGGCAAAGTCAAGATCGGCGATCTGATCTCATTGCCGCCGGGAAGCAAGTTCGAGTTGCGAACGCCCGAAGGCGCGCGGCTGCGTACCCCGCCGACCAGTCTTCGACGGGCGATAAAATGGCAAGCATGACCATCGAGACGACCCTCGAAGCGGCGTCCACCGTCGTCGCATTTCGCTTCGACAACTCCTTCGCCCGCGAGCTGCCCGGTTTCTACGTCGCGCGACGGCCCAATCCCGTTCGTGCGCCACAGCTGCTGTTCCTCAACGAGCCTCTGCCGGAAGCGTTGTGCCTCGATCTGGCGTCGCTCGACGCCGCGGCGCTCGCGGCAATCTTCGCCGGCAACACGGTGCCGGACGGCGCCGAGCCGCTGGCCCAGGCCTACGCGGGGCATCAGTTCGGCGGATTCGTGCCGCAACTCGGCGATGGCCGCGCGCTTGTCTTGGGCGAGGTGATCGACCGGCAGGGACAGCGTCGTGACATCGCCTTCAAGGGCTCGGGGCGCACGGTATTCGCGCGCGACGGCGACGGCAAGGCGGCCGTGGGGCCGATGTTGCGCGAGGTCCTGGTCAGCGAGTCGATGCATGCGCTGGGTATTCCGACGACGCGTGCTTTGGCGGTCGCGGCGACGGGCGAGGAGGTGTATCGCGAACGTGTCCTCCCCGGCGCCGTGCTGACGCGAGTCGCTGCAAGTCACCTCCGTGTCGGCACGTTCGAGTTCTACGCCGCACGCGGCGAGATCGAGAATCTGAGGAAACTCGCCCGGTACACCATCGCGCGGCACGACCCCGAGCTCTTGAGCGAATCCCAACCGTTTCTGGGTCTGCTGCGGCACGTGGCCGAGCGACAGGCGGCACTGATCGCCCAATGGATGAACGTGGGCTTCATTCACGGCGTCATGAATACCGACAACATGACGATTTCCGGCGAGACCATCGACTACGGGCCGTGCGCGTTCATGGAAGCCTACGATCCCGCGGCGGTGTTCAGCTCCATCGATCACCGGGGACGCTACGCTTTCGGCAACCAGCCCAAGATCGCGGGCTGGAATCTCGCGCGTTTTGCGGAAGCGCTCCTGCCTCTGCTCTCCGACAATGCCGATGAGGCTGTCGACATGGCCACCCAGGTCCTCGGAGCCTTTCCCGCGCAGTACCAGATTCACTTGCGTCGCGGACAGCGCGCCAAACTCGGCTTGCAGGCTGGGGCAAACGACGACGGCGCTGATGCCGCGCTCGCCGACGACTGGTTGACGCTGCTGCACGACGAGCGAGTCGATTTCACGCTCGCCTGGCGCCGACTCGCTGATGCGGCGAGTGGCGACGATGCGAAGCTGCGCGCGCTGTTCTCCGATCTGCACGCTCTCGATGTCTGGCTCGCGCGCTGGCGCGCACGGTGTGCGGCCGAAATCGGTGTCGCCGGCCACGAACGCGCGCAAGCGATGCGCAGCGTCAATCCCATCATCATCGCTCGCAACCATCATGTGGAAGCGGCACTGGCGGCGGCTTCGGACGCCGGCGATCTCGCGCCCTTCGAGAGATTGCTGGCGGCGGTCAGGCAGCCGTACATCGAGTCCGCTGACGAGGCTGCCTTCGCAGAACCGGCGCCCGCCGAGGTGACAGCGAGCTACCGCACCTTCTGCGGTACCTGATTTCCGGAGTCAGGGTTCGGCAGGGACTTGAACCGCCTCCCGCGAGCCGCTTCGCGCGACAGCGTCGCGCGTACTTTCGACAAGTCACGATCGCCTCCACCAAAACTGCGCTTCGCGACGTCGCAGCGCCTACTTTGCTGGCATAAGGGCGACTCGGTCGCACCGGTAACCACGTTGGCGTGTGCATATCCCTGCACGCTGACCGGCTGCAGCGCGATGTCCTTGCTCGAGCCTCCAGCAAGTGAAAGATCGGTAAAGCGTTCGCCCGCGCGTATCCGTGCACGCTGACGGTCGGAGCGCGGCGCCCTTTCTTGAGCCTCCAATCAGATGTGGGCGCCAGATTCCACGACCCAGTCTGCGGAATCGTCGACTCGACGTCATCGCCCGCGAGCATCCGGACGTGAATTCGACGCGCTTCGCCTCCACCTTGGACTCAGAGGGGTAACTCCATCGCCATGAGGCACAGGCGACCGGCTTGGTATCGGAGAGTGGCGCTGACGGCGCCATTGGTGATACTCGTTTTGGTCGCAGCGGGTGCCTGGGCGGCGAGCGACGAGCTCGTTTGCGGCGATGCCGAGGTCACGGCGTTCGCGATGTGGAAACCCTGGTGGTTTCTCCTGAAGCCTGCGGACCGACCGGCGCCGAGCGGAACCGTCCTGGCCACGCCGGTCACGATGCGCGACGGCGTCATCTTGCGTGGAATCGTCGTTCCGGCAGCGCGGCCGAGCGCGCGGCGAAAGGCGCTGCTCGTCCTCTATGGCAACCTGGCGTACTCGGATGTCTTCTATCAGATGCTGAAGCCCCTCGCATTCTTCGACTTCGAGTACGACACCGTCATCTACGACTATCGGGGCTACTGGAGATCGGATGGTACTCCCCGCTATCACGCGATCGTCGATGATGTCGGGGAGGTGGTGAAGTTCCTGGAAGGCCGCTACGACGAGATTCGAGTCTATGGCTCATCGCTGGGTGCGCTCATCGCGAGTCGCGCCATCGGGGACGACGACAAGGTCAAGGCGATCTTCCTCGATGGGATCAGCCCCCGGCTCTCCGATCTTTCGAAGGATTGCCCGACGGGACGTCTCGATCCGGTCGACATGAGCGAGTCGACATGCCGGAAAGTTACGCTACTCCTCGGCGCCAACGACACCATATTTCCGTCCGAGCGCGCGCGACCCTTTATCGATCGGATGCGGAGCTGCGGGAATTCGCACTTTTCCATCAATGCCGATCTTGGTCATTCATACAGCGAGGCCTGGTCCGATCGGGACCGCGCATCGGCGGTACGCGGGGCCATCATTCGCGAGTGGCTTTCCGCCGAGCAACCGTAGCAGCCGAAGACATCGCTGCGATTTCTGATTGGGCCGCCGCCGGCTGAAACGTTCACCCTCGCGGAAAGCTGGCCCGCCCGCCAACGAACCCGTGCTACCGCGTCGTGGCCGCGCGGGTCTCCTTGCCGTAGAGCCTCAGGAAGAGACGCGCCGCTTCGCGGGCCCGATGGTCGATCTCCTTCGCCGTCGGAGGCGTCGTCGTGCCGAGCAGGACGTAGACCGACCGGTCACCCAGGAGCAGGCCTCGATAGTGCGCGATCATCGACGGGAAGTCGTCGCTGACGAGGAGCTTCGCGGCGCGCGCCGAGCGCAGCAACGACTCGAGCGCGGCGTTCGCGGGCCGGTGGCCTTGCTCGTTGATCGACGCCGCGATGCCGGGCGATCGCTTCGACTCCCCGATGCCGAGGCGAAACACCGCGAGGACGCCGGGGTCCATGAGCTCCGTCAGCAGAATCGTCCCGTACTTGCGCAGCGCCGATTCCAGGCTCGCGATGTCGGTCGGCGGCGCGAGTCCTTCGGGGAGGCGCATCCGCCGTCCGCGTCCGGCCACGCATTCCGCCAGCATCTGCGCCTTGTTGCCGACGAGCGCATAGAGTTCCCGCTTGGACACTTTCGCCCGCGTTGCGATCTTCAGGGTCGTCGCGGCCGCGTAGCCGTGTTCCGTGAAGGTCCGCATGGCGGCGCTCAGGATCCGGTCGCGGACCGCTTCCTCGCTTCGCTTCGCAACCCGAGGCTTTGGTTTCGCCCTCATGACCGACCCCCCCTTGACATGGTACCCAATAGTACCATATGCTCCGGTGCAATGGTACTCGATAGTACCGAACTCTCCGGCGGTTCGCCACCGGAAAGGAGGAAACGATGGAACGCAAGCGCAGCACCGCACTGGTGACCGGAGCCTCGCGGGGCATCGGACGCGAATTCGCGCGACTGCTCGCGGCGAACGGCCACGGCTTGGTGCTGGTCGGCCGCGATGCGGCTGCGCTGGACGAGTTCGCGCGGCAACTGAGTCGGGAGTACGGGACGACGATCCGGTGCGAGGCGATCGATCTGTCGGTCCCTGGCGCGCCGCAACAATTGTGGTCGCGGCTCGAGTCCGCGTCGATCGAGGTCGACACCCTCGTGAACAACGCGGGCTCGGGCCTCTACGGCAACGTTCAGGACCAGGATCCGACCGCGCTCGAGCGCATGCTGCAGCTCAACGTCATCGCGCTCGCCGCGCTCACCCGATTGGCCTTGCCCGGGATGATTTCTCGGCGTCGCGGACACATTCTCAACGTGGGGTCGCTGGTCGGATACCAGCCCGGCGGGCCTCGGATGGCGGCGTACTACGGCAGCAAGGCATTCGTCGAATCGTTTTCCCGCGGTCTCGCCGCGGAGCTCGAAGGGAGTGGAGTCACCGTGACGGCCCTGTCGCCGGGTCCCACCGAGTCGGCCTTCGAAGCAACCTCGGGCGCCGCCCGTTCGATTATCTACCGATACCTTCCGAAAGCAGATCCGATCCGCGTCGCTCGCGCGGGCATCAACGGGATGAATAGGGGAAAGGCGAGTGTGATTCCCGGTGTGCTCACGAAGCTGCTTGTGTTCGCAGGCCGGTTGTCGCCGCGATCGATCGGTGTCGCCGTCAATCGCATTCTGCTCAAGGAGGCGGCGCACTGAATCGGCAGGGGCTGTGACCGAAACCCAACCTTACAATACCCATGATCGAGTTCTTCGACTATCTGCCTTCGCAGAACGCATTCAAGGTGCGCACGCTGCTGCACCAGCTCGGCGTCCCGCACAAGACCACGTACGTGAGCATCTTCGAGGGCGAGGGCCGGAAACCCGAGTACCGGGCGATCAACCCGACCGGGGCGGTGCCCGCGATCCGCCTCGACGACGGCCGCGCGCTCGCGGAATCGAGCGCGATCCTCTTCTTCCTCGCCGAAGGCAGCCGATACCTGCCCGTGGATGTTTTCGGCCGCGCGAAAGTTCACCAGTGGCTGTCCTTCGAGCAGGACTACGTGCAGAGCACGATCGGGTCCGTCCGCTACTGGACGCTGACCGGAAAGATCGACCGGCGCCCGAAGGAGGTTGTGGAAGCAAGGCGAGCCGCCGGCGTGAACGCGCTTGGCATCCTGGATCACGAGCTCGCGACGCAGCCCTTCATTTGCGGCGCACAGTACACGATTGCGGACCTGTCGCTCTACGCCTATGCGAGCCGCGCCGAGGAAGCGGGGATTCCGTTGAAGGCGTACGGAAACTTCCAGCACTGGGTCGCGCGCGTCGAGGCGCAACCCGGCTTCGTGAAGGAAGTTCATCCCTATTCGATCGATCCTCGCTCAGCCAACGAGCTTTGAAAGGAATTCGATCGTGACCCAATACTCGAGCGGCCTGGGATCGTTGCGACAGTCGACGATATGGCGCTGGCAGCCGCGCTCGACGGGAGCGTGGTCCGGCATTCGGCGTGCATGAGCCGCATCTTCCGGCGCATGAGACGTCAAAGTAATACCGAGAGGTGATCCATGAACACTGGCGCGTTATTCGGGCTTGGCATCTTGATGAACCTTCTTGCGTTGGCCATCGTCACGAAGGTGTACTTGTTGCCGAAGCTCCGGGTGATGCCACGAACGGATGCGCTCCTGGCATTGACGACTCCTCATCTGTTCCGGTTCATTGGACTCAGCTTTCTGATCCCAGGAGTCGTATCGCCCTCGCTTTCGCCGGCGTTCGCTGGCCCCGCAGCGTATGGCGACCTGATTGCTGCCGTCCTTGCGGGCATCGCGGTATTGGCACTTGCCGCGCGCGTATCGTGGGCGATCCCGATCGCGTGGGTGTTCAACGCATGGGGCACGCTCGACCTCTTGCACGCGATCTACGCAGGCCAGATCGGCGTGGGCATTGACCCGGGGTCGCTCGGCGCGACGTATTTCATCCCGACCGTCCTTGTTCCGCCGCTGCTCGTGACGCATGTGCTCATGTTTTGGCTGCTGCTGCGACCAAAACAGCGAATCGACGAAGAGCATCGAGGCCTTGGCCTCGGCCGAGCAAGCCCGTGAGGATCGGCCGCAGGTTGTGATGCGTTCCTGGCGTGCCTATGCCCGTTCGACGTCGAAACTGGCGCGCGGGACGTATTAGATGACGCCCTGCGCGCGCAGCTCCGCGGCCTTCTGGTCGCCGATGCCGATCGATGCGAGAACCTCACTCGTGTGCTCGCCAAGCCGCGGGCCGAGCCACTCCGTCGTGCCCGGTGTTTCGGACAGCTTCGGCACGATGCCGGGAAACTCGATCGGCGTGCCGTCGGGGAGCGGGTAGCGCTGGATCATGTCGCGCGCGCGGTAGTGCGGATCCTGGAAGATGTCCGCAGCCGTATAGATGCGCCCACTGGGAACTTCGGCTTTCTCCAGCGTCGCGAGCACGTCGTTCAAGTCGCGCGAGCTCGTCCATTCGCTGATCGCGTTGTCGATGAGCTCCGTGTGCTGCGCTCGTCCGTCGTTGCGCGCAAAGCGCGGATCGTCTGCAAGGTCGCTGCGGTCGATCGCGTGCATCAACCGCTTGTAGATGCCGTCGGAGTTGCCCGCGATGATCACGTACTTGCCGTCCCTGCACGGATACGTGTTCGAGGGAACGATGCCGGGGAGCGATGCACCGGTTCGCTCGCGGACGTGTCCGAAGCCCGCGAACTCGGGAATCAGGCTTTCCATTACGCCGAAGACGGCTTCGTAAAGCGCAACGTCGATGTACTGCCCTTTGCCGCCGTTGACCTTGAGGTGATGGAGCGCGAGCAGCGCACCGATTACGCCGTAGAGCGAGGCGAGCGTGTCGCCGATGCTGACGCCGACGCGCACCGGCGGGCGATCCGGATAACCCACCAGGTAGCGCAGGCCGCCCATCGATTCGGCGATCGCCGCGAAACCAGGGCGATGCTTGTACGGGCCCGTCTGTCCGTACCCCGACACGCGGACCATGATCAGCGATGGGTTGATAGACGAGAGCTCCTCCCATCCCAGGCCCCACTTTTCGAGCGTCCCTGGGCGGAAGTTCTCGATCAGGATGTCCGCATCTCTCACGAGGTTGCGCACGATGTCGCGGGCACGGTTGTCCTTCAGGTTCAACGTCACCGACTTCTTGTTGCGGCTCTGGGAGTACCACCATAGCGACGTTCCATCGTGCAGCTTGCGCCATTTGCGCAGCGGATCGCCATCGTCCGGCGCCTCGATCTTGATCACTTCCGCACCGAACTGCGCAAGTAGGCTCGCCGCGTACGGGCCGGCGATCAGCATGCCCAGTTCGATGACTTTTACACCTTCGAGAGGGCGTGGCTTCGCTTGAGCATTCATCGGTCCTCCTTGCTGGCGTCGATTCGTCGCGTGACGCGTATCGGCGTTGCTGTCGCTGTGAGACTGACTGCGGATCAATCCGGCGGCAGCGCGGCGGCCGCCGCGCGAACGCATGCGAAATCTCCGCAGAGAAATTGCCATCCAGAAGTATGCGCATCCGAGCGTGAAGAATCCATTCACGAATACACCCCGACGGGAGCGTCTCGGCGATGAAGCCCAACGCGAGAGGTACACGACTACGGCGCCGGAGGCATGGATCAACGCGCCGCCTTGCTCACGCGCCTGAGATCGGCCGCGTTTTCTGTCCTGGCGAGTGCGCCACGAATGCCGGCAGCGGGCTTGAGATCGCTCGCCCGCCGACGGGGGATGGTCGGGGACAGCAGGAAGGGAGCGTGCACCTGCGGCTCTCCGGCTCCCGGAGGATCTCCGTCAGGGTGAAGGGCTCCGCAGTCTTCGGCCGCGCACGGCGCGGTGCCGCCGTCCTCCGAAGTGACGGCAGAGCCCCTGGCGTGGATCGCGTCCCATTTTTCGACGCGTCTGCGCGCCCTTGCGGGCTCGGGCGCGACTCCCGCCGCGCGCCCCGCAATCGGTTTGACGGTTGAGGACTTCTCGGGCCGACGGGCGATAATGGCGAAATGCCGGCTTGGTCGGAGTCCGTCTCGCGGGCAACGGCGATAAGCCCAAGAGCGCGTGCGCCGGAAACCCCGCCGCCGCGTCGGTAAGCTCGCGGACGCACAACGTCTTGAACGAGCGCGCTTTGGAGGAGTTCGATGACCGCCTATCCCCCGCTTCACCTTCACGTCCCCGAGCCTTCCGCGCGGCCAGGGCAGGAGACCGATTTCTCCTATCTGCGCTTGACTCCCGCGGGCCAGGTTCGGCAGCCGCCGATCGATTCGCGGCCGTCGCAGACCGCCGATATCGCGGTAGCCATGGTCCGCGTGCTCGACGATGACGGCCGCGCGGTCGGTCCCTGGGATCCGCATGCCGATCCCGAACTGCTGCGCACGGGGCTGCGCACGATGATGAAGACGCGCGTGTTCGACGCGCGGATGCTGACGGCGCAGCGGCAGAAGAAGACGTCGTTCTACATGCAGAGCTTGGGCGAGGAGGCGGTCGGCATCGCGCAGGCGATGGCGATCCGCCCCGAAGACATGTGCTTTCCTACGTACCGCCAGCAGGGCATCCTGATCGCGCGCGGCTATCCGCTGGTCGACATGATGTGCCAGCTCTATTCCAACGACCGCGATCCGCTGCGCGGGCGCCAGATGCCGGTGATGTACTCGTCGAACAAGCACAACTTCTTCTCCGTCGCGGGAAATCTCGGCGTCCAGTACATCCAGGCCGTGGGCTGGGCGATGGCCTCCGCGATCAAGGGGGACACGCGCATCGTCTCGGCGTGGATCGGCGACGGGTCGACCGCGGAGCCCGACTTTCACAGCGCGCTCACCTTCGCCGCCGTGTATCGCGCACCGGTGATCCTGAACATCGTCAACAACCAGTGGGCGATCTCCACTTTCCAGGGGATCGCCGGCGGCGAGGCCGCGACCTTCGCCGCGCGCGGCCTGGGCAGTGGAATCCTGTCGCTGCGCGCGGATGGCAACGATTTCCTCGCGGTGCTATCGGTCTCGCGCTGGGCGGCGGAGCGTGCGCGCCGTGGATTCGGTCCCACGCTGATCGAATGGATCACGTACCGCGCGGGGGCGCACTCGACCGCGGACGATCCCTCGAAGTACCGGCCCGCCGACGACTGGGCGCGCTTTCCGCTGGGCGATCCGATCGCGCGCCTACAGAAGCACCTGGTCGCCATCGGCGCTTGGTCCGATGACGAGCACGTGCGTGTGCAGAAGGAAGTGCAGGACGAGGTCGTCGCGGCACAAAAGACCGCGGAGAGCTACGGCACGCTGGCGTCGGGACACGTCCACGACGCCTCCACGATGTTCGACGACGTCTACGAGGCGATGCCCGCGCACCTGAAGCGCCAGCGCGAGCAGCTGATGGGAGCCTGACCATGGCAACGATGACGATGGTCCAGGCGATCCGCTCGGCGCTCGACGTCATGCTCGCGCGCGACGACCACGTGATCGTGTTCGGCGAGGACGTGGGCTACTTCGGCGGCGTGTTCCGCTGCACCGACGGCCTGCAGAAGAAGTACGGCACGTCGCGCGTCTTCGATGCGCCCATCGCGGAAGGCGGCATCGTCGGCGCGGCGATCGGCATGGGGGCGTACGGCCTGCGGCCGGTCGCGGAGATCCAGTTCGCCGATTACATGTATCCGAGCTACGACCAGATCGTGTCCGGCGCGGCGCGGTTACGCTATCGCTCGGCCGGCGATTTCACGGCGCCGATCACGGTCCGCATGCCCTGCGGCGGCGGCATCTACGGCGGACAGACGCACAGCCAGAGCCCCGAGGCGCTGTTCACGCATGTCTGCGGATTGCGCACGGTGATGCCGTCCAATCCGCACGACGCGAAAGGGCTCTTGATCGCGTCGATCGAGTGCGACGATCCGGTCATCTTTCTGGAGCCCAAGCGCATTTACAACGGACCGTTCGACGGCCATCACGAGCGACCGCTGGTGCCCTGGTCCGCGCATCCGCTTTCGGATGTGCCCGAAGAGCATTACACGGTGCCGCTCGAATCGGCGGCGGTGCGCCGCGCCGGAAGCGCGGTGACCGTACTCGCCTACGGCACGATGGTGTGGGTGAGCGAAGCCGCGGCGCAGGAGACCGGCATCGACGCCGAGATCATCGATCTCAGGAGCTTGTGGCCCCTCGATCTCGATACGATCGTCGCGTCGGTGAGGAAAACGGGCCGCTGCGTGATCGTCCACGAAGCGACGCGCACCAGCGGCTTCGGCGCCGAGCTTGCGGCGCTCGTGCAGGAGCACTGCTTCTTCAACCTCGAAGCGCCGATCGAACGCGTCACCGGTTGGGATACGCCGTATCCGCACGCGCAGGAGTGGGCCTACTTCCCGGGCCCGGATCGGGTCGGCAAGGCGCTCAAGCGCGTGATCGAGGCGTGACGGGGGTCCCAAGATGAGCGTCCACGTGATCAAGGTGCCGGACATCGGCGAAGGCATCGCCGAGGTCGAGCTGGCGGAATGGCTGGTGCAGCCCGGCGATACCGTCGCCGCGGATCAGGTTCTCGCCGAGGTGATGACCGACAAGGCGACGGTCGAGGTGCCATCGCCGGTCGACGGCAAGGTGATCGAGACGCAAGGCAAGCCCGGCGACAAGCTGGCGGTCGGCAGCGAACTCGTCCGGCTCGAAACGGCGGGCGACGGCGCCGCCGCGGATGGCGGCGAGCGTCGCGCAACTTCGGTGTCGGCCGCGACTCGCGCGCAAACCGCTGCTCCGCAGGCCACTGTGCCCGCGGCGGCCGGTGCCAAAACAACTGCACCTGCCGCGACGGCAACCGCAGCGGCAGCGAGTGCGGCGTCAGCACGTGCGGTGGTCACACCCGCCGCGAGCGCACGTGCTTCGACTGCGCCGACCGCAGCCGCCGCTCGAGCGGCTGCGCCGCCTCCGCCCATTCTCAGCGAGAAGCCGCTTGCTTCACCTTCGGTGCGACGCCACGCGCGCGAGCTCGGCGTCGACTTGCGCACAGTGCGCGGCAGTGGAGAAGGAGGACGCGTTCTCCACGAGGATGTCGTGCGAGACGCGGCGGGCGGCGTCGCAAAGCCCGCGATCGTCCAACGCTACGCCGAGCGCGATGGCCAGCATGCGATTCCCGTGATCGGTATGCGCCGCCAGATCGCGCAGCACATGCAGGCGTCGCTGCGCATTCCGCATTTCACCTACGTCGAGGAGGTCGACGTCACGGAGCTCGAGGAATTGCGCGCGAAGCTCAACGAGCGCTTTGCGGCAACGCGCGGCCGACTCACCGTCCTGCCGTTCCTGATGCGGGCGATCGTGCTGGCGGTTCCAGCGTTCCCGCAGATGAACGCGCGCTTCGACGACGAGAAGGGCATCGTGACGCGCTTCGAGGGCGTTCATCTCGGCATCGCGACGCAGACCAACGCCGGCCTGATGGTGCCGGTCGTCCGCCATGCCGAGGCGCGTGACTTGTGGGGATGCGCGTCCGAGGTCGGTCGTCTCGCGGAGGCAGCACGCGCAGGTAAAGCGACGCGCGACGAGCTCTCGGGGTCGACGATCACGATCACAAGCCTCGGCCCGCTCGGCGGGATCGTCACCACGCCGGTGATCAATGCACCGGAAGTGGCGATCATCGGAGTGAACCGGATCGTCGAGCGACCCATGATGCGCGCAGGCGCGGTCGTGCCAAGACGCCTCATGAACCTCTCGTCGTCGTTCGATCACCGCGTGATCGATGGCCAGCACGCGGCCGAATTCGTGCAGGCGCTGCGTGGTTACCTGGAGTGCGCGGCACTGCTGTTTGTGGAGTAGTTCGCCGGTCAGGAAGATCGAACCAGTATCGTTCGGTTCTTCCGGCTCGCGCGGCCAGCATTCAAAGGGAGCAGCGTCCTGCGCCGATGGACGTCAGGATGATGGCCGTATCCAGCCCGGTCGGGTGGGGACTCGGTCGCGCGCGTCCACGGAGAATGCCCGCAGGGTGTCTCGAAGAAAGAGCAGGGGCGGTAATTTCGCGCCCGGCGGCCCGCCTTGTCCGAAGCGCTCGACTTCGAACCACGTCGCAACAGGACTTCGGGTATCAGGCGGTCGTGTCTATTCGACTATCGAACCGAACCAATTCGAGAGGGGAATCATGTTCAGTCGTGGCGTGGTGGCTTCAAGCTGCATCGTTCTCCTAGCAGGCTGCGCGACCCTCCCCGATGTGACCGTGAGCTACTACTTTCCCAAGGCGGAGACCCAGATCGCGGTGACGCAGACCCTGAGCTGTTCGTCCACCAAAGACGCGGTGGTCGAGGTCGTCACGGTGACGATACCGGCAACGACCTACTCAAGCGACCTGGAATCGCGCAAGGGGACCTTGCGCTACGCGGATCTGAATGGCCCGCTGTCGGACACCGACGTCACCGTGAATTGGACCGACGACGGTCGACTGGCAGGCATCAATGCAACGACGACAGGCGAGGCCGGAAAGATCGTCGCAAGCACCCTGGCATTGGTGGCCGCAGCCGCTCCAATGTTCGCACTTGAACACAACGTTCCGGTCCTTCCCGAGCACCGAAAGAAGATCGTCAGCGCCTGCGCCGTCATCGACCAATACGGGAAGGACAATGCGCTGTCGCTGACGTATGGCCGCATGGTGACCTACGCCGAGTCCGACTGGGGGAAGGGCGTCGAGATTGTGGTGGACCCTGGCTACACGCGAGTCTATAAGGAACTGAACGCGCTGTATCCGGATACGTTCCGGTTCATCGTGCGTGCGACGAAGGTGGTCCCTGTCGTCGAGTCGGCACGCTACGGCGCGGCCCACTCGGGCGCGAACGGCGTCGTCGAGATTGAGCTCAACCGGACGACCGTCGCGCGACTTGAGGTGACCGGTCCGGACGGAAGTCTCCAGGCGCAGAAACTGTTTTCCACGACGCAGGTCGTCGTGCCTCTGAAGGTCCTACCGGTGCCAGACTACGTCCTGCCGATCCCACGGCCGCCGATCTTCGGCGAGCAGACGTTTGCCCTTGAGCTTTCCGGCGCCGGGTCAGTGACCAAGCTCGGCTACAAGAAGACGAGCGGCGCAGCGGATGCGGTCGACATAGCGACGGCGCTCGCGAAGGCAGCGGCACCGCAGACGCCGGGGCAGCAGGCGCAGGCGCTTAAGGATCAGGCCGACCTCATCGTTCAGCAGCAGCGCCTCGCGAAATGCCAGGCGGACCCGGCGAACTGCCCGCCTTAGCGAATCAGGACTTCGCTCGTGGGTGCGTGGCTTTAACCACTTTCGACGAGAGCATCAGCCTCGCGGCCCGCGCACCGAGACGTCGACACCGCGTTCGCGTGGACTCGTGCGCAGCAGCGGCTTGAGCGAGCGTGATACGCGCGCGCCCGTCATCCGCTCGACGGCGCGATAGCGCCGCACGAACTCGATGCCTGTCGGAGTGAGCGACGTGCCTCCGCCGTGCTTCCCGCCGGATGCCGTCTGCACCGCCGGCCGCACGAGGCAACGGTTGGTCTCCTCCACCAGCAGCCACGCCCGGCGATACGACATGCCGAGCTTCTTCGCCGACGAGGTGATCGAGCCGGTTTCGCCGATCGCTTCGAGGAGCGCGACCTTGCCCGGACCGATCGCGAGATCGGAGCTCCGGCCGTGGTCGCGAATGTGAAATCGAACTTCGGGCTTCATCATCGCCTCCGCAAGCTAGAAGTAGCCGACGCTCCGGTGATCGAGCGATACGGCCTTCACGAGCGCGTAGACCTCTTGACCGGGGCGAATCTGCAATCGTTGCTGGGATCGGCGCGTGATGCGTGCGATAAGCTTCGCGCCACCCACAGCGAGCTCGACATCGACGACGGGACCGACGTCCTCGCCTATTGCGGCAACGCGCGCGGGAAGTACGTTCAGGACGCTGATGCTATCGGGCTTGTCGAGTGTGAGTGACACGTCGCGCGCGCGTATCCGTGCCCGCACGCGGTCGCCCACGCTGGCCGCGAGATGCGGAACGACAAGCTCCCCGCCGTCGAAGGCGAGGACGGTCAGTTGGTCGTCGGCGTCCTGGGCCTTGACGTGCGCGTTCACGATCGCCCCCGCCTCGTAACGCCCGGTCGCGGGCCTCAAGTCCAGGCGGCCCATCACGTCCTCGACATCGCCAACGGCAAGGCATTTTCCGTCGGAAAGCAGCACGATCGTGTCGGCGAGGCGCGTGATCTCGGCGACCGAATGGCTCACGTACACGATCGGGATGTGGAGCTCGTCGCGCAGACGCTCGATGTAGTCGAGGATCTCGGTCTTGCGCGGGATGTCCAGCGACGCGAGCGGCTCGTCCATGAGCAGGATGCGCGGCTGGGCGAGCAGGGCGCGGCCGATCGCGACCCGCTGCTTCTCGCCACCCGACAGCGCGCGCGGCTTGCGGCGGAGCAGGGAACCGAGCCCGAGCAGATCGACGACTCGCGCCTCGTCGATGACACGCTCGTTCGCGTGGCGCAGGCGCTGGCCGTAAAGCAGGTTGGACTCCACGTCCAGGTGCGGGAACAGGAGCGAGTCCTGGAACACGTAGCCGACGCGGCGCTTCTCCGGCGCAACGTCGATGCCTTTTTCGGCGTCGAAGAGCGTCACGTTGTTGATCCGGATCACGCCGCGGTTCGGTTTGGTGATGCCTGCGATGGCGTTGACGACGCTGCTCTTGCCGGCGCCGGAGCGCCCGAACAAGCCGACGATCGGCGCCTCGGCGACGAAGGCGACCGCAAGCTCGAAGCTGCCAAGCCGCTGCTCGATGTCAACGTCGATCATCGCCCTTGAGCGCGGTTGATCTGCGCGTCAGCCACTCCGATGTCGCGAGCGCGGCAACGGAAAGCAGAACGGCCAGGATGCTGAGCCTGAACGCGCTCGACTCGGCGCCCGGGACCTGCGTAAAGGTGTAGATCGCGAGCGGCAGCGTCTGGGTTTCGCCCGGAATGTTGGACACGAACGTGATCGTTGCGCCGAATTCACCGAGCCCACGGGCGAAGGACAGCAAGGTGCCGGTGACGATCCCGGGCAGTGCGAGCGGAAGCGAGATCGACGCGAATACCCACAAGCGCGAACCGCCGAGCGTGCGCGCCGCGACCTCGAGCCGCTGGTCGATCGCTTCGATCGACAGCCGGATTGCGCGCACCATCAGCGGGAAGCCCATCACGGCGGATGCGAGCGCGGCACCCGTCCAGCGAAACGCGAAGACGATGCCGAACCACTGCTCGAGCAGGCTGCCGATCGGTCCGCGCCTGCCGAAGAGCACGAGGAGCGCGAATCCCACGACGACGGGCGGAAGGACGAGCGGCAGGTGGATGACCGCGTCGACGAGCGTCTTGCCCGGAAACGAAAGCCGCGCGAGCCCGTACGCGACGAGGATCGCGAACGGCAGGCTGCAGACCACGCTGACGAACGCGACGCGAAGGCTCAGCGCGAGAATCCCGAGGTCGTCTGCGCTGAGTCCGAGCATAGGCTACTGCGCGAGCTGAAAGCCGTATTTTTCCCACACCGCGCGTGCGGGCACCGAGCGCAGGTAGTCGAGCAGCGGCTTGGCTGCCGGCGATTTGCCGCTGACGGTGAGCGCGGCCGGATAAACGATCGGCGGGTGGGTGTCGGCGGGGAACGTATCGACGACCTTCACTTCCTTGTCGGCGAGCGCGTCGGTGCGGTAGACGATCCCGTACGGCGTTTCGCCCCGCGCGACCAGCACAAGGGCAGCGCGCACGGTCTCCGCGCTGGCAATCTGGTTCGACACCGTGGACCAGACGCCCAGCTTCTCGAGCGCGGCTTTCCCGTACTTGCCGGCAGGAACGCTGTCGGGATTCGCCATCGCGAGCCGCTCCTTCCCCAGCGCGGCGGCGAGACCGAAGTTCGGCCCGATCTTGAGCGACGACGTACTCGACACCGGCGCGATCAGCACGAGTGCGTTGCGGAGAAGTTCGACGCGCGTGCCCGAAACGATCAGCTTATGCTGATCCACATAATCCATCCAGTCGAGGTCAGCGGAGATGAAGACATCCGCCGGCGCCCCGGACTCGATCTGCTTCGCGAGCGCGTTGCTCGCCCCGTACGAGACGACGACCTTGTGGTTGGTCGCGGCACTGAAAGCCTTGCCCTGTTCGTCCATCGCTTCCTTGAGACTCGCCGCGGCGAAGACCGTTACTTCCGCCGCACCGACCGGGGGTGCGGGGCCCGCGGCGGCAACGATCGCGAGCGACCACAAGAAAACGGCGCGCCAGCGCATGCGTAATCTCCATGGAAGATGGAGACGCGCAATATACCTACATATATATCGCCAAACAAGCTGCGTGAAGACCTCGAGTCTGCTCGGCCATTGCTTCGGGGATCTATATTCACAGCAGTATCACATTGCGCATGGCGCGCATCGGGAATCCGGCTTTGCCGGGTTGCTAGACGGTTCCGTTTGCGGACGTGGGAACGCGAGCGGCGGGCGTGCGCGGATTGCTCGGGTGCGCGTACGTCCCGCCCGACTCGCCAGCCTAGGGTACGTAGCCGGTTTGAACGGCGTAATTTGTGAGCATGCCGTTGAATTGCGGAAACAACGACGAGTCCCCGCTGCGAATCAGCATCAGTCGCGCGTCCTTGTCGAGCTGCGCCGCGATTTCGCCCGTTAGCTCCGGTAGCGGATCGGACACGGCTTGCAGGAACAGGACGGCGCGACGCGTCTGCAGCACCCAGTTGCCAATTGCGTCGAATGCACTGCCTGGGGTCAGGACGGGCGTCCACATCCGCGCCAGCTCGTTGCCCACGATTCCACTCAGGGGAAACCCGGGGCCCGGCGGCGGCAGCCATCCGACATCGATCAGCGGAGCGCCTAGTGCCGATTCGACGCGATCACGCTCGTCGAACATGCGCGAAGGGGGCTCCCCGCCGAACAGTTCGATGACTGGCTTGTCCGATCGCAGCCACTCGCCAAGCGCCTGGAGTTGCGCGTCGTGCATTCGCGGCATGTTGCCGGGCAGGGGCGGAAGAGGCCGAGAAGCCGACTGCGCCCAGTAACCCAGGGCCATCACTCGTGCGGCGATACGATCAACGTGACCCGGCAGCGGAGGTCCGGTTGCCGGTTCGGTCAATGCCACGACGTCGACCGCGAGCGCGAGACCGGGAAGCACACCGGCGCGCGCGGAGCGCGATTGCAGCCAGCGTTCGCGGCATTCTTTCTTGGCGTCGTCGAGATTCCCGGCGGCATGAATGATGTGCACGATGCCGACTCGGTCGAGTGGCGAGATCGGGGGTTGCGTTTGCGGACTGACGAACGACCAGAAATCCTCGATCAGCTGCTCGGTCTGGCCGTATGCAAGCACCACGCCGCCGCGCGGGGTGCTCGGCATGTAGCGTGGATCGCCGCTGGGCGGTTGAACGTACTGCAGTCCACCTCCGATGCCGGTGCTGACCGGAAAAAGAAGGAAGGACGGGTAAGCGGCGTTCAGGGTACGGATGAGGTCGTTGAGGATCGTGCCGAACCAGCTCGCGTAGCTTTGCTGCAGCGAACGCACTTCGTCCGTGGCCGCGTCACGGCTCACCGGGTCGAGCTTCGCCTCGCGCAATTCCCTCGCTCGCTGCTCGATCGCGCCGCTCCACTGCTTCGCCCGCTCCTCGTCCGCCGGGGTGAGAAGGCCCCTGGTCGCGGCAAGCGGCGCGAGCAGCCCCGCTTGGCGCGAAAGCTCGTTCAGCAGGCTCTCTTCGTGAGGCTCCAGTTGTCGCACGTAGCTGAAGGCCTTAGCGGCATCCGGTCGCCAGACGAAGGCGTTGTCGGTGCGCGAGCGGCTGGCGAACGCGCGGCCGCGCTCGAGATCGCCGATAAGCGACATGACCGCTTCCTGGACGCGATCGACTTCGCTCGGATCGAGCTGCTCGGCAAGGAGCACCTGCGTCTGCGCGGCATCGGCTTGCACAAGACTTCCGTCTGCCTTTGGCAAGCGAGCTGCGCCGGGATCATGCACGGGGCCCGCGTCGACGGACGGAAAGAATTCATCCGCTTTCTGCGTTCGCGATGCCCCGAGCTCGTTGAACACCGCATACAGGCAGTCGTTGAGCACCTCGTTCGCATACGCGCGCCCACCCTTGATTTCGTAGGTGATGCGCTTGAATTCGATCAGGTCCTGGAATTTCGCCAGCGCCGCCGCCTGTTCCGGCAGTTTGTTGGCATCGATGCCGAAGTAGCGGTTTTCGTCCTCTTCCTCGACGAAGCGCCGGAGCTCGTTCTTCAAATCGAACAGATGGTTGGCGGCGCGAAACAGGACGACGCGGAGCCACTGTCCCAGTACGACATCATGCGCCGGCGGTGCTGGACGCGTCGCCTCGACGCCGGTCGCGGGCGGCACACTGGTGGTCGCCGCCGTGCCCGTCGTCGGCGCGGCGTACGTCTGCGGCGTCGCGGCCGGCTTCCCGAGCATGGTCGCGGCGGCGTCGATCGCCTGCCGGTCGTTTTCATCCGAGGCGGCGGCGCGAATGAATTGCAGGCATTCCTGCGTCGTTGGCCGGCCGACGAAGATCCGATGAGTGAAGAACGTGTGCTGGATTGCGTACGAGCGCTGGCGGCGTGCCCGCTTGATGGCGCTCGAAATGACATCGAAGTAGCGGCGATCGGTGACGAAGAAGAACAGCGCCGGCGCCTGCGTGAACAGGTTCTTGAAGTACTTGATCACCGCGTCGAGCTGCTCGCCGCTCTCGTCCTCGATCTTGTCGAGCTCCTCCATTACGACCACGGTGCGGAGCCCCGCGCGCTTCAGATCGACCAGCATGTCCTTCAAGTCGGTCTCGAGCTGCTGCAGCGAGTTGTCGTGCTCGATCGCGAGCTGGCGAGCGTCGGTGCGCTTGCGCGAATGCTCGAGCTTGAGTGACGCCGAGATGCTGAGCGCGGTCACGCCCGCGAGGGCCAGCGCGCCGGCGTGCAACCAGCCAACCATCGGACCGAACCAGGCGACGCCTTCCAGCACCAGGGCGGTACAGCCTGCCGCCCACGCAATCGTCTTGAGGACGTTCTTGTCTTCAGTCGCCAGCGTGAGCGCACGCGTCGCGCTGCGCACGGATTCGTCCGCCTGCGTGGCGGCCTGCGTGAACTTGCTGGCCGTGGCCTTCTGATAGGCGAAGGCCGCGCGCTCCGACAAGTCCTGGAGCGCTTCGCGCTTGTGCGCCGGGATCAGCGGCAAACGCTGATTGACCGCGCGCAACAGCGCCGTCAGCAGGCGCCGCGGGTCGACCTGCAGGTTCGAGCCCGTCTTCGGCACGCCGTCTGCCTTACCCGGCGCGGCCGGCGTCGGCGTGGTGAGCGACGCCGAGATTTCGGAGACGTTCAGCACCAGCGGAAACAACGTCTGGTGCCGCTGGCTCAGCACTTTCTGCGCCCGCAACAGGGCGGCGATCAGCAATGTCGTCTTGCCGCTGCCGCGGTAACCGCTGATGAGGTAAGTGCCGCGCGTCTCGGCGCCGGCGATCTCGGTCACCAGCGGCTCGATCAGCTCCTCGCGGCCGACGAAGATCGGGTCGCTCTTGGCTGCGGACTTCTCGGGGTCGAGCGCATCGTAGGTGAGCGCCGCGTCCCAGTCCGGACGAATGCGTAAGCGCAGGCGATCCGTCACGTGGTCCCCTCGAGCGTGACCCGGCACCCGAAGCCGAAGGCTTCGATCGACGCGGAAGATTGTACCGAACGCGCGGAGGGCTGCGGCACGTTCGCGGCGTCGCAGAAGCCGAATCCCACCGACTCGAGCAGGATTGCGTGGATGCGCTGCGCCGAATCGGGCCTGCCACGGTTTTGGCGATCCGGCAACTTGCTGCGCGGAGATGCCGATGCCGACGTAGAATGTCTCGAATGCCGTATCGGCTGCACGTCCGACCCGACCTGTGCGCCACCTGACCCGCGCGCTTTGCGCCCTCGTGCTTCTGCTGTCGCCGTCGTGGTCGACGTCGGCCGACAACCCGAAGTCCGCGAGCACCATCCTGATCGTGGCTCGCGATGAGCTGCCGGATCCCAACTTCAAGGATTCGGTCGTGCTGGTGATGAACAATCTCGGCGTCGCACCCGCCGGCGTGATCATCAACCGGCCGACGCGGATTCCGGTCTCGAAGGCGTTCCCGGAATTCGAGCGCCTGGCGAAGCTCGAGGACAAGCTGTACTTCGGCGGTCCGGTCCAGATCGAGACCGTGTCGTTCCTGTTTCGCGCGGACAAGAAGCCGGAGAATGCGGCGCAAGTGCTCGATGGCGTCTACTTGAGCAGCGACGAGGCGCTGCTCAAGAAGCTCCTCGCCCGCGACAAACCGATGGAAGGCCTGCGGATCTTCATCGGCTATTCGGGCTGGGCGCCCGGCCAGCTCGAGTCCGAGATCGAACGCGGCGATTGGAAGCTGACGCCGGCCAACGCAGACACGATCTTCGGCCGGAAGTCCGAGCATCCGTGGCCGGAGCGAGAAGGCTCGGGCGGCGGTCGCCGGGTGTGAGAGTCCCGCTCGGGCAAGCCGGCGCTCTGCTTGAAGCCCATCCGATTTTTTGCCGTGGGGTCCGCGCGCGTTCTGTCGATGGCGCGTCGTCAGCATCCGGCATCACAATGAGTCGTTGCGATCGACATCATCCGGGAGACGCGCATGCCGAAATTCTGGCTCTTGAGCGACCGAAACGGCGGCGGAACCGGCACCGGGATCAATCCGGGCGGGGTGACCTACTGGATCAGCGACGCGGGGCCGCTTAGCGACATCGGCAACTGGAAAAAGGTTGGCCAGCAATCCTTTCAGAAGCTCCTGAAGGACGCGGCCGATCAGTTTCCCGATCTCAGCGTGGCGCAGAACGAGCAGCAGAAGCACGTGTGCCTGCTGATCCACGGCTTCAACACGTCGTTCGCGGGCGCGGCGTCGTTCTACGAGGACCTGTGCGGAAAGCTGTTCGACGGCGACGACGGTCTCGGCATTTGCGTGCTTTACGACTGGCCTTCGCTCGGCAACGTCCTGGGCTACGAGCCGGATCGCGCCACGGCGAGGCAATGCGCCGAGGACTTGACCGAGATCCTTTCGGATCTTTACGACTGGCTCATCAAGAAGCAGCAGGACGCGATCAAGGATCCCGCCAACGCGTGCAAGGCCAAGCTGTCGGTGATCGCCCACAGCATGGGCAACTACCTGCTGCAGAAGGGGATGGCGAACGCGTGGACGCGCAAGAACGAGCCGCTGCAGGTCAGTCTCATCAATCAACTGGTGATGGTCGCGGCCGACGTCGACAACGACCTGTTCGATGCGGGCGCACCGGACAGCAGTGACGGCACCGCCGTCTTCAATTTGACATATCGGATCACGTCCCTGTTCAGCGGACGGGACGCTGTGCTCGGCGCATCAGCCGGGCTCAAGCACTTCGGAACGCGTCGACTGGGACGGAGCGGCCTTGCGCATCGGCCACCGCTGGTGATCGCGCCCCCGCAGACGGACAACGTCTGGGACATCGACTGCTCCAGCTTCTTTCCGCCGGACGTGGACGGGGAGAGCATTCACGGCGCGTATTTCAAGACACCGGGGACGCTCGACCTCATGCGGCACGTTCTGCGCGGCATCGATCGCGGCGTGCTCGATCAACTCGGCCTGTTGCAGGGCGACGCCTGGCCGCCAAAGTGATGAGGCGCTGACTCAGCGATTCCACGCGCGATCGGCCCGCGCATTCGCGCCGCATCCGCGTAAGTCATTTCTGGACGGGAACTGCGCGGAGCTTCGCAGTCTTCAAGCGATTGCGCGCATTCGCGCGCTACGCCGCTGCAGCCAGGCCACGACGATCATCAGCAGGAGCGAGATCGCGATCAGCATCGTCGCCGCGGCGGCGATCGTCAGGCTGATGTTGTCGTTGATGCCGGCGAACATCTGCCGCGGGAGCGTGCGCTGGCCTGGTCCGGCCATCAGGAGCGCGACCACCACTTCGTCGAACGAGGCGGCGAACGCGAAGACGGCGCCCGACGCGACGCCGGGCAGGATCAGCGGGAGCGTCACGCGGCGGAACGTCGTGATCTGCGCCGCACCCAGGCTCTCCGCGGCGCGGATCAACGTGCGATCGAAGCTCGACAGCGTCGCGAGCACCGTGATGACCACGAACGGCACGCCGAGTGTGGTGTGCGCCAGGATCAGGCCGGCATAGCCGTCGGTCAGTCCCAGAGGCGCGAACGCGAAGTACGCGCCGACCGCGATGATGATCACCGGCACGACCATCGGCGAGATCAGGATCGCCAGCACGAGCGCCTGCATGGGAAAGCGCGCGCGCCAGATGCCGAGCGCGGCGAGTGTTCCCAGCACGGTTGCAAGCGCGGTGGCTGACGTGCCGACGATCAGGCTGTTCTTGAGCGACGGCAGCCAGAACGACGACGAGAAGAAGTCCTCGTACCAGCGCAGGCTGAAGCCGGGCAGCGGGTAGTAGAAGAACGATCCCGACGAGAACGACAGCGGTACGATGATGAGGATCGGCGCGACGAGGAAGATCAGCACCGCGCCCGTCAGGACCGCGAGCCCCACACGCGTGACACGTTCGCCGACCGTTTCGGTGCCGGTTCTCATGGGATCAGCCGAGTCGCATCCGCTCGACGCCGACCAGCCGGTTATAGACGGCGTACAGTGCTAGCGTTGCGGTCAAGAGCATGATCGAAAGCGCGGCGGCCATCCCCCAGTTCACCGTGCGGCTCGCGTAGAACGCGATGAAGTAGCTGATCATCTGATCGTCGGCGCCGCCGACGAGCGCCGGGGTGATGTAGTAACCGAGCGCCTGGATGAACACCATCAGGCAGCCAGCGCCGATTCCCGGCAGCGTCTGCGGCACGTACACGCGCCAGAATGCAGTGAATGGACGTGCGCCGAGCGATGACGCCGCGCGCACGTAGGACGGTGGAATGCTGCGCATCACGCTATAAAGCGGCAGTACCATGAACGGCAACAGCACGTGGACCATTGCGACGTAGACCGCGAAGCGATTGAAGATCATCTTGAGTGGCTGGTCGATCAATCCCAGCGACAGGAACAGGCTGTTGAGCACGCCTTCCTTCTGCAGCAGGACTACCCATGCGGTCGTGCGCACGAGGAGGGAAGTCCAGAATGGCAGCAGGACGAGGAACAGCAACAGGCCCGCACGCCCCGGTGGCTGCGAGGCGATCACATAGGCGACCGGATAGCCGAGCACGAGGCAGATCAGCGTCACCATCCCCGCGATCCATAGCGTGCGACCCAGCACGTCGCGGAACACGCGCTCGTTTGGCGATGCACCGACGATCGCCCCGTCGGCATCGCGCCTGAGGTCGAGCGCGCCGAGCAGATAGAAATCGGTGACCGGACCACCGGCGCGGCGCAGCGCGGTCCACGTTTCGCGTTCGCCCCACTTGGGATCGATGGCGATCAGCGTTTCCTTGGCCGATCCCGTGAGCTTGTCCGGCAATTGCCGGCCCGTTGCGAAGAGCAGCGTGCGAAATCCCGGCACGTCATAGTTGAGTCGGGTTGCCGCGCTCGCCAACGTGCCGGCTTCGCGCGCGGAGCGGATATCCGCAATCAGCGCGGTATACGCGCCGTCGGGCGGCAGGTCGCGGCCGTCCCAGCCCTTGAGCTCGGCGGTGACGTTCGGCAAGAAGTGCGCGATATCGGGGTCGACGATGCCCCGCGCGAGCATCGCACCGATCGGCACGACGAAACATAGCGCGAGAAAAAGAAAGAGCGGCAGCACGAGCGCTGCCGCCCGCCATTGCTCGCGTCGACGGCTGCGGCGAAGCGCCCGCCGCAGGCCGACGTCGTCATCGGCGCCTGCAAGCGCAGCATGCAGTGCCGCCGCCGCGCCGCGCTGCATCGGGCCCTCGCGTGCCGCTAGTGCGCGCCGAGGATCACGACCGAATCGTTACTTCGCAACCCAGGCGTTGAAGCGCTGATTCAGCTTGTCCAGGTTCTCCAGCCAGAACTTGTCGTTGATGTACAGCGCCGTCGAGATATTCTCCGGCGCGGTTGCCAGGTTCGGCAGCACGTTCTTGTCGATCAGCGGCGTCGAAGCCTTCGTCGTGGGGCCGTAGGGGATCTTCGGGGGCAGGTTCTTCTGGTTCTGCGGGTCGTTGACGAACACCAGGAACGATTCCGCCTGCGCCTTGTTCGGCGAGCCCTTCATGATTACCCACGAGTCGATCGTGTAGAGGTTGTTCGCCCACACGATCTTGAAGTTCTTCTTGTCCTTGTCGTTCGCGGCGGCGATGCGGCCGTTATACGCGTCGGTCATCGCGACTTCGCCGGACGCCAGCAGCTGCGGCGGCTGTGAGCCTTTTTCCCACCACACGAGATTGGCTTTAAGCTGATCGAGCTTCTTGAACGCGCGATCGACGCCCTCGGGCGTGCCGAGCACCTTGTAGACGTCCTTAGGTGCAACGCCGTCGGCCAGCAGCGCGATCTCGAGCGTCGTCTTCGGGCCCTTGCGGAGCGCGCGCTTGCCCGGGTACTTCTGCACGTTCCAGAAATCGGCCCAGTTCTTCGGTGGATCGGATTTGATCTTGTCGCCATCGTAGGCCAGGATGAAGCTGTAGACGATTGCGCCCACGCCGCAGTCGTTGACGGCGTCGGGCAGGTACTTGTCCTTGCCGCCGAGCTTTTGCCAGTCGAGCTTCTCGTACAGTCCTTCTTCGCAGCCGAGCAGAAGCTCCTCGGATTCGACCTGCACGACGTCCCAATTGTTGTTGCCACCCTGGATCTTGGCACGGAGCGTGCCGACGCCGCCATCCCAGTTTTCCTCGTTCATGGTGATCTTGGTCTTCTCCATGAACGGCTTGAAATAGACATCCCGCTGCGCGTCCTGATAGGCGCCGCCCCAGGATACGACGACCAGGTCGCGCGCCAGCGCAGCTGCGGACAGTCCAAACATTGCCGCGGCGACGGCCGCGATCCATAGTTTTCTGTTTTGCATGTTGACCTCCTGAAAGAGACGTGACGGGCGGGTGTGTGTGTTTTGGAATCGAGTTCAGATAACCAACCATCCCTCATTCCGAACGAAGTGAAGAAACTGCGGTTGCCAGATCGCGGAGCAATGAAGCGTGTAATGTCGTTGCCGAGGCTCCGCAGCATGACTTTGCCTTGCTGAGCGAAATCAACGGCCGAATCACGCTGCGTCCCTCCCCGGACCGCTAGGGTTCCACCGCGAAAGCGCGGCAGTGCTCCGGCGCCCAGAAGACGTCGACTGCGGTACCGATCTGCGGTAGCACGTGCGCTTCGGAGATCGGACGTTTCACCATGAACTCCTCGTTGCCGGTCAGCGCGACGCGCGCGCGGACGTGGTCGCCGAGGTAGATCACTTCCTGCAACGAGCCGCCGAGCCGGCACCCCGGATGTCCATCGAGTGTATTCCCGGCGGCGCGGATTTGCACTCGTTCCGGTCGCAGCGAGACGGTAACGGCAACGCCCGCCGGCACCGGCTCGACCAGCGTGCCTTCGATGCAGGTCTCGCCACCATTGATCCGGATCGTGCAATGGCCGTTCGCCAGCGATTCGAGCTTGCCGTCGAGGCGGTTGTTCTCGCCGATGAACCGCGCGACGAAGGCATTCTTCGGATATTCGTACATCTGTTCGGGCGTATCGAGCTGCTGGATCTTGCCGCGATGGAACACCGCGATCCGATCCGACATGGTGAGTGCCTCGGCCTGGTCGTGGGTGACGTAGACCATCGTCACGCCCAGACGCTGATGCAGCCGGCGGATCTCGAGCTGCATCTGCTCGCGCAGCTGCTTGTCCAGCGCCCCGAGCGGCTCGTCCATCAGGATCAGCTTCGGCTCGAACACGAGCGCACGAGCCACCGCGACGCGCTGCTGCTGGCCGCCGGAGAGCTGCGCGGGTTTGCGCCGGCCAAAGCCCGCGAGCTGGACCATGCCGAGCGCGCGCTCGACACGGCTCGCGATGTCGGTCGCTGCTACGCCGCGCACCGACAGCGGGAACGCGATGTTCTCGGCCACCGTCATGTGCGGGAAGAGGGCGTAGTTCTGGAACACCATCCCGATATTGCGCTGATACGGCGGCACCCGTGACAACGGCTTGCCCTCGAGCAGGATCTCGCCCGAGGTCGGCGTCTCGAAGCCGGCGAGCAGCATCAGCGTCGTCGTCTTGCCGGATCCCGAGGGGCCGAGCAGTGTCAGGAACTCGCCGCGCTCGACGTCGAGATGCAGATCGTCGACGACGCGCGTCACACCGTCGTAGGTCTTGCCGATGCCGACGAAGCGGACGATGGGATCGGAAGTCACGGGCTTAAGTGTCCGACAAAAGGAGGGCTCGAGTTCGAGGATTCAGACCAGACCTTTCTCTTTCACCATCGCCCACGTGTCGTCGAGCGCTTGCTTGAAGCAGCCCATGAGCTCGTCGATCTCAGTTTCGGTGATGATCAGCGGCGGACAGAATGCGATGTTGTCGCCGGGCATGTTACGCAGGATCGCGCCGTGCTGCTGCGCGCGTCGCACGAGGTACGCGGCGACACCGGCCTTCGGGTCGAAGCTTTGCTTCGTCGCCCTGTCGCGCACGACTTCCACCGCGCCGATCAGACCGACGCCGCGCGCATCGCCGATCAGAGGATGGTCGGCGTAGCCCTTGATGGCGTCCAGCAATCGAGGACCGACTCGTCGCACCTGCGAGACGATGTCGCGTTCCTCGTAGATCTTGAGGGCCTCGAGCGCGACCGCCGCCGGCACCGGATGTGCCGAATACGTGTAGCCGTGCCCGAAGATGCCCAGCTTGTCGCTTTGGGCGAGAAGAATATCGTACAGCGCGTTGGTGAGCAGATTCGCCGAGATCGGCTGGTAACCGGCGGACAACGCTTTCGCCAGGGTGATGATGTCAGGCCGCAGATTGTAGGTCTGCGATCCGAACATGTTGCCCGTGCGGCCGAAACCGCAGATCACCTCGTCGGCGACAAACAGGATGTCGTACTTTCTGAGGATCGGCTGAACGCGATCGAAATACGTCGCAGGCGGCACGATGACGCCGCCCGCGCCCATCACCGGTTCGGCGAAAAAAGCGGCGATCGTGTCCGGCCCTTCGCGCAGGATCAATTGCTCGAGCTCCGTCGCAAGCCGAGCGGCGAAGGCTTCTTCGCTTTCACCCGGCCTGCCGCCGCGATAGTAGTGCGGCGTTTCGGTGTGCAGGATGCGCGCGATCGGCAGGTCGAAATCGTCCTGCGCGAACGCGAGGCCGGTCAAGCTCGCCGCGGCGATCGTTACGCCGTGATAGGCGCGCTTGCGCGAGATGATCTTCTTCTTCTCCGGCCGGCCAAGCGCGTTGTTGATGTACCAAGCCAGCTTGATTGCGGCGTCGTTCGCCTCCGAGCCCGAGTTCGCGAACAGCACCTTCCCCATGCCTGCGGGCGCGATCGCGATCAGGCGCTCGGCGAGCTCGGTGCTGATCGCGGGGACCTTGCCCGCGAAGCTGTGATAGAACGGCAACTCGAGCATTTGCCGGTACGCCGCCTCGGCCAGCCGCCGCTCGGAAAAGCCGAGCGACGCGCACCAGAGTCCGGACATTCCCTCGAGGTAGCGATTGCCTTCGTCGTCGTACACGTAAACGCCGTCGCCCCGCGTGATGACGAGCGGCCCGTCTTTCAGCACGGCGCGGAGGTTGGTCGACGGATGCAGGTGGAACGACTGATCGCGGCGCGCGGCGACGGTGGTGAGCGACATCGGGGATTCCTTGGGGTTCGGGACGGCAGACGCCTCGCCGCAATGGGAAATTGTTTCCGAGGCGGGCGTGCGCGTCAATCGCACCCATACGCCATGAGCGACGCAGTCTTGCGAGGGTCGTATCGCCGGTGACCGCCGCCGCGCCCGCTCGCAACGAGGCGATCAACCGATGGCGGCGCGCGTATCACTTGCCGTTACTGCAGGACTGCTATTGCGTGTGCTTTCCCGACCACGTCCCAGCGTTCGACGGCGATTCCCGATAGCCCCAGGTGCCCGAGAATCCTTCGCCCGCGGCATGCAGTGTCGCGCGCCCATAGTTGCCGCTCCACGTCCAGCGGAGGTTCAACGTGCCGCCCTCGACCACGCCCTCGATGCTGCCGATCCCCAAGCCGAAGCTGTAGCGTCCGGTCACCTTGTCGCCACGGCGCTCGAAGATGGTTTCGACGGGGAACGACTGCGGTTCACCGACTTGCGAGAATTTGCCGAAATAAGCCCCATCGAATGCTTGGCGCGCGCTTCCCTGGGGTCGCGACTGCGCCGCAACCATCCGCGGCAATTCACCGGGGCGCCGCGGCGCCAGCATGGATTCGTCGCTCGCCTTGGCGGTGGCGATGATTCCGGCCTGGACTTCAGGATCGTCCAGCATCGTGGCGAGCTGATCCATCGCCATCGCGAGCCCCCGATCGTTCATCTCCCGCGCCAGCGTATGAAGGCGGTGACCGGTCAGCGGATGCGTCCCCGACTGCTTGAGATGTTCCCGCCATTGTGCCTCGGTGTAACCGACAGGGAACGCCGACCAGTGAGCGTCGGCCATGAAAAAGACGAGGGCGCCATTCGGGGGCAGAGGCGTTCGGTGCATCACGGTCGCCGCGAAACGATCCGCCTCTTCTTCGTTGGCGCGAGACTGCGCCGTCGTGTTCCAACTATGCCGGTAGTAGATGTGACCGAGCTCGTGCAGGATCAGGAACGTACGGGCTGTGACGAAATGCCCAAGCGCCAACTCGTCGACCCGGTGATCCTGCAACGCATTGGCAGGAATACCGAGGGCGCTGAGCGGTGCAGGGTACCGCCCGGGCGGGAAGTCCTTGTAGGCGAGCATCGCCGTGTACTCGGAGATCGTCTCCACGTTGTAGCCGTTGATCTGCAGCCACGCATAGGCGGTGCATAGATCGTCCAGGAACTTGAGCGAAAGCACTGGCAAGACCACGCGGCCATCGCCAGGCGTGTAAAAGCTCAGAGGATCGCCCTTGTTCGTCTCGCTGAAAAAGGGAAAGTCCAGGCGCACGCCGGCGAGACGTTGCCGTTCCTCGGCGGTAAGGACCGGCCAGATCACGGTGTCCAGGATCTTCTGCGTGGATTTCTCGTAGCGTCCTTTCCAGTATTGCAGCGTTGCCGTGTCGTAAAGCCCGCTCAAATCGTTGGCGCACACGCTCCCGATCGACAAGACGAGCGCGGCGGCCAACGCGGAGGCGATGCGGGTCATGGTTTGGCACTTTCTCCCGCATAACGGTAGTACTTCACGGCCTGCGCGATCGTTGCGGGCACGGGCTCGGGCTCATCCCGCGCAAGCCAGGCTTCGAAGTCGGCCATCGGCCCCCACTCGCCGCTGTCCCAGACATCGCGCATCAAGGCGAACTTGATGTTGCGGGCGCTCCGCATGATTTCCTCGCGCTCGTATTTCGGGAGACCGGGTTTCAGATTGGAGGGCAGTGTGTTCAGCACGGCGATTTCGCGGCGCAGAAGCGACCGCGCTTCGCTTCGGTCGCTGCTTTGTGGGACGCCTGAGCCCGCTCCCGAGATCGTCGTGCTGTGTTCCCTCAGTGTGATCAGCTCCGGCGCCGCCTTCGCCGCGCCGCTTTCGATCGCGCGCTGCACGTCGCCGTACTCCATGCCCTTGAAGAACGACGAGCCGACGACGGCGGCACCGAACAATGCAAAAAAGATCCCCGGTCCCACCCGGGTCAGCACGACGGTGATGTCCCACGGCAGGATGACTTTGCCGCTGCTGTCGTGTCGCTGCGGAACTTCGAGAAACAGCCGATACCCGAGATAGATCGAGAGCCCGCCGACGATGACGGCGCAGATCCTCTCGGCGAAGCGCAGGCTGACGAAGGTCGTCACGGTATCCATGACACCCTCCCTTCTCGTGCGGCCGCGGGGGCGTGGAGGAATCGAGTGACGCTACGCCGTTGCTTTCGGGGGGTCAAGAAGAGTTGCGAGTGTTCTCATGCGGCGTCGCGAAACGGACTGTGTCCGAACGAACGATCTGTCGCGGACTTCGAACCAGAGTTCAGGTCTGATTGACGCCTTCCGGTCCGCGGCGCACAGTAGTCGGCTCCGGGGGGTTCCCTCTCAACACGGCACGGGAGCGGATCATGAAGCGTTCTCTGGCTCATCTTTCGATCGTTGTCGCGCTGGTTCTGCCCGCGTTCGCACATGCGCACGAAGCCGATGCGCAGGGCGGCGTGCTCGGGACGGTATCGTTTTCGACGAGCTGCGATCCGAAGCTGCAGAAGGATTTCGATCGCGCAACGGCGATGCTGCATTCCTTCTGGTACAAGGCTGCGGAGGACGCGTTTCGCGACATCCTGAAGAAGGATCCGCAGTGCGCGGTGGCGACGTGGGGTATCGCGTCGACCTTCATGTCCAATCCGCTCGCGGGGCAGGGCGCCACGCCGAAGGGCGCCGAGGCGGCGCAGGCGGCAATCGACGAGGGCCGTCGCATCGGCGCGAAGACGCAGCGCGAGCGCGATTACATCGAGGCCGTCGCGGCTTACTACCAGGACTTCTCGTCGCGTCCGGAGAAGGATCGACAGGCCACGCGCGCCAAGGCGTACGAGGCGCTGGCGCAAAGATATCCGGATGACGACGAAGCGCAGATTTTCGCCGCGCTCTACCTCGCCGCGACGCAACAGCAATCGGATCAGACGTATTCGGCGTACCTCAAGGCGGCGGCCGTTCTCGAGGACCAATTCCGAAGGCATCCCGACCATCCCGGCGTCGCGCATTATCTGATTCACTGTTACGACGCGCCGCCGATCGCCGACAAGGGCGTCAAGGCTGCGCGCTTGTATGCGGGGATTGCACCGGCGGCCCCGCACGCGCTGCATATGCCATCCCATATCTTCACTCGCGTCGGGTATTGGCAGGAATCCGCCTCGACGAATGCTCGCTCGATGGAAGTAGCCAAGGCCGCGGGCGATATCGACGAGGCTTATCACGCCGCCGACTACATGGTGTACGCGAATCTGCAGCTCGCACGCGACGCCGAAGTCCAGCGGTCGATGGACGCCGCGCTGAAGGTGCCGGGGGCGAGCTCGCGCTTCGTGGCGCCGTATGCGATCGCAGCGATGCCGGCACGCTATGTCTTCGAACGGGGCGCCTGGGCCGAAGCCTCGAAACTGCAGCCGCCCGGCAGCAACTATCCGTTCGTCGAGTCCATCACGTACTTCGCGCGCAGTGTAGGGGAGGCGCGGAGCGGCGATCTCGTGGCGGCGCGCAAGGACGCCGATCAGCTCGAAGTGCAACACAAGGCGTTGCTCGCCGCGAAGAACACCTATTGGGCCACCGAAGTCGAGGTCCAGCGCCTCGCCGCGGCCGGATGGATCGCGTTCGGCGACGGCAAGACCGACGAGGCACTCAAGCTGATGCGTGCCGCGGCGGATCTCGAGGACAAGAACGAGAAGCACATCGTCACCCCCGGGCGCGTCGTCCCGGCCCGCGAGCTCTTGGGCGAGATGCTGCTCGAGGCGAAACAACCGGAAGCGGCGCTCGGGGAATTCGAAGCGTCGCAGCAACGCGAGCCCAATCGCTTTCGCAATTACGCGGATTCTGCGCGCGCCGCGGAGATGACCGGCGATCGGGCGAAGGCCGCGAGCTATTACGAGAAGCTTCTGGCGCTCGCCAAGGACGCTGACACGACGCGTCCGGAGCTCGCCAGTGCGAAGAAATTCGTCGCATCGCGATGAGGTTCTCCGGCACGAATCGCGATGCGGATCGAAAGCGACGTCACATCGCGATCACGTGCCGGGGCGGTGTCGCAGCGCGATGAGGGTTCGGGCGTTGCCCGTGTCCTCGCCGAGCGCTCTGGTGCTCGGCGCGTGACGAAGGCGTCGCGCGAGCTCGTTGCGGCATCGGTGTTGACGCTGGCGCTCGCGACCTTCGCTCCGCTCACGGTCGCCGATCCGACCGACATCGATCCCGATCTCGCGGCGCGCGATGCGGACTACGCGGCCGGCAGGAAGGCGGCCGAGCAAAAGGACTGGCCGCAGGCCGTTCAGCGTTTCGAGCTCGCGCTCAAGCGCAATCCCGACCACGCGGATCTCGAGACGGACCTCGGATTCGCCTATCGCAACCTGAGGCAGTACGATCTCGCATTCCGGCATTACCGGCGGGCGATCGAGCTCGACCCGCGCAACCGCAGCGCGCACGAATACATCGGCGAGGCCTACCTGATGACGGGCGACCTCGGCAGCGCGGAGCAGCACCTGAAGGCGCTGCAGGAGATCTGTCTCCTGCCGTGCGAGGAGCTGAACGACCTTCAGCGCGCGATCGCCGAGTACCGAAAGACCAAGTCGTTGATGTAGGGTGAATCGCTTCGTTGCCAATAGTCACCGAGAAACGAGGAGTCTCCATGAACGAGTACGCTCCGGAGTACCGGCATCCCGATGACATGGAATGGGAGACGCTGCGGTTCCCCGGCCAGACGAGCAAGATGGTGTTTCATCCGCGGCCCGAGCGGCCTACCGAACCGAACGCCGGCCTGGTCCGCTACGAGCCGGGAGCGTTCCATCCGCGCCACCGTCACGACTTTGCGCAGGTCTGGTACATCCTCGAGGGCGACTTTCGAATCGGCGGACGGACGTACGCGAAGGGCACGATGATCTTCCACCCGGATCCGCACTTCGAAGAAGATCTTTCCACCGAGACCGGCGGCATCATCCTGTTCGTCCAGTACCAGGGCCCGACCACCGACAAGGCACCGATCTACCAGGGCCGCTTCAACATGCAGGAGCGCAAGCCGCTGTCGGAGGAGCGGCTCGACGTGTGAGCAAGACCGGCGTTTTCCGCGCGACCGATGGGATTCATCCAGACGAAGTAGCCCGTCTCAGGCATTCGCTTGCTCGCCGGTAGCAGGGGTGACCAGCAGGTCGGCCCTACGCTTGAGCGTCACCGTAGACACAAATCAAACGAAATCGCGTTTACGTTTCGCGTGTCGCGAGGCATAAACCGCCGGGAGGGTTCCGCGGGATTGCCTGTGGAGTAGTCTTCCCTCGTTATCCGTTGAATTGGCGATGGGATGGGCGACGCAATCGCAAAGTCAGTTGCGGGCTCGACTGCCAGTCGTATCGAGTACGAGCATCGGATGCATCGCGTGATCGAGCACATCGACAAGCATCTCGATCAATCGCTCGATCTCGCGCAGCTTGCCGAGGTCGCTCATTTCTCTCCATTCCACTTCCATCGGCTCTTTTCCGCGTGGATGGGCGAGACCCTCGGTGACTATCTGCGTCGGCGGCGTGTCGAGATCGCCGCGATGCGGCTCGCCTCGCAGCCTCGGCTGACGATTCTCGCGGCTGCCTTGTCCGTGGGATTTGGTTCCGCGGAAGCGTTTACGCGCGCGTTCAACGGAAGATTCGGCTGCTCGCCGACGGCTTGGCGGAAACTTCAGGCGCGTTCGCATTTTACGAATAGCAAGCTTGGTCAGGTCGATCGCAAGAACGATCAGGCATCCACGGCCCGCGTGGCGGATCATGAAATCTCTTCCCAACCACGTGTGGAGACCATCATGAGCGTGAGACTTGTCGACCGGAAGCCCGCCAGCGTCGTGTGCCTGCGTCACCTCGGGCCCTATGGAGAATCGCTTTCGCGATTCTGGCAGGACGTGTATTACCCCTGGGCCGTCACGCACAATTTGCTGGGGCAACCGCGATATGGCATCAGTCACGACGACCCAGGCATCACGGCGCCCGATCAATGCCGCTACGACGCGTGCGCCGAAGTGGCTCCCGACTTCATGCCCACTGGCAAGGCATTCAAGACCACCGTTCCCGGCGGCCAGTATGCGGTACTCGATTTCAAGGGCACCGCGGCGACAATCGGGGACCCCTGGAATTCCCTGCTGAGAGACTGGCTCCCGTCGAGTGGACTGCAACTCGATGCGCGACCGTGTTTCGAGTATTACCCGAAGGACGCGAGCTACGATCCGAAGACGGGTGAGTTCAGCTGCGAGATCTGCATTCCGGTGGTGCCGCTTTGATTGGCATTCGCCGTCGTTAGTTCGTGTGACTCTTGATCCAGTCGGTCACGGTCGCGATCACTTCGGGCTCGATTTCGCCGGACGTTCCGGATGTCTTCGCAAGACTGTCAGCCCAGGAGCCGACGTGCCCGAGGTAGTGATCCATCCGGGGTACCGAACTGAACGTAGCGAGCCCGGGGTGAAAGCTGTTCACCATGTCGCGCAGGTAACGCGCGTCGACCGGGCTCGCGATGAAATCGAATTCGCCGTGCAGGATCAGCGCGGGCGCCGTCACCTTTTTCCATTCGGCCGCGGGATTCAGGTCCGCCCATTGCTGCATGAACGCGTATGGTGCCGGATACTCGATGAAGTCGCGACACTCCGGCGACTTCTCGATCAGACTCTCGCGGGGCTCGTGCTCGACGAACAGCCGGTAATTGCAGCTCGAGTTGAGTCGCAGCCTCGACTCGAGCACGTCGTACGGCGTGCTGCGCAGCGTGCCCTGCGTACGGCGGATGTCTTCGAGATAGTCGAGGAACGAGCGGGCGACCGTATTGATGACGATGATGCCTTTCACGGACTCTTCCTGGGCCACGAGCGGCGCTTCCACACCGCCGATGCTCAGGCCGAGCAGGAAGATGTTGCCGCGATCGACGAAGTCGTAAGCCCGAAGCGCCCGTAGTCCCGCGGTATACGCGCGAACCTCGGAGCGCAGATCGGCCTGCTCGCTGTCGCACGCCGCCCCCTGGCTGTCGCCGACGCCGCTCTTCTCGACACGCATCGTCACCAGGCCCGCCCGCGTGAGCCCGTAGAGGAGCTTCGCCTCGGTCGTCTGCACGCCGAAGCTTTCCTGGCTCGCACAGCCGATGCCCGTCATGTAGAGCACCGCGGGATGCCGGCCCGTCGATTTCGGCCGCGTGACGATCGTCCGACGCACACTGCCATCCACCGCAACCGCTCGATACTCGGTCTCGACGTCGGATGTCGATTCGAGAGGACGCGGCCGAATCATCACACGGGTCGTCCCCGGGATGCCATCGCGCACGTACTGGATCGCGACCTCGTCGCCTGCACGAAGACGCGCCACGAATTTCGCGAATTCCAGCGGCCCCTCGACCTGCGTTCCGTTCGCGGCAAGCAGGATGTCGCCTTCCTTCAAGCCCGCGGCGATTGCCGATCCGCCTTTCACCAGCCCGAGCACGACCACGCCACGATTGGCGGCCACGTCGTTCGACGATCGGGACTCGCTCGTCACCGGCCCGACCTGCACACCGACGAAACCGGACCGGCGGAGCTGCGGCTCGGTCATGCCGAGCGCCAGCGTCGGCACCAGGAGCGTGGCCGCGAGCAACAAGCATCGCGAGGTGATATTCATGATTTTGTCCATCCCGATCGATCTGACCAGTGCGGTGAATCCATGCGCCGTCGGACGAACGACAAACGTACTTTCCGGGAACGCTGACGTTACGCCAGGATTTGAGGTCTGGCGAGTCGGTCTTGGTCCTTGATGACGAGTCTGATGGCTCGCGCGCATAGACTCAACTCAAGGCTCTCCCGATGTCCTCGGTCGCGGTCTGCGCGTCCGCCACCAAACCGCGCATCTGCAGGAAGCCGTGAATCATCCCTTCGGCACAGATGTACCGCGTCGGAACACCGAAAGTCTTCAGACGGTCGGCGTAGGCTTTCGCTTCGTCGCGCAGCGTGTCGTACTCGGCGGCGATGATGAGCGCCGGCGGCAGCCCGGAGAGATCCGGCGCAAAGAGCGGCGACACGCGCGCATCGGTGGCTTCGCAGCGGGCGTTGCGATAGGTTCGGTAATACCACGCGAGATCGTCGCGCGGCACGAGGCACTCGCTCGGCGGCATGGCGATCGACGGAAACGACAGCGTGAAATCGACCACCGGTTGCAGCAGGATCTGATGGCGTATCGAGATCTGCGAATCCGAGCGCAGACGCAGGCACGTCCCGGCAGCGAGATTCCCACCGGCGCTCTCTCCGCAGACGATAACCGGGCCCGCCGCACCGCCGAACTCTGCGGCATGCAGGGCGGCCCAACTCGTCGCCGCCACCGCATCGTCGAGCGCGGCAGGGAAGGGATGCTCGGGCGCCAATCGATAGTCGATCGAAAGCACCAATTGTTGGGTGACGTGGGCGAGATTGCGGCAGAACGCGTCGCTCTCCCCGATGCCGCCCTTCACGAATCCACCGCCATGAAGATACACAAGGATCGGGCACGACTCCGGGCGCGGTGCGTAGAGGCGCGCAGGTATCTCTGCGTTCGCACCGGGAATGTTCAGATGCGCGGTGCGATGAACCGGGACCGGCTCCCCGGTCATCGCCGGCGTCCATAGATTCCGGAAGGCCTGGCGAACTTCCTCGATCGACATCTCCCACTGCGGCTTTTGCGCATGCGCGAGCTTGGTGTCGATGAGCTGTCTCAATGCGGGATGAAGTGCCATCGTCGTACCGGGACCATGCGCGTTCGGCGAATTCTTAGCTCGGCACCTTGGGGCGTCAAGAAGGGTGTTGCCCGCGCAGGAGCGAAACAAACGGATGGAAGACGGCTGGTGTGACGCGATACCGCATAATGGCGCGCATGGTCGTCCACCTCATCGACGGCACCTTCGAGCTGTTTCGTCACTTCTACGGCCTGCGACGCTTCACCAAGGGCAAGGACCGACCCTACGGCGGCGTGATCGGCGTGCTGCAGACGGTACTGCAGATGCTCGAGAAAGGCGCGACGCACATCGGCGTTGCGACCGATCACATCATCGAATCGTTTCGAAACGACCTGTGGCCGGGCTACAAGACCGGCGAGGGGTTGGAGCCTGCGCTATGGGCACAGTTTCATCCGCTCGAAGAAGCCCTCGAGGCAATGGGCGTCGTCGTGTGGCCGATGACGGACCTCGAGGCTGACGACGCGCTTGCGTCGGCAGCACGTCTCGCGGCGAAGTCGCGGCGCGTCGAAAAGGTGTGCATCTGGACCGTCGACAAGGATCTCGCCCAGTCCGTGCGCGACGATCGCATCGTGATGATGGATCGCAGGGCGAACAAGATCGTCGACGCGGAGGGCGTGCGCCAGAAGTTCGGCGTCGGGCCCGAGTTGATCGCGGACTTCCTCGCGCTCGTCGGCGACGCCGCCGACGGTTATCCGGGCATCGCCGGGATCGGCTCGATGACGGCAGCCAGGCTTCTGAACCAGTACGGGCGGATCGAGCGATTTCCGGTCGATGTGCTCCCCGGTCCGCAGCGCAAGCTCGCACTGCTCTTCAAGAAGCTCGCGACGCTGCGCACCGACGCGCCGCTGTTCCGCAGCGTCGACGATCTCGAATGGAATGGCCCGACGCCGGCGTTCGCATCGTGGACCGAGCGCATGGAAGTGCCGCGGATGCTCGATCGCTGCGTCAAGATCCAGCGGAAGCTGGACGAAGCCCGCGGCAAGCGATAAGGTGACCGCGGTCGAACGACGACTCGCTTCGCGCCTTCGATCCGCTAACTTTCGTTAGGTGACCGGCTTCCGCGCGACGGTTAGCGTTGGTCTTCCATAAAGATCATGCTGCCACAGGAATCCGCGTGGGAGCGGGCGACGGGGAAGAAGGAGAGGACGGTGGACAAACCTCGGATCGCCGTGGTCGGCGCCGGCCTCATCGGGTTGCGACACATCGAGGAGATCCAGAAGAGCCGATCCGCGCGCCTTGCGGCAATCGTCGATCCGTCGCCGAAGGCGGCGGAAGTCGCGAAAAAGGAGAGCGTCCCGCTCTACAAGTCGCTCGACGAGTTGATGGCCAAGGACCGGCCCGATGGCATCATCCTCGCGACTCCGAACGCGATGCACGTCGAGCAGGGATTGCAGTGCGTCGTGGCCGGGATTCCGGTGCTCGTCGAAAAACCGGTCGGGCACACGCTCGTGGAAGGCAAGCGCCTCGTCGAGGCTGCGGAAAAGGCCAACGCCAGGCTGCTCGTTGGGCATCATCGTCCGCACAGCCCGATTCTGCACAAGGCGGTCGAGGTGATTCGCTCCGGCGTGCTCGGCCCGATCGTCGGCGTCATCGGAAGTGCAGTCTTCTACAAGCCCGACGGGTACTTCGACGGGCCGAACGCATGGCGCAAGGCGCCGGGCGGCGGCCCGCTATTGATCAATATGATCCACGAGGTCGGCAACCTGCGCGCGATGGTCGGCGAGATCATTGCGGTGCAGGCGTTTGCGTCGAATGCGACACGCAAGTTTGCAGTCGAGGACACGGTCGCGATCAATCTGCGCTTCGCGAACGGCGCGCTCGGCACCTTTCTGTTGTCGGATACGGCAGCCTCGCCCAGGAGCTGGGAGCAGACGTCGCAGGAGAACCGGGATTATCCGACGTACCCCGACGAGGATGCGTATGTCGTCATCGGCACGGATGGCTCGCTTGCCGTGCCGACGATGCGCCTCAAGCGCTACACGAAAAAGGAAGATCGGTCCTGGTGGAAGCCGTTCAAGGAAGAGACGCTTCCGCTCGAGCGCGCCGATCCGCTCACGCGCCAGATCGAGCACTTCGCCGCCGTGATCCGCGGCGAGGCAAAGCCGCTGGTCAGCGGTCGCGACGGATTGCAGAACCTGCGCGTGACCGATGCGATCGTCGAAGCTGCGAGAATCGGAAGCGTCGTCAACGTCGAGCTGGACTGAAAGAGGAGCCCTCAATGAAGACCTTCGTCATGCTGCACGGGATCAATCACAACATGTTCGGGAAGCGCGATCCCAAACAGTACGGCACGATCACGCTTGCCGAGATCGATCGGAAGCTCAAAGGCCTCGCCAAGGAGCTCCGTGTCAAGGTCGAGACGTTCCAGACGAACAGCGAAGGCGAGATGGCGGAGCGGATTCACAAGGCATTTCTCGACAAGGCCGACGGCGTATTGATCAACGCCGGGGCGTGGACGCACTACAGCTACGGGATCCGTGACGCCCTCGCGATCCTGACCTGCCCGATCGTCGAGATCCACATGTCGAACGTGCATGCACGCGAAGCGTTCCGGCACATCTCAGTATTCTCCGAAGTCGTGCGTGGTCAAATCTGCGGCTTTGGCGTCGACAGCTACCTGCTCGGGCTGCGCGCGGCGGTGTCGGCGGCGGGGTAGAGGGCAGTGCGTTCTGCGCGGAGTCGCTCATCGAACGACGTTGCGCCGCTCGCGAAGTCGGTGGCGCCGGCTTCTACATCTTCCCGGTGTATTGCAGCGCCGTGAACACCAGTCCCCCGATCAGGCAGAAACCGCCGAAGACGATCGCCAGGATGAGGCCAAACAGCGCCGCACCGAACGGCCGCGTGATGATCAACGCGGAGTGCGAGACATCGGCCGCGGGGTCGACACCCTTCACGAGGAGCCGATAGACGCCGGCGCGCGGGACGTCGAAGTCTCGAACCGAAACGCGCGCGGACGAGACGCCTGACACCGTCGTCCGGAAAATCACCGGCGACGAGCGTACGTCCTCCGCGCTCATCGCGTCGCGCAATGCGAACTCGGCATTGCCCAGAGCGAAGGAAAGGCGCGGGTGCTCGACGTGAAGAACGTAGGTGCCGGGCGCGTTGAACGTGACCGGAGTTTCTGCGACAACCGGCACACGCGTGATCTCAGTTTCCCGTAACAGCGCGAACAGACGGGTCACCGCCAGGAACAGAACGACTGCTCCGATCGCCATCGCACCGATCGACAGCGCCAAGAACGCCGGATTCATTGTGCGATCTCCCGCGACTTCGTCGTTAGACCACCTCGGTCGAGCTGACGCGACCGCCGCCCATCCCCGCGCCCATCCCGCCCGTCATTTCTCGGCTCCCTCGTCGCTCGGCCGCGCTTGCATGTGAAGACTCTTCGGCACGACGAAATGCCGCGATGGTGGAGCCCCTGCGCATTTTCCGCCCGCCGCCTGAGGAAAACTCGCTCGACCGCGACGTCCACAGCTTGTCTACTTCAACCATTGGAGGAGCGTCGGCTGGTCTCCTGCTTTCCCGGGGAAAACGCGATCCGAGGGTCGTTTGAACACCCCAACTGCACGCGTTCGTCGGGACGGGCCACCGCTGGCATATGCATTGCTGAACGCTCCATGAATGTCATTGTGACCTTACTGGAGTCGAGCATGGCCTTCTGGATCATGGGTTTTCTGCTGGCTGGAGTGTTCGCAGGGCTCGGATTCGCCGCGATGTGCGTCCGTGTGCGCAACCGTCACATCCGCTTGACGCTGGGCATTCCGGACGGCGTCGGCGGTAATCTCGCCGATGTGCAGGCCAAGGTTGCCGCGCTGCGAATGGTGGATACGGAAATGAAGATCCACGCCGCGGCGCCGCACTTGAATCCGGTGCAGCGACGGAAGCTTGCGCTTGCGCTCTCGCGCCGCAGCCGCCTGACGCTGCATTGACCCGTCAGGAGCGGCAACCGCTTTCACGAACGGACGCCGGCCCGTCGCGCCGAGCCGCGCACCACGATCCCGGGTGCCCGATCGGCCGCGCGGCCGGCCTCCGCCCTGTAACGTCGCTTTCGTCGAACGGCACGCGTCGCGACGCAATGCCGCGACTTCCGCGGCCGTCCCCGTGAGTCGCTGACGATATCTGCTCGCGCTTCGTACCCGCGCAGTGCGGTACAGTTCGAGCGCGATGCATGCCGACCTGCCGTTCCGGCCTTTAACCGAGCTCGCGCAGCTTCTCGCCGAGCGCAGGACGACATCGGTCGCGATCGTCGACGCCTGTCTTGCCAGGGTCGACGCCTGGGACCAAAAGCTGCATGCGTTCGTCGAGGTGTATCGCGACGAAGCGCGCGCCTGCGCGCGCGCAGCGGACCTGGAGCGCGAAGCGGGCGTGCTGCGCGGGCCTCTGCACGGGCTGCCCATCGCGCTCAAGGATCTCTTGCATGTGCGCGGCCGCCAGACCACCGCGGGCGCCCAGAGCTGGGTCGGGCGCATATCGGAACACACGGCGACCGTCGTCGAACGCCTGCTCGCGGCCGGCATGATCGTGCTCGGCAAGACGCACATGGTCGAATTCGCCTTCGGCGGCTGGGGCCGGAACGAGCCGATGGGTGCGCCGTGGAATCCCTGGGACATGAAGACGCACCGCGTGGCTGGCGGATCGTCGAGCGGCTCCGCCGTCGCGGTCGCGGCGGGACTCGCCCCGGCTGCGATCGGATCGGATACCGGGGGGTCGATCCGCAATCCTGCCGCGCTGTGCGGGATCACCGGCCTCAAGACGACCTATGGACTGATCAGTCTTCATGGTGCCGTCGCGCTTTCGCGCACGCTCGATTCGATCGGCCCGCTCGCCCGCACGGTCGAGGATGCAGCACTGCTCGTGGGCGCGATGGCCGGCGCGGACGTGCGCGATCCGGCGACGCTCGCCGCGCCGCGATTCGACGCCGGTGAAGTGCTCGACACCGACCCCGACATCCGCGGCCTTCGGATCAGCGTACTTTCGCCGACGCTGTTTCCCGCGTACATCGAGTCCGACGTCGTCCAGGCCCGCGACAACGCGATTGCGGCCCTGCGGCATCTGGGCGCAAGCGTCGAGGAAGTCGAGTTTCCGCTCGATCTCGAGGAGCTCGCCGCACGCAACGGCAGGCTGATCGCCGCGGAGTGCTACGCCGTGCATCGTGCCTACATCGAGGATGCCTCGCTGCCGATCGACCCGTGGGTTCGCAAGCGAACGGTCGCCGGGAAGGCGATGACTGCGGCCGAATACCTCGAGGAGCTCGACGTGCGGCAGCGCTTCGTGGCCGATTATGCGGCGTGGATGCGGGGGCGCGATGCGTTGTTGATGCCGACGCTGCCGATCACAGCCGTTGCCCTCGACTCGGTGGACGAGTCCACCTATCCGCTGGCGTTCTTCACGCGCGCGGCCAATTATGTCGGTGCGTGCGCGTTGTCGGTGCCCGCGGGCTTCTCTTCGCGTGGATTGCCGATCGGCCTGCAGCTCTACGGCGCACCGTTCGCCGAGGCGACGCTGATTCGAATCGGACGTGCGTTTCAGCGCATCACCGAGTGGCACCGGCGGCGGCCACCGCTTTGAGGCTGGAGAGCATCGCCAGCGAAGTCCACGAAGCATAAAATCGCTAACTCGCCGGACCCCGCAGCTCGTTTCGGGGACGCGCTCCAGAGGCGCCGACTTGAGCCACGCCTTCACGCGCCTTGCCATGCGCATCTGTCGAACCCCGTCCGCTGTGCTCGCAGTCCTATTCACGATTGCGAGCGTGATACCGCTCGCGGACGCACAGGAGAAAGCGATGAACCTCACCATCACCTCGAGCGCATTCGCGCCGAATGCGGCCATTCCTGCGTTGTACACCTGCGAAGGAAAGGATCTCTCCCCACCGCTTGCGTGGACCGGAGCACCCGCGGGTACGAAGAGCTTTGCGCTGATCGTCGATGACCCCGACGCGCCCGATCCGAACGCGCCCAAGATGACATGGGTGCACTGGGTGCTCTATAACATTCCGCCGACGGCCGCCGGGCTCCCCGAGGCCGTGAAGTCTTCGGAACTCCCCTCGGGTACGCGCGAAGGCATGAACGACTGGAACCGTACCGGTTACGGCGGACCGTGCCCGCCGATCGGGCGTCACCGCTATTTCCACAAGCTGTACGCACTCGATGTGGTGCTGCCGGATCTCAAGCGTCCGACCAAAGCGGACCTCGAGCGGGCCATACAAGGTCATGCTCTTGGCCAGGCGGTGCTGATCGGCACGTATCAGAAGAGTCGTTAGCGCGGCGGCTCTAAGGCGTGTGCAGTCCTGCCAAGCGGGTTGCGATCGGCTGCCCGAGTTGCGGCGCGTCGCCCACCGGATCGCGCTGACGCTCGCTTCCGATAGAAAATTTTCCGTGCGTTATCGACGGGTCAGCGGCGTTTGGCGCTGACGCCATAGGCACTCGCCGTCACGCCGCTGCGGACCCGTACTTCACGTCCGCACCGCGACGGCTCCGATCTCGCGACGTATGCAATATCCCCTTCAAGCGATTGCAATTTAGCGCCACCACCGATCCGGGCTCGAGCGGTTTGTCCTACAAATTGACCGCGCATGCAACGAATATCTGCGGAAGATTCACTTTCCAAACGCTGACTCCTGGAGTTAATCTTCGCGCGCCGGTCGTCGCGGGGAGGGCGCGTTGCCGGCGGAGTGCGACGGGATGCGCGACATCGATGCACTGCTGCGCGCCGCGAACACCGGCGATGCGCAGGCTTCCGGAGAGCTGTTCGAGCTCCTGTACGGAGACCTGAAGCGTATGGCCCATGCGCGGCTGCGCGCTGCGGGCTCGCTCGGCGACTTGAGCACCACCGCGCTCGTCCACGAGAGCTTCGTCAGGCTCGCGGAACGCGGTGCGATTTCCCCGCGCGACAGGCCGGCGTTCTTCAGCTACATCGGCAAGGTGATGCGCAGCGTCGTCCTCGATCTCTTCCGCGAGCGCAAAGCGCGCAAGCGCGGCGGGGATGCAAAGCTCGTCACCCTTACGACCGGTGTCGGCGGCGAGCTGATCGACGAAGAGCGCCTGCAAGTCATCGATGATGCGATGAAGGCCCTCGCGAAGGTTGCGCCGGATCTCCACAGGCTCGTCGAGCTGCGCTATTTCGCAGGGCTTTCGGTGGCCGAGGTGAGCGAGATCACCGGTCGGCCGGTGCGCACCATCGAACGCGACTGGGAAAAGGCGCGCGCCTTCCTGCGCCAGCTGATGGTCGAATCCTGACGATTCGCACCTGATTTCGAACCGCCCG
>Ga0306920_100000231_pt1 | contig 65508 bp, 59 predicted proteins | sample flu12Cox44000170_FD_204666 | JGI IMG/M metagenome (GOLD analysis project Ga0306920, IMG submission 204666) | Lab enrichment of tropical soil microbial communities from Luquillo Experimental Forest, Puerto Rico - flux4day.12C.oxic.44.000.170 (v2)... | ecosystem: Environmental > Terrestrial >...
CGCGCGGGATGTAGCTCGATTTGGGAATGCTCAGAAGGTTGAAGAAATCGTCGGTCGACTGCTTGTCGAGAACTCTGCCGCGGTAAAGAGCCTCGAGAAGCAGCATGAGTTCGCGTGGCGTGGCCACGTTCTCGCGGCCTTCGGCGGCGGCGCGGATATCCATCATTTTGCGGCGCAGGCGGGTGTGGGTGAGATGGAGTGAGTCAAGAAGGGCGTTGACGTTGTCGAGGCCGACGCGGTCGATGAGGACGTTGGTCATCGAGTTGTCGCTGACAGAGATCATTAGGACGGCGACGTCGCGGAGGGTTAGTTTGGTTGTGCCAGGGGTTAGCGCGCTCGAGATGCCGCTGCCGCCAACGAGATCCGATGTTTGAAGCGTGTAGGTGTCGGTGAGTTTGATTTTGCTTTGCTGGGCCTGACGGTAGAGTTCGGCGAGGATGGCGATTTTGATGGTGCTGGCGGTCGGGAAAGTTTCGTCGGCGTTGACAGAAACCGTGTGGCCGCTCGACAGATCTTCGATTGCGATGCCAAAGACGCCGTCGATATGCCGGTCTTCGCTGCGAATCGAGGATTCGAGTTTTTGCCACAGCAGGACTTCTTTTTGCGGAATGTCTTTGTCTTGGGTCCAGGCGCACGGAGTGGTTGCGCAAGAAAACGCTACCAGAACGGCGAGGATGGGTTTCAAGAAAACCTCCGGGAGCGGCACGCATTATACCTGCATGGCGCGGTCAGAGAAGAAGCCGAGGCGGCTGGTCGGGGCGCGTCGAGCAACGGGTCCGCCTGAAATACAGGAACTACCGTAGTGACATGATAGGCGCGGCTCACTATGGTACGGGTGCCCGCAGAAAGCCCACCCCCGGAGACCGCAATGCCGGAAACGAGCTGGTGGCAGCAAGCCGTGGAAAGCGCAATTCACGAAAGCAATGTGGTGGAAGAGAGAATCGGGTTGGCCCGAATGGCCATCCTGGAACGGCTGGTGTCGCCTGCGAACGACGACAAGGGCCACCAAGACGCACTTTTGGGAGCGCTGGAGGCGTTGAGGGCTCTCGAGTGGGAGCGGTTGTCCGGCGCGACCGAGCAGATCGAGTTGTTGGCAGGCTAGCTCAGGTGGGTCCTCGCCAGCGGCCGCAATCTCATTTCTTCAGCAAGCCTTGGAAGTCGAGCCAATCGGCGAAGCGGTCGATCCAGTGATCGGTCGGAAGGTTTTGTTTGTGCATACCGAAGCCGTGGCCTCCCTTTGCGTACATGTGGAGCTCGACCGGCTTGTGGGCGCCGGCCCACTTTTCATAGAGAACGATGCTATCGGGCGCGAGGCCAAGATTGTCGTCGCTGGCGGCCACAATGAACATGGGCGGGGCATCGTCGGGAACGATGGCGTCCTTGAATCTGCTGCTGGCGGCGTAAATGGGAGCAACGAACGCCGGCCGGTTTTCTGGCGTGTAGTGGAGGGCGACGCCCATGGTCACGGTCCCTCCGGCGGAGAAACCAAGGATGCCGATGCGGTCCGGCGAAACTCCCAACTCTGACGCATGCTGCCGGACGTAGGTGACGGCGGCCAGGCCGTCAGAGATCGAGAGCGGGATGACTTTGCCTACCCTTTCGGCAAATTTCGGGCGGTCTGCGTAGAGCGCCGCGAATTCTTGCGTGGCGTCGTCGTCGGTTCGCGCAACGCGGTACTTCAACACAAAAGCGGTAACGCCTTTTGCGGCCAGGTATTTCGCGACGTCGTTGCCTTCACTGTTGATCGAGAGGGCCATGAATCCGCCGCCCGGCACGACGATGATGGCGGTGCCGTTCCTGTGGTCGGGCGCAGGCCTGAAAACGGTGAGGCTTGGCTTGGTCACGTTGGAGACGACTTCCGTGTTCCACAGTTTCGAGAAGTATTGCTTTTCCGGGTAGCTTTCAGGCGTGGAGCCGGGTGGCGCGCCGGCGTAGAGGGGAATAACTTCCTGGGCCCCCGCGAAAGAGGCTGTGAACAGGAGCAGGCCGACGGCCCGGAAGAAGAGCGTTTTCATGGGCGGAGAGTGTAGCAGAGACTCCGCCGCCATACGTACGGCCGGAACGCTCGAATTCAGACGGGCTTTCGGTCCCGCTAATGAATGTGACGGGTTTTTCTCTGCAGGAAATCCATGAGCAGGTATTGCCCGAGGTTGTGGGGGGTGGTGAAGTAGGCTTTGCCGCGGCACATCTGCGTGATTTTCTGAACGAAATTGACGAGCGAATAGTCGGTGGCCAGCATGAAGGTATTGATCATGATGTTGGCGCGCTTGCATTTGTTTACTTCTTCCAGAGTTTCGCTGACCACGAAAGGATCGAGTCCAAACGCGTTCTTGTAGATGCGGCCGTCTTCGAGCGTGAGCGCGGAAGGCTTGCCGTCGGTGATCATGATGATCTGGCGCATGTCCTTGCGCTGGCGAAGAAGAATGCGCTGGGCCATACGCAGCCCTTCGCGCGTGTTGGTGTAGAACGGGCCAACCTGGACGCGCGCCAGCTCGGCGAGCGGTACTTCCTCGGCGGAATCGTGGAAGAGGACGAGGTTGAGCGAGTCCCCGGGGTATTGCGTGCGAATGAGGTGCGAGAGGGCCATGGCCACGCGTTTGGCGGGCGTGAAGCGGTCTTCGCCGTAGAGAATCATGCTGTGAGAACAATCGAGCAGGACCACGGTAGCGCAGGAAGACTGATACTCGCACTGGTGGACCATGAGGTCTTGGTAGCCGATGTTGATGGGCACCTTGGCGCCGTCGCGCCGCACGGCGTTGAACAGGGTTTCGCTGACGTCGAGATTGAGGGCGTCGCCGAATTCATAAGGGCGGGAGACGCCGCTCGCTTCGACGCCGGTGGCGAGATCGCGTGTGTCGTGCCGGCCGAAGCTGCTGCGGCCGAGCGAGCCGAGCAGATCGCGGAGGGTTTTGAAGCCGAGGAAGTCGATGGTTTTGTCGGTGATTTCGAAGCGTGCTTCGCTATTGCGCTCCTGAGGACTGCCTATGGAGCCGCGCGCGGACATTTGATTGGGCGGCGTGATTTGCGGCGGCTCCTGGGGATTGATGAAGCCTCCCTGCGAGAGGCGCTCGACGAGTTTGTCGATCAAGTCTTTGATCTCAGGATGGTTCATGGCATCGGAGCGGTCGAGCATCTTGCGGATTTCTTCGCTCATGGAGCCTTCCGGGAAGACGTCGCCTTCCTGGAGCGCACGGAGGATCGCTTCTTTGAGGGCTTCGAGCGAGCGCTGCGGATCGAATTCGGAGATGCCGTAGAACTGGGATTCGAAGCCGGATTGCAGGAAGAAGTCCCCCAGGCGCTTTACCAGTTCTTCGAGGTCGATGGAGTCGGCCGGTTCGCCCGTGTATTTGGTGAACTTGGTGAATTTCATATCGAGATCTCTGTGTCCCTACCGCCCATCTAACGGCTTCCTTAGGCTCAGATCTTTCCGCGGGCGTCAGTTGTAATTCCTGCGCGGGCGGGGTGGGCCCGATTCGCGCGGGTCGGGCTGCCTGGGCTTTTCGGCGAAGAAACCGCGCTCTTCGCTGCGGCCGATGCGGCGATGCGCCCACAAACCCTCCAGAATCATTTCGGCCGCGGCGGCGGCCGGGCCGGCGTCCCTTTTGTCGGAAACACCGAGGCGGTGGACGTGGTCCATCAGTTCCTTGATGTTGGCGAGCTGCTTGTAGCGATCGGAGGTGGAAGCAAGATCGGCGAGTTTCAGTTCGCCGCCCAGTTCAAACCACTGGATGACCGGCTGCAGGTTCACGTCGGAAAAGCGCTTAGAGAAGATGCGACCGCTGGCGGTGCGGATGAGTTCGCGTGCGATGGTGTCGGCGCCTTTGAGTTCGCCTTCGTACTCGAGTTCGAGCTTGCCGGTGATGGAGGGAAGCGCGGCGTAGATGTCGGCCACGCGCGCGACGGTCAGCTTTTCGCGGGTGCGGGCGGCGCGTTGCTCGCCGCTGCTGACGACGCTTTCGAGCAAGCTGATCGGCAGGCGCTGGCTGACGCCGGAGCGTTTGTCGACGCGCTTGTCGTCGCGGGCCTGAAAAGCGACTTCTTCGACCAGCTCGCGGAGGTAATCGGGAACTTCGACGCGGTACGCGGAGTCGCGGCCGGTCCAAGCTTCCTGGGTGGTGATGGCCATGCCCTCTTCGACGGTCGCGGGATAGTGTGTTCGGATTTCGGAGCCGATGCGGTCTTTCAGCGGGGTGATGATTTTGCCGCGAGCCGTGTAGTCTTCCGGATTGGCGGAGAAAACCAGCAGGACATCGAGCGGAAGACGCAGCGGGTAGCCCTTAATCTGGATGTCACCTTCCTGCATGATGTTGAACAGGCCGACCTGAATTTTTCCGGCAAGGTCGGGGAGTTCGTTGATGGCGAAGATCCCTCGATTGGCGCGCGGAAGCAAGCCGTAGTGAATGGTGAGCTCGTCCGACAGATCGCGGCCGCCGCGCGCGGCGCGGATGGGGTCAACGTCCCCGATAATGTCGGCGATGGTCACGTCGGGAGTGGCCAGTTTTTCGACGTAACGAAGATCGCGGGGCATCCACGCGATCGGCGTATTGTCGCCTTCGGCGGCCACCCGTTCGCGGCACGCCCGGCAGATGGGCTTGAGGGGGTCGTCGTTGATTTCGCAGCCGGCGACGACCGGGACTTCCGAATCGAGAAGATTGATGAGGCCGCGGAGGATGCGACTCTTGGCCTGCCCGCGGAGTCCCAAAAGGATGAAGTTGTGGCGCGAAAGCAGCGCATTGACGATTTGCGGGATAACCGTATCGTCGTATCCCTGTACGCCGGGGAAAAGCGTTTCGCCGCGTTCGATGGTGCGCATCAGGTTGGCACGGATTTCATCTTTGACGGAGCGCGAAGCGGCGCGAGCGTCCAGGTCCGGAATACGGCGCAGTTCACCCAAGGTCGCGGGCCGGCCGCGGCCTCCGGGAGAATAAGTGGAACTGACTGTGGTCATTGGGCCCCCAGTGCCAATGCGTGAATCCGGCGAACCTCCGATTAGATGCGACAGCAGTGGCAAAGCGTTTTCAGCGCAAAGCCCGCTTCAGTTCAAGCCGCTCGTGGCTCGAGTGCGCAATTGTGTTGTCTTCTCTAGATGCGGCGCCCACTCGCGAAGGTACGCGACCAGACGCTCCTGACGTTCGGCTTCCGAGCGCAATTCGAGAATGCGTTGCTTCCAGAGCAGGTCCATGGGAAGTTTTGCCGCCACGGCGTAGGAAATGCCGCCGTCGGGATCGGCGCACAAGTCGCGGGGATAGTCGCCGAAGAGCAAGGTATGGCAAATTTCGTAGAGCTCGTTCAGCTCGCGGCAGAGGCGCGGATCGGCTGGCAGCGTGCGGTCCTCGAGAAAATCGACTTCGGCGCGCAACAGCGGTTCATGGTTGAAGAGTTCGACGACGCGGAATGGCGAGCGTCCGACGGTGAGGATGTCGCTGCGGCCATCGGGATAGCGCTTGGTGACTTCCAGAATCTCCGCGCTGCAGCCGGTGCCGGCGATGCCGCTGGGCAGCGCGAGAAGCATTCCGAACGGCGTTTGCGTGTCGAGGCATTCGCGCACCATATGGCGATAGCGCGGCTCAAAAATATGCAAGGGCAGATCGGCACCGGGGAGAAGCACAACGTTCAAGGGAAACAGCGGCAGGCGGACATTCGGCATAGGCGCTTCCAATTACGTTCCAAGGATAGCAGAGTGAAACGCGCGAGAGGAATGGGATGTAACGCTAGAACGAGGTCGGAACCGCCAAGTATGCTAGAGCTCGGCCAGCAGTCCCTCCATTTCTGACTGGGCGTGGGCATTGCCGGATTTGGCGGCGGCGGAGATACCTTCTGCCAGGATCGCTCGGGCGTCGTCCGTGCGGGACTGCTTCGCCAGGAGCTGGCCCAGCATTTGGTAGCCGGGGACATAGGTCGGATTGCGCTCTAGCAGTTCACGGAACTGCGCCTCCGCCTTCGCCGCCTCGCCCGAGTTCATGTAGTCGAGGGCCAGGCCGTAGCGCGAGAAGGCGTCGTCTGGTTTCTCGGCTACGAATGCTTCCAGCAACTCACGGCGCGACTTCTTTGGGTCGGTCATGGCGTGCAGGTAGTATATCGGCTGCAAGGAGCCGGGCCAAAATTGCTGAACTGAGGACGGAATGGCGATCAAGAGGAAAAAAGCGAATGCCAGCGGTGGGTACTTGCTGAAAGCGAAGCCGATCAGCGCGTCGCGATCGGAGATGGCGGAAGTGGTGCTGCCCGCGGTGACCAACCTGCTTGGCAAGCTGCTGGGCGGTCACGCCATGCACCTGGTGGATGTCGTAGCGGCTATGGCCGCCTCCCGCCACGCCAACAGCTATGTGGTGACGGCTTCGGTCGACTACATCGATTTCCGCAATCCGATCAACCTGGGCGAATTGGTGATTCTGAAGTCGCAGGTGAACCGAGTATTCAATACCTCGATGGAAGTGGGCGTAAAGGTCTTTTCCGAGAACGCGCTGACCGGCGAGCGAAAGCACGCTACCACGGCCTACGTGACGTTTGTGGCGCTGGATGAGGTGACTCGGGAGCCTAAGCCCGTGCCACCCTTGATTCTGAAGACCGCGGAAGAGAGGCGGCGCTGGCGCGAAGCGGGTGAGCGGCGAAAAGCACGGCTGGCGATGCGCTATAAGAAACAGAAAAGCAAGGACTAGGTAAGTCGGAGCCGTTCTCGTCCCTACTTGCCCTCGACCGCTCCGACCCAGATCGGCGCGGTGGTTGGCTGCTCGCTTCCCCCTCGAGGCTCTTCGGTAATCGCCAACAGTTTGGTGTCGCCAGGCTGGCCGGGCGGCTGCTCGACGAGCAGATGAAACCGCCCATCGCTCTCCGGCCGCACGTTCAGAGACGGAATGGGGTTTGCGCCGGCCGCTTTGGGGATCAACCACAACTGCAACGTGCGCTGGCCGCCGGGAACCGGCAAATTTTCTCCCGAAATCACGATCCCGAGCGCCGCATGCCAGGTGGCCTGAAGCTCGGGGAGCCCGGCCTTGCCGGCGGGCATTGCAATCCTTACCGAACCAGGATCGGTGAGGATCAAGGCTTCGCGGCGCGCCGCCAGAAGTTCTTGTGCGGCTTGCCTCTGCAGCTGGATCTGTGCGTCAAGTGCAGCTTGCGCCTGACCGATGGCCTTGCGCGTGGATTGATATTCGTACAGGTTGTAGAGAGCCAGGAGAAGAGCGGCTGCAGCGCCCGCCCACATCCAGAAGGGAATCGCCTTTTGCGCCGGGGCCGGCGCCTTGCCGGTTGCCGCATCGTCGCGCACGGCCTTCAGAAGACGGCCGCGAAGCATTTCCGTGGGTTGCGCTTCCGGCGCGAGATAGGCGAGTTGGCTGACAATCGAGCGAGCTTGTGCAAGGGATTGGGCGCAGCCCACGCAGCCCGCGGCGAGATGGGCTTCGACGGAGGCGCGCTCATCCGCGTCAAGCGCACCCAAAGCGTAGGCCTCGATCAGCGCAAGGAACGGGTCGCGAGTTGTATCCGAGCTGCTCACGCGGTGGCTTCGAGCCCCTCCTTAAGTTTTAACAGTCCGTTGCGGATCCAGCTTTTTACGGTGCCGAGTGGTTCCCCGAGACGGGTGGCGATCTCGGAATGGCTCAAGCCTTCGAAATAGGCGAGTTCGATGGCGCTCTTCTGCTGCGGTTTTAATGCGGACATCAACTCGCGCACGCGAGCCGCGCGGCGCTGGTCATCGAGATTGCCTTCAAAATCCGGCCGAGCACCGGCCGCGGCCGGGAGTTGTTCGGATTGCGCTTCGCGTCTGCGCTGCCGCTCGCTCTTGAGCCGCAACTGATCGAGCGCGCGGTTGCGCGCCAACGTCAGGAGCCAGGGCAGAAAGGGACCGCGCGCTCCGTCGTAGTGCCGAGCGTTGCGCCACAGTTGGAGAAAGATATCCTGTACCACTTCTTCGGCCGTCGAAGCCTGCTGCAAGATGCGCAGAACCAGACCATAGACGATGCGGGAATGGCGGTCATAGAGTTCCTCAAAAGCGCACACGTCCCGTTGCCGAAGCCGCTCTATCAGCGCCGCGTCAGGGGACACTCCGCTCGATTCCGAGGGTGAGAAGACCGCAAGGAACACGTTGGGGCTTCGTCGTCTCCTACTCGATATACGGCAAACGCGGGGTTGCGGATGTGCCGCGGAATACAGCCGGGTGCTTCAAGAGTTGTAGCTGATTCGAACCTGTTCGGCAACCGAGAGGGCTTGTTCGATGGAGGCCCCGACGGCCGGACCTTGCATGTAGTTGCCGGCGAGCCAAAGTCCGGGCAGGCGCAGGAGAGCGTCGCGCAATTCCCTGAGCCGCTCGCTGTGACCGAGATTGTATTGAGGAATCGCCCACTCGTAGGTGGTGACGCGGTCCTTCACCGGCGGGCCGCCGACTCGGAGGATTGCGGATAGCTCCTGGTGGACGATGGCGGATAGTTCCTGGTCAGAAAGGTTGACGGCTGCCGTGTCGGTTGCGCCCCCGACAAACGAAGTGAGCAAGACATGTTCCGATGGCGCGCGGTCGGGAAACTGGGAGGAATTCCAGACCGTACCCAAGGTGCGGATACCGGCGGAACGCGGGATGAGAAAACCGAAGCCGTTCAGCGAGCGGCGGACTTGTTCGCGGCGATAGGCGAGGGACACCACCGCGAGCGGAGCATAAGAGATTCCGAGCAGCGTACTCGCGGCTTCGGGAGCCGTGTCGACAAGAAGCGAAGCCGATACATTTGCGGGCGAGGCCAGGACCACCCGATCGCACGGGAGCTCTTCCGGCCGCCCGCGGCTTTCGGTCCGGACCGTGAACCCGCGCTCGGTTTTAGCTATAGAGCGGACTCGGACGTTGCAGCGGAGGCGCGTTCCGAGTTTCCGAGCGAGTGCTGAGGTAAGGGCTTGGTTGCCCGGGCGGAGTGAGATGAGGGCCTGTCGGCGGTGATTTGCCGTGGCCGCCGTTTTCGAAGCCTTGGCCTCCCGGAACATCCCGCGAACCACGCTGCCCGCCCTTTGCTCCGCTTGGTAAATCGCAGGGAACGCGGCGCGCAGGCTAAGCTGTTCCGGATCGCCGGCGTAAATTCCGGAAACGAACGGTCCTACCAAGCGGTCGAGGAGTTCAGCAGAGAATTTTCGGCGCGTAAACGCGGCGATGGATTCGTCAGAGTCGGGTGCGTGGGTACTGCGCAGCACCTCAGTTAAAATCGCCGCCTTGGTTTTCCAGCCTAGCAGGCGCGAGGTGAGGAAGCCCCCGGGGGACATGGGTACGGCGACCAACTCTCGGTCGAGCAAAACAAAGCGCGGCGAGGCCCGGGGCGCTTCAAGCCGCTGGCTCATTAAGCCGAGGTCGGTGGTCAGTTGGTCGAGCGCCGGGGTGGAGCTGAAACTCTGCGGGCCCGTTTCGAAAAGGTAGCCGTCTTCGGCGATGGACTGAATCATGCCGCCCGGACGGGAGGTCGCCTCCAACAGCAGAACGTTGTGGCCGGCTTTCTCTAGGGTGTAAGCGCAAGCGAGGCCGGAGATTCCCGCGCCCACGACAACGGTAAGTGCGGAGGAAACCACGGTCACAGTGTTTTCGAAAACAGTGGCTGGGCGTCCAGATGCTGTTTTTCGAGGTAGGGATCGAAAAGCATTGCCAGGTTGCGGATGAAGATGCGGCCAAGCCAGGTGGCTCGAATCTCCTCTTTGCTGATTATGAGCAAGCCGTCTTCGGCGGGAGTTTCAAGGCGGCGCAGTTCATCGGCGAAGTGCTCGTCGAAGTCGACGGCAAACGCTTCGTTGATCTCTTGCTTGGGAATGACCGTGTGGCAAAGCAGGCGGCTGATGACTTCCCGGCGGAGCCGGTCTTCCCGAGAAAGGCGATAGCCGCGCATGGTGGCGAGGCCGCGCTCCTGAACTGCTTTTTCCCAAGCCGGGAGCTCGCGGTGGTTCTGCGCGTAGGCATCGCTGAAGCCGCTGATCGCGGTAATCCCCATGCCGTAGAGATCGGCTCCCGCTTTGGTGGTGTAGCCCTGAAAATTGCGATGCAAGGTGCGGTTCGCTTGAGCTGTCGCCAGTTCGTCGCCGGGCTTCGCAAAATGGTCCATGCCGATGTAGAGATAACCGGCTTCGAGAAATTTGAGCAGGCCGGCGCGGAAGATGGCAAACTTCTGCATGCCTTCCGGAAGAAATGCGGCAAATGCGCCTTGCTGCTTTTTCAGCCAGGGTACGTGGGCGTAGCTGAACAGCGCGATGCGGTCGGGCCCGAGTTCGATGATTTGGTCTACCGTGCGGGCGAAGGTTTCGGCCGTCTGGTGCGGCAAACCGTAAATCAGGTCCACGTTGATACTGTCGAAACCAAGATCGCGGGCGGATTGAATCAAGTCGCGGGTGATTTCATAAGGCTGGATGCGATGAATTGCTTTCTGGACGGGTTGGTGGAAGTCCTGGATGCCCATGCTGAGGCGGTTGAAGCCTAAACGGCGCAGGGTTAGAAGGTGCTCGCGCGAAGTGACGCGCGGGTCGACCTCGATGCCGATTTCCGCATCGGGCGAAAATCGGAAGCGCTCTTTGCTGTAGCCAAAAAGATCTTCGAGTTGCGCGGGAGAAGAGTAGGTCGGCGTCCCGCCGCCCCAGTGGAATTGGACGACTTGGCGTTCGCGGGAAACGGACCGCGCGACCCGCGCGATCTCTTTCTTCAGGATTTCGAAGTAGGGAAGCGCGACGCTCTTGTCCTTCTGGATGATGACGTTGCAAGCGCAGAACAGGCACAAGCTCTCGCAGAAGGGAAGATGCATATAGAGCGATACCGGTGTGAGCGCGGCTTCAGCGGCCGCGTGCACCTGCTCGAGATCGCTCGCTTGGAAAGAGTCGTTCCACACCGGAGCGGTTGGATAACTGGTATAGCGCGGGCCGGGGCGGTTGTAGCGCGCGAGGAACTCTTCGCTGACGTGGAGTTCGCGTCGGGCTTCTTCGAGACTCGGATGCGGAATCATCGCTACGCTGGCTTACGCATTTATTCTAGCAGGCCGCGGCGAAACGCGCCGGACCCTAGCCTCGCTAGAACTTGAACACCATGCCCGCCACGAAATTGCCGCGGTGTTGATAGTTCGAGACTTTTGCGGAGTAGCAGCCGAAGAAGGGATCGCAGTACGTCGCGGGCGAAGAGTTGGCGTAGGTGGGCATGTAGCGCGCGTCGCCGCGCAATGCCACATGGCGGCCCAAGGCGTACTTGACGCCGCCGCCTAGGCTGTAGGCAAAGTCGGTGCGGGTCGGGTTGCCGCCGCTGTTGAACTCGTGCGTGAAGCCCAGGCTTCCCGCCGCGTAGGGACGAAGGCGGTGGTCGTCGCCCAACAACATGAACAGCAGACCAAACTGATACTGGTCTATGTCGGAGTTATAGGCCTTGAAAAACGGCTCGCCGGGCCGGATTTGCGCGCTGTAGGAAGTCGGGTTGCGGTCCCACAGGAACTCGACCTGTGCGTCGCGGGTCAGGCCATAGCCGATGAAAGCGCCGAAACTGGTGGCGCCGTCGACCCTCAGTTCGTTGACGTTGACGCCGATGGTGTGGAAATTCAGAGGATAGGAACCGCTGGTTTCATAGCCGGCAAAAGGTGTGAACTCCCACTTGCCTGGTCCATACTGAGCGTTGGCGGGCGCAGCTGCGAAAAACCATCCCAGTCCCGCAACAACCCCAACTGCTCGAAGTGGCATTTTGCTTCTCCCGGTTCGGCATGGATGCTCTCTGACCACGCGCCTTCGAGGGCCGTGCTAGTAGGATGCGACTCGTGCAGGATTCGTTTCCACCGGCTGCAGGAAAGGCTCTAAGGAGTGACCACAGCCGCAGCCGGGAAGCGAAGCTCCTGGCCGGTTCGAATGAAGAGCTGCGCCGCTTCGATGGGAGTGTTCGGCAGAATCCCGTGACCTAAGTTCAGGATGTGCCCCTGGCCGGCAAGCTGCTGCAGGACGCTTTTCGTAGCGCTCACGATGTTTTCTGAAGAGCTGAACAGAAGGGCCGGATCGAGATTTCCTTGTAACGCGATTGCGGGGCCGGTCTTGGCCCTCAATTCGGCGAGGTTTACCCGCCAGTCGACGCTCAGCACGTCAGCGCCGGTTTGCGCTACCGCCTGCAAGAGATGGTGCGAGGCTTTGCTGTAATAGATCACCGGCGCCGTGCCACGAATGCCGGAGATGATTTCTTGCACGGCGGGCAGGGCAAAATCCCGATACTCCGGCAGCGATAGTTCACCGCACCAGGTATCGAACAACTGGACTGCCGCGGCTCCTGCCGCGATCTGCGCCCTCAGGTAGGCAACGGTGGCCTGAGCCACCCGGTGCAGCAGTTCGCGAAAGGCCGCAGGTTCGGTGTACATGAAACTCTTCACCGCGACGAAGCCTTCCGAGCTGCGGCCTTCGACCATGTAGCAAGCCATGGTCCATGGGGCGCCCGCAAATCCGAGCACGGGAACGTCGGCTCCCGCGGCTCGAACCAGGCGACGGATTGCTTCCATCAGGAATCCAGTTTCCGTTTCCGGGTCAAACAAGCGCAGCTTGCGAACCGCCTCGGCCGAACGCACGGGTTCAAGCAGACGCGGGCCCGCGTCACCCAGTTCGAGCGGCACGCCCATGGCTTCGGCCGGAATCAGAATGTCGGAGAAAACAATGATGGCGTCCACGCGCAAGCGACGAAACGGCTGCAGCGAGACTTCCACCGCCAGGTCCGGCGCCTTGCATACTTCGAGAAACGCATGTCTCGCGCGCAGTTCGCGATACTCCGGCAGGTAACGGCCGGCCTGGCGCATCATCCACACCGGGACGCGCGGCAGCGATTCGCCGCGGCATGCGCGCAAGAACAGTTCTTTTCGGTTTAAAGCGGAAGGAGCGCTCATGTAGGCGTCGCCAGAATAACAAATTCCGCGCGTTGCCGGGTGCGAGTGCCGTTGGCATGCGGCGGAGCGGACGCTGGGCTATACTTTGTTTTAGGGACTCCTGGCGTCACTCCGCTCCAGTCGCCCGTGCCGCTTGGCCCGAAGCCATGGACCATCTCTTTTTCCTGCTTACACTTGCGGCCTATTTGGGCAGTTTCGCCTGCTACGTCGGGTTCCTGGTAACGGGCCGCGAATGGTCGGGTCGCGTGGCCACGCTGCTGCTGGCGTGCGGGCTGGTAGCGCACTACTACGCGCTGCTCGAGCGATCTCGCGGCTTGCACACGGTTCCCTATCATGACCTTTCCGGATCGATGTCCCTGTTTGGCTGGCTGCTCGCGCTGACCTATTTGAGCCTGGAGTTCTTCCACCGCCAGCGCTCGGTCGGAGCGCTGGTGCTTCCGTTTGTCCTGGCATTTTTGCTGTTTGCCAATGCCGCCGCTACCAACCACAACGCCACGGTTCCGGCCAAAGGTGTGGCTTTCGCGCTTCACGTCACACTTAGCATTCTGGCCTACGCCGCGTTCGGCCTTTCTTGCGTGCTGAGCGTCATCTATCTCACCCAGCAGCGCCTGCTGCAGCAACACAAAGTCGGCAGCATCGTGTGGCGGCTGCCCCCGCTCGACCTGCTCGATCGCATGAGCCAGAGCAGCGTGCTGGTCGGGCTGGTGGCAATTGCCATTGGCACGGCGCTGGGGTTTGTTTGGGTCGACCGGCTGACCGGCGGAGTCTGGCACTACGATCCGAAATACGTCGTCACCCTGCTGGTGCTGGTGGCCTACGTGGTCTATCTGCGGTTGGCGCGCAATCCCGGTTGGCGCGGATCGCGCGCCTCGCAGCTTTGTATCTTCAATTTCGCGATCGTGATTTTCAGCTTTACTGTAGTAAACCTGTTTTTCTCGCACGCGCATCGCTATTTCTAGGAGCACGCAGTCAGCGCCATGGAAATTGTGCTGGTCGGATTGAACCACCGCTCGGCTCCTGTCGAGGTCAGAGAGCGTGTGTCTTTCACGGCGGATCAGGCGCGCCAGGCCGTCGCGGAACTGCGGGCCAAGGGCATATTTCACGAGTCGTTGGTGCTCTCCACCTGCAATCGCAGCGAGGTTTATGGGGTGCCGCCCGAGAGTGCCAGCGAGTCCGCCGCCGTGCTGTCCGACTACCTCAGCCGGTTCCACGCCGTACAGCCGGAACACTTGAGCCCGTCGCTCTACCACCGCTACGACCGCCATGCAGTTCGCCACCTGTTTCGCGTGGCCTCGGGCCTCGACTCCATGGTCCTCGGCGAGGCGGAAATTCTCGGCCAGATTCGCGAAGCCTACCGCCTGGCCTATGAATCCGGCGCGACCGGCCCTGTTCTCAATCGCATGTTTCAGGGCGCGCTGGAGGTCGGCAAGCGAGTCCGCCACGAAACGGAACTCGGCACACGCCCGATGTCGGTTGCCTCCGCCGGCGTAAAGCTCGCGGAACGCATCTTCGGCAAGCTCGGCCAGCGCACGGCCCTGGTTCTGGGTGCCGGCACCATCAGCGAGCAGGTGGTTTCGCAACTCCGCGACCGCAACATTGCGCATCTCTATGTAATGAATCGCTCGCGGGATCGTGCGGAACTGCTGGCGCGGGAATTCGCCGGCAAAGTGATCGGTTGGGAGGATTGGGACGCCGCACTGGCCCTGCCGGACGTTATCGTTGCCAGCGTTTCCACGGAGGAGCCGACGCTGAAACGCCCGATGCTGGCCAAGGCCATGGCGTCGCGCGGCAACCGCCCGCTGTTCGTAATGGACTTGGGCCTGCCGCGCAACGTTGAAGCGGCCGCCGCCGATCTCTATAACCTCTACCTCTACAACATCGACAACCTTACCGAGATCGTCGAGCAAAACCGTGATGCCCGGCGAAGCGAAATTCCCCGCGCCGAGGCCATCGTCGAAGAACACGTCGAGAAGTTTCTCACCTGGCAGGCCAGCGTGGAACTTATCGGCATGGTCGAAGCACTGCGCGGCAAACTGAAAGAGGAACGTGCCGATTTTGTCCGCGAGCGCGTTGAGCGCGTGCCGCATCTTTCGCCGGAACAACGCGTGCAAGTGGAATCGCTCATGGACGAATTGCTCGAAAAGCTTCTGCTCGACCCCGCCCGACGCCTGCAGGGGGAAAAAGATTTGCGCCGCAAAATACAGAACGTCGAAGCCATTCGCGACCTATTCCTGCCGGGAAAGGAGCGCCGCCAGTGAAACCGGTCCGCATCGGCACGCGCGGCAGCCTGCTCGCCAAGTGGCAGGCAGAGTACGTTCGCAAGCGGATCTTCCAGGCCACCGGCGTCGAAACGGAAATTGTGGTCATTAAGACCACCGGCGACCGTATAACGCAGGCTCCTTTTTCGCAAATTGGCGGCAAGGGCGTGTTTATCAAGGAACTCGAGGAGGCGCTGCTCGACGAGCAGATTGACCTAGCCGTGCACAGCGTCAAGGACATTCCTACCGACGTTCCGAGCCGGCTCTGCTTTCCCGCCGTCTGCCGCCGCGAGGACACCCGCGACGCCCTCATCGGAAGCCAGGGCGAAACACTCGCCAAGCTCCGCCACGGCGCGCGCGTCGGCACCAGCAGCCTCCGTCGGGCGTCGCAGTTGCGTCACGTTCGCCCCGATCTCGATATCCGCGAGATGCGCGGCAACGTGGACACTCGGCTCAGAAAAGTGGACAGCGGCGAGTATGAAGCCATCGTCCTGGCCAAAGCTGGGCTCGATCGTCTCGGCATGAGCGCGCGAATCAGCGAAGTCCTTTCCCCGGACGTGTGCATGCCTGCCGTCGGTCAGGGCGCGATCGCCGTGCAGGCTCGCATCAAAGACGCCGACCTCGCCGACGCGCTCGCTCCTCTCGACGACAACGAAACGCGCCAATCGATCGTTGCCGAACGCGCGCTCCTGGGCACGTTAGAGGGAGGCTGCCAGGTTCCTCTGGGAGCCTGGGCGCGTTTTGAACGCCACGAACTGGCCATGGACGCGGTGGTGTGCTCGCCCGACGGCAGAAACTACGTCCGCCAGCGCGCCACCGGCCGCAGCGACCAGCCGCGCGAGCTCGGCCAGCGCCTGGCGCAGCTGCTGATTGACGCCGGTGCGGGTACAATCTTGCAGGAGGTTTACCGCGCCCGTGGCTGAGCACTCCTCGCCGATTCTGGCCGGAAAGCGCATTGTGATCACGCGCCCGCTGCAACTCACCCATCCGCTGTTTGAGGCGCTGCGTGCCCGCGGGGCCCAACCGATCCTGTTGCCGGTAGTGCGCATCGAGCCGCCGCTCGATTTTCACCAGCTCGATGACGCTCTCGGCGAACTCCGTCAGAACAAGTTTGAATGGATCATCTTTGGCAGCCAGAATGCCGTTCACGCGATCAGCGAGCGGGCCGCCCAAATCGGCTTGGACCTGCGCCAAGTCATGCCGACGCTGCAGGTGGCGACCGTCGGCAAGGCCACCTCCAACGCGGCTGAGGAAGCCGGCTTCCGCGTGACGCGCGTCGGCAAAGGCACGGGCGCCGATCTGATTGCGGAACTCGCGCCGGGAATGCACGCCAAGCACGTTCTTCTTCCGCGCAGCGACCGCGCCGGCGCGGCGCACTTCGCACAGCTTCATTTGGCCGGCGCTCATGTACGCGAGGTGGTTGCTTATCGCACCGTCTGTTCAGAAACGCTCGATGCCAGAAGCGTCGCGGCCAGCGCCGATGCCGACGCAATCCTTTTCTTCAGCCCCTCGGCGGTTCACGCGTTCACGGCACTGGTCCAGCATGGCGTGTTGGCTCCGATTTCCGACTCCACAGGCATCGGCGCCATCGGGCCGGTGACCAAGGAAAATCTGCTCAAAGAAGCGAAAATGCGTTGCGACTTCGAGGCCGAAGAGCCTTCGATTGAGCAGGTCATCGTGGCGCTCGAGGCCTTTCTCGAGAAAGGAAGAGCTTCCACCGCCGGAGCGCCCACGCGATGAGTTTTCCAGCGCAGCGGCCGCGCCGCCTCCGCAAAAGCGAACTGCTGCGCGATCTGGTTCGCGAAGTGCGCCTCCGCACGAAGAGCCTCATCTACCCGCTTTTCGTTTGTCCCGGGTCGGCGGTTCGCAAGGAAGTCGCCGCGATGCCCGGCGTCTTCCAGCAGTCCGCCGATCGCATCGTCGAGGACTGCCGGGAAGCGGAGGGCCTGGGGATTCCCGGCGTCATTCTTTTCGGCTTGCCGGAGTCGAAAGACGCGCGTGGAACAAGCTCGCTCGCAGAGAACGGCGTGGTGCAGCGGGCGATCGAAGCGATTCGCGGCGCCAAGCTCAATTTGCTCGTGATCACCGACGTTTGTCTTTGCGAATACACTGATCACGGCCACTGCGGCATCCTGGAAAATAACGAAGTCGCCAACGATCCGACGCTCGAGATCCTCGCGGAGCAGGCGCTTTCCCACGCACGCGCCGGCGCGGACATCGTCGCGCCCTCGGACATGATGGATGGCCGGGTCGGCGCGATCCGCCGGAAGCTGGACGGCGGTGGTTTCCCCGATGTGCCGATTCTTTCTTACGCGGCGAAGTATTGCTCCGGATTCTACGGGCCGTTTCGCGAAGCGGCGGATTCTGCGCCGCAATTTGGCGACCGCCGCAGCTATCAGATGGATCCCGGCAATGCGCGCGAGGCTTTGCGAGAGGTCGCGCTCGATCTCGAAGAGGGCGCCGACATGGTGATGGTCAAGCCGGCGCTGCCGTACCTCGATATTGTTCGACAGGTCAAAGACGAATTTCGCGTGCCGGTGGCCGCCTACAACGTCAGCGGCGAATATTCCATGGTGAAGGCCGCTTGCAACAACGGCTGGCTCGACGAAAAGCGAGTGGTGCTCGAAATTCTCACCGGTATCCGGCGCGCCGGCGCGGATTTCATATTGACGTATCATGCCAAAGATGCCGCCCGCTGGCTGAAATGACCGTATGGTGAGCACAACCCGATGAGTTCCACGCAACCTTCGCCGCAACATGGCCGCCGCCGCTCGCGCGAGATCTTCGCCGAAGCCGAACAGATTCTGGTGGGCGGCGTTAACAGCCCGGTTCGCGCCTTTCGTTCGGTTGGCGGAGAGCCGCTCATCATCGAGCGCGGCGCCGGGCAGTATCTGTTCGACGCCGACGGCAACCGCCTGCTGGACCTTGTGGGCTCGTGGGGAGCCATGCTGTTAGGCCACGCGCATCCGGCTGTGGTCGCCGCCATTGCGGATCAGGCGCAGAAGGGAACCAGTTACGGGGTTACGACCGACCTCGAGGTCCAGCTGGCGCAACGCATTCATCGCGCCGTCCCTTTTCTTGAAAAAATTCGCTTTGTTTCGAGCGGCACGGAAGCGACAATGAGCGCCGTTCGGCTGGCACGCGGATTCACCGGCCGCGACCTGGTCATCAAGTTTGAGGGCTGCTACCACGGGCACGCCGACAGCTTTCTCTCGCAGGCCGGCTCCGGCCTGGCCACGCTCGGCATCGCGGAGTGTCCGGGCGTTCCGCAGGCGCTGGCCGAACTTACCCTGAATGTTCCCTACAACGATCTTGCCGCGGTCGAAGAGCTGTTCGCTCGGCACGAGGGCAAAATCGCAGCTGTGATTGTCGAACCCGTCGCTGCCAACATGGGAGTGGTGCTCCCGCAAAAGGATTTCCTCCCCGGTCTGCGTGAACTTACCAGGCGGCACGGCGCCCTGCTCATCGCGGACGAAGTAATCACCGGTTTCCGTCTGCGCAATGGGTCCTGCCAGCCCCAGTTCGCGATCGAGGCTGACCTCACTACTTTCGGCAAGATCATCGGAGGGGGATTGCCGGTGGCCGCCTATGGCGGCGCCGCGCAGATCATGGACCGCGTCGCTCCGCTCGGGCCCGTGTATCAAGCCGGCACACTTGCCGGCAATCCGCTGGCGATGCGGGCGGGAATCGCAACGCTCGATCAGCTCGGCAAGCCTGGCCTCTATGAACGAATGGAAAAGCTGGCAACGGACCTGGTCAGCGGACTGCGCGAAATTCTTCGCGCACGGAAGATTCCGGCACAAGTCAATTCGGTCGGCTCGCTGGCTACTCTTTTCTTTACGGGCGAGCCGGTCACCAACTACAGCACCGCCAAGAAATCCGACGCCAAGCGGTACGCGGAATACTTCCGCAACATGCTGGACCGCGGCGTTTTTCTTGCTCCGTCGCAGTTTGAAGCCTCTTTCCTTTCCGCGGCCCATACCGATCTCGACATCGAATTCGTCCTCCAGTCCGCCAAGAAAAGCCTGCAACCGCCTGTCTGATGGACTTGCGCGATCAGAGCGAGAGCCTGCTCCCTACCCGCGCAGGCGCGGCCCTCGGTCCCAATATGCGAAACTACTGGCACTAAATTCCTGGAGGCTTCACGGATATGCACGAACTTGAAGGCCACGGCGATCACGGCGGGGGCGAGCATAGCGGCCCGCTGGTCATCCCGGTTTCCATCACCATCTCCATCCTCGCGGTTTTGGTTGCCGCCGTCACCCTTCTCGGGCACCGCGCGCACACCGAAGAGCTCTTGTTGCAAGGGCAGGCCATGAATCAATGGGCCTACTACCAGGCCAAGAACGGCCGCATGAACATGGACCAGGCGATCGCGGATTTGTTGAGCGTGGTGGCGACAGTCGACAAGGAAAAAGGCGAGGCCGTTCGCGCCAAATATCACCAAGCGGTGGAGCGATACGCCGAGGACAAGGATGAAATCAGCGAAAAGGCGACCGAGCTGCAGAAAGAGCGCGATCTCCACCAACGCCGCGCCGATCACTTCGACGCCGGCGAGGGCATCCTCGAATTTGCCCTGATCGTTTGCTCGCTCACCTTGCTGACCAACAAGAAGTTCTTCTGGTTGTCCGGAATCGCAATCGGCGTAATCGGGGTGGGCGCGGCGCTTACCGGCTTTTTGGTCCGCGGCTAGCGCCGCCGGCGCTCGTCTATGCCTTGAGCGGAGGCTCGGTGCCGCGCGAACGAGCCAATTCGGCCAACAGCGCGTCGAGCCTCTTCAACAATTCGCTGTGGCGCGATTCATCCGTGCCGGGCTTCTTGCCGAGGAAGGTGATGGTGCCGCCGGGCTCCAACACACACTGCTGCACTTCGCTCAACGATTCGAATCCTTGCTTGCGCGCCGCCGCTTCGAGTTGCGCCACGGTGATCAGCTCGCGCTTGAGGTGCTGTGTCTTAACTTTGCCGTCCTCGATCAGTACGTCCGATTTGCCCTCAATCAGTTGGTCGAGAGACCGGTGGTTGTACAGGAACCGCACCACCAGGTAGTTCGCCACCAACAGGGAAGTGGCGCCGATGATTCCGCCCGTGACCGAGTTGTCTTCTCCGATGATGGCGTTCTGCACGGTATTCGAGAGCGTCAGCAGCACCACCAAATCGAACGGATTGAGCTGCACCAGTTCCCGTTTGCCTGAAAGCCGCAGGCTGATTACCAGGAAGGCGTAGACCACGATCGGCCGCAGAATCTTTTCAGCCAGCGGCAGCGCCATTACAAACATGTCCTTCAAGATTTCGTGCATTGCGGGGTTCCTCCTCCAGTCGAGGGATCCGGTGTGTTGGCCAGAGTCTATGCGAATTGCTGGCGCCAGACTTTGTATCGCGAGCGTAGCACGCCAGTTGGCATCGGCAAACCAAAGTACTGTCCGAGCGGACAGTCATGATTTCGCAACAACCCGCTTTTCCGTCATGGCGTTAGGGGGAGCGCGCCTTTATGCTTGGTTTTGCTCGGGCCGGCCTCCTGCCGGCAAAGTTCGCTTTGCGCGGCATGACCTTAGGGTAGTTGCACGGCTGTTCCACAAGCTTCATAGCCAGATCAAGTTCATCATCGAGTTGCCATCGGTTCTTTCGGGTCTATGTCAAACAGTGGGTTGCTCGCGCACGACGCCGCATGTACGGAGTTTCAAGCCCGCGCTCTCCTATCGGCTTCACGGGAGCTGCTGGCCATCGTGTCGCCAGCGGGCGAATTCCTTTTTGTAAATGAGAATTTCTCCCGCGTGCTCGGGTACGGCGGGCAGGAGCTGGTCGGCAAGTCGCTGCTGTCCCTTCACGCGTCTTCCGACGCATTCCGGGTTCAGCAGAAATTTGCTTCGGTCATCGCCGGCAAGAACAACGACTCCCTCACCTGGCGCTCGAGCCTGCGCGCGCTCTCCGGCCAGCTGCGCTGCTTCGACGCCGTGGCTACCAATCGCCTCGCCGATCCCGACGTGCAAGGCATTGTCATCTCCTATCAGGACGTCACGGAAATCCAGCGCATGGAAGCGCAGCGCCTGGTTCTTTCCAATATTGTTCACGCGCTCAATCAAACCTCCAATCTCGACGAGCTGCTGTTCCGGATTCATGACGCACTGAAGAAAGTGGTGTACGCGGAGAACTTCTTCGTGGCGCTGCACGACCCGCAAACGGAGATGTTCCACTTCCCATTTTTCGTGGACCAGTTCGATCCTCCTCCGCCCCCGCAGAAGGTCTCGAGCACCTGTATGGCCTATGTCTTCCGCACGGGCAACGCCTGCTCGATTCCCCAGTCCGAATTCGATCGGCTGGCGGCGGCGGGCGAAGTCGAGCTGGTTGGTTCCGCGTCGCCGGCATGGCTTGGCGTGCCGCTCAAGACCCCCAGCGCCACCATCGGCGTCATGGTGGTACAGCACTATCAGGATGAAAACGCTTACGACCAGTGCGATCTGCAATTCCTGGATTCCGTTGGCGGCCACATCGCGCTGGCCATCGAACGCGTCCGCGCCGAGGAGGCGCTGCGCAAGAGCGAGTCCATGTTCCGCCTGTTGTTTTCCCACACTCCGCTGCCCATGTGGGTCTCCGACATCGAAACCATGCGCTTTCTCCAGGTCAACGAAGCAGCGACCAAACAGTACGGCTTTTCGGAGGCCGAATTTCGCCGCTTGACCTACCGCGATATTCGTCCGGACGGCAATGAACCGTCTTTTCTGAAACAGGTCCAAGAATGGAAGCAGGATGGCTTGCATCACGGCCATTGGCGCCACAAACGCAAGGACGGCAAGAGTTTTGCGGTGGATGTCGTCTCGCACAAACTAGAATATGCCGGCCGCGCGGTGAGACTTGTGGTGGCGCAGGATGTCAGCGAACGCCAGCTCCTCGAACAGCAATTGCGGCAAGCGCAAAAGATGGAAGCGATCGGCCGGTTGGCCGGAGGCGTGGCACACGACTTCAACAACTTGTTGATGGTGATCAAGGGCCACACCGAACTGCTTCTGGATGTGCTGCCCGTCGCCGACCACGTCACGCGCAAAGTGGAGCAGATCGAACGTTCCGCCGATCGCGCCACGGCCCTTACCCGCCAGTTGCTCGCTTTCAGCCGCATGCAAGTGCTGCAGCCGCGGCCGATGAACCTGAACTTCGTCGTGGACGAAATGGGCAAACTGCTTCCCCGCCTCATCGGTGAAGATATCGAGCTGGTGGTGCGGGCGGCATCCGACCTGGGCACCATTCGCGCAGACGCCAGCCAGATGGAACAGATCATCATGAATCTGGCGGTCAATGCGCGTGATGCCATGCGCAACGGCGGCAAACTCATCATCGAAACGCAAAACATCGAGCTCGATCACTATTACCGGGAAGCGCATCCCATCGTTCAGCCTGGTCGCTATGTTCTGCTCTGCGTCTCCGATACCGGCACCGGCATGGACGCCGAAACGCAGGCGCACATCTTCGAGCCGTTTTTCACCACCAAAGAACAAGGCAAGGGCACCGGACTCGGCCTGGCCACGGTTTACGGCGTCGTAAAACAGAGCGGCGGCTTCATCTGGGTGTACAGCGAACCCAGCAAGGGCACCACGTTCAAGATTTACCTGCCCCGCGTCGACGAAGCGGCTGCCGTCGCCACCCGCAGCTCGGCGCCGGACCAGGTGTTGCGGGGCACGGAGACCGTCCTGCTCACCGAGGACGAACAGGATGTGCGCGAGGTGGCGCGCGAATTCCTCGAATCAGCCGGCTACCAGGTTTTGCAAGCTCCGAGCGGCGAAGCCGCGCTACGCCTGGCCGCGGACTATGTGGGCTCGATTGATCTGTTGGTGACGGACATGGTGATGCCGGGACTGAGCGGTCAGGAACTGGCCCGCCGGATGCGCGGTTCGCGAAAAGATCTTCGCGTACTCTACATGTCCGGCTACAGCGAACATGCCGCCGAGGAAGCGGCCAAGAGCGAAGGCTCGGCCGTGCTGGCCAAACCGTTTAGCCGCAGCGCCCTGCTGCGTACTGCACGCGAGGTGCTGCAGAGGCCGTAGCCCTTTTAAGCGAGCTTGGGGTGTTTACGGTGCCAGTCCGTGCGCTGCTGGAAGGCGCGCGCCGCCCGAACGACGGCTAGGTCGTTTCCGGCTCTGGCCACAAACTGCAGCCCCACGGGCAGGTTCTGGTCGGTGAATCCGCAGGGAACCGAAAGTGCCGGCAAGCCGCAAAGATTTCCGATCGCGCCGAGCGGATCGGGAAACGCAAGATCGGTCTCCAAATTGGCGTCGATGGCGTTCGCTCCGAGCGGCTGGGAAGCCGCCACCAGCACGTCCAAACCGTCAAACAGCGCTTCCATCTTCTGTTGCAGGATTCCTCGCACCTGCAGCGCGCGCACATAGTCCGCGGCGTCAATCTGCTCATTGACGTAGCCGTTGATCTGGCCGAGCGGATCGGAAAGTTGGGCCAGTTTTCCGGAGCGAATCAGGTCGCGAAACGCAGCAGCCCCCTCGACGCCGATGATCACCCCGCCCGCCGCTTCAAACGGTCCTTCGGGCAGCGCGGCATTGCGGGTGCCCGGAAACATCTTTCTAACCGCGCGTTCCGCAGCTTGCATCGCCTTTTCCGCGCGTGCATCCACCTGTTTCCAGGCGTTGCTGAGCCAGCCCACGCGGAGCGGTTTTGCGGAAAGCTCAGCGGAAGGCGAGTAGGTGAAGGCTGCTTTGTCGAGCGGGAGCGTGCTTAGGTCCTTGATGTCGTGCCCCGCGATCACCGCAAAGACCTGCGCGCAGTCTTCCGCTGAACGCGCCATGGGGCCGATCTTGTCCATGGAATAAGAGAGCGCCATCGCGCCGTAGCGGCTGACGCGTCCAAAGGTGGGACGCAAGCCGCTGACTCCGCAGTAGGCGGAAGGGCAAATGATCGATCCCCACGTTTCCGTGCCGATGGCAAAGGCGGCGAGACCCGCCGCCACGATCGCGCCGGAGCCCGAAGACGACCCGCATGTCCAGCACGACGTATTCCATGGATTTTTCGTCGCACCCTCGAGCGAGGCCGAGGCGAAGCGGTAATTCATGCCGCCTGCGAGTTCGATCATCGCCGCCTTGCCGAGGAGCACCGCGCCGGCGCGACGCAGATTCTCAACCACCGTCGCGTCGTAGTCCAACATCTGGTTTTCGTAGGGCTTGGCGCCCCAGGTGGTTGCTACGCCCCGCGTGGCCAGCAAATCCTTCGCCGCGTAGGGAATCCCGTGCAAGGGGCCGCGATAGTGGCCGCGGCCGATCTCCTTTTCCGCTGCGGCTGCCTGTTCCAGCGCGATTTCCGGCGTGAGCCGCGCATAGGCGTTTAGTTTTGGCCCAAGCTTTTCGGACCGATCAAGGTAAGCCTTGGCAAGCTCGACCGGAGACAGCGTCTTCGACTGAATTCGTTTGCCGAGCTCTGCTGCGCTGAGATAGAGGATATCGGCCGAGATCATACGCGTCGTTCTAGCGCTTCTCGCCCCCGGCAGGTCCTGCGGAGGCTTCGGGCTTTGCCGGTTGCGGCGCGGATTTCAGATTGGGCGCGGCGTTGCCCTTCTTTTCACGTTCGACCAGCGGTTTCAAATAGAGCGCGGGAGCATCGGAGTTGGCGACAGGCCAAGCGCGCAATCCATCGAGCTGCGGCTGCAGAACGAAGCACAGGCGCCGCAGGTCGGCTTTCTGGGCGTCAGAAAAACGATCGCCGTATCGCGCAAGGATGGCTTGGTAACGTCCGTCCGCCTCGGCCTCGCTTTGAGCCGCAAGTTTGGGGGCGTTGGCTGGCGGCTGCTGGGAGGCAGGAGCGGAAAGCGCGTCGATGGCGGCAGGCGGGAGCGGGCTTGCAACCGCGACGGCTCCCAGAGCGGCGCGGGTTGCAAACTCCCGGCGTGATATGCCTTTCGAATTTGCCTTCATAGGTTTTGCCGTTCGGTGGCTTGGTCAGAGCGAGCATATAGAAGAAGCGACAAACCGCCAATAGCCGCAGACGCTGCGGGACGAAAGGTACACCCCATTGGCCGCCGTGAGGGTCAGCCGATGTTTTTCTGGCGGTGCCGACTGCCGGAAGAACTCAACCCGCGAAGAAACACCAACCCCTTCGCGAGGCGGGCAGCCAAAAGCGCGGCGGCGCCCGCCGCGCACTTATCGCGGCAACAATCCCCGGCGGAAAGACTTGGATGGGATCAGAAGAAGCCGGAGGGAGGGTGCTCCGGCAATGCGCTAAACGGCGCTCACTTCACTTACAGGACTCGCTGACCATTTCGACCTTGGTGACGTTCAGGTGGCCGTGCTCCTTGGCATCGGCGTCCATGGCCTCTTTGCCTTTCTCCTTGGCTCCGTGCATATCGGAATGCCAGACTTCGCCGGTGACGGTCACGGTGTGACCGACGTGCGGCGCGAGCTTGACGGTCTTGCTCTTCACTTCCCAGGTGCTTCCGTCGCTTGCGGTGACCTTGTATTCGCCGGCGTCGTCGCCTTTGGCTAGACAGCCGGTAATGTTCCTAACCTCGTCGCTCTTGTCCTTTTTCGCGGTCTCCTGTGCCAGAACCAGCGGCGAGGCGACGAGGCAAGAAACGGCCAGAAGATTCAGTGCCCATTTGAATTTCATGCTTCTCTCCTTAGCGAGAGCCGCACCAACACGACCCGCGTCTTGGCTCACGCTTCCGAGGATAGTTTTGGCACCGCTCGGGGACGCGGGCTATCAGGTGAATTACGCAGAATACAGAGGTGCCGGTAGGCGATCGCCAGCCGGTTGACTACTCGAGCGTAGTGAGGGATTTGATGTGCAGCTCGAGCGCTTGATTGTACTGGCGCTCGATCTGCAGCTCCGTCTGAAGTTTCTTGATCAGGAGTTCGAGTCGCGAGATCTCGGTTTTGAGTTTTTGCACGTCCCCGACCGCCGCCGTTGTACGTGCCGGCGCCTGCGGCGCAGGTGGGAAGCCCGCCGGGGCGGGAACGTTTGGCGGGAAGCTCGGGGCTGGTGCCGGTGGCTGCGGCTGGAACGCGTTGGCGAGCGCCGTGGGCCAGGGAGCCTCGTGGGACGGGCCGGCAGGCGGAACGGCGGGTAGAGCGGGCGGCGAAACTTTGCCGGGCGGCTGAGGCGCAAACAGGCCACTCAGCGGCGAAGCTGGCGAAGTGCGTGGCGCGGACGCCGCAGGAGCCGGGGGCTCGGCGGCTTTCGGTACGAGGAAGCTTTTCACGCGGGCGATGAGGTCGACGGGCTGAAAGGGTTTGCGGATCAATTCGTCGGCGCCGACCGACACGGCTTTGTCGGCTACATTCTTATTGACGACGCCGGACATCAGGATGACGGGAGTGCGGGCGAAGCGTTGGTGCTGCTTGATCTGGCTGCAGACCGCGTAGCCGTCTTGATCGGGCATGATGACGTCGGTGATGACGGCGTCCGGCGGATTCTGATCGAATTGAGCGATGGCGGTAGCGGCGTCGCCGGCGGTGATGACTGTAATGTTTTCCTTGCGGAAAGCGATTTTGATGACTTCGCGCATGGTGGCGCTGTCGTCGATGAAGTAGACGGTTGGAGCGCGCTTGGCTAGAGCGCCGGTTTCAGCCAGAGGCGGAAAAGAGATGGTCTCGCTCATGTGATGTCCTCCGCGTCATTTCCTGCATACGGCACGATGGAATAGTTGGCGAACGGCGGCTCGGCAGGGGAGCTGGAACTGGCAGCCGCGCCGTCAAGATCACCCGCTTCCGGCGAGGATTCAGAGGCTCGATCGACGGGCGTTTCGCTCTGCGCCGGGGTTGGAAAGACGTGGTGCGCTTCAGAGAGCTTGGCCTCAACGGGAGCGGGGCTTTCGCCGTGCTCCCCGGCCAGCGGCAGCGATTCGGCTGTTTCTGAATCCGGCGTTTGTGAGTTGGCGGCAAAATCGGCAATCGCAGAGGCGATGGCCGCGCTCTCTTGCAATTGGTCGGAGTCGGCAAGGCCAAGAAGCGGGGTGAAAGGAGAATCTTTTCCTGCCGGGCCGGCCAAGGAGGGCTCGTTTTGCTGCGATTGATGGGCGGACTCGTCCATCTCGCGCATGGCATCGAGCATCAGGTCGGTGGCCGACCGCAGCACGGTATGCTTGGCCGACGAAGAGCCGTAAACGAATTTGTAGATGCCGGAATTGTTGCGCATGCAGCTTTGCAGGATGTGGATGACGGCCTCGTCGCCGAAAAGAGCGCCGTATTCGGCGTGACTGATTTCACCTGCGTCGAAGAACAGCAAAGCGTCGGCATCGCCCGAGTTGATATGCAAAGCGCCGGTCTGGTGAGCGTGGCCGAGCATCTGCATGACGCCGGGCAGATCGTGATGCGTGAGGCTGCCGCTCAGGCTGGTATCGGCCTGCGGCAGCATCTGCGTAGGCTGGAAACCCTCGGCTTTGCTGATGATGATGTTGCGGACGTGAGTGGCGATTACGGCGGGAGGACGCGTGCGGTCGATGTAGTCGTCGCAGCCGGCCTGGAAGGCGTCCATGAGCGCGCGCTGGCTACCGTCGCCCAGGGCGATGACGGGCAAAGCAGAGTTTTTTGCGTCCGCGCGAACCAGACGGGCTATGTCGAGCGCCCCCATTTCGCGCATGCTGGAGGAACATACGATCGCGGTGGGCGGATCATATTCGATGGTGGTAAGCGCGAACGCGGGCTGCGTGCTGCAGGTGACTTCGAAGCCTTCGCGCTTCAAGGCGTCGCTCAAGCGCTTGGAGAAATAAACGTTGGTGTCGATCAAGAGAATCTTGGCGGGGCGGCCGGCGAGGATCATGACCGGGCTTCTTTCCAACCGGCATTGGCAGGTCTAAACCCCGAATCCCGCACCGGGTCCGCGCGCAGCGGCGCCAGCTCGGCGGGCCCCGGAGTAAGCACGGAAAGTCGGAGAACCTCGATGACCTCGCCTCCGTGCGACAGCCAGCCGGCGACGTGCGGCGAATCGTTGCTGCCCGATTCCATCATATCGGTCGAGACCAGTTCGCATTCTCCGCTGACGGGGATGGCGACCCAATCGAGCTGCGCGCCGAATTGCCGCGTGGCCAGCAGGAAAAAGCGGCGCGCAACCAGCTTCTTACCGTTCAGGCGATCGGCGATATCCGAGATGGGAATCATCCGGCCGCGGCGAAGGATGACGCCTTCAATGGCCGGCGACTTGTGCGGAAAGCGGAAGATGCGGCTGGGCGCGACGAGTTCGGCGACCTGCGAAGCGGCGAGCGCGAAGCGTCGTTCTCCAAGGCGCAAGAGCACGAACGACTGCGCGGTCTCGACGACGGTGGCGGGAGCGACCGTCATTGCGGTTGCGCTCCGGAGGTTTCTGCGGCGATGGCGCGGGTGTCGGCGGCGAGCTGGGCAGCCTCGAGAAGCGTGAGCTCAGAGAGAGAGAGGAATCCCTCGGGCTGCACGACGGGAATGACGGTTTGGTCTAGGGCGGTGAGGCCGCGGTACCAGTTGCGCTCCTCGCCTTGAAAAGCGAGGGAAAGCGCCTGCAGCCGGGACATGGTCGCCATTTTCTCGATGCCGTCGACCAGGAGCGCGGTTCGCGTGCGGCGCAGGAAAAAGACCAGAGCCGCGGGCTCGGGCTGCAGCCCGAAATGCAGAGCGGCATTGACGATGTAAAGCGTGCGATCGCCGCGGCGAATGCTGTGGCGGACCTTGCGAATGGTGCTGTCGGGCAGGTCCTGGGCCATACCGGCAATGTTGTCGACGCTGCGAACTTCCTGAACGGAAGCGGAAGAAATGGCAAAGGTCTGGCCGCTGACGCGGAACAGGATGATCTGTTCGGTGCGGGGTTGCGGAGCGCGTGTTACGGCGGAAGCTCGCATCAGCGCACTCCTGCCAGGCTGGCGCGGCTGAGAGCCAGAACGCGCTTTTCAATGGCGGCGTAGATATCGTCAATGCCAAGCACTTGATCCACGACTTCCAGTTTGATGGCTTCGGCGGGCATCCCGAAGATGACCGAGGTTGCTTCGTCTTGTGCGATGACCATGCCGCCGGCCTTCTTGATGGCTTTTGCACCTTGCGCGCCGTCGGAACCCATACCGGTGAGGACTGCTCCGATCGAGAGAGCGCCGGCAAAAACCGCTACGGTTTCCATGGTTACGTCGATGTTGGGCAGATAGCCGTTGATTCTGCCGGTTGCGGCGTCCAGTTGAATCCGGCCGAGCGGGTTGACCTTGAGGTGCTGCCCGCCCGGGCAGATGTAGAAGTTTCCCGGCTGCAGGGTCTCGCCGTTTTCCGCCTCTTTGACGGGAATTTCGGTGAACTCGGCAAGCTGCGCGGCGTATTGCCGGGTGAAGGACGCCGGCATGTGCTGAACCAGAATGACCGAACCGGGGAACTCTTTGGTGAAACCGGGGGCGAGGCGCATCACGGTGGCCGGTCCGCCGGTGGAAGCGGCCAAAACCACCACGGGGAAGCGCTGATCGCCCTGGGCCGAGGCCAAATGAGCGGCAGGCGCAGGACGTGAGACGGGCGCGGGAGCCGGCGCGCCGGACTGCAAGGTGGCGGCCAGGCGTGAGGCGGTTCGCACGACGCGGACTTTGGAAGCCATTTTGACTTTTCTAAGAAGCTCTTCGCGGACCGACTGCATGTCGAGGTCGATGGCGCCGGATGGCTTGGCGACAAATTCGATTGCGCCGAGTTCCAGAGCCTTGAGCGTGCTCGACGCGCCCTCTTTGGATTCCGAGCTGACAACCACGATGGGGCGCGGATTGGTGGTCATGATCTGCGCCGTGGCCTGCAGACCGTCCACATGGGGCATGTTGATGTCCATGGTGATGACATCGGGCTTCAGAGATTCGGCGAGAGCGACGGCTTCGCGGCCGTCTTTGGCGTGGCCGGCGACTTGCAGCTGCGGATCCGCAGCAAAAATGTTCTCAAGAACCTTGCGCATGAACGCGGAGTCCTCAACGATGAGCACGCGCGTTTTATTGGAGTTGGCTGCCATGGCTGGTGTGCGCGGCTAAACGACGGGCTGAGCGGCCTCCGTTCCGATGAGCTGCTCAACGGCTTCCGTGAGCTGATCTTCCTGAACCGGCTTGGTGAGGAAGGCGACGGCGCCTTCCTTGATGGCGCGATCGCGATGCTTCGCGCCCGCGCGCGACGTGACCACCATGACCGGAATGCGCCGCGTGGACGGACTCTGGCGGAGTTGGGCCATCAACTCGTAGCCGGTCATGCGCGGCATTTCGAGGTCGGTGATGACCAGGTGGCAGCCGTGCTGGGCCACCAGTTCGGCGGCTTCCAGTCCGTCGGAAGCGAGCATGACGCGGTAGCCGGCCTTTTCAAGCATGCGTCCGACGAACTTGCGGACGCTGATGGAATCGTCCGCCACCACGACGACGCGTTCGTGCTGAATGCGGTCGATGGCGTCGGCGGGGATGGTGCCTTTGGCCACGGCGGCAGACCCGGGAGCGAAAATCCGGGCGGCAGCGGCGGAAGCGGAGAGGGTTTTGCGTTCGCTCGGTTCGACCGCGACCATGCGGTTGAGATCGAGCAGGAGAATGAGGCTGCCATCCGGAGCGATCGTAGTGCCCGGGAAAAGCTTGACGCGACGCAGATATTCGCCGAGCGACTTGATCACGATTTCGTCCTTGCCGAGTACCTCCTCGACGACCAGACCGATCTGGCGGTTGTCCACATTGGCCACGATCATGTGGAAGTAGCCGTTGATGGGCTCGAGCGGAGGCAAACCGAGATAGCCGTCGAGACGAATGACTTCGGTAACCACATCGCGGACTTTGGTGATGAGCTTGCCGCCGATATCTTCGATTTCGTCGGCGCGCAACCGGCGGATCTCTTCCACCACCGGCAAGGGCAGCGCGAAGTGGGTCGTGCCGCAGCGCACGAAAAGCGCCGGGGAAATGATAAGCGTGAGCGGCACGCGGAGAATGAATCTCGTCCCGACCCCGGCCGCGCTTTGAATCTCGATTTCGCCGTTAAGCTGATTGAGATTCGAGCGGACCACGTCCAGTCCCACCCCGCGCCCGGCAAGTTCCGTTTTTGTCGCGGCGGTCGAGAAACCGGGATGGAACAGCATCTCGCGAAGCTCGCGCTCGGTGAGCTTGTCGGCGGTGTCCGCTGAGACGATGCCGCGGTCTACCGCGCTCTGTTTGACGCGGTCATAGTCAATGCCGCGTCCGTCGTCTTCCACCTCGACGTAGATATGGTTGCCGCGATGATACGCGCGCAAGGTAACGCGGCCGGTCTCCGGTTTTTCAGCCTGCAAACGGCCAGCGGGCAGTTCGATGCCGTGCGCCACGGAATTGCGGACCAGATGGACCAGCGGATCGGAAATCTGCTGAATGATGTTGTTGTCGAGTTCGGTTTCGCTTCCGAAAAGCTCAAGTTCGACCAGCTTGCCGGTCGACTTGGCGGCGTCGCGAACCGCGCGCGACAACCGCGAATAGAGAGTGCCGATGGGCACCATGCGGGCGGCGGTAATTTCGTCCTGCAGGTGATGAGCAAGCTTGGTGAACTCGTCGATGTCGCCTTCGACGCGGCCGATGAAGCCGCCGAGCTGCGATAGCACCTCATTGACGTCCGCCGAAATTTCAGTCATCGACCGGGAAAGGATGTTGACGTCGTCGTAGCGGTCCATTTCGAGTTCGCTGAACTCGGACCAGAAAGAGGTGTCACCGGCGGCGGCGCTGGTGAGCATCTGCGGTGTCGGAGATGATGCAGGAGCGAGAGGACTGCGCGTCGAGCCGATGCGGTTGAACTCGTATTTTTCCTGGAATTCCGCGACCTTCCCCTGCAGGCGCTCCTTGGAGAAACTCAGGGTGTCGCGGAGCCGTTCAAGTTCGGCGACCCGGCCGACCATGCGGGTACGGTTGATGACCAGCTCGCCGACCGTATTCATCATGCGGTCCAGCCGGGCCAGTGCGATGCGAACCGATTTGGCGGCGGAAGCAGCAGCGTTGCTCTTGCCGGGCTTGCTTGTCGAGCGCGCCGGAGATTCCGATTCCCCGGATTCGGCCGCCGGCGCGGGAGACTGGGCTGCGGGGTCGTCGGCTTCGGCAGGCGCCAATTCGGCGATGCGATTCAACAAGGAATCGACGCCGCTGCGCATCTGCGATTCGTCCGGCCACTGTTTGTGCAGGGTCTTTTTCAGGACGTCGACCGACTCCAGGCAAAGGTCGATGACCTGCGCGCTCGGCTCGAGCTCGCCGTCACGCAATCGCCCGATCAGATCCTCGACGCGGTGGGCGATGCCGCCAAGCCGCTTGAGACCGACCTGCGCGGCAGAGCCTTTCACGGTGTGGATGGCGCGGAAGAGTTTGTTGATCTCTTCGGGGCTGTGATTGGCTTCGAGCGAGAGCAGGCAGTCGCTGACGATTTGCAGATGCTCTTCGGCTTCCGGCTGGAAGAATTCGAGAATCTCCGCAGGCACGTCGTCGTCCTCGGGCAGCGAATCGAAATAGGAGCCCGTCGTTGCCGGGGCCGTGTCGTCCGGTTCACCCTCTGCCCCCGCTTGCTCTTCCGAGGAAGCCCAGGGGCGCAGAGCGGGTTCGGCAGGGAACGCGAAGCGATAGCGCTCTTTGAAGGCGGCCATGTCTTCGGCCACTTCCTCGCCGGTGTCGCTGATTTCGAGCAGGTCGGTTTCGAGCAGCGAGATGCCGTCGGACAGGAATTCGGTGAGCGGGCCGTGCAGATCTTCGCCGAGGGTGGCTTGCGTGGCGTACTGGAAAACGTGCGCGAGCTTGGCTGCGATCTCCGAGAAGCGCGGAAAGCCGTAGCTGGCCGAAGTCCCGCTGAGCGTATGCGCGGCGATGTACAGGCGCTCCAGATCTTCGCGGCGCGGCTCGATCTCCTGGAGCACACCGATGTATTCCCTGAGGTATTGCAGGTGTTCGGAGGCTTCCTGCAGGAAGATCTCGACGGCTTCGCGATCGAGCGGCTGGCTCACGCCTTGCCCTCCGTCACGAGCTCGGCTTTCTGAGCCTCTTCCGCGGTGGGCTTGCGGTAAAGAATGCAATCGTTCAAAACGATGGCCTGAAACTTGACCGGCATCTTGGAAATGGATTCGGAGTGGCCCAGAAAGAGATAGCCGCCCGGCTCGAGCGCGCTGTAAAAGTGCTGGACCACTTCGCGGCGGCGCGCTTCGGAAAAATAGATGAGGACGTTCATGCAGAAAATGACGTCCATCTTGCCGACATAAACCGCGTTGTTGAGATTCATGTGAACGAAGTTGACCATGTGGCGTAGACGAGGCCGGATCTCCTGGCCGCCTTCGACCGGCTGGAAATAGGCGGCGAGCTGGCGCTCGCTCACGCTGGCGATGCCGCGGCCGGAGTACACCCCGCGTTCGGCGGTGGCCAGAGCGTTGCGGCCGATGTCGGTGGCGAGAATGTCGACGTTCCAGGCATCGGAAAAGGAAATGGCGTCGGCGATGGTGATGGCGATCGAATACGGCTCCTCGCCAGTGGCGCAGCCTGCGCTCCAGATGCGAAGCGAGCGCGGATTCTTCCAGAACTTTTTGATGTGCAGCTCGGGGAGAATGCGCTTTTCGAAGGCTTCGAATACGCCCGGATAGCGGAAGAAGGAGGTTTCCTGCGTGAGCAGCGATTCGAGCAGCGACTGAAATTCGACGTTGGTCTTGCGGATAGAGCGCAGCAGGTCGGTGCCGCGGGCAAGGCCCTTGCGCGCCATGTGTTCGCGCACACGAGTGGAGAAGAACCGCTCTCGCGATTCGTCGAACCGGATGCTCGTGCGCTCCTCTATCAGCATGCGGATTTCACTCAATTCGTGTTCAGTCAAACTCACGGGGCCGCCCTTGCGCTCTATCGTCGTTCAGGTTCTCTTCGCTCACTGCGGGCCTTCCGGCTGGCTCGACCGGTGCCCTTCGGCTAAGTCCATGACGCGAGGCTCGTGTTTCTACCTCCTAGCGGAGAGCGGCGACGGGAACTTGCCGGTCGTCGTGAAGCTGGGTTACGGCAGCTGTGGCCGAGCCGGACTGCTTTTGCCCGGCGCGGAATTGCGAGAGCGCTTCGTTGAGCTGGTCGGAGAGCTTGACCAGCTGGCTGACGGTGGCGACGGTGCCGCGTGTACCCTGCGAGGTCTGGCGCGTGATGTTGGAAATGATCTGCATGGCGTGCGCGACGCCTTCCGTTCCGCGCACCTGTTGCTTGGAAGCGAGCGAGATTTCCTGAACCAGCTCGGCGGACTGGCGCACCACGCTGGAAATCGCGTCCAGCGCGCGGCCGGCCTGATCGGCAAGGGTGGCGCCCGATTCCACTTCCTTGGTGCCTTCCTCCATGACCACCACCGCTTCGTTGGTCTCGGCCTGAATGGCTTTGATCAGGGCCGCAATGTCCTTGGTGGCGCTGCGGGAGTGTTCAGCGAGCTTTCTGACTTCGTCGGCGACCACCGCGAAACCCCGGCCGGCTTCGCCGGCGCGGGCAGCCTCAATGGCGGCGTTTAGGGCCAGCAGGTTGGTCTGTTCGGTGATGTCGTTGATCACGTTGATGATCTCGGAAATCTCCAGCGAGCGGTCACCGAGGGACTTGATCTTTTTCGCGGTGGCCTGCACGGAGGAACGGATGCGCTGCATGCCTTCGAGAGTGTCGCGTACGGCGCGGTTGCCTTGTTCGGCGGCGTCCAGCGCGCGGCGCGCGGCTTCGGCGCTGGCTTCCGCGTTGTTGGAAACCTGCTTCATCGAAACCGTAAGCTCTTCCACGGCGCTGGAGGTGTTGGTGATTTCCTGGTCCTGCTGGGTGGCGCCGGCCTGCATCTGGTCGGCAGCGACCAGAATGTTGTTGGAGCAAGCGGTGACCTCCATGGCGGCTTTGCGGACGCGCTCCAGAACCTTGGTGAAGTTGTCGAGCATGTAGTTGATGGAGTCCGTCACGTTGCCGAGCGCGTCGTTGGTAACTTTGCCGCGCAGGGCCAGTTCGCCGCGCGCCACCTGGTTGATGACCGCCAGCAGCTCGGTGATGCTGCGCTGCAGCGACTCGCTGGCTTCCTGGTTGCTGTTGGCTTTGGAGACCTTGGCGACGGCGCGATTCAGGTTTTCCGCGATGTAGCCGAAATCATCGTTGGACTGTACATCGGCGCGCGCCCGCGGATCGCCCGCGGCAAGACGCTCTGCGAATTCGGCCAGTTGTTCGACCGGCGTGATGATCCCGCCGAGACGCCAGAACAGGATGATGCTCGAGGCCAGCGCCACCCCCCCGGCAATGAACACGCCGGTGAGTTCGGACGATCCGCTGGCCGTTTGTTTGCCCGCGTTGAATGCCAGCCAGATCGCCGCCGCATAAGCCGCGGCGTTAAAGGCTATCAGCATCCAAATGGTGCCACTCAATCGCGATTTCATCACTGCCTCCAAAACCCACAGCGGGCGGCGCACCCACAAGCGGCGCAGCCTCACAAAGTCAAATGGACGGCCCCGGGAAATTTTCCAAAAGCCGCGGTAAATCCAAAACCAGTGCCAGCCGGTCGTCGTGACGGAGCATGCCGACACAGTGCGGCACGTTTTCCGGCGCCTGCCGCAGCATGTCTTCCGAGGTGACCGAGTACGTGCCGACCACCTCGTCCGAAGCAATGCCGATGCGAATGTCTTCGTGGTGTCCGTCGCCGCGCAGGGAAGCGACCACGACGTGCTTCGGGTGCAGGCCGGGGCGGCGGCCTTCGGTGATGGCGATGTCAATCAGCGGAACGATGGTGCCGCGTAGGTTGAAGATGCCCATCAGGTACCCCGGGCCCAGCGGAAGTTTGGTGACGATCGGCCACTCGAGGACTTCCTCTACGTCCAGCACCGGCAAGCAGAAGCGCTCACGCCCGCTGCGGAAGACGCAATATTGCGATTCGGCCGGGCGCTCTTCGAGCGGGCCGATGGCTTCGAGCATCTCTGCCGTGTCGGCATCGGGTGGAAGCGGCGCGAGTTGGAAATCTTCCGTCATGGTTGGCTCTAGGCAAACCGTCGAATGGTGCGAAGCAATTCGTCCTTGGTAAAAGGCTTGGTGACGTATGCGTCCGCCCCTTGCTGTTCTCCCCAGTACTTGTCGCTGCTCGAGTCTTTGGAAGTGACCAGGATGACCGGGATGCCTTGAAACTCCGAACTGCCCTTGAGTTCGCGGCAGACCTGGAAGCCGTTACGCTCCGGCATCACCACATCGAGCAGGATCACGCTCGGCCGCACGCTGCTGATCGTTTCCTCGACACGGCGCGGATCGTTGAGGCCGACCGGTTGATAGCCCTCGTGCTCGAGAAAGCCCTGCATCAACTTCACTTGCGCCGGGGAGTCATCAACGATGAGCACTTTCTTCAGCACGGGCGAATTCTCCGGAGTTCTCCGAAGCAAGGAGGTGCACGTCCGTCGCCATGTTTGCGGCCCGCAACGCGGCTGTGTCGGAATCGCTAAAGTGCCTTGGAATCATGGCGTTAGAGGGGAACGGGCGGCCGGATCAGCGGCGGGAATGCGGGTCCAGAACCGCTTCCGCCGTCTCAGGCTGAGATGGAGTCTCAGCGTCGCGAATCTCGCTGGCCAGCGATGAGAAACGTTGCATGACTTCGTGGATGCGAAGGCTCATCTGGTGAACCGTTCTTACTTGCTGCAGCGATTGCGCGCTCAACTGGCCGGGTTCGAGCAGCAGAAGCTCGGCGTTGCCAAGTATCGATGTCAGCGCATTGTTGACGGTGTGCTTCATCTCCAGCATGTAGCGGCCGAGAATCGCGTCGCGCTCGCCTTGTGCTAGGCGCCGGAAGGCGTGACGAGCTTCGCGGACCGCAGCTACCCTGCGCAGCGACTCGCCTGCAACCAGCACCAGGGTCTCGGTCCATTCATCCCGCAGAGGAACATAGAGAAGATTTGCATAGCGCGAGCATACCTCATGGATTTCGCGCGAGTCGGAGGGGGCGCACAAAATCACGGCCACAGCTGGCGGGAGCGCGGCCAGGATGCCGGAAACGTTCGCCTCCATAACCGGACCGATCACCACCAGGTCGTAACCTTCCGGATCGGGCGGCTTACCGGCGCGGCTGCCGAGGACGGTAAGCTTCGGCCAACGGCGTTCGGCCCGCCAGCAGCTGGCGAGAAGCCTCGCGAACTCGGTGTTGTCAGTGAGAATCAGTACGCTGCTGGTTGGCAAGGGTAGGGTGCTCCGGATATTCGTTTTCACGCGAAAACCGTACGATCGCCTCTAAAGCTGTTCCGCCTCATCGATTGCGGAAACCAAACGCTTGGCGCTAATGCCGAGATTGACGGCGGCTTCGGTATCCTTGGCTTGCTTGGCGGCGTCGACTCGTTCGAGCAGACGGGTGACCTCCAGCCGGGCGACGGTAAGCGCACGATCAAGGACCGTAGCGTTGCCGGTCTCCCGCGCCGATTCGGTCGAAGCAGTTACTAGCGCTCTGGCCACGACGGCGCGGCGCAGATCCTCGGCGGACGGACCGTCTTCGCTGACGAACGCGGCAACTTCCCACGAAGACATCAGGATACGGGCGGAGCCCAAACGAATCGTGGTCATGGAGCGGCCCCGAGACGGCGGGGCCGCGATCAGCTGTTCCCAGATCTTTTCCATGCAGCCTTCGAAATCGAGCGCCGCCTGGCTTTCCCCTTTGGACGAAGCCTTGGGCGCATGGCTCGACTGCGACCGTGTCGCCGATTGAGCGGCGCGGGATGGCGGGCTTGTTTCAGACGCCGTCGCGCGCTCCGGGGTCTGGCGGGGCAGAAGTTTGTCGAGAGAGCGTTCGACATCGGCGCGCAGACCGAGCAGCTTCTCGAAGGCCTGACTGACGGTTCTCTCCGTGTATTCCTTCTGGAAAGGCTGTTTCCAGTCTTCTGCGGCCTGCCGGAGCCTGCTGGTGGATTCATTCGCTGAGAAGCCGCCCTGTTGCCCGTCGATAAAGCGGATGCCGTTGGCTTCCAGTTGAACCAGAGCGGCGCGGATCGCGATCAGATCGGCGTGCATCAGTTCGATCAGAGTGCGGCGAAGAAGGAAATTGAAGCGGATGAACGCCAGAAGCGCGGAGGGATCATAAAACATGCCACCGGCAGATTCTTTGACGCGGCGGCCCTGCTCGATGAAGTTGGTCTTGAGCATGTCCCGCAAGCTGCGGAACCCGCGCAGAGCCTCGATCATTTTTTCGAGCGGTTCACACCAAGCTAGCGGCGTCGCTTCCGTCTCGCCCAGAACCGGCCGCATGACCTGCGCGGCGTCGGCCAGCTCAATTTGCTGGTGATAGATCTTCGGCGGGGCGCACAGTGCAAAATACTGGACCAGCAGAAAGTCGATTTTGTCGCGGTCGGTATTGTTCTTGGCGGTCTTGCGCAGATGACGAAGTATGAGCGCGCGCAGGCCGCTTTCGCTGGCGTTGAGCGTGGTCATCTGCAGCAGGTGGCGGAGCTGATGGACCATGACGCGCTGGTCCATGGAGTTGACCCAGCTCTGGATCTCGGCGGAGAGTTCGGCGTCGGCCTTAAGCGGGAGGTTGCGGCGCTCCGGGCCGAAGGGAATCTCGAACTCCAGGTGCCGGGCCAGTGCCAGGTAGATCGGGAAGACTGAGCGCAGCTCCTCCCACTGCTCCTGGCGAGCGATCTCGCCCTTTACCGCCCCCGGCGTTTTCAGCGTGGTCAGTGTGTTGTTCACGGCCTCTTCATCCAGGCAGACGGTGCGTCGAGAATCTGTACCGCGACTGCGGTCTTTCCCTGCTGATACTGAACGGCGATGACCTTCGCTTCCACTCCATGTCCTCGGTCGTTCTCGAGACGGACGCGATCCTCGAATTCGAGAGGCAGCGCTGAGGCGAAAATGGCCTTTTCCGCACCGCTGAACTCGACCGCCACTACTTCGCGAAAGCCGACCGAGCCCGGCCGCAGCAGCCTCAGCAAGTAAGGCGGACCGACCGGCTGCACGTCCGGAAAAAAGCGGGCCAGCTGCGCCGTGCCGCTCCGTTCCGTTTCCGCAAGCGTTGTGAGCAACGTGCCGTTCACGCCTTCCGCCACAGTTCGAGGACACACACCGAGCAGAGAAGAAATATGCACGAAGGGAACCAAAGGAAGTGCAAACTGGAATCAGTTGAAGGCTTTCAAAACAAACGGCTTAAAAAGTTCCCGCCGGCACTTTTCGGGTCGGGCGTCTCAGCATGACACGCCCGCCGTCTCACGCATTTTGGCACGCGACGGCGGTTGGCGAGACGCTTCCGATCGGAATCGTCCGATCAGTTTGCCGTTGAGACGACCTCGCCCGGGCTGGGCCGGAGCGAAATATTGTAGCGCTTCAACTTTCGATAGAGCGTCGCGCGGCTAATGCCGAGCATGCGTCCGGCCAGCGCTTTGTCGCCATGGGCCTGCTCGAAAACCTTGAGGATGGTCATGCGCTCCATCTCCGCGAGCGCGGTGGTGGAAAGGGGACTGTTTTCGACCGGGACCCGCTGCGACGATTCTCCGCCTTCGCTGCGGATAGCCGGAGGCAGGTCGGCGACATCAATGACCTGGCGGTCACCGAGTGTTATGGCGCGCGCTACGCAGTTTTCAAGTTCACGCACATTGCCGGGCCACTCATATTGCAGCAAACTTTTCATCGCCGGGGGCGTAACCTGCAAATTGGCGCCGGGCGCGTAGCGGTTCAGGAAGTGGTGAACCAGCATCGGAATATCGGAACGGCGTTCGCGCAAAGCCGGCAGGTGCACGGTCACCACGTTCAGCCGGAAGTAGAGATCCTTGCGGAAGGTGCCTTCGCGGTAGGCCGCCTCCAAATCGCGATTGGTGGCGGCGATGACGCGCACGTCCACATTGACCGATGTATTGCTGCCGACCGGGCGGACTTCGCGCTCCTGCAAGACGCGCAGCAGCTTGGCCTGCATTTCAAGCGGCAGTTCTCCGATTTCGTCAAGGAAGATGGTGCCGCCGTTGGCGGCCTGGAACAGGCCGGCTTTGGACTTTACGGCTCCCGTAAACGCGCCCTTTTCATAGCCGAACAGTTCGCTCTCCATCAGCGTCGGCACCAACGAGCCGCAATCCACGGCGATAAAGGGCGTTTGCGCCATGGCGCCGCGGAAATGAATCGCTCGCGCGACCAGTTCCTTCCCGGTCCCGCTCTCGCCTGCAATCAGAACCGGCGTACGCGTGTCCTTGAGGCGAGAAATCATTCTCAGCACGTCCTGAATGTTCGCCGACGCGCCCACGATACCGTCCAGGTTGTCCTCGGTGTTTACCCGTTCGCGCAGGAATTCGTTTTCGCTGACCAGGCGGACCTTTTCCGCCATTCGCTGCAGAAGAAGGCGCATTTTCTCAACGCGAAAGGGCTTTTCGATGTAATCGTAAGCGCCCAGCTTCATGGCATCCACTGCCGACTCGATCGAACCGTGGCCGGTCATGATGGCGATCTCGGTTCGCGGGAACAGCGCCTTGGCCTGGCGCAGAAGCTCGACGCCCGACTGCGTGGGCAGCTTCAGGTCGGTGAGAATCAGATCCGGCGCCTCCTGTTCCACGCGCGCCAGGGCAACTTCAGCGCTTTCCGCTTCGGCACAGGAATAACCGAGTGAGCTGCCGATGGTCATGCACAGCTTGCGGATGCTTTGTTCATCATCCACCACCAACAGACGAACCTTTAAGGAGTCGCTCATGGTTTCCCGAAGGTACTCTCCACCACTGAAATGAGTTGTTGCACGCGAAAGGGCTTTTCAATGCACGGAATGCCGCTGCCGGCCAGAAGGGCCTGGGTCTTGCCGTTCGCGGTGTCGCCGCTGATAAGAATGACTCGCTGTCCAAGTTCGGGCCGATGCGCGCGGATCCAATCGTGAACCTCGGCGCCGTTGACCGCGCCCGGCATCCGGATATCGGAAATCACTCCGCCAAAGCTGGTTTCGGCGAGGCGCGCGAGTCCCTCGGCGCCGGAGGCGGCGGGAATGACCTTGTAGCCGCGGCGCTCGAGCGCCGCGCGCACGAACGCCGTAACCGACGGTTCGTCTTCGATGAGCAGGATCGGATCTGCCGAAGGTCTCATGAGCCCATTACCTGCCCGCCTGCTTGGCCGATGCCGAAGCGTTTTGTGCCGCTACGGGTACGCGGATCGAGAACGTGCTGCCTTCCGAGCCGGCGTTGTTCCAGCACTGAATCTCGCCGCCGTGGGCGCGCACAATCCCGTAACAGATGCTCAGGCCGAGCCCGGTGCCCTTGCCGGTTTGTTTCGTGGTGTAGAAGGGGTCGAAGATGCGCTCGACATCGCTGATGCCGGTTCCGTTGTCGCGAATGGTCACTTCGACCCAGCCTTTGCGATGCCGCGTTTGCAGGTGAATCTTGCCGCGGCGCCCGGACTCTTCCGCGGCGTCATAAGCGTTGTTCAGCAGGTTCAAAAAGACCTGCTGCAGCTGCTGGGCATCGCCCATGACCGCAGGCAGGTTTTCCTCGTAATCCTCAACGACTTCCACGCCATGACTGACGAAATCGTAGCTGCGCAGCTTGGTGGTTTGCCGCAGAACGGCATTGATGTGAGCAAGCTCCCGTTTCACCGGCCGCTGCCGGGCGAAGCTCAGCAGGTCCTGAACGATGTCCTTGGTGCGCTGGGTCTCCTGCAAAATGATCTGCAGGTCTTCGCGGGCATTGTCGGGAACCTGGGGATTTTCTAGCAGCAGGTCGGTAAAGCCCAGGATGGCCGCCAGTGGATTGTTCACCTCGTGCGCGACACCCGCAACCAGGCGGCCGATGGTGGCCATTCTCTCGGAGTGCGCGAGTTTGGCCTGCATCAGCGCGGCGTCGGTGATGTCGGTCATCACCACCACCACGCTGTTCACCGTATCCTGCTCGTCGCGCATGGGGCTCAAACTGATCGAGAAGTGGCCGAGCGTTCCGTCGCTGCGTTTGGCGCGCAATTCGAGGTTTTCGACCTGCTGTCCGTGGGCCGTCGTTTCGAGCGCCGAGTCGAATTCCTGGCGTTGCCCGGCCTCCACCAGGTCCACCAGGCGTCGCCCGATGATTTCGTCCTGTTTGTAACCCGCTTCGTAGCAGCGGCGGTTGGCGTAGCTGATCAGTCCCGCGGTGTCGAGCACCATGATCATGCTTTGCGTGGCGTTTAGAATCTTTTGATTGAAGTCCCGCTGCCGCTGCAACTGCGCCTGGAACATCTTTTGCTCGGTGACGTCGAGCATCAGCCCGCGAAACTGCTTGATCCTGCCGTGCGCGTCGCGGACCGCCGTGATGTTCTGCAGCGTATGCAGCAGCCTGCCGTCTTTGCGGCGCAGCGTTTCTTCGTGATTGCGCAAGACACCGGTCTTTCGCATGGCTGCAAGCAGGCGCGCGCGCGCGCCCGGTTCCGGATACAAGAACGATCCCACATCGTCGCGCAGCAGCTCTTCGCGCGAGGAGTACCCCAGCATTCTGACCATCGCGTCGTTCACATCGAGGAAGCGGCCGTCGGGCGTGGCGAAGAACAGGCCCTCCTGGATGCTGTCGTAGAGCTCGCGATAGCGGCGCTCCGCTTCGCGACGGTCGGTGATGTCTTTCAGCACATGAATGGTGCGGGTATCGTCTTCGGTCGCGCCGCTGGCCCGCGAAGTTGAAACCAGATAGATCCGCTCCCCCGAAGTGACGATGTGTTCTTCCCGGTCAAGCCCGGCATTCAAGCAAAACGGGCAGGGAAGATCGGTTTCTCCGCGGGCAACTTGGCGCAACCCGCTCACCGGTTCGCCGACCAGCTCGGCCGGCGGCCGGCCAAGGCAATCGGCGAGCGAGCGGTTGGTGCGCACGATTTTCCAGGAGCGGTCATGAACCACGATGTAGTCGGTGATGGCGTCGATATCCTGCACCCATTGGCGCTTGGAGCGCTCGAGCTGCGCGAAACGCAGAAGGCTTTCTAGCGACAAGGCGGCATGACTTATCAACGCCCGCAGCAGCTTGGCTTCGTGCTGCAGGACGTCCGGCGGCGCGCCGTGGAAGCAAACGGCGGCCAGGGCTTCACCGCTGCTGGCCCGCACCGGATAAACGAGAAGTCTGGTGTCAGCCGGCGCGGCCGAACCGCCGGCGCCCGCGATCACCGGCGCCTTCCGGTCGAGGGCCTCCGCGCAGCGCGGCAGAATCGCGCCCTCATCGAGCCCGGCAGCGACCGCCGGCTTGGCGCTGTAAAGCTTCGAACGGCCCGCGCCAAAAACCACCACGCCGCACCAGTCGGCAGACAGAATCTCTGCGGCTCGCTTCGAAAAATTCTCCAGAAATTCAGGCAGCTCGTGAAAACTGGCCGCTTCGGTGGTGAGTGCAATGAAATCGGCGGCTCGCGGAGACGTTGCACGGCTCCTTACGGACTCGGCGGTGGCTCGAGCCAGCCTAGCGGGCGATTTGCGATTCCGTTGTCTCAAGGCCAGAGGGTGGAGATGCCGTCTCAGGATGAACAAATCCACACACTTCCACGCTAAGGGGCAATCTCATTGTGAGTCAATCCGAGAACGAGACACGGTTGCTCATCCCGCCACGCTCCTGGCCGCAAGGACAGGTCCTGCGTCTCAGCGTGAGACCCGCGCGTTCGCGGACTCGCCGGCATGAGACAAATCCACATTCCTTGCGGGTAAAAAGCGAGACTCCGGATCGCCCGTAAGTTCCATCTTTTCAGCGGGCTTGTGCGGATCGAGCGAAGGGCGAAATGCCCGGACAAACCGTGTCCGCGCTGGCATGCCACGTGCCTTTCCTATTGCGGGGTAGTACCGAAACTGAGGAGGAATTCGCAATGAGATCCCGCTGGACCCAGCTGGCAATGTCGGTAGCGGCTGTGGCCCTACTCGCACTAGGAGCATCCGCGCAGCAGTCGAATACGGACGACGGCAAGCGCAAGATCAAGAACAAGACTTCGCCGAACTATCCCGAGCTGGCGCGCCGGATGAACGTCTCCGGCAAGGTCAAGATCGAAGTAATCATCACGCCGGACGGGCACGTGCGCAGCTCGCGGGTCATCGGCGGCCATCCGCTGCTGGTTCAGTCGTGCCAGGACGCCGTGAAGGAATGGAAGTTCCTTCCCGCGCCGGAAGAAACCACGCAAATCATCGAATTCGATTTCCACGGCAGTAATTAAGTTTTAGCGCCATCGGATTTTTGCCCGTGCGCGGGCCGTTTGAGGGGAAGCGAGGATTTGGCAATGAGTATAGGCAAGAAGCTGTATGCGGGATTCGGCCTGGTGCTGGCCTTCCTGGCCATCGTATTCCTGGTGAACGGCTACGCCGCTCTGCGCGGGCGGTCGGCGCGGGCGGACACCAGGGCCGCGCTGGAAAGCGTCCAGACGATTCAGGGCGTGCAGATGCAGATCATGTCCAACCGTCTCAACCTGAATAACTTCTTGCTGAGCGGCGACCCGCGCGACGAGGAAAAAGTCAATAGGGGAACCACTGAGCTGACCGACATGCTGAAGCGCGGCGAGGCGCAGGCTTCGACCGACCTGCTGCGTACGGCCCTGATTCAGGTGGAGAGCACGGAAGCGAGCTGGTCCGACAACTTCGCGAAACCCCTGCTGGCGAAACGACACCAGGTCGATTCCGGAGACGCGACCGTTTCTGATCTCCAGATTTTCTACCTGCAGAAGGATCCCGCTTCGTGGTTGACCAAGTCTTCCGCCGTCCTGGACCAGACCGCGGCGGATATTAGAAAGGCTTCCGAAGAAATCTTCCGGTCGGCCGAGCGCACCAGCAGCTGGAGCGCTTTCAGCAGTCTGCTATTGACCCTGCTGGCGATCGTCGGCGGAGTGCTGGTGGCCTACCTCACGGCCAAGTCCATCACCCAGCCTTTGACTCACCTGATCACCGTGGCACGCGAAATCGGCGACTCCGGCGATCTGAACCAGAACATCGACATTCACCGCAACGACGAAATCGGCGCTCTCGCCACCACTTTCAACAACCTGGTTGCCTACCTGAAGGAAATGGCCGGGGTTTCCATGGCCGTCGCTGAAGGCGACCTGACCGTCGAAGTCGTACCGCGTTCGAAGCGCGACACGCTCGGTAACGCCTTCCTGCGCATGTCGCACGGCCTACAGGAGATCGTGCGCACCACGCGCGATTCCGCGGGACAGGTTTCCGCCGGTTCGAATCAGGTGGCCGGTGCCGCCGACGAATCTGCCAAGGTCAGCGTGCAAGCTTCTTCGGCCATCGAAGAAGTCACCAGCACCATGCACGAGATGAGCATCAACGTGCAGAACGTCGTGAAAAACACCCAAGTACAGGCTTCGAGCGTGGCCGAGACCTCCGCCTCCATCGATCAGATGGTCACTTCGATTCAGCGCGTCGCCGATACCGCCAAGGTCCTGCTGGACATCGCCAACCGTTCGCGCGAGGAAGTGGTGGTGGGAATCCAGACCATGGAAAAGACCACCGACGGCCTGAACCGCACCAACAAAGCCATTCAATCGTCGGCCGAGATTATCAACGTCCTCGGCCACCGCGCGGACGACATCGGCCGCATCATCGAAGTGATCGACGATTTGGCGGAACAAACCAACCTGCTGGCGCTGAACGCCGCCATCGAAGCGGCGCGCGCCGGCGAACACGGACTGGGTTTTGCGGTGGTCGCCGACGAAGTGCGCAAGCTCGCGGAGAAGTCCACGCAATCCACCAAGGAAATCGCCGACCTCATCCAGAGCATCCAGCGCGAAGCGAAGCAAGCGGTCGAGAACATGGATCGCAGCACGCGCATTGTGGAAGAGGGCCTGAGCCTCGGCAACGACCTCGGCTCCGCCCTGCACAAGATTTCCAACGTGGTGACCGAAGTCTACAAGTTCTCGCAGGAAATCGGCGCCGCCACCAACGAACAGTCGGTTGGCTCGGCGCAAATCGCCAAGGCCACCGGCCGGCTCACCGAGATCACCCAGGAGATCAACTCCGCCGTCGAAGAGCAGGCGTCCGGCGCACAGGCCGTCGTACGCGCGATGGACAAGATGCGCGAGCTGGTTCAGCAGTCCGCGTCGAGTTCGACCGAACTGTCCGCCGCTGCCGAACAGATGCTGAAGCTCTCGCGCAACCTGCTCGACAGCATGGACCGCTTCGTCCTCGATCGTTCCGTCCACAACAAAGCCAAGCGGGACTTTACATCCGGCCGTCGCGGCGGGCAGCAGGATAACGCGCGCGAGTTCGAATATGCGGAACTGGTTCGTTCCTGAACAGCCGGAGACCTCTAGATGGAAAAAGAACTTCAGGTAGTTGGTTTTCGCATCGGTGAGGAAACGTTCGGTGTCCGTATCGGCTCCGTGCGCGAAATCGTCCGCGTGCCGGAAATTACCACGGTTCCCAACGCCCAGGAAACGATCGAAGGCGTGATCAACCTGCGCGGCAAGATTATCCCGGTCGTGGACCTGCGCAAACGCTTTGGCCAGGTCGAAATCATCGCCGACAAGAAAAACCGCATCCTGGTGGTCGAACTGGAGACCAAGCTGGTAGGGCTTATCGTTAATTCCGCTTCGGAAGTCCTTAAGATTCCGCCCTCGGAAATCGAATCGCCCGGCTCGGTGTTTGCCGATGGTGAGTCCAGCTATGTCACCGGCGTCGGCAAGCTCAAGGGCCGCCTGATCATTTTGCTGGACATCGGCAAGCTGTTGCGTCGTCCCGAATTCAAAAAGCTGGAGGAGGCTGCGGAACCTGTCGCCGCTCTGAGATAGCAGCTTGACGGAACGGCGCCGTTGCCCGCATTGGCATGGGAACCCTCACCGCACAAATTCAACTTACCGAAGCGGAACTCAAACTGCTGCAAACCCTGGTCTATCAGGAATGCGGAATGTTCTTCGATGAGCGCCGCTCGCACTTTCTGAAGGACCGCTTGCAGCGCCGCCTGAAAGCCTGCCAGCTCGATTCTTTCTACAGCTATTACCGCTTGCTTACCAGCCGCGAAGGCCGCGCCGAGCTTGCGCTGCTGCTAGAAAATCTCACGGTCAACGAGACCAGTTTCTTCAGAAATCGCCCGCAACTCGACTTGCTGCAGAAAACGGTTCTGGAAGAACTTCTCAGGAAGAAGCAGGAACGCCGCGACTGGACACTGCGCGTCTGGAGCGCCGGCTGCTCTTCGGGCCAGGAGCCGTACTCGGTGGCCATCCTGATTTGTGACGCCTTGGCCTACTACTACCTGCGCAATCCGCTGCCTTTTGACATGCCCTCGCCCAAGCCCCTGATCCCGCCGCCCTGGAAGCTCGAAATTCTCGCATCGGATATCAGCTACGCCAGTTTGCGCGCCGGCCAGGACGGCCTTTACAGCGAACAACAGATGGAGCCGGTCGACTACACCTGCCGCCTCCGCTACTTCGAAAAGAACGGCGACAAATACGCCGTGAAACAGCAACTGAAGGAACTCATCCAGTTCGACTTCCACAACCTGAAAACCGAATTCCTGCCGCGCCGCAACGACATCATTCTCTGCCGCAACGTCATGATCTATTTCGACGAAGCCGAGCAAAAACGGCTGATCGACAAGTTCTACAACTGTCTGAACCCGGGCGGCTATCTCTTTGTCGGCCACGCGGAGAGTCTTTTCGGCCTGACACAAAAGTTTCGCATGGTGCACGAAAACAACGGCACCGCCTATCAACGTCTCGAGGTGGCCGGTTGAGCTTTTCTCCCGAGGATCGTGGCACGGAGCTTCGCGCGCTCTTCTTTGAAAGCGCCAACGAACTCCTCCAGTCTTTGAATGAGTCCGGGTTGGAGCTCGAAGCTCGTCCTGCGGACGAGGAAGTGATTCGCAGCGTGCGCCGCGTCGTGCATACGCTCAAAGGCGACTCGGCGGCATGCGGGTTCAGCAAGCTGAGCGAGCTCGCCCATGAACTGGAAGACATTCTGGTTCCGCAGATGGGCCAGACGCAGGGGGCGAAGTTCGCCGAAGTGGTGCTGGTGGCCGCAGATTCCTTCGAGGCCATGCTAGGGGCCTACCAGCGTGCAGTAGAGCCGCCCACTGTCGACGCCCTGCGGGCCATGATTCGGCAGTTGCGCGATGCGCCGGCTTCTTCGGCGGCGGTAACCGGCTCGGTCACCGTCCTTTCCGGCGGCTTCGAGTGGAGCGAATACGAGCAGCTGATGATTTCCGAAGCCATTCACCGCGGCGAGAACGTTTTCAACGTGGCCCTGCGTATCGATCAGTCGAGCGGCATGCGTGCCGCCGCTTTTCAGCTGATTCGCAACGTGTTGCACGGCTCAGGAACGGTGATTGCCCTCCGCCCGGAGGACAATTCCGCCGCTGCCACGGTGGAGATCGTGGAAGCGGCGCTCGCCACCGCTCACTCGGAAGAACAGCTGGCAAGAAAGTGCCGCATCCCGGCGATCGTTTCCGACGTCGTGGTGGAAGTCGCGTCGCACGCCAAAACCGCCGAACACGAGCTTTTAGCCGATCTTCTCGATGCCCACGCCGCCAAAGTGAACGCAGCGGTCGGCGATTCCGCCGCCGGCGCCGCAAAACCCGGCGCCTTGGGTTCGGCCGTCGCGGCGGTTGCGGAAAGCACGCTGCGCGTCGACGCGGCGCGCATTGATTCGGTGATGAATCTGGTCGGCGAGCTGATCATCGGAAAATCCATGTTGAACCGCGCGCTCACCGAGTTTGACCGGGCTCACGCCAAAGATCCGGTGCGTGCCAAGTTCGCCGACGCGCTTGCTTTCCAGGCTCGCGTTCTGGACGAGCTGCACAAGTCGGTGCTGAAAATCCGCATGGTGCCGGTCGAGCAGCTCTTCCGCCGCTTTCCCCGCGTGGTGCGCGATGTCGCCAAGCACTGCGGAAAAGACGTCGCGCTTGAAATCGCGGGCCAGAACACGGACCTGGACAAGGGCATCCTCGACGCGCTGGCCGAACCGCTCACGCACATTGTGCGCAATGCGGTCGACCACGGCATCGAGTCGAGCGAAGACCGCATCGCGGCGGGCAAGGGCGCGCGCGGCACGATTTTTCTGAACGCCTACCACCAGGGCACTCAGGTGGTCATCGAAGTCCGCGACGACGGACGCGGAGTGGATTTGGATCGCATCCGCAAGCAAGCCGTCGAGCGCGGCCTGATCAAGGCAGAAGATGCGTCCCGTCTGCTGGACTCAGAATTGACCAACATGATTTTTGAGCCCGGCTTCAGCACCGCTTCGCAAATCACCGAAGTATCCGGCCGCGGCGTGGGCATGGATGTAGTCCGCACCGTGCTCGACCGCCTGAAGGGCACCGTCCACGTCATCAGCCATCCCGGAAAGGGAACCACCATCCAGCTGCGCGCCCCGCTCACCCTCGCCAGCATCCAGACCCTGCTGTTTCGCGTCACAGGCCGCCTGTTCGCCGTGCCCATCTCCTCGGTGGTGGAAATTACGCGCGTCTCCGGCGAGGAGATTCACCGTGTGGATCAACGCGAAGTCCTGCGTCTTCGCGACCAGGTGCTCACGCTGGTCCGCCTCAACCGCCTGCAGAGCATTCACGCCGTGGACTCGGCAAAGGCTGCCAAGAGGAATTTTGTCATCGTCATCGGCGCCGCCGAAAAACGTTTCGGCCTGATCGTGGATCAGCTGGTCGGCGAGGAGGAGCTGGTCATCAAGGCGCTTCCCGGCGACATTGTGGCCAGCGACCTGGTCAGCGGCGCATCGATTTTGGGCGATGGCACGGTGGTACTGATTTTGAACGTCCCAGCTGTGCTTTCGTGCCTCTCCCGCGCAATCCCACTCGGGGCCATCGCATGAAAGAACGTGTCCGAGTCTTGGTGGTGGACGATTCCGCGCTCATGCGGAAGCTGATCCCCAACATCCTGGCGCGCGACCCGCAGATCGAGGTCGTGGGGACCGCCATGGACGGGGCGTTCGCGCTAAAGAAGATCGAAGAGCTGCGTCCGGACGTGGTGACGCTCGACCTGGAGATGCCGAGAATGGACGGTATGGAAACGCTGCGCATGATCATGCGGCGTGTTCCTTTGCCGGTGATCCTGGTCAGCACGCATTCGAAGGAAGGAGCCTATTCCACGTTCAAAGCGCTGGCCTTGGGCGCCATTGACTTCGTCGCGAAGCCCAAGGAAGCGTCGGCGGGCCATCTGGACGCCGTCGCCGATCAGCTCATCGACAAAATCAAGGTTGCCCAGCGTACCGTCGGCAAGACCATCGCGCACCGCATCCTGGAAGAGCCCCCGAAGCTGGTGAAGAAGAACGCCCGCATTGCCGTTCCCCCCAACCGGATCATTGCCATCGGCGTTTCCACCGGCGGGCCGAACGCCCTTCAGTACGTGCTTTCTCGGATTCCCGCGGAATTTTCCGCGAGCATCCTTCTTGTGCAGCACATGCCGGAAGGATTTACGGAAATGTTTGCGCGCCGACTGGACGAGTGTTGCGCGCTCGATGTTCACGAGGCGCGCTCGGGGGACCTGCTGCTTGCGGGCCGCGTCCTGGTTTGCCCAGGGAATCGGCACATGATGGTCCGCCGCATGCCTCGCGGCGACGTTGCTGTGCTCAACGACGCGGCTCCGGTCAACGGCCATCGGCCGAGCGTGGACGTGCTGTTCCACTCGGTGGCGCAGGAATTCGGTCCGACGGCGGTCGGCGTCCTGATGACCGGCATGGGAGAAGACGGAGCCGAAGGCCTCGGCGCAATCAAAGCCGCCGGCGGGTTCACCATCGCGCAGAGCGAGGAAACCTGCGTCGTTCCCGGCATGCCGCGCGCGGCGACCGTCAAGGGTTACGCGTCCCGCATATTGGCCCTGGATGCCATCGGCCCGCAGCTGGTGGCGCAATTCGGCGGAGAGCGCGCTTCCGACCGGCTGGAGCGAGCCGAACGCGAAAGAGCAGATCGCCCGGAAAAGACGGAGAGTGGTGAAAAAGTTCCGGCTTCGAGCCAGCGTTCGTGAGCGGGAAGCCAAGGATTTGGTAGCACGAATCTAGTTGCAAGGATGTACGGCTTCGGGGCTTGTACTCGCAAGCCTCGAATTAACAAGGAGAAGGTCATGCCACAGTTTGCCGCACTGCTCAGGAAAGACAGCCAGCCCGTCCGCTATCTGGTCGTGGACGACTCCGTCTTCGCGCGCAAAAACATCATCAAGATGGTGCAGCTTTTCGGAGGCGAAATCGCCGGCGAAGCCGGCGACGGGCTCACGGCCATCGCCGAGTTCAACCGCACCAAGCCCGACATTGTGCTGATGGACATCACCATGCCGCAGATGGAAGGCATCGAGGCTGTCGAGCGCATCGTGCGCCAGCATCCCGCGGCGCGCATTGTCATGGTTTCCTCGGTCGGCTATCAGGAGAACATTCTGGCGGCTCTGCAAAAGGGCGCGAAACACTTTGTGCAAAAGCCGGTCAAGCCCGAAGTGCTCTACGAGATCCTGCGCTACGTCCTGAGCGATGATCCGACCGCCGCCGGCGCTCCCGTCGCCCTGGCAGGAGAACACCGCTCATGAGAATGGATCTAATCCAGCCGTTCATCAACGCTGCCGACGCCGTCTTTGCCGAATCCCTGCAGGGCCCGACCAAGATTGGCGACCTCTCCATGGAGGAGGGCACTTATCGCCGGAAGGGAATCGCCGCTGTCATCGCCATCAAAGGCGACATCGAAGGCCGCATCATTCTCGACCTGGCGCCTGAGGTCGCGCGCAAGGTCGCCGCCATCCTCGCCGGCAGCGAAGCCGCCGACGATCAGTGTGCCCGCGAAACGGTGTGCGAACTCGCCAACATGGTGATCGGCAACTCCGTTACGCTTCTGAACGACCAGGGCTATACCTTCAAGGTGTTTCCGCCCGAAATTCATACCAGCGATGAAGGCCTGAAAGGCTCCGCCGACACCGAAGCCATGGTACTGGCCATCGAAACCAGCTGCGGCAGCATCTTTCTGAACATCGCCATGCACCACCTGGCGCGCCGCCGCCGCGAACGCGACCTGGCTCCGCTCTCCCGCTGAAGGCGTTTTTTCCTGCGCCAAGCTGAGCGAGAATAGGGGCGTGCTCGCCGAGAGAGAAGTCCTGGCGTAAATAAATGACCCACCCGAAACGCCTTCCGCTCCTCCTCACGAGTGTTTGGTTCATTGCCTTCGCCGCCCTAACCGCCCGTCTTCTGTTTGCGTGGAGCCAGCAGGGCAAGATTCCGCACACCGTCCTCGCCAGCGTGCCCTTCGAGCAGGAAACCGGCAACATCGCCTTGTCGCTCGCCGAAGGCCACGGCTACGGCAACCTCTTTCGCAAAGACACGGGACCTACCGCCTGGCTTGCGCCTGTCTACCCGTTCCTGTTGTTTTTGATTTTTCGCTTTCTCGGTGCGATGACCTTCGCCAGCTTCGTCGCAGCCGTATTGCTCAACGCCGTTTTCTCCGCCGCCGCCACCTTTCCGGTCTTTGCCATAGCGCGTCGTGCCGCGGGAATTCCTGCCGCTGCCGTTTCAGCGTGGATTTGGGTGTTTCTGCCGGCCGGGATTCTGATGCCGTTCGAATGGATTTGGGACACGTCCCTGTCGGTTCTGCTCGCCGCCAGCCTGGTCTGGGCCACGTTCGAAGCAGCAGAATCCTCGAAACGTTCCCGGTGGTTCGCTTATGCACTCTTGTGGGCATTCGCGCTCCTCACCAACCCTACTCTCGGTATCGCTCTGCCGTTCTTGTTCCTTTGGGCGATTTCTCGCCGAGGCTTTCGCGGCAAGCGATCATGGACGACTCCGGCCGCCTCGCTCGCTTTGATCGCTCTCTGCTGCCTTCCCTGGACCGTTCGCAACTACCAGCACTTCCACCGCCTCATCCCCATCCGCTCGAGCCTCCCCTTCGAGCTCTGGATCGGCAACAACGACATCTTCGACCCCAGCGCCGTGCGCGGCATCCAGCGCATCACCCGTTACGAAGAAACGCGACGATACGCCGAACTCGGCGAAAGCCGCTACCTCGACGAAAAAGCGCGCCTTGCCCGTTCCTTCATTCGAGAAAAACCCGGGCTCTTCGCAAAATTGATTGGCCGCCGCATCACCGCAACCTGGCTCGGAACCGAGCATCCTTATGACGACTTTAGGGGCACGGACTCGCTGCTGGTGCGCACGGTCCTGCTCGTCAATCTGCTGCTCACCGCCGGAACCATCGCCGGGACCTGCTGGCTCGTGGCCAAAAAGCACTCGCTGACCCTTCCGCTGATCGTCTTTCCTCTGTTCTACCCGGCCATCTACTATGTCACCCACACCTCGTTGCGTTATCGCCATCCCATCGATCCTTTCTTGGTCTTGCTCACCGTTCTTTCGGCCGCTGGTGCTGTTCGAGCCTCCCGTCCTGCGGTTTTCCCTTCATAAAAACGATTTAACCCCTTTTTTTCGGCAATCCGTCCGCTGTAGAATGCGCAGCGGCGATTCTTCGCGCGGGGAATCTACATGCGACGCTTTCAGTTGGTTTTGCTCTGGCTGCTGCTAGGGGCGACTACGCTTTCCGCCCAGCAAAAACTTTCGACCCGTTGGGAGGAGCTGAGCGCCGACGAGTTCCGTCACGCCATCCAGCAATCCAAGGGTGTTTGCCTTCTGCCCTTCGGCATTCTCGAAAAGCACGGGCCGCATCTCCCGCTCGGTACCGACCTCATCAACGTGCGCTACGCCGCTTTGCACGCCGCCGATGCGGAGTACGCCATCGTTTTTCCCGAATACTACTTTGGCCAGATTTTCGAAGCCAAACACGAGCCCGGCACCGTGGCCTACGGCCGGCAACTCGAGCTCCAGCTATTGCAGGAAACCACCGACGAAATGGCTCGCAATGGATGCAAAAAAGTCATCATCGTCAACGGCCACGGGGGCAACGAAAGCCTGCTCCCGTTTTTCGCCCAGTCGCAGCTGGAAAAGCCGCGCGACTATGTCGTCTACATTCAGCATGGCGCCAACAAGGAGCCGAACAACCCTCTAAAAAAGGACCCGCTCGACATGCACGCAGGCCAATCGGAGACATCGAACACCATGATTTCGCGCCCCGACCTAGTGCACGTCGATCGTGCCGGACAGGAGTCGGGCGCCGACCAGAAACACGATCCTTTGCCCGAGACCATCTACACCGGCATCTGGTGGTACGCCCGCTTTCCCGAACACTACTCCGGCGACGGCGCGATCGCCAGCAAGGAGCTCGGCGAAGCGGACATGAAGCGCTGGGTTTCCACCATCGCCGAGGCCATCCGCGCCATCAAAGCCGACGACAACAGCCTCCGTCTGCAAAACGAATTTTTCGACAAGAGCCGCCGCCCGCTCGACACCAAGCAGTAGCGGTGCGGCTTATGACCGGCAAAGCGCACCAGCCCGGCGACCTGCCGCTCGGTATGGACCACTCCATCACGCGCCGGGATTTCCTTGGCTCCACCCTGCTCGCTTCGGGGGCCCAGCTGCTCGAGCCGCTTTCTCCCGCGGAGTTTCTCGCACATCGGCCTGGATATTCGCTGCCCGGCGCCGCCGAGGATTGGAACGGCTACGGCGGAGTCGGCGAATACGCCGAAAGTAACGGCAATACCTGGGGAGTCCTCGCCGCCGGCCATCGCCTCCGCGACGCACAAAATCCGCCTGACCCTTCGTCCATCCGCGACACCGGCGAACGCTATGACTGCGTTGTCGTAGGCGGCGGCATCAGCGGGCTGGCCGCAGCGCTTTTTTTTCGAAGGCAAGCCGGTCCGGAGGCCCGCATCCTGGTACTGGAAAATCATCCGATCTTCGGCGGTGAGGCCAAGCAAAACGACTTCGAGGTGGACGGCCGCCGCCTCACGGCCCATCAGGGTTCGGCGATTTACTTCGTGCAATATCCGCGCAGCTTCCTCACGGAATTCTACGATTCCATCGGCCTCGACCAGCCGCGTCTCGAATACCAGCAATGGGGCGGGGAAGGACCGGCCATGGCCATCGGCCGCACGCCCTATGACGCCGAAGGCATCTCCTCCGGCCAGTACGGCTTTTGGTTCCCCAAATCGTCGACCCAACCGGAGGGAAAATGGGTCGTCGATGCCGTCCGGCAGAAATTTGCGGCAGCACCGGTCGGACCGGCCGACCGCGCCGAGTTGCTCCGTTGGTATTCAGGAGCCGCGCGCCAACACTCCTCATTCGTTCCGCCGCAATATGAAGGCGACGATGTCTCCCGCGCTCTCGACGCCGTTTCCCTCGAAGACCACTATGCCGAGCGCTTCGGCCTCCAGCGCGAATTCATCCGCACCTACCTCTCGCCGGATCTCGGTGGCGGCTCCGGCCTCGGCGCCGACGCGCTTTCCGCATACTCAGAATATGCCGCCGATCTTCTCCACCCTTACGAACAGCAAGGTCCGGCAGTGCAAATGTTTCCCGGCGGAAACACCACCATCGCGCGGCTGCTGGCCAAAGCGCTCATTCCCTCCTCCATCGCCGGAGAAGCCACGGTCGCAGCGGTGACTCGCAACCCCGTGAATCGGGAGGCGCTCGATCGTCCGGAATCGCGGGCCCGACTGCGCCTCAATGCAACCGTTTGCAGCGTCTCACATGAAGGCCATGCCGAACGTGCCGATTCTCTCGAAATCGTTTACTCGCAAAACGGCCAGCTCTTCCGTGTCCGCGCCCGCTCTGCCGTAATGGCCGGCGGCAGTTGGACCACCAAACACGTGGTCCGCGATCTTTCCCCGGCGCACCAAGCGGCCTATGCGCAATTTTTCCGTTCGCCATGTGTCATGGCGAACGTGGCTCTGCGCAACTGGAGATTCCTGGCCAAGCTGGGAGTCACCGGCTGCCGTTGGATTGGCGGCGGGGTCGGAAGCTACTTTGAAGTCTGCCGCAAGGCGCTGCTGGGAGAGGTATCGCCGACCATCAGTCCCGATCAACCGATCGTTTTGACTCTGAAGATTCTGTTTTCCTATCCCGGCCTTCCAACCGAAGAACAGGGCCATCGCGGCCGCGCGCAGCTCATCGGTACATCGTTCCGCGACTACGAACGCAAGATCCGCGAGCAGTTTGCCGAAATGTTCCGTGCCTATGGCTTCGACGCGAAGCGCGACATCGCGGGCATCATACTCAATCGCTGGGGCCACGCCTATTTGAGCCCGCAACCCGGCTTCTTTTTCGGCTCCAACGGTCGGCCCGCCCCGCGCGAAATCCTTCGCCAGAGGCCGTTCGGACGCATCGCCTTCGCCAACACCGATCTCGCCGGCGCCATGGATCACCGCTATTCGATCCTGGAGGCGCGCCGCGCCGTCTCTCAGCTCTGCGATTCTGTGATTTCCTAGTTCGCGAAGTCGGCAGGGAAGGGCGGACCAGGCGGAAGTGGTCTTGCGGCTAGCGATCGCGCCGCAGTTGTTCAAGCCATCGCTCCAGCGTGGCCTGGTGCCGCGACTCGACATCCAGGAATTCAAGCCCCATTCCCACGCGGGGCTTGACGATACGCACCACCGCCAGCGCCTCGACCAGCTGTTCTTTTCGCCGCAAGGTCAACCGCAGCCGCGATCCCGCCTCGAGCGGCTTGCTGGTACACACAAAACATCCCCCCATGGATAGGTCGGAGGTCACGCCCTCTGCGCTGCTGCCCGTTTCCATGTCCAGAAAGATGGCGTCGGCGGCAAAAGGGTGCCGGATGGCAAAGCGTCGGTCGCGCACCAAAAGCGAGCGCGAGCCGGTTTTGCTCAAGTGTTCTTCCATGGAAATAACGTTCTTCACGGCGCTGCATTCCAATGCCGGATCTAAGCCCTGATTAGGCTCCAGTGTGCCGCAAAATCCCCCGATTGCGACCTGTCCTCGGCCCAAAGTCTGCCTAAGAGATAACACTTCTTTGGTACCAGGCGGGCCGCTCCGCATTATTAGTACATGCGACAAAAGCCGCTACCATGGCCCCGGCGAGCGCTTTTTGTCTTGCTAGACTGACCCTATGCGCCTTTCTCGCTTCTCATGACCACCATTCGCACCGAGGCCATTCGGCAGAGCGATCGTGTCACCCTCCGCCTGCCTCTCGAGGCATCTTGGGTAGGCGGTACCGGCATGGTGTGCCGCTTGAACGCGCAAACGCTACTGGTCAGCCGCAATGGCGGCGTTTTGCGCCTGGCGGAGGCTTTCTCGGCCGGCCAGGAACTCACACTCCGCCGTCGGCTCGAAGGCGACGCCATCAAGACCGTTCGCGCCCGCATTGTGGCCGAGATTGACCGCGAACCTGAAGGCTTCCTCTACGCGATTCACATCCTCGACCCGCGCGCCGACTTCTGGGACATTGAGTTTCCCGCGCCGCATAAAGCGGACGAAGCCCTGGCCCGCCTGCTGATGGAATGCAGCTTTTGCCAGCGCCGCGAAGTGGTGTATCTGAACGAACTCGAGCTGAAGTCTTTTGAAGCCCGCAAGGCCATCGCCCGCATCTGCAAGATCTGCGACGCACCGGCAATCTGGGTCGAACCGCAGTCGGACCTCTCGAAACCTGTGGCTCGATCGGCTGGTTTAGATGAAGACGAGCGTGTGCTGCCCCGCCGCAACCGCACCCGCGTCAAGGCTCGCGTTCTCGCCTGCATCCGCCGCCGCGGCTTTCAGGAAGAGATCGCGGTCTGCGAGGACCTTTCAAAAGGTGGCATTTCGTTCCGCAGCCGCAATCAGTATCCGGAAGGAAGTCGTGCCGAAGTCGCCGTTCCGTTCACTCCCGGCAGCAGCGCCATTTTTGTTCCCATTCGCATCGTGTTCTCGCAAGCGCTACCGTCGGCAGGCCTTTTTCGCCACGGTGCCGCATACCTTAAGGCCCGACAATAGGATCGCAGAGCGCCTGTCTGATTGGCGCGCTTGTCTAAACCGTCTAGAATTCGTCTCGAACGAAACACCTGTTGACCGTACTTGCGGAGTTGCTCTGTGGCCAATCCAACCAAAGCCATCGTCGCTGCAGGCGCCATCTGCGGGATCATGGACATCACCGCCGCGCTCGTCGTCTATGGAACGATGGGTGCCAAGCCGCTTCGTCTCCTTCAGGGCATCGCGGGCGGAGTCCTGGGGCCCGAAACCTATCGGGGCGGCTTGGCGACCGCCTTGCTCGGTCTCATGCTGCACTTCGTCATCGCGTTCGGCGCCGCTACCGTGTTTTACATCGCCAGCCGCGGTATCCGCTTCCTGGTGGATTCTGCCGCTCTGTCCGGCATACTCTACGGCATCGCTGTCTACTTCTTCATGCAGCGAATCGTAATCCCGCTTTCCCGCGCCCATCGCAGTCCCTTTTCTCTGAAGTTCATGATCATTGGCATCATCATTCACATCTTTTGCGTTGGCTTGCCGATCGCGTTTTCCATACGAAAACACTCACGATGACCGGAAGGGTGGGCGGTACAGGGAATGGCAGGTTGCCTGCGACACTGACTTCAGTGGCTGCGCTGTGGCCCCGCGGCCATCAGGCGCGGCAGCAGAAAGTGAAAGAACTTTTCCGAATCGGAAGCGAGGCAAGCCGATGCGTTTGGCGTTCCGGGCGTCGGCCGGGTCATTCCTCTCTCATCCACGGTGACGTGCAGCGCCGCTACCGGACATAGCTCGGGATCCACCGCGAACCCAACCGCCATGGCGTCAAACAGCGTAGGGGTCGGCGTCCGGGTACTGCGCAGCCATTGAAAATAGAGCGTGGCCAGCGCATTGCTAAGCTTGGAACCCGCACTGAACAACAGCGTTCTTTTGTTTTCATCAAGCGAAAGCTGCGTCGCATCGAGCGGCATCATGAAAATGGGCACTCCGCTCGAAAAGAGCTTCTGTGCAGCCTTCACGTCGCTGGCAATGTTGTATTCGGGTTCCGGTCCGCGATCCGGTGCGTATCCGAGATCTCCATAACCGCGCCGAATCGACCCGCCCATCAGCACCACCCGTTTGAACTTGCGAAAGCCCTGTAGGTCGCGGTCAATCGCCGCTCCAAGATTGGTCAGCGGTCCAATCGCCACCAGCGTCACCTCGCCCGGCGATTTCTTGGCCTGCGCCAATAAAAATTCCACTGCGTCGCGATCGAGAGCCGGCTCCCCCTCCTTGGCCCAATCGGCCTGCGTGAAATTCGTTTTGCTCGTCGTTCGAACTCCTGCCAGAACGGGAACGGCCGTCGAACCGGCTTCTTGGACCAGGCGGTTCGCCAAGCGCGCTCGCAGGAGGGTATCGCCCCAAGCCGTCGTGATCCCTATGAGTTCGATCTCCGGGCTCCGCAGGGCCAGAGCCAGTGCAAACGCATCGTCTATGTCGTCGCCAATATCCGTATCCAGAATGACCCGGTTCACGGCTTTGCCGCCTGGAGCGCCTTGCGCAGAGAGCGGGCTCGTAGCGAGTACGAAGCAACCCCAGATGCGTACCACTGTCACCAGCCACTTCGTCATTTGGTCCCCAAGGTCGGCCAGCATACCATTCCTCCAGGATCGGGCCTCCAGGATCGGGCCTCCAGGATCGGGCCAGGCCGTCGGTTCGAGGTCGGGCCATTCGCCCCTCCTACCTACCTGACATAAAGTTAACTTGACAGCTTCTCCGCTCCGCAGTTCACTTACCGCCAAGCATTATGGACGGCCGTCACCGCTCCGGCCGACGCGTACAGGTCCCTGAAATGAACTGGGTTCGACTCGGCGCAGGGTTTCTTCTCACCGCGCAGCTTTCTGCGACGACAAGTCTTTCCGCGCAGACGGCTCCGGGGACAGCGTTGCCTGATTCCAAGTCCGTTCCCGGTGCCGCCGTACTCAAAATCTGCTTGCGGCTCGAAGATGAGTCGCCTTTCCTTGGGCCCGCAAGCGTTCGTGTCTCTCCGGAAGAAGGCAACGAGCTGCTTGGCATGTCCGCCGATGCCCCGGGTGAATTCATGTTTTCGGGCGTGAGCTCCGGCAAGTACGTCGCCGTGGTCGGCGCTCCCGGATATACGGTTCTCACGGTCAACTTCAAGATTGACGGCGGCCCTCGCCAGAAATCTCTGTACATCCCGATGAAACCGAAGGTCGGCTCCACGGTACAAGACGCGCCCGAGCCTCTGGTGTTGGCCCCGTCACCGGAAAGCGCGCCTTCGGCGCCCTCGGTTCGATCCGTTGTGCCAGCCGAAAGCTTCACACCTTCCACCGTGACTGAGCCCAGAGCCGCTCCGCCTCCATCCTCGCCAAGCGGTCGCGATTTTTGGAATCCGAACGAACTCGAGACGCATGTCCCTCCGACCGAGCCTGGCGTCTCCTGCCCGACCGAAGAGATTCTTCGCGGCGTCGGCCAGCGCATGGCCGAGTTCGTCGAAACTCTCGAGCGTTTCACCGCCACCGAAAAGCTGGAACACTTCAGCGTGGATCACCACGGCGCTCTGAAGCCGCCGGAAACCCGTTCCTTCTCCTATGTGGTGTCGATCAGCCGGAACAGCCTTGGCACCTTTCTGCTCGACGAATACCGTAATGGCCGCATCGGAACCGACGACTTTCCCGCGCAAACGGCTTCCCGCGGCTCTCCAGCCATGGCCCTGCTCTTTCATCCCGCTCTCGCTTCTGATTTTGCGTTCCGTTGCGAAGGGCTCGGCCAGTGGGCGGGTCGGAGCGCGTGGCAAATCCACTTCGCGCAGCGGGAGGACCATCCTATTCGCATTCGCTCTTATTCGGTCGGCGGGCGGACCGCCGGCCTTCCCCTCGAGGGCCGCGTCTGGGTTGACCCTGGCAACTATCAGGTCTTGCGCCTGGAGTCCGAGCTCGCGAAACCGCTGCCCCAAATTGCCCTCACTCACGAACACTTCGCGATCGATTACAAGCCCGTCCAGTTCCATTCCACCGGCCAGCACCTTTGGCTTCCGCAAACCGCCGAACTTTACGTCGAACGCAAAGGCAAGCGCTTCTATCGCCGTCACGTATACACTGACTTCCGCTTGTTCAACGTCGACGCTTCACAGAAAATTCAAGCTCCGGCTCAATCCTTCAGTTTCACCAATATTTCGGATAGTGACATTACTGGCGAGCTGACGGTCGAAACCCCCGGCGATGTGACCCGCATAGCTCCGGTCACCATCCGCTTCAGCGTTCCCGCCCATTCGCAAATCTTCAAGCTGGTGGGACCCGGCAAGGATATCGAGCTCCCTCCGTCCGCCGTTGAATCGGCAACTTTTGTCCACGACGGCGACCCGGACGCGATCAAAGTCGACACTCGCCTCGCGCGTGGTACCTCTCTCGACATCGTGTCCAGGCAGCCTCGGATGGTAGAGTCATCGCAGCCACCCGTTTCACCGCCGGCACAGCCCTAGTCTTTCCGTTCCGCCATTCGATCCCGCCTGCTTGCCGGCGCCATTGCGAGGCCCACCTGCGCGGTTTAGAATCGCCTCCGGCTTCGCGAATGCTTTCTTTCTCCGATGTAGAGCACCGTTGCCGGTCCGTACTGACGGCCGCTGCCGTTGCGGCAGTGTGGAGCCTCCTTCCGCAAGAAGTCTTGCCATGGCAAGGCGCCGGAGCGAAGCAGGACGTTCCGGTTGTTGAAGGCAAAGTCTTGAGCGCGGCCGGGACGCCGATTCCCGGAGCGAGCCTAGAGCTCGCGGCTGAAAATCCAGATGCGCAGAAAGAGGTTGTCGTCGCCAAGGCCACGGCCGATCAGGCGGGGAACTTTACTCTCGACGCGCCGGGTCGAGGGCGCTATGCGCTTCGCGCCGCGGCCGATGGCTTTGCCGATTATGTAGTGCACGACCTCACCCTGGATCGCGCCGAGCGGCGTCGGCTCGATCTGGTCCTGCGCGTTCTGCCAACCGCCGAGCCTAAAGCGAACGGCGCTCGCGATTTGTCGGTGCAGTTTTCCGACACGCCCAATTTCACCGTTGCGGGCATCACCGATCGCAGCAACATGGGGCTGCACGGCTCCGACGCGAACGTTCGCACCAGCGATACCCTGGCCAAGGAGACCGCTGCGCTCCAATCCGCTGAAAAGAGCCCGAAGGCTGGTGCCGGCGACACCCACCGACTTGCGGGCGACGCCAAGGAGAAAAATGGCGATCCCGTCGGCGCCGCGAAGGAATACGAAGCTGCCGTCGAGGCCGACCCCAGCGAGCAAAACTATTTCGCCTGGGGATCGGAACTCCTCCTGCACCATGCCGGAAGGCCGGCGTATCAGGTTTTTTCGACCGGTGCCAAGGCGCATCCCGACTCCCCCCGCATGCTCGCCGGCCTCGCCGCCGCCTACTATTCCATCGGCCAGTACAACCAAGCCGCACTCGAAATCTGCCGCGCCTCCGAACTCAATCCGGCCGATCCCGCCCCTTATCTCTTTCTCGGCAAAATGGAGCAAGCTGCCGCCGACCTTCTCCCGTGCAGCGAAACGGCCTTGTCCCGATTTGCCGCCGATCAGCCGGCCGATCCCCAGGCCAATTTCCTTTACGGCCTGGTCTTATGGAAAGAAGCGCGTAAAACCCAGGATGCCGCGCAGCTGGCGCATGCCGAGAGGCTCTTTCGCCGAGCGCTTGAATTAAAACCGGATTTTGCCGAGGTTTACCTGCAACTCGGGATGTTGTATAACGCGCGGGGCGAAAAGGACGCGGCGCTGGGGGCATTTGAGAAAGCGGTCCGCGTCGATCCGAGGTCCAGCCGGGCGCATTACCAGTTGAGCCTCGCGTATCGCCGCTCGGGGGACGCGGCAAAGGCCGACCAGGAAATGAAGACCTGCGACGAACTCAAGCGCTCGGAGGACGCCGCTCTTGAGAAGGAGCGCCGCGAGCTCCGCCAGTTTGTCACCATTCTGAAGAAGAAGGAGTCATCCCCGACTCGCGAATAAAGCACAGGGCGATTTTGTACGGCTGCCAAAGGCGGCGCCCGTACAACGGAACCATGGCAAGTCTGAAACGGGAGAATTCGATGAACAGAGCTTTCCCTCTTATCTGCGCCGCATTGTGTTTCGCGGTGGTGGCCATCGGCTGCGCGTTCCCTTTGTGCGCCGCTGATTCCAACTTCACCCTGCGCTCGCCCGACGAGCGCATCGAAGTCCGGATCCGGCTGGCTAACCGCATCAGCTACGACGTCTTGCTGAACAACAAACCTCTCGTCCAGGACTCCTCGCTGGCTATGAACATCGGCGGCAGGACGCTCGGCGAACATCCGGTGCTCCAATCGAGCAAGAAGGGCTCCGTTGACAAAATGCTCGAGCCCGCCGTCCGCCAGAAATTTGCCAAAGTCCGCGAGCACTACAACGAGCTGCGCCTCGACTTCGAGGGCTACGCGGTGGTGTTCCGCGCCTACCCGGAGGGCGTCGCCTACCGATTCGAAACCGCTCTCGGTGGCGAAAATGTAAAGGTTTTCAGCGAAGACTCCACCTTCCGCTTCGCTTCTGACTTCACCGTGTTCTACCCCGAAGAAGAATCCATGTTCTCCCACAACGAACGCAAGTATCTTCCGCGTGGGCTCAAGGAGATTCCGGCCACCAGCTTTGCCACGCTTCCCGCCGTCGTTGACGCCGACGGCGTCAAAATCGCTATCGCGGAATCCGACGTGGAGCATTATCCCGGCCTATGGCTCCGCGGCACCGGCGGCAACGCCCTGTCCTCCGCCTTCGAACACTATCCGCTCAAAGAAGCCCTCGAACGCGATCGCGACTACAAAGTCGTCGAAGCCGCCGACTACATCGCCGTGACGCACGGCACGCGCAGCTTCCCTTGGCGTGTCCTCGGCATCGCCGAGCATGACCAAGACCTCATAGCCAACCAGCTCATCTGGCTTCTCGAAAAGCCTTCAGAGATCACCGACACTTCGTGGATCAAGCCCGGCAAAGTCGCTTGGGACTGGTGGAACTTCAACAACATCTACGGCGTCGACTTCAGGGCCGGCATCAACACGCAAACCTACAAGTACTTCGTGGACTTCGCCGGCAAAAACCGTCTCGACTACATCATTCTCGACGAGGGCTGGTACAAGCTCGGCAACGTCATGGAAGTCGTTCCGGAAATCAACATGGAGGAGCTCACCGCCTACGCCAAACAGAAAAATGTCGGCGTCATCCTGTGGGTGGTCTGGAAGAGTCTGGATGATCAGCTCATTCCCGCGCTCGATCAGTACGCCAAATGGGGAGTGAAGGGAATCAAAGTCGACTTCATGCAGCGCAACGACCAGCGTCTGATGGACTACTACGTCAAGGTGAGCCGCGAATGCGCCAAGCGCAAAATGCTGGTGGACTTCCACGGCGCCCAGCGCCCCGCCTCGCTCACCCGCACCTGGCCGAATCTCATCAGCTCCGAAGGGGTTCGCGGCATGGAGTGGAGCAAGTGGTCCGCCGAGACCGATCCGCCGCACAACGTCACGCTGCCATTCACCCGCATGTTCCTCGGTCCCATGGACTACACACCGGGCGCCATGCTCAACGCGCAAAAGGACATGTTTGCGCCGATCATGAGGCGGCCCATGGCGCTCGGCACCCGCTGCCAGCAACTGGCCATGTATGTGGTTTACGAAAGCCCGCTCGAAATGCTCTCCGATAGCCCTTCCAACTACGAACGCGAACCCGAATCCCTGGAATTTCTGCGAGCCGTTCCGACGATCTGGGACGAAACGATTCCCCTCGACGGAAGAATTTCCGAGTATGTGGTGGTTGCGCGTCGCAACGGACAGGACTGGTACGTCGGCGCCATGACCAATTGGTCCGCTCGCGACATCGAAATCGATTTGAGCTTTCTGCCCGCCGGCAACCTCACCTTGGACGCCTACCAGGACGGGATTAACGCCGATCGCATGGCCAGCGACTACAAAAAGACCACATCCCAAGTCACCCGGTCCTCCAAACTCAAAGTCCATCTAGCTCCCGGCGGAGGCTACGCCGCTCATCTCCACCCATAGCGTGGGCCCGCGTACCTTTCCTTTCGGGATTCAGGTTTGTCCAACTCTCGGGAAGAGTCGTGCTCACAATCCATGAGCAAGAAAGTGCGCGGTTTTTCAGGTTCGGCCGCAGATCGCTGCCCGGGCCACGCTTGGTCCCGCCAACCGGCTTGCATTAAGCTGTCACGGTCTTGGCCGCCGTCAATTCCACGCCAAAAACCGCCGCCACCGGCCCCATCCCGCGCCGCCGCTGGGGCATCGCCGTGCTGCTCGGCTTCGGCATCCTGGTCAGCTACTTCGACCGCGTCAATCTTTCCGTTTCGAAAGACGCGCTCTACAGGGCCTTCGGTATTTCCGCCGTGACCTTCGGATTCCTATCGAGCGCCTACAACTGGCCGTACATGCTGCTGCAGCTCCCCTCAGGGCTGCTTCTCGATCGCTTCGGTGTGCGCCGGGTCGGCATGGTCAGCACCTTCATCTGGACGCTGGCTTCGTTCGCTGCCGCCTCTTCGGTCGGCATAGCGAGCCTGTTCGGCGCGCGGATATTGCTCGGTATCGGCGAAGCACCCACTTTTCCCGGCACCGCAAAGGCCACTGCCTACTGGTTTCCCAAAGACGAGCGCAGCCTGGCCACCGCCACATTCGACTCCATGGCCAAGTTTTCTTCCGCCATCGGCATCCCTTTGCTTGGCCTGGTCTTGTTGTATTTTGGCTGGCGCGCCAACTTTGCCCTCACCGGAGCGATTAGCGTCGTCTATCTCGCTCTTTTTTTTGCCTTCTATCGCAATCCAAGCGCGGACCGGAAACTTTCAGACGTCGAACGCGCCTACATCCGCAACGGCGGCGCACAGCCCGAGGATCCGGTTCGCGCAGCCGCCGGGGCTCCCTTGGG
>Ga0306920_100000232_pt1 | contig 64991 bp, 55 predicted proteins | sample flu12Cox44000170_FD_204666 | JGI IMG/M metagenome (GOLD analysis project Ga0306920, IMG submission 204666) | Lab enrichment of tropical soil microbial communities from Luquillo Experimental Forest, Puerto Rico - flux4day.12C.oxic.44.000.170 (v2)... | ecosystem: Environmental > Terrestrial >...
AGATATCGACTTGCTGTCGAAAGAGGCCGCGGCCGATTTTTTATCATCGAGCGCACCGTCTTCGCCCTCCTCATCGAATGGGGCTTCCAATACTCTGATCTCCTAGAGATGCCGTTGCCGGAGATAGCGGCCTGGTACGACACGATCGTCAATGTCGTCGAGGCCCGGCGCGAGGCGGCTGCGAAGTGGAGAGAAGCCTGATTTGCACGGACAGCCCTCGCTTCAACGATGGCCTGGGTAGCGGAAGCGCGTAAATCTTCGGAGACGAGCTGCACCCGCCTAAGCGGGGGCGGCAAGCTGCGTTATGAGCCCGCCGAAATTCGCTGCACTTTTCTCCATGACGGCTGAGTTGAGCGACCGGCTGCAGTCGTTCGGAGCATCGATGATGGCCTTCGCCGAGAGCAGCGTGCGGATGCAAGCGCTTGGCCAGACGTCCCGATGGGGTGAAAAAATAGGATTCGCCACCCCCAGAGTATCAGAAGTCACCGAACCAGCGTTCAACAATCCGTGGAGCAAAGAGCAGATTATCGGTGATACCTCCGTTCACCTGATACAGCTTCCCCGGCCCATCGCAGATCACCCGTTACAGCTCGTTCAGGCAATTGGATGGCAGGGCGGTGCAGCATTCCAGAGTCATTCCTCCCCGGCCCAACTACTCTCACTTGCTGGCGCGGCTGGTCAGCCAATTACTCACGTTGGAACCGCGGCGTTAAAGTACGCGCCGGCAATTAGCGAAGCCATGACCAAGTTGGCCGCGATCACGTCCTCGGTCGATTTTGATCAGCGCCCGGCCGAGCACCTCGCTGCGATTAGGACCCGGGCTCCAGGCGTATCGTTCGCGGAAAAATTCAGCTTCCCGAACCAAACCGACGCGATCGATGCCCCAATAAGCAACCTCCTGCTGGAGCACGGTCCGCTGATCGGCAGCAAATCGAAGCAGGGCGTGCGCTTTGCCGGGGCTGGGACTGCCTGGTCCAAGACGGTGGATGACGCGGTTCCTGCTGCGATCGCGAGGCGATGGAGGCTCTTCAATCTGCATGACAGTCTGGCGAATTCGAGCAAGCTCGGCGCGTTTGGCTTTACAGTCGTGCAGCTCCTCTCCAGCGGAATGGATTGGGAGGGAAGCGCACCGCGAGTGTCGCGTTCTCTGGAACGCCTGAAATCGTTTCAAAGCACATTATCTCGAATCGCCTACAGCTTCGGGCACCTCCCGTTGGCCGACCTCTGGGACTCAATCAAAGCGGTGAGTTCCGGGAATTCGGGGGCGCTTGAAAATGGCATTTGGGCCGGCATCGAATGGCCGAGCGGCGCGGCCGGCCCGCGGGGGCTTAAAATCGGCGGCCATTTCCTTTTTCATTCCATACCCCCATACTCTCTGGCCGCCGACTCCTTACTCAATTTCAAGGTAGGCGATCCGTTCGGGAAACGGATCAAGCCGGTCCCAGTTGTCAGCGCTGTGGACCACCTTGTCCTTGCTCGCGCCGTGGCCGCGCAGATAGCACAACTCGACACGGCGCCGATTAGTATCAATTATGCGCCAGTAATTAACGCTTCAGGCCTTGACGAGCATCAATTGTTGCGGTTGCTTGAGCGCCACGCTTACGAACTGCGCCGCATTATCAGCCGCCAACAGGAACGCCGCGAAAGACTCGCGTTCGCCTGAAGCGCCCGACACGACACTGTGCGCGTTTTGCGCCCGCTCGACAGAGGCTGTAGATGGAACGGGTTGCCGTGGCGCTATAATTTGATTTTATGGCGGACGGAAAATTTCTGAAGCTGACCCCCGAGCTCTACAACTACCTCGTCGCGCACGGCGCCCACCATGACGCGCTGCTGGTGGAACTCGCGGATGAAACTGCGAGGCGGATGGGTGGGGTTGCGATGATGCAAATCTCGCCGGAGCAGGGCACCCTCATGACCATCCTGGCGCGCGCGATTGGCGCCCGCCACGCAGTCGAACTCGGTACGTTCACCGGTTACAGCGCGATATGCATCGCACGCGCACTACCGGCTGGGGGCACGCTGCTGTGCTGCGATGTTAGTGCCGAATGGACCGCAATCGCGCGGCGTTACTGGGAAAAGGCCGGATTGTCAGACAAAATCACGCTCAAGCTGGCGCCGGCGCTGGATACGCTGCGAGCACTGCCTGCCAATGAGATCTTCGATTTTGCTTTTATCGATGCCGACAAAAGCAATCATCGAAGTTACTATGAGGAAATTCTGAAGCGCCTTCGTCCCAACGGCCTGATAGTAATCGATAACGTGCTCTGGAACGGCGAGGTGCTCAATCGGCGTAATCAGACCGCGGACACGCGCGCTATCCGCGAGCTGAATGATTTCCTGCCCGGCGATGATCGAGTCGACATGGTGATGCTGCCGATTGCCGACGGTATCACGATTTGCCGGAAGAAATAGCTGCTGCGCAACTCCTCTCAGCCAGCGGCTTCGGGAGCGCCACCGGCTCAATTACCTGGTTAGTTTAATTCGGCAGGAAGCCGTAAAGCTTGCCTGCGTTCTCGCAAATTACTTTGCGGCGGACGCGCTGGGGCAAATGGCCCAACTCGCGCCCGATGTATTCTTGCGAATCAGGCCAGACGCCATCAGGATGCGGGAAGTCGGAACCCCACATGATGTTATCTTCGCCGATCTCATCGATCATCTTGATACCGATGCGATCGGTCTGGTACGTGGCGTAGCCCTGCCGGCGCCAATACTCACTTGGCCGCATCTTCAGGTCGAGATCTTTGAACTGGTCCTCCCATTCCAAATCCATGTGGTCGAGCACATAGGGAATCCAGCCAATTCCACTCTCGCCGATCACAATCCGAATCTGCGGATGACGCTCCAGCACGCCGGCGAAGATGAGCGACATCAGCGGGATTGCCATATACATCTGGAAACTCGAAATGGCGGCGGCGAATGCTGCACGTTGCACCTTGGGTTCCAGCTTGTTGAAATCGGGTAATCCGCCGCCAATCGTATGCAAATGTATCGGCAACCGGGTCTCGGCGGCGGCCTTCCACAAGGGGTTCCACCACGGGTCGTACAGCGGCTTCATGCCGACACGGTTGGCGATCTCCAGACCGCGCACGACTCCGGCCGTGGCTACCCGATGGACCTCGTCAACCGCAGCGTCGATATCGTGACTCGGGATACAGGCCAGTGTGGCGTACCGTTCCGGGTGAGTGCGGCCGAAATCGGCGAGCCATTCGTTGTAAATCCGCAACATTTCAGTGGCCGCCTCGTCGTCGTTCAACCGCATGCTGGCGCCGAGGATGCCATACAAGACCTCAGCCTGCACCCCGTCACGCTCCTGATCTTTGAGCCGCAATTCGGGATCAGTGAGGCGCCGGATACCCTTGCGGCCGTCGTCGTAGAGACCAGTCGAAGCCATCCGGTCGGAGCGATGGATCTGGCCCGGCACGTACTCGCGGCCGGCCGAACCCATCCCATTCATCAGGCCGAAGTTGCCGCCGTTCTTCGATACCCATCGCGGTCCCTTGGAGCTGTCGGTGACATACGGCATACGGTCCTTAAGCTCCTTTGGAGCATTCGACGTAAAAAGGTCCGGCGGCAGCCAAATCAGATCGATGTGGCAATCGGCTGAGATAACGTCGTATTTCATTGCCTGCTCCTCGCTTTTTCCACCTGACGTAGGTGACGTTTCGCCCTTCCCTCGACCTGTTTCATCTGTCGGAAGCCTGGACTAAGTCTACGCCGTTGCCTGATGGGTCAGCCGGCTTGGCCAAGGACTCTCCTGGGACCTGTTAGAGTGATCAATAGCATATCATTACGGTTCAAGGCGCTCCTGGCTTTAAGACACGGCCCGGCATAACTCCTTGATACTCATTGTTGGCAAATACCACTTCGCCACCGACTATGCTCCAGATGATTCCTTGCGAGCGTTCGATCAGACGGGGCGCGCCCCCTGGAAGATCGTTAACCCATTCGAGTGGCCGAGTACCAACTGTGGCCGGATCGAATACTACCAGGTCTGCATCCATTCCGGGGCGAATGCGTCCCTTGTTTCTCAGACCGAGGAAATCGGCGGGTTCGGAAGTTACTCGCTTCACTGCGGTCTCCAGGTTCATCACCGGATTTTTGTATACCCATTCGCGCAGCATGTAAGTAGGCGAGCCTGCTTCGCAATGCTGACTGACGTGCGCACCTGCATCGGACAGACCGATCATCACTTCCGGACGGCTAATCAACCTGGCGACCGCATTGTGGTCGGCGTTGATCAACTGAACCGTTATTCCGAGCTCGAGGTTTTCCGCGATGGCGAGGTCGAGAAATGCATCGACCGGGTGCTTGCCCTGGAGCTCGGCAACTTCGCGAATGCTCTTGTTGAGCAATGGCTTGTGCTCATCTCTCGCCACCTTGGCGACTGTGACCGCATCCCACTGGCCGTTGAAAAAAGCGCCGCGCCGGGCCTGCAGGTCATCTCGGAATTGCTCGCGGAAGCGGTCTGAACGATAAAGCGTGATCTGCTCCTCGCGCGAACGATTGAACGCCGGCCGCCACGAAGGCATCTCGCCGCACAACGAAGGAGTGCGCAGATCGTAATACATCTTGACCGGCCGCGGCGTCACCTGGGGCGGGATGCGCAAGCCTTGCTGCATGAAGGGTCGTACGCGTTCCAGGATACGCTCGTTGGCATCGCCCATCCCGGGCATATCGAGCAGCGCCAGCCAGGTCACCGGCCGCCGGCTTTCGCGCGCGAGGTGTAAGAGCAGCTCGAGTTCATCGTCCGCCATGGTGCCGATCTGCTTCATCAAGGCTATTTCAATGACCCCACGATTCATTTCGCGCATGACATGGCACAAGGCAGCCAATTCATCTTTACCAGCGAGACGGCTGGCAAGCGGCTTGCCCTGGAATCCCATATGCCGCCTGATCGTGCTGAGCGAAAACCCGTAAGCGCCGGCGTTCATCGCTTCACGAAACAGCCGTGCCATCTGCTCGGCTTCCGCCGGCGTTGCTTGCCGCTCCGAGGCTTGTTCGCCGATGACGTAGAAACGCAGGGCTGAGAGCGGCACCAGGAAGGCCGCGTTCAACGCAATTCCTCGCCGCGCAATCGCCCCCAGATAATCTCCGAAGCTTTCCCACTCCCACGACGCGCCCCGGATCAGCACCTCGTAAGGCAGTGCTTCGACGTTGACCAGGTCCCATGCGACGACTTCTTTGTCCGCCGGACGGCACGGCGCAACGCCCACCCCGCAGTTCCCCATCAGCACAGTTGTTATCCCGTGCCAGCAAGACGAGGTCAGCAGCGGGTCCCAGCAGATCTGGGCATCGTAATGAGTATGCGGATCGATGAAACCGGGGGCGACGACGAGGTCCTGGCCGTTTATCTTGCGCCGGGCGATCCCGCTGACGTCGCCGGCCGCGGCAATTTTACCAGCCTCGATAGCGACCGAGCCGACGTAGGCCGATGCCCCCGAGCCGTCACAAATTTTCGCGTTTTCGATCAAGATGTCGTAGGCCATCGCACGTTCTCTTTTTTACGCACTTCGCGGACTGGTTAGCTCGCTCCGCCTCCGCTGGTGCTAGGCGTTGCGCTCGACATTAACACCTTTTTTTGAATATTTCTCTGACAGGCATCCCTCCGCGACACTTCCCGCGTCAAAAAAGGCGAGGGGAGGGAGGGCAGGGGCTTTGGAGGCAAATCCAATGCAGGTCAACAAATTGCGCGCTACGCTAAAGTCCGGCGGCATCGCTCTCGGTACTCTGCTGTGGGAGGTTCAGGGACGCGGCGTGGTTCACACTCTAGCGCAGGCGGGAATGGACTTCGTGATGATCTGCACGGAGCATTCCGCCTATAACCTCGAAACCGTGGTCAATCTCGTCGCGCATGCGCATGCCGCTGGAATCACGCCGATCGTCCGCATCCCGGATCTGCAGTATCAATATGTGACCCGGTTGCTCGACACCGGATGCCAGAGTCTGATTGTTCCACACGTCAGAACCGGCGCGGAGGTGCGGCGCTTCGTCGAATATGCCAAGTACCATCCTCAAGGCCGCCGCGGGATGGCGATCTACCAGGGCGCGAGCACCGCGTACGAAGATGTCGATCCCGCGGCCGCCGTCGCGCATGCCAACGCCAACACACTACTTGCCGTTTTGATCGAAACGCGCGAGGCAATGGAGAATATCGAGGACATTCTGATTCCCGCTATCGATCTCGCGTTGGTGGGGCACCAGGATCTGGCGCAAAGTCTCGGTATTCCGGGCGAATATAGCCATCCAAGGGTGCGCGAGGCCGACGCCAAGGTGCGGGAGCTGTGCAAGGCGCGGGGCATCGCGACCGCTGGCGCCATCAACCGTCCTGAGAACGCGAAGGCGGTCATCGAGAGCGGCGCGCAATTCCTGCTCTATGGCACCGATCTGGTTATGATCCGGCGCGAGGCTGAACGTGCTGCGCAAGCGGTCGCACCGTTCCGCAAGACCGCGCAGTAGAAGCTTTGCGCGAGCTCCAGGCTGGAGTGCTACTCCCATGATCGTTGTTCATGCGCGTTCCGTGACCAGCGGCGAGGTCACGCGCCGGTAGGTTTCTTTGAGCGACGTATTAATGTCGATCACGGTCGGCTTGTCACTCGCCAATGCCTGCCTGAGCACCGGTCCCAGCGCAGATGGCTCTTCGATCCGCGTCCCGTCGCATCCGATGCTGCGCGCAATCGCCGCGTGATCGAAGTTCGACAGATCGCAAGCGATATTGCGGTCGCCCTGCCCGTGCTTGACCCATCCCAGCGCGCCGTTATTGAAAACCACGACGGTGATCGGAATATCCTCGGCGAGGGCTGTCATCAGTCCATTCATCCCGATCGCGAAACCCCCGTCGCCGCATACCGCCACCACTTTGTGATCGCGATGAACCAATTTGGCCGCCATCGCCGCCGGAATCGCATAGCCCATTCCCCCGACGCCACTCGGTTGCAGGAACGTTCCGGGACCTCGCGTTTGAAAATAGTGTGTCATGAAGATGCGATTCTCGCCCGCGTCGCAGGTGATGATCGCGTCGTTCGGCACGGCGCGCTGAATTTCGCTGATCGCGCGCTGCGGCAGAATCGGACTCTCGTCGGAACGTAATTCCGGCGCGTCGAAGAATCCATGCTCTCGGCGCGAAGTCCGCAACCGCGAGCGCCCGGCCGAGAGTTTGCCGGACGAAAGTCCGCCTTGCGCAGCTACCGACTCTATCAACTGCGCCAACACTGCCTTGGCGTCGCCGATAAGCACGATTTCGGCTGGGAAGGTCCACGACGCATTGCGCGGCTCGACGTCGAGCTGGATCAAAATCTGCCGGCGCGGATCGAGCAGCTTGGGATTCTGATTGGCGAAATCACTGACTCCGAGTTTCGTCCCGACCGCGAGGATTGCATCCGCGGCGCCGATTTCCGCATTGGCCAACGCGGTTCCGAAATTGCCGCAGACGCCAAGCGCCAGCTCGTGAGTTTCAGCGAACGTGCCCTTGCCGCCGGCCGTCGTCGAAACCCCTGCGCCAAGATTGGCCGCCAGGCGGGCCAGCTCCTCGTACGCCTGACTGATGCGAACGCCGTTGCCGGCAATAATTACCGGACGTTCGGCCGCGGCGAGCACGCGCGCAGCCTCTTTCACCGCGCCTTCATCGGCTTGCGGCCCGCCCGGCGGGAGATATGAGTCCAGCCCGTACAGAAAGGGGCGGGTTTCGGGACCGACCCGGCCGCGTAGCGATTGACTATGGTAAAGGACTGCGACCGGCCCACGTTGACCGCTCATCGCATGCTTGATTCCCAGTTCGGTGCATTGCACCGCATGAGCGCCATTGTAGGCAACCATTGTCTGCTTGGTGATCGCAGAGAACAGTTGCCTGGCATCCCACGTTCCGTACTCCCCGGCGCCGGATTGGTATGGCGAATGAGCCGAGTACGGCGCGTGATCGCTGAGGTCGCCCATCAGCAACATCGGCGAACTCGATAAGTAACCTTCGATCGCGCCGAGCGTGACATTGGCGAGGAACGCTCCCTGTGCGATTACCACTCCGGGTCTGCCGGTGAGCCTGCCGTAGACCTCGGCCATGACTCCAGCGCGTGCTTCCTCGCGCACCAGCACGCTGCGCACAGTCTCGCGATGATCATAGAGGGCGTTGAAGACCGCACCCATATTGCCGCCGGGCATCCCGAAGACCAGGTTGATTCCTGCTTGCTCCAGTACCCGCACAATCGCTTCGCTCGGCGAGACCTCTTCGTTGAGCAGGGGCCGGGCCGCGCGCCGAAACTCCGCTGTGGTAGCCATAGTGCTGCGCTCTCCGCTGGTTACTCCGTCTCTCCCCCGGCCATCAGGAGGAGCAAACGTTTTGTCCGGCCAGTCGAAATATTACGGTGAAGGCGAAGGCGACGGCGACGGTTTCTGTTCCGCTTCGCGCAAATGCCGGAATAAGTTTTCATTGGCAGTTACCAGTTGCCCGATTGCGGCGATAATCTTGCGCGACATCTCCGCCGTTGCATCCTTGCCGACGCGGAACACCGATGAATCCTCATACATCTCCCCCGGCAGCTTGTCGGAATAGATCGTGAACGCGACCGATACCGCTGACATTCGTCCGGCGAGGCCGTTCTCCAGGCCGCTCCAGAGATCGATGCACGAAAGATGAAGGCCGATGCCGTATCCGCTGTTGCCCTCGACGAGGTGATAGCCTGGTGATGCCGCGATCTGGCTTTTGAAGTCTGCACATAACTGCTGGCCGACGCTATCTGCGCAGTGACATTCGACGGCGAGGTCGATCTTGCCGGTATCGGCGGGGCTCTGCTCAGCAACCGGAATTAAGGCCAGAAGCACGACCAGCATAGTGGGAATAAATTTGAACGTTTTCAAAGCGCTTACAGCCTAACGGCGCCGCGCTCTTGGGGCAATCGAACTTGCAGAGCACCGCACCCGATGATTGTATGAAGAAAAGCCGAAAAGAATGAACTTCGCCGATAGCCTGCTTGAAGCACAGCGCCAAAAAAACAGTATTGCGATACTCGGCGTCGACCCGCAGCTCGATTCTGCAAAAGAGCCGGGCGTGCCGGCCCGGCTAACGCTTGAGCGCTTCTGCTGCGAAATGGTCGAGGCTTGTGCAGCCTCGGTTATTGCCATTAAGCCGCAACTCGCATTCTTCGAAGCGCGCGGAATTGAGGGAATGCGCGCGTTCGTTGCGGTCATCAAGCTCGCGCGTAAATTGGGGTTGCTGACGATCGCCGATGCAAAGCGTGGCGATATCGGCCCTACATCTGCCGCTTATGCTGCGGCGTTCCTTGGTGATGGCGATTTCGCATGTGACGCGGTGACGGTCAATCCCTATCTCGGGAGTGACGCAGTCATGCCGTTTCTGCGTGCCGTCCCGCGTGGCCGAGGGATTTTCGCGCTGGTTAAGACGTCAAACCCTACATCAGGCGAATTTCAGGATCTTGAGACTGCCGAGGGCCCGCTATGGGAATGCGTGGCGCGTCGAATTCAGGGTATAGCAAGTGATTTTCTCGGCGGATGCGGCCTGTCGGCAATAGGCGCCGTAGTCGGCGCGACTTACCCGCAGCATGCCCGACGAGCAAGGCAACTGATGCCCGGCGCCGTGATCCTCGTGCCCGGCTATGGTGCCCAAGGCGCTACCGCTATCGACGCGGTTGCGGCTGCACGCGCCGACGGAACCGGGGTCATTGTCAATGCCAGCCGCAGCGTGATGTATGCGTATCGCAACCGGGCTGGAGTTAGCCCGGCGGTGGCTGCGGCCGAGGCGGTGGAGGCAATGCGGATTGAATTGAATGAAGCGCGCGCCGCTGGTTGACGCGCCGGTGCGGTCGCGATTAAGCGCGCATCAAGGCAGCTTCGTCCGCGGCGAGCGTTGCATAAACCTCACGGTCAATCTCGCGGTAACGGGCGAGAATTTCATCGGCCTCCATCTCCCGCCCGTTCTGCCGCGCAATCTCGCGCATTTTCTTCTCGATCCACGAGAGATGCCAGGTTTCGTCCTCAGTGACCGCTTTCAGCACCCCGCGCGTTTCCTGGTCCACGTTAGGCAGCGCGGCATGAGCCATGTAACGGCTCTGAGCCCGTTCCTCGACTACAACCGTCAGGCCGAGCAACTCGACGATTCCCTTTGCAATACCGAGTCGGGCACCAAGCCGCCGCTGGTAGCCGTCCGCCAGCATCAGCGGAGCACCCCCTAAATCTGCAATGCGCCGCGTCCAGAGCCATGCGTGGCGCGTTTCGTCCGCCAGATGCTTGGACAACTTCAGCTGTGAGTCCGCATCCTGGAGATGGCCGAACATGTTGAACAGCAAGCGGGCGCCGCGTAACTCAGCGTCGCGATAAAAGCTGAAAATCAGGATCTGCTTTTCACTGGGCGACAAGGCGCTCAGGTCCATCGATATACGCTCTCCCTGCCGTTAAGCGGCTGTTGTTCTGATTGTATTTCGCTTTGGTGCAAAGGCGATGACGGTCAGCGAACAAGGGGGTTTTAGTTTAACTATTTGATCCAACTCCGCTGGTCAACATCGAGCTCCTTGGCACTTTGCGCTTCGATGCTCGTTAATCCACTACGGTTCCCTGGAAGGCTGGCTTCGAAGACCGCCGGTTGCATAAGTGCAGCCGGCAGCATAAGGGTTTGGGACCACGGAGGATCACAGGCTTCAGCTTGAGATGTGATGCTTGAGCCTTTCCTGCCGTCGGAGGAGTTGTCGGCGATGGTTTCGATGCCTGACGCATATTGGCTCGCGTTGCGGCGCGTACGCGGAGTCGGCCCCCGTATTAGCCGGCTGTTGCTGGATAATTTTCATTCAGCCGATGAGATTTTCGCGGCGACGGAAGTAGAGTTGGTTGCTACAGGTATACCTCGTCAGACCGCCGGCAATATCAGGCAGTTCTCTGACTTTGCGCCGCTGGAGAAGGAACTTTGCGAATTGCCACGACTTGGCGCCCGCATAGTCAGATGGACCGACGACGAATACCCAGCCAACTTACGCCAGATTCCCGACCCGCCACCATATTTTGTCGTACGCGGGACGATTGCTGCCGCGGACCCCAAATTCATTGCAGTCGTCGGGGCCAGGGCGGCGAGTGATGCGGGCCGTCGCATGGCGCAGCGGCTTGGACTGGAGTTGGCCGGTAAGGGCTTCACCGTGGTGAGCGGTTTAGCGCGCGGGATCGACTGCGAAGCTCATCAAGGAGCGCTAGACGGCGGTGGAAAAACGGTCGCGGTGATGGGATGCGGTATTGACATCATCTATCCCCCCGAAAACAAAAAAATCGCCGAGGCGATGATTGAGAACGGTGGTGGTTTGATGTCGGAGCTGCCGCTCGGCACGCCTCCTATCCCGGAGAATTTTCCTACGCGCAACCGGCTCATTTCAGGCTTATGCCTGGGGGTAGTAGTGGTCGAGGCGGCAGAAAAGAGCGGTTCCTTGATTACTGCAAGAATGGCGCTTGAGCAGGACCGGCAGGTGTTTGCCGTTCCGGGCAGCCCCTTGACCGGCAAGACCCGGGGCAGCAATCGCCTGTTGAAGGAAGGCGCACGCCTGGTTGAATGCGTGGAGGATGTTATCGAGGAATTGGTACCGCAGCTCGTCCCGCAGGCGCCGATGCCTGCCAGCCCGCAGGCGCCTCTGCTCGCGCCATCAGAGGGTGCGGCGATGCATATTCTCCGGGCCGCCGCAAAACTTCCAGTCACCAGTCGCACCCAGGATGGGGGATTAGCGGACGGTGAACCGTCTGACGTTAAGACGATATTACAATGCCTAAAGGAAGCTGATAAGCTTCACGTCGATTCGATTATCGAGAGCTCAGGGCTAACTGCAGCAACGGTGCTTAAATTGCTTTTGGACTTGGAGCTGAGGGGAATCGTGACGCAGCACCCGGGCAAGCTGTTCTCGCTTGGTTCGACTTGAGACCATGTTGCGGCGGAAAAGGTGGGAGTTAAAGAGTGGCGAAAAACCTCGTTATCGTTGAATCTCCGGCCAAGGCCAAAACCATTAAGCGTTACCTGGGCGGCGACTTCCAGGTCGCGCCATCGGTCGGCCATGTCGTCGATTTGCCCAAGAGCAAGCTTGGCGTGGACATCAAAAATGGGTTCGAGCCGGAGTACCAGGTAATCCCCGCTAAAGCCAAAGTCGTCGAGGGTATCAAGGCAGCCGCCAGGAATAAGGACAACATCTATCTCGCTACTGACCCCGACCGCGAAGGCGAGGCTATCGCGTGGCACATCGCCGACCGGCTGGGCAAGCTCAAAGCTGGCATTCATCGGGTACTGCTCCACGAAATCACCGAAAAGGCGGTCAAGCAGGCGATCGCGCACCCCGCGCAACTCGACCAGAAACTGTTCGAGGCGCAACAGGCCCGCCGCGTGCTCGACCGCCTGGTTGGCTACCAGGTGAGTCCGTTGCTGTGGGACAAGGTTAAGCGTGGGATCAGCGCGGGGCGCGTGCAATCGGTCGCGCTGCGAATAATTGTCGAACGTGAGCAGCAGCGCGAAGCGTTCCGGCCCGAGGAGTACTGGACGCTGGACGCCAACCTTGCCGCGAAAAATCCGCCGCAATTCCGGGCACGTCTTTACAGCTACAAAGACCAGCGCATTGACAACAAGTCAACCAAGTTGTTGAAGCCGCTGGCCGACGAGATCGTCGCGTCTTGCGAGAAAGCACCCTTTATCGTCCGTAAAATCGAGCGCAAGGAGGTCCGCCGCAGTCCCGCCCCACCGTTTATTACCTCGCGTTTGCAGCAGGAGGCCTCGCGCAAACTATATTTCTCGCCTTCGCGCACGATGAAGATTGCGCAGAAGCTCTATGAAGGCGTCGAACTGGGTGACCAGGGTGCTATCGGACTCATTACCTACATGCGCACTGACTCGCCGCGCGTGTCAGACGACGCGTTGGCCTCGGTCCGGAACTACATCGGCGGGCGCTATGGCAAGGATTATCTTCCGGACAAGCCGAACTTTTACCGCTCTGCCAAATCCGCCCAGGAGGCGCATGAAGCTATAAGGCCTACCGCCGTCGAGCGCGACCCGGAATCGATTGCGCGTTATCTAGGCAAAGATGAACTTGCACTCTACACGCTAACCTTCAACCGCTTCGTCTCAAGCCAGATGAGCCAGGCGGTCTATGATCGGACTGTGGTCGATATCGAGGCCGACGGGGCAGTTTTTCGCGCGACCGGCCAGGTGATGAAGTTCGACGGGTTCATGCGCGTTTATCTCGAAGGCCAGGATGAGGTCGAAGAAGACGAGGCCGGCTCGCTCCCGCTAATGACCGAAGGTGAGCATCTGACCCTGATCAGCCTCCTTGCCCAGCCCGGGGAGTCACGCAACGGGAAGCAGTCCGAGCAAAAGGCCGATGCGGCGGCCCTGGCGCGCGGCTTCTGGCTCGAACAACACTTTACGCAGCCACCGCCTCGCTTTACTCAGGCGACGCTGATCAAGGAACTGGAGGATAAAGGAATCGGGCGCCCTTCAACTTATGCTGCGATCATGGCCAGCATCCTCAACCGCGATTACGTCGATGAGGACGAAAGCAAGCGGCTGCGTCCTACCTCGCTAGGCCGAGTGGTGTGCGAGCTTTTGCTTGCCGGCTTTCCCGATATCTTCGAAATCGGCTTTACGGCGGCGATGGAAGAGCAGCTCGACGAGGTTGAAGAGGGGCGCGAGAACTGGGTCAAGACCTTGAAACGCTTCTATGGCCCGTTCCAGAAACGCCTGGGTGAAGCGAAGAAGAGGATGCCGGCCGTTAAGCGCAAGGGTGTGCCAACCGAAATCAAGTGCGAACTCGACGGCGGCGCGATGGTGATCAAATGGGGCCGCAACGGCGAATTTCTCGCCTGCTCCAACTATCCGAAATGTACCAATACCAAGGAGTTCATCCGCGACGAGCAGGGCAATATCGTTCCGCAAGAATCCGCAGCACCCGCGGCAACCGACGAAATCTGCGAAAAATGCGGACGGCCGATGGTGCGCAAGCGGTCGCGCTTCGGAGAGTTCCTCGGATGCTCAGGCTATCCCGAATGCGACGGCATCAAGAGGCTCAGGGCCGAACCGGTAAAGACCGGCGTCAACTGCCCCGAATGCAAGGAAGGTGAAATGGTGCAGCGGCCGACTCGCCGCGGCAGAACATTCTTCGGCTGCAGCCGTTATCCGAAATGCAAGTTCGCGAGCTGGGACCGCGTCGTCCCGCAGTCATGCCCCCGATGCGGCTCGACGTACCTGGTGGAGAAAGTAAGCAAGCGCGACGGCACGCGCTGGCAATGTCCAAACAAGGAGTGCGGCTACCAAATCGTCGCCGAACCCACCCCTTCAAAGGACGACAGCGAACCATCCCAACCCAGGGCGTGAGCAAAAGGAGCGGCGACGCCTTAGTTGCTATTCACAGAATGCGCGAATCGCTGCTTGCAGCGCCTGCACACTGGGGAAATGCAAAGCTGAGACGGCCGCAGCGATGCTTCCATACTTATGGGCCAGCGCGGAGACACTTACACCGTGACAGTTCTCCCGTCTGGGCCGACCGGCGAACGTAAAGGCGCCGATCTTTGTGACGACCGCATCGTAGTTCCTGCCTCTAGCGGTCTGAAACGCCCCCGTGGTGGTTGGAAAATCGTTCGAAGTGGTGCGGCCGGTGACATAGGCATTCCCGGCCGAGTCGACAGCAATTGCCTCGGCGTCATCGTAGTCGCTACCGCCGAGGTAGGTGGAATACACTAACGCCGAGCCGCTGCTGTTTAGTTTAGTGACGAAGGCGTCGCCGAATCCGCGTAGACTTGTCTGGAACGCCCCTGGCGTAATCGGAAAATTGCTCGATCCGGTCTCGCCGGTGGCGTAGGCATCGCCGGCCGAGTCCACTTCGATTCCCGACCCACCATCGCCGCCGCTGCCCGAGGTAGGTGGAAATAGACTAACGCCGAGCCGCTGCTGTTTAGGCTTAGTGACGAACGCATTATCTGAGCCGGTTGTCTGAAATGCGTCCGCGGTAGTCGGAAAGTCGTTGGAATAGGTTTGGCCGGTAACACACAGTTACCGCGCTGTGAGGAGTATGCGAGAATCGCGCGGCGGTTCAGACCAGCACGATTGCTTCATGGGGAGAAGCGCAAGATTGGGACTTGCTGAGGCTGCGACACATCGCCTCGAGGAATCTGCAAAGATAGAAAGCGCATAGCTTCTCGGGTAACCTGCGCACGAGCTCCAAATATATCGAGCTGCGAAAGGCGGGAGCGCGCCCCACGCCCGACGCAGGCTCTCCCGTCGCCAACTTTAAATACGCCCCATAGCGAGGAAAGATCTACGCCAGATAGCTGAGAAATTGACTGCACTGACAGTCGGCGCTCCGCCCTGTGGACCGCCTGCAAGGAGATACCGCCTGCAAGGAGATACGAATGAACCAGCGAGGTCAGTGGCAGGTGGCCGGCAGCGCAGCAGATGTTTACGAGCGAGAGCTGGTGCCAGCCGTATTTGCTCAGTGGGTTCCTCTGCTCATGGACCTGGCGTGCCCCGACAAGGGCAACCGTGTCCTGGATCTCGCATGTGGCACCGGGATCGTCGCGCGCATGGTCGCAGCCCGCGTGGGTCGCAACGGCGCAGTGGTCGGCGTCGACCTCAATTCCGGAATGCTCAAGGTCGCCGCAGCGGCTGCGTTGCGACAGCCTAAAGACGACGCAACGGTCGAGTGGCGAGAGGCCAGCGCGGACAAGCTTCCATTCCAGAACGCGTTGTTCAACGTCGTCTATTGCCAACTTGGTTTACAGTTCTTTGCCGATCGAGCGACGGCGCTTCGCGAGGTACACCGTGTCCTTGTTGCCGGCGGCAGGGTGGCGCTTATGGTCTGGCGCGGCATACACGAGAGCCCTGGCTTTGCCGCGCTGGCAGAAGCACTGGAGCGGCACGTCGGTCAAGCGGCCGCAAGCATCGTGCGCGCACCGTTTGGGTTGTCCGATGCCGACGAACTTACCGCTCTCGTTCGCAATGCCGGTTTCCAGGAGGTTACAGTTCAGCAGCGCACGGCAATGGTGCAGGCTTTCCCTCAGTTGAAAAATTCGTGTCGAGCTACGTTGCGGGCTCGCCGTTGGCCGGTCCGGTATCGCAAGTCGACGATGCTGCTCGTGCGGCTCTCATTGTTGATGTCCGGAACGCGCTAGGTAAATATACGAGCGACACGGAACTAGCCTTTCCGATCGGCGCCCATCTGTTGAGGGCGCAAGTGTAGGCCGGTTGCGGTCATTAGGCTCTTTTAGTTTAGCGGATTGCAGCTGGCGCGCGAAAATCGCGCGACGGGACCTGGCTCGCCGCACGGCGGAGACGAATCGGCGACGTTCGGCCGGAGCTTCCCGGGATTGCCCACCTCTCAGGTCTCCTTGCGGGTGTACAAGTCCTCATGGAGCGCGAATGCCCGGCTGCTCTCTGGAGAGCGTCACACAAATCAGACCGGCTGGCGAGCAGACTGGATTTGAACTTCAGAGACCCCTCGCTGTGGCGCAAGCTCATTTTGATTACTGAGCCGATTCCCAAATGGACGCTGACTCGCGAAATCATTTCGAACCAGGAGCGCTGCCACGTTAAAGCTTGGTTGAAATTCGTGCCCTACCGGCCGTTGGAGCGCTTACGAACCTTTCTTGCCTGTTCGACAAATCCGCCGCGCTACAGACCGCCGACAAATAGCAGATCAACGCACAGACGCTAACGTTGCATCGCCTGGAACAGCAGCGGGGCGGCTTCGCTCATCATCTCGCCTACTATCTCTGACAGGGGCTTGCCCGGGATTGCGAGCTTTTCGGTCAACGATACCAGTACCCTCAGGTAATGGCCCTTGGTGTCATCGCTGATCATTTCGAGCCGGGCTTCCATCGTCTCGATATATTTTCGGTGCGCTTCGAAGATTTCCTTGTCGTGCGGATTGGTGAATTTAACGGCGCGTGCCATATCACTTCCTCGATAAGATGCGGCTGATACGCAATGTGATGATGCCTGATCTGCCGGAACATGACAGATTAGACATCGCTCCGCGTAGATCCTTTGCTGCGCTCAGGATGACAGAGAGGCGACCGAGGAGGGTAGGGGAGACAGCACAAGAAAAAAGCGTCCACGTCGAACCCACGCACAGCGTCGGCACACGCTGGTCAGAACAAATAGCGGCGCATGTTGATGCTGATTAGTACGCCCGCCGCCACCATCATTGCTATCACTGACGAACCGCCATAGCTGACCAAGGGCAGTGTGATGCCCACCACTGGCAGCATTCCGGTCGACATCCCGACATTGATGGCGACTTGCCAGAAAATTATGCCACTTACCCCGACCGCCAGCAGCGAACCGAAACGGTCGCGGGCGTGCCGCGCAATCCAGACGCCGCGTGCAATCAGTATTGTGTACAGGCCGAGCAAGAGCATCGAACCGGCAAAGCCGAATTCCTCAGCATATACCGCAAAAATAAAATCGGTCGTTTGCTCGGGCAGGAAATTAAGCCGTGCCTGCGTGCCCTTGAACATTCCTTTGCCCCAGGCGCCGCCCGAACCGATGGCGATTTCAGATTGGATGATGTGATAGCCGGCGCCGAGCGGATCGGACTGCGGATTAATGAAACTCACCAACCGTTCGCGTTGATAGGGTTTCAGATAATGCCACGCGACGGGAGCGGCCAGCACGGCGCCAAGCGCCACCACCGCCATCGTTCGCCAATTCAGGCCACTGACGAACACCAGCGTCGCCGTGATCATCACAAGAATCAACGCGGTGCCGAGGTCGGGCTGCTTCAACACCAATGCTGCCGGGATCGCCAGCAAAATTGCCGGAATCAGCATTTGATGCGCCCGCCATCCGCCGCGCGGCGGTTCCTCGCGCAGGTAGTGCACCATCGCGAGCACGACCGCGAGCTTGGCGATTTCGGAGGGCTCCAACTTCATTAAGCCCAGGTTGATCCAGCGGCGGGAACCACCGGTGCTTTGCCCGGCAACCGCCACCACCATCAGCAACCCCAGCGTGACCGCGTAGAAGGGGTAGGCGTAGGAATTCAAAGCACGATAATCGAACAGCGCGGCCGCGGCCATCAGCGCAACTCCCACCCCAATCCAAATGAGTTGTCTGACTACCAGCGGGTCCAACGGATGATGAGCACCAGTCCAGGTAGCGCTTAGCACGCTCATCAATCCAACCCCGCCGAGCGCCAACGCCACGGTGAAGATGGTCCAGTCGAAATGCACGAGCATTCGCCGGTCGAGCGCCATCAGAGTAACTTCATCTGACGAAAATCGGCGGAGTGGCGCGGGCCACCCTCAAGTGACCTCCCCGCGATCGGGGGAGGAACTCCGAAGTGGCGCCTGTAGTCGCAGCATAATCGGTCGATAAGATGTTACTCGGTCTGCGCATCCAGTGACTCATCCGCCTCAACCACTTGTCCGTTCGTGCTCGATGCCGAGGCCAGGCGCGAACTGCCTGTTCGCTGTGTCAATTGCCCGGGCGTTCTGCCCTGCGGGGGGTTCTTCATGAAGAATTCCTGCATCACGGCCTTGACCACAGGCCCAGCTGAACTACCGCCATGGCCGCCATGCTCGATAATGCAAGCGACCGCGATGCGAGGATGGTCGACCGGGGCGAACGCCATGAACCATCCATGGTCGCGATACTTCTCGGGTCCCTGGTTTTCCTTGACGCGCACGCCCTGGGCTTCTTTGATTACCTGTGCGGTTCCGGTTTTGCCCGCCACAATCACGTCGTCAAGCCGGGCGCCATGAGCGGTGCCATCAGCGGCGTTGACCACTCCGACCATTCCCGCGCGAACCTCGTCGAGCACTGACTGATCAATATGGACACGGCTGCGGATTACCGGGGGGAAGACTTTGACTGGCGTGCCATCGATCGAGTCGATCTCCTTGACGAACTGCGGCTGATAGAAGGTGCCGCCATTGCCGATTTCGGCCGCTAGTTCAGCTAGCTGCAGCGGGGTTATCGCGACGTAGCCCTGGCCAATCGCCACTGACAAGGTTTCGGCCGGGTACCAGCGCTCGCGATACCGGCGCCATTTCCATTGCGAGGACGGAATGACGCCTGACTTCTCGTGGTCTAGTTCGATGCCGGTTTTTTGGCCCAGACCGAGAGCGTGGGCCCATGCAGCCAGCCGGTCAATTCCCAGGTGCTGGCCAACGTTATAGAAGAATACGTCGCATGATTCGACGATCGCTCGATGGACCGATATCGTGCCATGACCTTGTTTGCGCCAGCATCGATATTCGCGGCCGCCAAAGTACATGCCGCCCGGACAGTAGTAGGCGGTGCGCGTCGTCAGCGTGCGGGCTGACAGGGCAGCAATTGAGTCGACGATTTTGAAGGTAGAGCCCGGCGGGTAAGTTCCCTGGGTCGCGCGATCCTGTAATGGATGAGAGGGGTCGGTGGTCAGCGCGCGCCATTCAACCGCGCTAATGCCACCGGCAAAGACATTAGGATCGAATGCCGGGTGGCTCGCCAGCGCCAGGACGTAACCAGTGTTAGGATCGAGTGCGACCAATGCACCGGCACGATCGCCGATGGCCTCCTCGGCAACCCGCTGAAGGTCGAAATCGATGGTCATTATAATACTGTCGCCGGGCTTTTCCGGGATCTCACGTAGCAACCTCAAACGCCGGCCAACCGCGTCGACTTCGATTTCCTGACCTCCACTATCACCGCGCAAGATGTCTTCCCAGCTTCGCTCGAGGCCGAATTTGCCGATTTCATCCCCCATCCGATAGTCGGGCAGACGAGCCAGGTCCTTGACCGTAACCTCGCCCACATATCCCAGCAGATGTGACCCGAGCTGCCCGTAGATATAGTGACGCTGAGGGAAGACCTGGAGACTCACCCCCGGAAGTTCGAGCTGATGAGTTTCCAGTGTGACCACCTGTTGCCAGTTAAGCCGCTCCTCCACAGTAACCGGTTCGAACTCAGGCCGGCCTTGCTCCTGGGCATCCTCGAGTCTTTTTGCCGCCCCATCCTCGCCCAGCAACTGCTCCAGCCGATCGACTGTGCGGCCGAGGTCGGGAGCATCCTCAGGCACCATCACAGCGTCGAAGGACGGCCGCGTATCGACCAGTGCGCGGTGATGTACATCGTAGACGAGTCCGCGGAGTGCGGGCTGACGCTGGATACGTATCCGGTTGCGATCCGCCAGTTCCGACAAGTCGTGATGTTTGATTATCTGCAGGTAGTACAGACGTACGGCCGCGGCACTTAGCATTGCGCCGATAAAGAGCATAAGTGCGACAATCCGCGGTTCCAGCTTGGGAACGGGGCGGGTCTTTCTTCCGGCCGTCAACTTCGCCATTGTGGTGTATGTAAAAGTTTATCGGCTCGCGCTGTGCGTGCCAATCCGACCATTCGCACGGCCCAGCCGGTAATTCGGAACACCGCCGGTGTTAACAATGCGCTCAGTGCGGCCTGAATCAGCACCGCCGGCATCACGGCGCGCAGCCAATCAGCCGGAGCAAACCCGGAACTGATGAGATAATTGCTGATGTCGGTGAAAATAACGCCGACGAAGACCGCCATCACCCCTACCGCGGTGCTGGTCGAAATCAGTACCCGCGAAAGCCAGTACGCGAAGATAAATACCATCGTCAGCAGCATCGCATTGAGGCCAGGCTCGACCCCGGAGAAAGCGTCGACGGTATAACCCATCGCAAACGCCATCAAGGCGGTCAGCGCGCGTGGATGACGCATGCCCAGGTCAACTGCGAGAATCAGCACGAAATCCGGGACGAGAATCCCTAAAGGTAACACTCGCGGCAGTGTGGTCTGCAGGACCAGCGCAACAAAGGTGGCAAGCGAGAACAGCAGCAGCAATCGCACGACCCCTTCAGCCGTTAGTCTGGGCGAACGGGGCGGACGCGCGCGTGGTAAGGATCATGACCTGTTCTAGTTCGCGGAAGTCAACCGAAGCCTTCACCTCAACGTTTAGAAACAGCCCTGGGCCCTCTTGCGAGACGCGCGCGACCGTCCCGACCAGCAGCCCCCGCGGAAAAATTCCATCCATCCCCGAGGTCACGATCATGTCGCCGGACTTTACGTCTTCAGAGCGATCAACGTACTTCATCACCAGCCCGTCTTCGACTACGCCTGCGACGATGCCGCGGGCACGGCTGCGTTGATCAAAGGCGTCCAGCGCCGAGTTGTGATCGCTGATCAACAACACCCGCGCCGCGTCGTGCGACACGGTGATCAGTTTACCGACAACCCCGTTAATCGAGATTACCGCCATCTCACGCCGCAAACCCTGCCGATCCCCTTCGGACAGCATCAGCGTCCGGGAAAGGCCGGTCGCATCGCTGGCAATGACGTTGGCGGCGATAGCGGTCATCCCCAGTGCGTCGCGCAGTTCAAGCAGGTCGGCCAAATGACGGTTCTCAGCTTCCAGCTCGACCATTCGCCGCTGCTGGCCTTCGAGTTGCGCCAGTTGTTGTTTGAGGCGCAGGTTTTCCTGGCGAACACCGACCAGGTCGAAATAGTTGTGCAGGAAGTCGCCGGCATCATCGGCCATCTGGGACTCGATCACCAGCAACGGTCTAAACGCCTCCATCAGTACCAGTGATGGCTTATTCGCACGAGCCTCGGGGCGGACTCCGGTGGAAAGCAGATGCAACGCCAGTAACAAGAGCAGACCGCCGGTGAGCACCACGCGGTTGCGCCAGAGGAAGGAACCTCTCACTTTAGCGCTAGGAACGGGAAATACTCCTTATCCTCTAATTGTCGATTGACCAGTGGTCAGCGAGGTGAAATTCAATCGACGGTAACATCGCGCAGCAGCGAAATCTCATCTAGCACCTTGCCCGCACCCATCACCACCGCGGTCAGCGGGTCATCGGCGAGCGTCACCGGCAGGCCGGTTTCTTCGCGCAGCAGGACGTCAAGATTGCGGAGCAACGCTCCGCCGCCCGCCAGCACGATTCCTTTTTCCACAATATCGGAAGCGAGCTCCGGCGGCGTGCGCTCCAAGGCAATTCGCACTGATTCGACGACCTGATGAACCGGTTCCATCAAAGCTTCGCGAATCTCCTCGTCGGTGATCTCGATTATCTTGGGAACTCCTGCCACCAGGTCGCGGCCCTTGATTTCCATGGTCTGGATCTCGTTGCCGGGGTAAGCGGAACCTATCGTGATTTTGATCAACTCGGCGGTGCGTTCGCCGATCAGCAAATTGTATTTGCGCTTGATGTGCTGGATTATCGCCTCATCCATTTTGTCGCCGGCGACACGCACCGAGCGGGAGAAAACCACGCCCGCCAGTGAAATTACAGCGACTTCGGTGGTACCTCCGCCGATATCGACAATCATATTTCCGGCCGGTTCGGTGATCGGCAGGCCGGCGCCAATCGCCGCCGCCATTGGCTCTTCGATCAGGTAGACCTCCCGCGCGCCAGCCGATTCCGCCGACTCGCGCACCGCGCGTTTTTCCACCGCGGTAATACCGAAGGGGACGCAGATGACGATGCGCGGACGGACAAATAGTTTGCGGTTATGCGTCTTTTCGATGAAATGCCGGAGCATGTTCTCGGTGATCTCGAAGTCGGCAATTACACCGTCCTTCAGCGGCCGAATCGCCACGATCGAGCCCGGGGTACGCCCGAGCATCTTCTTCGCTTCGGCCCCGATCGCCAGCACGCGCCGGCCACCACGTGAATCCTTCTGCACTGCCACCACCGAAGGCTCGTTGCAGACGATACCTTCACCCTTGACATAGATCAGGGTATTAGCAGTACCAAGGTCAATCGCCAGATCGTTGGAAAACCAACCAGAGATAGAATTAAGGACCACCGATTTTCGCCCCCTTGCGATGCCCTGTTCGGGCCATTCGCATCCGCCACACCGTTGCTGCTGCCGCCCGCAAGCGATTCCTTAATTGCCCGACGGACTCTACGAAAGTCACGAATTTGCGCAGTTTGAAAATTAACAGAGATTCTTCAGGTCAAGCAAGTAAGGCAGGCGCAATTGCCTCAACAAATCGCACTGATTTATGATTCGATCGCATGCTACAAGCATTTCGACGGCACAGCTATTCGTGGGGCACCCGCGTCCTGCTGCTCCTGCTCGGCGGCGTGTTCGCGCTATTCTTTGGCAGCTGGGGCGCAGCCAGCTATTTCACCCGTGTCCGGCCCGCCGCTCAGGTCGGCTGCTACACCTATTTCCACCTCTTTACGATGCCCGGATGCCAGACAATCACGCCCGAGCAGCTCGACAGCGCAGCCGTCGACCTGCGCCGCGAAATTCAAAATACGTACGGCGAACAGTCGCCCCAGATGCTTCAGAGTATGGATCTGCGGCACATGGCGCTGGAGCAATTAATCGATCAGACTTTGATCAATCGTGAAGCGGGCCGCCTCGGCCTTTATATCGGCGACGACGAACTGGCCCAAGCTATCGGCTCACAGACCGCCTTTCAAGTTGACGGCCGCTTCAACCTGCGGAAATACAATGAGATTCTGCGGCAAAACGATCTCGAACCGGCAGCATTCGAATCTACGACGCGCCAGCGCATCCTGACCGAGACGATGCGCCAGATGATTACTCAGGCCGTGCAGGTAAGTCGCGACGAGGTGCGCAACGAGTTCAACCGCTTCGGCGAAAAGCTCTCTCTGGCCTATATCGAATTTGCCTATACCGACTTCACCGGACAGGTTATTCCGGGCCAGCAGCAGCTCGTCAAATTTTATAATGATAATCGCGATCAGTTCCGTGAGCCGGAACGGATCCGAATGGAGTTCATCCGCTACGACCCATTAGTACTGGCTGCGAATCAAACCCCGTCGCCCGAGGATATCGAGGCCAATTACGAGCGTAACTTGAACACACAGTTCACCCATCCCCAGCAGGTTCGCGCCCGCCATATTCTGATCGCCGTACCGCCGGATGCTTCGCCGGCGGAAAAGGCAGCTGCCAGGGCCAAAGCTGAAGACGTATTGCGGAGCCTCAGGTCGGGCGCCGACTTCGCAAAGCTGGCCCAGCAGTATTCGGACGATCCGGGCACCAAGGATCGCGGCGGCGAGTTGGGCTACTTCGCGCGGGGCGAGATGGTCAAGCCGTTCGAAGACGCGGCATTTAATCTTAGCCCCGGCCAGCTGACGCTGGTGCAGAGCCAATACGGTTACCACGTCCTTCAACTCGAGGAGATCAAGAAGGCGAGCCAGGATACGTTGGAGCAGGCGAAGCCGAAAGTTGTCGCGGCGATCAAGCAAAAGATGGGGAGTGACCTCGCTCGGCAGGACGTCGAGCAGGATTTGGCAGCAGCGCTGGAAGGACGTGACCTTAGGCAGCTTGCTCAGAAGCGAGCCTTGGCCGCAGTCGAGACGCCGTACGTGTCGGCGGAAGAATCGGTGAAAGGGGCCGAGTCAGAGTCCAAACTGCTGGCCGAGGTATTCAAGTTCAAAGAAGGCGATATCCGCGCGATTACGGACACCTCAGTACCGTTCCTGGTAAAATTGCTCGACCGCTCGCCGTCGCAGATTCCGCCGTTCAGCAAAATCGAGGACAAGGTGCGTGCGGCGTTCGTCCGGCAAAAGGCTGAGCTGTTAGCAGCTGAGGCTGCTCAAGCAGCGCTCAAACAGATTAAGGGTGCCGCTGATCTTAAGTCGGCCGCAGCTATCAACCATCTCCAAGTACAAACGGCAGCCGAATTTCCCCGCGCAAGTCGGCAGATTCCCGGAATTGGTTCCTTCGTCGAGGCGACCGAAGCCGCCGCGATGGTATCCAAGGTCCCGACGATACTTGACCGCGTGCTGGAAAATGGGGGTAATTCATTTATCTTCGAGGTGGTTGACCGAACGCTACCGACGGAGCAGGAATGGAAAGCCGAAGCCCCCGCTTTCACCCAACAATTCCTTCAACAGAGGCGCGCCAGCGCCTGGATGAATTTCATCAACGGCCTCAAGCTCGCGACGCCGATAACAATCAACTCTGAGCTGCTCGGCCAGAGTGCCCAACCTTCATCGATGTAGAGGATGCGATTGAGACTTGTGCTCGAACCAAGCGCTCGAAATCACAGAACGCATGAGCCACAAGAATCCAGCTTTAAACGGCGTGCCTCTCTTTTCAGCTTACTGGGCAAAAGGACGAAATCAGCGGCGATCTTATGAGTCAGCCTGACGACGATTCCGACCCTCCACCAATAGACACCAACGAATTTTTCCTGTCAGGCTCAGGCCTCAGCGTACTCCTGATACATGGGCTGACCGGAACCCCCTACGAAATGCGCGGGTTGGGCGAGCGCCTGACGGCCGCGGGCGCGCGAGTCCACGGTGTACGCCTCGCAGGCCATGGCGGCGGTCCAGAGGAATTGGGCGACGTGACGCACGCCAACTGGTACGAGAGCGTGGTCGAGGGCTTCGAACGGTTGCGTGCATATGATGAGCCCAATGTTGTGATCGGGCTTTCGCTGGGTGCGGTACTGGCTGCACGCTTGGCTATCGACCAACGCGAGGCGGTTTCTGCCCTAGTAATGCTCGCGCCGGCCTTCTACCTGCCATTCTGGACGCGCACGGTTTTGCGGATGCTGCGGCCGTCGATAACCTTCACCAACCGGATCTATATCCGTCAGCAGCGCGGCTCGGACATTCACGACGCGGCCGCCCGCCGGGTTCACCCTGGCAATCAGCTGATGCCGCTGCGAGCAGCGCTCGACTTGATCGAGCTTTCGGATCAGGTGCGCGCAAGGCTGCCGGAACTCGTCCAGCCAACCCTTGTGATTCAGAGCCGGCGCGATCATACGTGTCCATTCAATAAAAACACCCAGCTTCTGATGAACCATCTGGGCTGCGCCGACAAGCGATTAATCGCCCTGGATGAGAGCTTTCACATAATCACAGTCGACAGTGAACGCGAGCGCGTGGCGCAGGAAACACTGGACTTTGTCCTACAGTTCCGCCGCATCGAATCGGTCCGGGCGCTGGTAAGCATCGGTTGATACCTTCGAGCGGAGAGCGCGGGAGCGCCTCCGTCGGGAGGGGTTTACCTTGCGAAGGCCTGTCGCCACAGGTAATTTCACCACGTGGAGCCTGCGCTTGAGGAAATCCTGAATCTGTTGCTGGAGTCCGAGCGGGCCGGCGTAGTCGCGCTCGGTAGCCTCGCCGCTCGCGTCGAAAATGACGAGCTGAAGCATCTTCTTACCACTTCGCGCGAGGACGAAGGCGCGGCCGTGCGCGAACTGGAAGACCTGATTCGGAACGCGGGCGGCCTTCCGTCCCCACGGATAGGACCCTTTGCCGCCAAAGTCGCGGGCGCGGGTACGTTGTCGCAGCAGTTGAAACTCCTGATTCATGGCGAGGAATGGGTGGCGCGCAAGGTCGAAGAAGCGCTCGCGCTCGCAATCGCCGGCGGCGCGATCCGCGATTACTTGCAGAAAATGGCTCGGCGCCATCGTTTCGAAGTTGAATGGGGACGCGCCGAGTTGATCCGGCTGATGAATTCGCTCGAATGAGCAAACTGGAGCAGTGAAAAGAGAATCTAGCGGCGGCGGCGCAAAGCGGATTCCTGGTGCGCGAGTCTTTGCCCGCGCCCCCTTCTCGTTTCCCTGCATTCATTGCGGCCTGCGAGGATGATGCAATGGACCTGAGCTTCAGTCCCGCCGAGGAACATTTTCGTGAACGCGTGCAGAAGTTTATGCGCGAAAACCTGCCGCCCGGATGGGGCAAAGGGGGCGGAAGGCCCCCGGGCATGTCGCAGGTCGATTTCCTCAAGGATTGGCAGCGCCGCCTTTACGATAACGGATTTCTCGGGATGGCATGGCCGAAAGAGTATGGCGGCCAGGGAGCAAGCCAGGTCGAGATGGCGATCTTCAACGAGGAGGTGGCTCGCTTCCGGGCTCCCGGTCCACTCAACGTGCTGGGCCTCTCGATGGCGGGGCCCACGATCATCACGCATGGCACGGACGAGCAGAAGAAGCGCTATCTGCCCAAGATTTTGAACTGTGAAGAGATCTGGTGCCAGGGCTTTTCTGAACCGAATGCCGGCTCCGACCTCGCCTCGCTCAAGACCCGCGCGGAACTGAAAGGCGACGAGTTTATCGTCAACGGGCAAAAGGTGTGGACCACACTCGGCCATATTTCGGACATGTGCATGCTGCTGGTGCGCACTGACCCCGAAGCCCCCAAACATCGCGGGCTGTCGTATTTACTGGTCGAAATGCGCACTCCCGGCATAACCGTGAAGCCGCTGCGGCAAATGACGGGCGAGGCTGAATTCAATGAAATGTTTTTTGACGAGGTCCGCGTGCCGCGCGCGAACCTCCTGGGTCCGCAGAACGAGGGTTGGAGGGTGGCGACCACCACCTTGATGAATGAGCGCGGAACCAGCGCGCTGGCTACCGTGATGCGCTATCGAATCGTCTTTGACGAAATCGTTGACCTGGCGCGTTCCACGAGGCGCAATGGCGAGCCCGCCAGCCATGATCCGGTTGTTCGGCAACGCCTCGCCCAGTTTTACGTCGACCTCGAGATGATGCGCTTTACGGCCTATCGAACTTTCTCCAAGATTCTCAAGGGCGGCAATCCTGGGCCAGAGGGTTCAATTTCCAAACTTGCGTGGTCGGAGCTTAATCAACGTATGATGGAGCTGGTCATGGAGCTGGAGGGACCGGCCAGTCAGCTGATGCGTGGTTCACCGCATGCCGTGGAAAGTGGGCGCTGGCAGCATCATTTCCTCCGCTCACGCGCCAACACGATCGAGGCCGGCACTTCAGAAATCCAACGCAATATTATCGCTGAACGCGTGTTGGGGTTGCCCAGAGCGCGGTAATGACCACAGCCTTCGATATCTGACGCGAGGCGGAGCAATCTCTAATGAAGGCCTGCGTTGCAGGCGATAGTACTGCGAGCCCTGCTCCATCCGCATGTGGCACCGCATGCAGCAAGCGGTGAAGTAAAAGAGGACACGATGAGTGGCGTGAAAATCGGCATTGGCTTCGGCCTCTGGAACTACGGTCTGCCCAACGCGGAGTCTATTTGTGGCTATGCGGAACAGGCCGAGGCCGTCGGATTGGATTCAATCTGGCTATCAGACCATATAGTCACACGGAACCCTACTCTGGACATAAGCTGTCTTTTCGCGATGATCGCCGGCCGGACCAAGCGCCTCAAAATGGGACCGAGTGTGCTCACGCTGCCGGCCCGTCATCCGGTGCACGTCGCCAAGACCTACGCCACACTCGACTATATTTCCGAGGGGCGAATGATTATGGCGGTGGGGAGCGGCAGTGATATCCGCGATCTTGCCGCCTCGGGGGTGCCGCCAGCGGAACGGGGAAAGCGGCTCGACGAGGGGATCAAAATCCTGCGCCGCCTGTGGACCGAATCGCACGTCACTCATCATGGTCAGTTTTATCAATTCGAGGACGTGACGATTGAACCGAAACCGCGCAAAGGCTCGCTGGATATCTGGATCGGCGGCAAGAGCGACGCAATCCTTAAGCGCGTCGTCCGCCTGGGCGACGGCTGGTTTCCGGCACTCACCAGCCCGCAGGAATTCAGGCGAGACATGGACAAGTTGATCGGCTTTGGCGAAGAATACGGCCGCTCGATCGATCCGCGTGAGGCCGGTGTACTGTTATTAACTCATGTCAGCGAAGACCGCGAGACCGCCTGGAAAACAGTAGCGCCACTCCTGCGCGGCTTGCCGATGCCGCCCGAAGAGGTTGCGGCACGATGCGTCGTCGGTCCCCCTGCCGAATGCATCGAGAAGCTGCAAGCATTCGTCGACGCTGGTTGCGTAAAATTTGTTCTGCGCCCGGCTTGTCAGCCGGCAGAAGTAATGTCGCAAATCGAGCAGTACGGCGCCAAGATCCTGCCTGCCTTCGCCTCCTAACATGGCTCTGAAGATGAGCAAACGAGCGTCAACTCACTGAGCAATTGAGCGGAGATATAACACGGGAACGAAGAGGTGATTCCCTGCTTGCGTTCGAAAGGAAGAGGTCACGTCCCATGATCCTCATGTATTTTACCGAGCGTCCCTATCGCTACGTGCCGGAAGACGAAGTCATCAAGCATGGTGGCTTCTTCGGCCTTCCCAACAAGTTTTTCGATGCGCAAAAGGGCGCGCAACTTTATGACGAATATCTCAACGAAGCGGTCTTCGCCGAAGAGTCAGGCTTCGACGCCATCATGCTCAATGAGCATCATGGCACGCCCTTTTGCCTGGGCGCGGTGATGAATGTTGAGGCGTCGATTCTCGCCCGCATCACCAAGAAAGTCCGGATCGTATTGCTCGGCAACCCCTTGCCGACTTTCAAAAACCCACTGCGGGTTGCCGAAGAGTTGGCGACCATTGACTGCATTTCATATGGGCGCCTGGTGCCAGGCTGGGTCAGAGGCGCAGGCAGCGAGCAGGTCTTCAATAATGCCAACCCCGCCTACAACCGCGAATTGTTCAATGAAGCTCATGATTTGATCCTGGCCGCGTGGATGAGGCCGGGTCCGTTCCGTTGGGAGGGAAAGCATTTCACTTATCGTTATGTGAACCCGTGGGTGCGGCCCTACCAGAAGCCTCGTCCGCCTATCTGGATTCCGGGTGTGCTCAGTCCTGAAACGGTTGAGTGGTGCGCCGAGCACAAGTATCTGTACCTGGGCCTTGGCACCAGCTGCGAGAAACCGTCGAACTGTGGAACCTGTATGGCGACACCGCGGCCAAACACAGTTACCTGGCTGGCTCTGAAAACTTTGGTTACCTGCAGCACGTGTTTGTCGCCGACAACGAGCAGAAGGCCGAGGAGCTGGGCAGGTGCCATCTGTTCGGCGGGGGCCAGGTGAACTTCTCCCGTCCTGAGCACACCCTCCCGCCTGGTTACAATTCAAAAGCAGCCACCCGCCGACTGGCGCAGGCCACAGCCTCGCGGTCCGGGACCGCATTTCTCGGGGTCAGCGCCGAGCAACTCGGTAAAGCGCAGAGCGCTCCGCGCAAAATGAGCACCAAGCAACGGCTGCAGCGTGGCGAAGCTTCAATCGAAGAAGCCCGCGCGGCGATTTACAGCCGATATCCCAAGACCGTCAAGAGTATGGCGGTCATTTCGGGCACGCCCAAAACGGTGCTGCCCAAGATTCGCAGGATCCTGGAAACCTTGCGCCCGAGCGTATTTGGTTTCTTTGCAACGCAGGGTCCGGTCAGTTTCGAAGACCGGATGACGAATATCCGTCTGCTGGGTCAGGAAGTATTGCCCGCCGTGCGCGAATACGGCAAAGAATTGGGGCTGCTCGATCCGTTCGAGCGTGAGCCGGGTGCCCGCCCGTACGTTGCCGGCACGCAGCGCGAGCCGCTCGTGTCGGTTCCGAAATCACGTTCAGCCGCGGCGAATTGAGGCGTTGCGCGGTTCCCCCGCGGGTCCTATCAAAGAGCACCGCTCCCCGTCATTGCGACCGAATGGACCGGGATTGGGGGGAGTCTCGCGACTCCCCCAGCTCGTGCTGAACCTAATCGCTGGCGCGGCTCAGGCTCAAGAGATCGGCAGTTTGTTGAGCAAGGTTAGAGTTTCATCCTCGATGATCTCACCGATCCGGGACGCATGTTTGGCCATCTCTGAATCCGATAGGGCCGCCTGGACCGCGGCCTCATTAGGTAACTCCCAGATGTCGACCACCGTGTTGAGGCGGCCGACGAGAGTGGCGTAACTTCCCAGCAACTTCCATCCGTGCTTACCAACCACCGGAGTCAGGCTATTCAGTAACGACACAAAATCCTGAAGCTTCCCAGGTCGTAACTTGAGCGAAGCCTGTAAGTAAACCATTGTAATGCCTCCTTTTGTCCTTCGTATCGCCGGGCGCCAACCTAAAGTCAAGCGCTGAACCCGCGCCGAACTAAAATCCTTGGACATCAAATCACGCCCAGGGCGCGCAATTTCTCAATCTCATCGCGACCGCAGCCGCTCCATTCGAGCACTTCGCAGGTATGTTCCCCGAGTCCTGGTGCGCGTCGAGTGTAACTCATGTGGGGCTGCTCACCGTCACCGGCGACCGTGCCCGGATAGAGCAGGTCGCGGCCGATTTCCGGATGATGAATCCGGGCGAAACTGTGACGCGCATTGAAATGCGGATCGGCCAGGTTATCTTCCGGCCGCCGTATTGGTGACCAGGCAAGGCCCAGCGCCTGCGCCCGTTCGAACACTTCCTGGGCGGGGAGGCGCGCAACCAATTGCTCGATCAAATCGTTGCGGTAAGTGTATGCGGCGCGCGAATCCTCTTTCTCAAGTTGCTTATATTCCGGGGTTTTGAGGACATGCTCCATGCCGACCTGATCGGCAAGCTCGGCAAACGCGCGAGCCTCGCGTTCGAAGGGGCTGAGGCTAGCCAACATATAGACATCGTCGCGGCTTTTTGACAGCCGGAACTGAGTAATGTGGGGGAATGCATGTCGCGCGGTTTGCCGCAGCACCACCTGCCCATTGTAAATGTAAGTCGGAAGCGCGATCTCGGTGCAGGTGTTCACCGCTTCATGCACCGACACGTCGATAAACTGTCCCTCTCCGCTCAGATCGCGAAAATTCGCCGCCGCGAGGATAGCGATGGCGGCGTATTCGCCTGCAATATGATAGGCATGCCACATCGCCGGCGCGATCGGCGGCGTGTCATATTGAAGATTTGCGCCGGGGTCGTAGCCGCATACCGCCATTATCCCGCCCATCGCCATCTGCGTGAGGTCAGTCGATTTGAGCCTGCGATATGGTCCCGACAGTCCGAAAGGAGTGATAGTGCAGACGATTAGCGAAGGATTCTGCTCGGCCAGCTCACGCCACAACTCAAGCCGCCGCTCGACCGTCTCAATTTCGCCGGAGAGCAGCGCGATATCGGCTCTCGCGGCCATTCTGGCAAACAACGGACGCGCCGCTGGCTCGTCGAGATCAAGCCCTGCACTTTTCTTGTTCAAATTGTAGCGCCAGAAGAAAATGCTTCGTTCCGGATTCCCGTCGGCAAACGGTCCGACCCGCCGCGACTGCGAGCCTCCGCGCGGCTCGAGCTTGATGACATCGGCGCCAAAGCCCGCCAATAGCATCCCCGCGTAGTCGCCCAGCTCGTTGCCAATTTCCAGCAATACGGTTTGATTAAGCGACGAGCCGAGGCTGCTTTGGGTTTTCAAATCACGTCCTCCTGCTTGAGCGCTTCCAGTTCATCGGCCGTCAGACCGAAGAGTTCGCGGTAAACGTAATCGTTATCTTCGCCCAGCTTCGGCGAGGCTCGGCCGGTGAGTCCGCCAACGTTGGCAGGAGACCGCGACAGTTCAGCGGGGAAACCTTCTATCGGCCATGTGCCGATCTCGCTGTGAGGCAGGTCCACGAAATAGCCGCGCGCTTTGAGCTGCGGATCACGATCGAAGCGGTCAGGCGCCTTCTGCACCACCCCGGCCGGAATCCCACGCGCCTGCAGCCGCATCATCAAATCGTAGCGGTCCTCGAGGACCGTGCAGGACGCGAGCTGCCGGTCGAGCTCGTCTTCGTTTGCCTTGCGCCGGGCAGCGTTGGCGAATTGGGCATCGAGCGCCCATTGCGGCGAGCCAATCTCTTCAATCAGGCTGCGCCACTGATCGTCGGATTGCACAGAAATAGCTATCCAGTTGTCCTCGCCCTGGCAGGGGTAGGCACCGTGCGGCGACCAATTGAGATACGGCATTCGATTGCCGTAGCGCGCAGTCGGCTTGCCGGTTAGCTGATATTCCAGCATGGAAGTGCCCGTCAGCATCATGCCGGTCTCGGTCTGCGACAGGTCGATATAAGCGCCAGTCCCGCTCTGCCGTTGACGGTGCAGGGCCGCCATCATCAGCATCGCGCCGAAATATCCGGGCGAGTGGTCCAGGTATGAATAGCCCCATCCCGCGGGCGGATGAGGCTCTGCCAGACCGGACATAAAAGTCAGGCCGGACATCGCCTGCGCGGTCGGTCCATAGCTGACGTAGTTCTCATAAATTCCGAATTTGCCAACCCCGGTTGTCTGCATATAGATAATCCGGGGATTCAACTTACGCAGTTCGGCATAGCCCAGGTTCCATTTGTCCATTTGGCCGGGGCTGAAGTTTTCGCAGATTGCGTTGGCGTCCCGCACCATCCTGCGCAGCAGATCGCGCCCCTTGGGATGGTTCAGGTTGAGTGTGATACCGTATTTGCCGGGATTGGTGTTGTTGTAGTAGCCGCCGCGATTGAAGTTCCCGCGGATACCATGGGTGCGCGCCGCTCCCTGGCTGCGGCCGCCCTGTGGGGTAGCGTGATCAGGCGCGAACGGCTGCATGTAGCGCAGAAAGTCGACGGCGGCTGGATGGCGCCACTCGATCCGGATTACCTGGGCGCCGAAACTCGCCAGAATGCGAGTTGCCTGCGGCCCCACCTGGAGCCAGGTTAAATCGATAATCCTTACACCCGCCAGCGCCCATCGTTTCGTCTCACCGTTCTCTCCCATCGGACTCTTCCTCAATCGGTCGCTCTGCGAAAACCGCCTCAGGTCCTCAACAAATCACGCGCGATCACGACCCGCTGGATCTGCGAAGTGCCCTCGTAGATTTGCAACAGCTTGGCGTCGCGCATCAGCTTCTCCACCGGATATTCCTTCATATAGCCATAGCCACCGAAGATCTGGACAGCGTCGGTCGTGATTTTCATGCAGGCGTCGGCGCTGAACAATTTAGCGTAACTGGAAACTGCGTTGGGCGCCTGGCCGCGGTCAACCAGCCACCCCGCCTTATACGTAAGCAGGCGCATCGCTTCAATCTCAACCGCCATGTCGGCCATCATGAATTGAATCGCCTGGAAATTGGCGATCGGCTGGCCGAAGGCGCTGCGCTGACGTGAGTATCTGAGGCATTCGTCGAGCGCGCGCTGCGAAATGCCAATCGCGATCGCGCCAATTTGCGGACGGCTACGGTCGAAGGTTGCCATCGCATACTTGAAGCCCTCGCCTTCCTCACCAACCAGCGCATCAGCCGGGATGCGCAGTTCATCGAAGATAATCTCCCCGGTATCTGCAGCGCGCTGGCCCAGCTTGCCGTGCATACGGTTGCGGGTGATGCCTGTCAACTGCGAGGGAAATACAAAACATGAGATCCCCTTGTGCTTAAGGCGTTTGTCGGAAGTGGCAAACGTGACCAACCAATCGGCAACCGAACCGTTCGAGATAAAGTGCTTGGTGCCATTGAGTATGAAGGAATCACCCTCGCGCCTGTAAGTAGTGCTGAGTGCGGCGACGTCCGAGCCGGCGCCGGGCTCGGTAATCGCGAATGCACAGAAAGTGAGCTTCTCAATCATCGGAGCGAGATACATGCGCTGCTGCCGTTGGTTGGCGACGATCGCGATCGGCAATGTACCTAGCTCATTCGCACCGACGAAATTCGCGATACCGGCGCAGCCGTAGTTCAGTTCCTCCAGAATCAAGCTCGAATCCAGCGCGCCAAGTCCTGGTCCCCCCAACTTGCCGGGCACGCCGAGGTTCATCAATCCGGCGGCGAATGCTTTTTCGCAGATAGCGCGTGGAAAGATTTCATTTTCGTCGTATTCTCGCGCCCGCGGGATTATTTCCTGTTCGCTGAATCGGCGCGCAAGCGCCTTCAACTCCTGCTGCTGCTCCGTCAGGTCAAAGCCGATCATCGCGATACCCTCCCGCATCTGGGTGAGACTGTAAAACTAGCAATGACCGGTTTGCATGTTAATTGCTCCATCTTTGTCGGCAAGACTGCTCCATGATAAGAGCCGCGGCTGACGAGTGGATCGGCGAAACCTTGAAAAAACCCCGATGGGCGGCTATGACGGGGACCAGATGCCAGGCTGAAGCCTGTCGCATATAAGGAGAATCCGATGTCAGTCACTCTTATCGCCAAGATCAAAGCGAAGCAGGGCAGTGAGGGGCAGCTCGAGGAGGCCTTTCGCGACATGATCAAGAAAGTGCGCGCCGCGGAGCCCGGCTGTCAGGCTTATATCCTGCACAGAGCCAACGAGGATCCTACCCAGTTTGTCTGGTACGAGACTTATGCCGACCAGGCCGCGTTCGATAATCATCGCAAGACCGAACACATGAAAGAAATGGGCGGGCGCATCGCCAACCTGCTCGACGGCCGTCCCCAAATCGAAATGTTGACCGAAGTCGATCGCAAATAAGCCGTGCAGGCCGGACGCCTGCGCTACAGGAAAGAGAAACGAGGAGCGAGAGCCGGGCATTCTCGCTCCTCGATCGTTCGGTCCGCTTCGTCGCAGAACCGTACGATGCGGATGCCGCCGACCCAGCCACCGAAGCCATCCGGAATCATCGATGCCGCGAACCATTTTGATGGGCGATCCGAAGCATTTCGCAGTGCGCGGTGGCGCCAATCCTCATACCCGCAATGTGCTGGGCATCCGCAGGCGGGTAAATTCGACTCTTGCGCGTCAGCAATGGCATTCTCTCGCTCGCGCCCTTATCGCTCACGGCACCGAGGTGTGCGTAATTCAGGCGCATCCGCAACTCCCGGGGCTGGTCTATCCCGCCAACGCAGGAATTCTGTATCCGCTGGTATCCCGCGCGCCAGGTGAAACGTCATCATCCGAGAAGACCTTCTACCTGGCGCACTTGCTGCCATCGCGCGCGGCCGAGCGCGACATCTACCGCCCCTTTATCCGTGCGATGGGGTACAAGACCCAGGATATTCAGGCGCGTTTCGAGGGCGAAGCTGACTTTTTCCCGGCCGATGCCTTCATGCTGTTTACTCATGGAGCGATAGAGCGCCAACGTTTCGTGCCGTATTTCGGCATCCCGCCCTGGAAGCGTGTCTACGGCTTTCGCTCAGAGACCGCCGCCCTTGAGGAGCTGCGCCTCATCGTCGGCGAGCGCCCGGTGCTGGAACTCGAACTAAGCCTTGAGGCGCATTACCATGGCGACACCGTCCTATGTTCGTTCGGTGCGGAGCGTGAGTTCCTGCTTGCATACATGGCCGGTCTCACCATGCGCTCGCGCGAGCGCTTGCGGCAGGCATTCGGCAATCGCCTGATAGAACTCTCGGAGCGCGATGCGGCGCTGTACGCCGCCAATTCGTTTCAGATTGACGACGGCGGCCGATTGTACCTCTTCATGCCTGAAGGAATCAGCAACGACCTGATTAATCAGGTTGGCATCCGTTCGGTTGAACCGGTGTTAGTCAACGTCAGCGAATTCCTGGCCAAGGGCGGCGGCTCAATCAAATGTATGATTCTTGACCTCGGCCCTCGTGACCAACAGCCGTCCGATGCCGCCGCGGCAGCATTTCGTGCGGAGCGCAGCTACGAGCAAGTGTTTCCCGGCGAAGCTGCAAGTTCCAACTTTTCATGATAGCGCGGCGCGGCGCGGTTCGCCTTGTTCTTCACCGGGTTCTGCGGCTGCAAGTTCTCGCGGCTTGCGTCTGCGCCCGAAGCTGCCGAGCCATCGATGGAACTGATCCATGTAGGTGTAAACCACGGGCGTGATATACAGCGTCAGAAGCTGCGAGAACAGCAGACCCCCGACTACCGCCACGCCCAGCGGCCGGCGCGACTCGGCGCCTGCGCCCAGGCCAACTGCGATTGGCAGCGTGCCCATTAACGCCGACATCGTGGTCATCATGATCGGACGGAAGCGGATCAGGCAGCCTTCGTAAATCGCATCGGCGGCGCTCTTGCCCTCCTCGCGTTCGGCGTCCAGGGCGAAGTCAATCATCATGATTGCGTTTTTTTTCACCAGGCCCACCAGCATGATGATGCCGACGAAGCTGAGCAAATCGAGTTCATAGTGAAACAACATCAGGCTGACCAGCGCACCGAAACCCGCGGCTGGAAGGCCGGACAGGATAGTAAGCGGATGGATGAAGCTTTCGTACAAGACGCCCAGCACCAGGTAGATGACGAGAATCGCCATCGCCAGCAGGATTCCCAGATTGCTGAGTGAAGATTGAAACGCTTGTGCGGCGCCGGAGAAACTGTGGGTGATGCTGGCGGGCAAGGTATCCGCGGCTACCGCGCCAATTTCCTGAAGCACTTTGCCGAGTGAGGTGCCGGGTGCGGTATCGAACGAGATTGTCACCGACGGTAATTGTCCCGAATGATTAACCGACAGCGCGCCAAATGTGGGGATGACTTTTGCGATGGTATCGAGCGGCACCAGTTGCCCGTTGGCTGCCGCCACATACAGCAGATGCAGCGCCCGCGGGTCGGCCTGGTACTCAGGCAACAGTTCCATCTCCACCCAATATTCGTCTTCGGGAGTGTAAATCGTGGAGATTTGCTGCGAGCTGTAGGCCAGCGCCAGCGCATTCTCGACCGCCTGCGCGCTTAGACCCAGCGAATGCGCCTTATCTCGATCAATCTCGATATAGGCCTGCGGATTGGCGACTTCGAGATCACTGTTGACTCCGCGCAAGTCAGGCATCCGGCGCATCTTCTGCTCGAGAATGGTGGCGTACTTGTACAGCTCACGGGTGTTCGGGCTCTGCAGCGTAAATTGATATTGGCTTTGGGTGAAGCGCGCATCGATCCGTATCGGAGGCGGGTTCTGCATGAAAACCATCAAACCCGGGATCGCAGAAAATTCGCCGCGCCACTTGTTGATTAGTTGATCGGCCGAGAGTTTACGTTGTGATGGCGCGACGAGATGGGCGAACAAGATGCCCGAATTCAGCGTCCCGCTCGGTCCCGCCCCGCCCACACCAGTGAAAAACGTGATGACGTTGGGATCGCGCATCACCATGTCGGCGAATGCTCGCTGATGCGCCGCCATCGCATCGAATGAAATCCCCTGCGCCGCGCGGGTGAACATCACCACCTGGCTGGAGTCCTCGCTCGGAATAAAGCCCTTGGGAATTGTGTAGAAACCCCAGACGGTGCCCGCGATAGTGATGAATAGCACCGATATCGTAAGTCGACGCCGGCGCACTACCCAGGCCAGCGTGCGACGGTAAAACTCGAACACGCGGTCGAACCCGCGTTCGATGACCTCGTAGAGCCAGCCGTGGCGCTCTGACGACGGTGCCCGCAAAAAGCGGCTGCAGAGCATTGGGGTCAGTGTCAGCGAGACGAACCCCGAGACCAGAATCGCCGCCGCAATCGTCACTGCAAACTCGTGCAGCAGCCGGCCAATCAGGCCGCCGAGGAAAAGGACCGGGATAAACACCGCGGCCAACGACAGGGTCATCGATAAAATCGTAAAGGCGATCTCCCCCGATCCGTCGAGCGCCGCCTGGAGCCGGTTCTTGCCCATTTCCTCGTGCCGTACGATGTTCTCCAGCATCACGATGGCGTCGTCGACCACGAAGCCGACCGACAACACGATGGCCAGTAGCGACAGATTGTCCAGGGTGTAATCCAGCGCCCACATCACCGTGAACGTGCCGATGATCGCGAGCGGCAGGGCGACACTGGGGATGGCGGCGGCTGACAGCTTGCGCAGGAACAGGAAAATGACCATCACCACCAGGAACATGCTCAGCAGCAAGGTGAACTGGACGTCATAGACCGATGCCCGGATCGATTGCGAGCGGTCGTAGAGAATCGAAAGTTCAATAGAAGCCGGCAATTCGGCGCGGAAGGTGGGCAACAAGCGTTTGATGTTGTCCATCACTTCGACTGTGTTGGTGCCTGGCTGACGCCGGATCGCCAGCACGATCGCGCGGTTGCCGCGCACCCATCCCGCCACTTTATTGTTCTGCACGTCATCCAACGCATGGCCGATCTGACTCAGCCGGATCGGCATTCCATTGCGATAGGCGACGATCAGCGACTGGTAGGCGGGGCCATCGGTCAATTGCCCATTGGCTTGAACCGTGTAGGCGTGATGGGGGCCATAAAGGGTGCCGACCGGCAGTTCAACATTTGCATTGCGCACCGCGTCCGCGACCTGGTTAATCCCGACTCCCCGCGACGCCATCGCCATGGGGTCAAGCTGAATCCGGACGGCGTACTTCTGCGAGCCGTAGACCTGTACCTGTGCAACTCCGGGGATCATCGAGATCCGTTCGCCCAGGTAGGTTTCGGCGTAGCGGTCGACCGTCGACAGTGGCAAAGTCGACGAACTCATTCCGATATAGGTGATCGGGTTGTCTGACGGATTCACCTTCTGGTACGAAGGCGGGCTTGGCATGCCCACCGGGAGTTGGGACTCAGCCGACGAGATCTTCGACTGGACGTCCTGCGCCGCCGCATCAAGATTGCGAGTCAGGTCAAATTGGAGCGTGATGCTTGTCTCGCCTTGGGTACTGGCGGAGGTCATCTGCGCTACGCCGGCAATGGTTGAGAATTGCCGTTCGAGCGGAGTGGCTACTGCCGAGGCCATCATTTCTGGACTGGCCCCCGGCAAAGTGGCATTAACCACGATGGTCGGGTAATCGACGTTCGGTAGATCGCTGACCGGCAACTGCCGGTAGGCGGTAAACCCAAAAATAACAAACGCGAGCGACACCAGCGTCGTCATGACCGGGCGTCGAATAAAAGGTTCAGCGAGATTCATCGGGCGATAGCCTAATCCGAATGAGCTACAACTCTACCACTCAGCGATCGCAATCACGTAGCCTCAGAGAGAGCTTCTGATTCTTACCTTAGCGCCGGGAGCAAGCAGCATCTGCCCGTCGGTAACAACGGTTTCACCCGGCTGGACGCCATGCTCGATCACGGTATCGCCGCCGATTTGGATGCCGGCCACAATCGGACGCAGCTTTGCCTGCATGCGATCATCGACCACGAACACGAACGAGCCGTTCTGACCGGTCTGGATCGCTTGAGACGGAATCAGAACCGCGTTGCGGATCTCGTTTAGCGTAAGCGTCGCATTAACGAACTCCCCCGGCCATAGCCGCCGGTTCTCATTTTGGAACAGCCCTTTGAGCAAAATGGTGCCCGTGGTCTTGTCAACGGTGTTGTCGATGAAAGCGAGCACCCCATGCTCCGGGGCTTCCGGGGAATTGGGAATTGCTGCATCGACTTCGAGCCGATGCGTCTCGAGATTCATCCGGACCGCGGGCAGTTCGCCTTCCGGGACGGCGAACGCGACGTAAATCGGCTGCACCTGTGTAATCGTGACCATCGGGTTGTCAGCGTCGGCTTTGATCAGGTCGCCAATATGAGATTGGAGATTGCCGGTGCGACCGTCGAGAGGCGAGCGGATTTGTGAATATTCGAGGTTAAGGCGGGCGGTCTCGATGGCGGCCTGGTCGGCGATGACGGTTGCGCGCAGCGCCGCGGCGGCCGCGTGCGCCTGATCGTACTGCTCGCGCGAACCGACGCTCTGCCTTAATAGAAACGAATAGCGTCCTTCGTCCGCCTCGGCCTTGACCGATTGCGCCTGATCCTTGGCAAGATTGGCTTGTGCCAGCCTCAATGCAGCTGCAAAGGGCCGGGAATCGAGGGTGAAAAGTAGCTGGCCTTTTTCGACGAAATCGCCCTCGTGGAAGTGAATCGCGACCAATCCGCCTTCCACTCGCGACTTGATATTCACGGTCGCAAACGCCTCGACGTTGCCGATTTCACGGAGCTGGTTGGGGACGGTTTTGGCAACCGCCTTCGCGACCAAAACCGGTGACGGCGGACGGGCCATCGGCCCCGCGTTTTCGCCTTTCGAGCATCCGCCAAGCATCGGCAGCGCCACGGCTGCGAGCGCCAAGAGTGCGGCTGCGACGGCCTTACGAAATGCTGGCTTCAGCGTCCCGATCGTGATTTGCCGACTGACATGGAACGTCATCGCTCGGCGGACCCTAGCATAGAGATGAGCCGCGACGTCAATCTTCTTGCGGCCTTGCCGCGCGACTGCAAGGAATCTGCGATGCATTCGCTGCGAAAAGAAACCGGCGGAAGGTCAACCCACCGGAATTTTAGCAAAGCGATCGCACTCGGCACCACCCGGGTGCCATAGCCCATGCGGCAGGAGATCCGTCATACTTCGCCGAGTACCCGGTCCAGCGCACTTTTTTCATGGCGGCTGAGGCCAAACTGAGGCCGGAAGAATAGAGACTGACAGCCTGGGCCGAGGCTCGCGGCGAGGCCCGGACCTTTGCTGCAAACTTAAACAGTTACTCGACGTTTTGCACCTGCTCCCGCATTTTTTCTACCTCGCCCTTCATCTCAACCGTTATCTGCGACATCTTCGCATTCTGCGCCTTGGCACCCATCGTGTTGAGTTCACGATTAATTTCCTGCAGCAGGAATTCGATGGATTTCCCAATTGGACCGGTTCGCTTCAGCAGAGTGGTCATCGCATCCAGATGTACCCGCAGCCGGGTCATCTCTTCGGTGATGTCACCGTGTTGCGCGGCTGCCGATGCTTCTTCATAAAGTCTTTTCTCATTGACGGGAAGCTCGGCCAGCAGTTCGCGTATGCGCGTTTCGAAGTTCGCGCGAATCGCCGTTCGAGCCTCGGCGGCGAGTTCATCCATTCGCGGAAGAGCCGCGGCGAGCGTCTTGAGCCGCATCTCGAAATCGCGCTTGAGTGCGCGGCCCTCGCGAACGCGCTCGCTCTCCATCGTTTTAAGCGCGCGGCGGAGGGCCTCGAGTCCTAGTTCAGCGCCAAGATGGGGTTCCTCATCCTCTTCGATCACATGGAAAACCTCAGGACGCTGCAGAATCGCTTCAAGTCCGAGCTTGCCGTCGAGCTTGAGGCTGCGGCCGAGTCGCCTTAGTTCTCGGATATACATTCGTGCCAGGTCCTCGTTAACCTGCAATTTCGATTTTGGCGGGCCGACTCGCGTATAGCGGATGAAGACCTCGGCGCGTCCCCGCGCGACGACGCTTTGGACAATCTTGCGGATTTCAGCTTCGTGCTGCCCCCAGGCGCGTGGCAGGTTGAGCTTGAGCTCGAAGAAGCGCTGATTGAGAGCACGGATCTCGGCGACGATGTGGATGCCTTCGCGCACCAGCTCCGCGCGCCCAAATCCCGTCATGCTTCGCATTGGGAGATCATCTTGCAACAACTACGGTTGGTCGTCTTCGAGAGCAGGGACGATTTGCTCATGTGATAGGGACGCGGGTGCGGGAGCCTTCCCCGGATGAAGGCTATCCAGGCAGGCCCTATAAAGCTTTAGAGTGCGTTGGGCCATCAATTCGATCGACCAGTTTCTGACGGCGCGGTTGCGGCCCTTTGTACCCATCGCGGAACGCCCTTGCCGATCAACGGCAAGTTCCACGATGGCTTCAGCAAGTATTGTCGGATCTCCTGGTTTCACAAGGATTCCCGTGCGCTGGTCCTCGACGACCTCGGGCAGGCCCCCGACGGCGCTGGCGACCAGCGGCAGCCCGGCGGCGGATGCCTCCATAGCGGCAATCCCCATACCTTCGTTCAACGAAGGCATCACAAAAATGTCCAGGGCATGCAGCAGGGTAGTCGTGTCTTGAAGCGGGCCAAGCAGCGTGACGATACCGGTGAGGTCTCTCTGCGTAATCCGTTCCGCGAGTTCGTACTGAAGCGGCCCGGTGCCGGCGATGAAGCAACGGAGGCGGCCTGCAACGGTCTTCTTTGCTTCATCGGCCGGCACCCCGCGCCGTGCAAGCGCCATCGCGTCGATGAGGATGCGATGGCCCTTGCGCGCGACGAGGGCCCCAATCGCCCCCATCGCAATCTCATCCGGCAACAGGCCGAGCGCCATACGGGCCTGCTGGCGCGCAGCGTCGGCAGGCGGAGAGAAGCGTGTGCAGTCCACACCGCTCGGAATGATAGTGATACGTTGGCGCGCGACTCCCGCGCGTACCAGTGCTCGCGCGACACCCTCGGAAATGGCGCCGACCCCGTCAACGGCGCGATTGTAGAGCCAGGGGGCAAACAACCGGTTCGGCACATAGTCCATCCGGCGTGTCACCACCAGCGCGCCAGCCCGGCCGAAGGCGTACGGTGCCATCGCATGAGCGCGCGCCGTGTGAAAATGGACAATGTCATAGTTATGGCGAGTCAGCAGCGCACGAAGCCGCAGGCCGGCCGCGACATCAAGTGAATTTCTGATCTTTAGCCGCCGGCATGGAATACCGGCCTGGTGGGCGCGCTGCCACAACGCGCCATCCGGATCGCATAGCAGTTCAACATCATCACCGCCGCGCCGCAATTCCAGCGTCAGGCCCATCACCTGGACCTCGCCGCCGGCGAAATTCCGTTCCGGATCTATTTCAGCTATCCGCATCGCTGTGCAATACAGGACGCCCTTGTCCGCGGTTTGAGATTCGGCGTCGATAGTTGGCGGCGGCTAATTCTGGCGCGAGATCAACTCGATGGCGTGGGCTAATCGGGTGACCGTCCGCTCGCGTCCGAGCACCGCGATCACTTCGTAAATCCCCGGACTAACCGAGCCGCCGGTCAAGGCGACTCGCACCGGCTGCGCGAGCTGTCCTAGCTTCATATTAAAATTCGCAAGTACACGTTCGAACGCTGTTTGGATCGATGCTTCGCTGAAATCGCCGTCGAGCGCCTGGAGTTCCTTCGATAGTACGCCGAGCGGTTCTGCCATCTCCGGCTTGAGGAATTTAGCTGCCGCCTTAGGATCGAGCGCAATCTTGTCATTCAGATAGAAGCTGGCGAAATCGGCCAGTTCGACCAGGGTCTTGGCCCTAGCGCGCAGGGTTGCGACCATCCGCTCCAGCCACCGTTGGTCACCCGGAATTGTCCATCCGCGCTTTTCGATGAACGGCCTCACCTCGCCCGCGAGCTGCTCGACGCTGCGCTGCTTCAAGTAATGGAAGTTAAGCCACAGCAGCTTTTCGGCATTAAAGATACCGGCGGATTTGCCGCAGTTGGCGAAATCGAAGTACTCGATCATCTCTTGCTTCGAAAAGATCTCCTGGTCACCATGCGACCAGCCAAGCCGCACCAGGTAGTTGAGCAAAGCTTCCGGAAAATAACCCAGCTCACGGTACGCGAAGACCGAAGTGGCGCCGTGACGCTTGGAGAGCTTCTGCCCATCCGGACCCATTACCATCGGTAGATGAGCGTAAGCCGGCGGCTGGTAGCCGAGCGAATAGAAAATCTGCATTTGGCGAGGGGTGTTGGGCAAGTGGTCATCGCCGCGTACGACATGAGTCATTCTGAAATCGGCATCATCGAGCACGGTCGCGAAGTTGTAAGTCGGAACGCCGTCGGAGCGGAAGATTATCAAGTCGTCGAGTTCGCTGTTTTCGAATACCGCCCGCCCCTTGATCAAATCATCAACCACGGTCTGCCCGGTTTGCGGCGCGCGAAAGCGAATCGTGTAATTGCGTCCGGCCGACCGGTCCGGCAGCGCGATTTTGGCCAGCTCCGCAGCGGGAGTACGTTCGCGGCAGCGGCCGTCGTAGCCGGGCTTGCGATGCTGCTGCTCGGCCTGCTTGCGCATCGCCTCCAATTGCTCGGCCGTGCAATAGCAGGGATAAGCCTTGCCCTCCCTGAGCAACCGGGATGCGCCTTCGCGGTAGCGCTCGAAACGATTCGATTGAAAGTAGTTCGGGTCAGGTGGTCCCTCGTCCCATTCGACGCCGAGCCACCGCAGACTCTCCAGAATCTCGTCGAGTGATTCGCGCGTCGAGCGCTCGGCGTCGGTGTCATCGATGCGCAATACGAAAGTGCCCTTCTGATGGCGGGCGAAAAGGTAAGCGAACAATCCCGAGCGGACGTTGCCGATATGCAGGGCGCCGGTGGGACTGGGCGCATAACGTGTGCGAACTGTCACGGCTCACTCCGTCATGACAGCGTGGTAGTGAGATTGTGGCCTTCGCGGCCGCGAAACGCGACTGCAACCGCCAGCCGCTCGAGATGCTGATCGATGATTTTCTGGCCTAGCCGCGGCTTGTGCTGTTCGAAGAAGGCATTGACCTCCTCTTGGCGATCGAGCAGGCCTGATACGGCCTCGCACATTCGCGGCAAAGCGCTGTCCGGATATTTCTGCACCATCGCCTCCCAGTTTTTGCGCACAAAATCCCACGCTTCGTAACGCGACACCGGATTGGCCAGCAGCGAATGCATCAGAAAGGGCGCATTCTGGGTTCGTACCTCGCCATTGAGCGTCATCTCCATGGTTTGCCTGAGCAACTCCGGGGCACGGAAATTCGCCAGCGAGAACAGGTAGCGTTGCTCCTCCTGCGGTGTTCGTGCGTTCTTAAAGTTGTGCTTGAATTCCTCGTAGCGCGCGCGGTCTCCCGTATGTGACAGAATGCCGATGAGCTGCGGCATCAGATCGCGATCGGCGCGCGCGATGTCACGGCTCCATTCCGCATACATCGCGCGGGCGCTGGCCTGTACTTCATTATCTTCGCCCAAGGTCCCCATCATGCCCAGCAGCATCGCGCGCAGTTGCCGCGTTAACTCGTCTTCACCCGCCTTTGCGCTCCATCCAAGCCTGGCCGCGGCCGGCCCAAGGACGTCGCGCACCGCCTTGGCGAGCAATGGACGCTGCTCGCCGCCCGCGATCATGTCGAGATAGTTGAAGCCTGCCGCCAGCGCGCGCCAGACGTTGAGGTCGGTTTCGTCGCGGAACAGCCGCGCCATAGCAACAAACTCTCTGAGCGGCTTAAGTCCGGCCACGGTTGCGGCCCACACGTCGCTCACCAGGCCAAAGCGCTCGATTGGTTTAAGGTGTTGCGCATTGACGGTAAGCGCCCGGAGCAGCTCGGGCGAATAGCGGACGCGAAAGAATCCGCTGCCCCCTTCATTCACCAATGACCATTCGACCTCCGCGGGCAAATCGAGCGTGGTTTCTCTCTCGGTCAGCAGTAGTCGGTACGCCCCTTCACCTCGCTTGGTTTGAACGCGAATCCGGATCGGAACGTGCCACAATTGCGGTTCGGGTTTGTCGGGCGGCAAATAAAAGAATCGCTGCTGGCTCAGCTTGAGGGTGCGGCCGCCGTTGAGCGCCTCGACATTGATAATCGGGAAGCCCTGCTGGAAAATCCACGAATCCATCAGCGGGCGCACGGGCTCGTCACTGGCCTCCTGCAGCGCATCCCACAGATCACCGGTTTCAGTATTGGCGAATTGATGCTTCTTGAGGTAGAGCGAAATACCTTTGCGGAACTCCTCGCCCCCCAGGTATTGCTCAAGCATCCGCAACACGGACGCGCCCTTCTCGTAAGTCAGCACGTCGAACATCGAGCGGCAGTCTTCGGGACTCAGCACAGTGTACTCAATCGAGCGGGTGCTCTTCAGCGCATCGATAGCCATCGCGGCCGCGCGCGACACGCCGAAGCTGTCCCAGCGTTTCCAGTTGGGCTTCCACGCATCGACTGCCAGCATTTCCATGAACGTGGCAAACGCTTCGTTGAGCCAGATGCCATTCCACCATTTCATCGTAACCAGGTCGCCGAACCACATATGCGCATTCTCATGCGCCACAACATCGGCCACCCGTTCCAGTTCTGCCCGCGACGCCGTGCTGTCGTCGACCAGCAGTGCCGTTTCGCGAAACGTAATAGCACCCAGGTTTTCCATTGCCCCGGCGGCGAAGTCGGGAATTGCGATCAGGTCCAGTTTGTCGCCCGGATACGGGATACCGTAGTAGCCCGCGAAAAATTTCAATGAGAAAGCGCCAATCTGTTTTGCCCATCCCGTCAACTCGCGCTTGCCGGGCACATGGACCACGCGCAACGGTGTGCCGGCGTCAACCACGCCAGTCGCTTCGAACTCGCCGACGATAAAGGCGAGCAGGTAGGTGGACATCTTCATCGTGTCTTTGAACACGACCTCTTTTTTTCCGCTGCCCAACCTGCGTTCCTGCTCGATGCCGGCGTTGGACACTGCTGTGAGGTTTTCGTCGATGACCAGCGTAACTTTGTAGACCGCCTTGAGCGCAGGTTCATCCCAACAGGGGAAGGCGCGCCGGGCATCGGTCGCCTCGAATTGCGTGGTGGCCACCGTATGAGCCTTGCCGGCCGAATCGGTGTACTGGCTGCGATAGAAGCCGTGGAGCTTGTCGTTCAGGATTCCGCGAAACTTGATGCGCAGCTTCCATTCGCCAGACGCCAGTGCCTCACGGAAATGAATGTGGGCGCGCTCGCGCGCCGGTTCCATCTCGATTCGCGCCGATGGAACGCTCTTGCCGTTTTGCTCGGCGACTGCCTCGTCGATTTCAAGTTCGAGCGCATTAAGCACGACTTCGAGCGTTGGCTGGCTGATGATGACGGTGACGGTCTCATCGCCGCTGAAAGTGAAGCCCTTCAGATCCGGCTCGAGCCTCAGGTCGTACCGCCGGGGCGTAACCGTAGCTGGCAGCCGGTACTCAAGAGCTTTGTCCGCATCAAGCGTGGTTTCCTCGTCAAACATTTTTTCACCGATCCGTTCGTCCCCTGCGGTTCACTGTTGTGCGCACGTCGCAGGGTCCTTCTAGTATCCGCACCTCGCGGACTCGTTTGCTCGTTCCGCTTCGTTCCCACTAGTGGCTCGGCCCAGCTTCGCTCCGCCTAGCGAGAACAAGCTTCGCGTGCGCCGCCGCTCCCTTATCGCGGCTCTGTTTTGATCTGCTCGCAATTCCAGGTCGCACTTATTCCGACCCGCGGTATTCCATATCCGCCCACCGCCGCACTCGCGGTTGGCAAGTGAAGGCATTCTAGCTGCAATTCGTCTTCAGTGGGACAGGCTCAAGCGGATGACACCCAAAGACTTGGGAATGTCCATCTTACTGGGCCAGCGGTCGTTCGAACCACGCCACATCCCAGTAGCGGTCAAACTTACGGCTGTTCTGGCTGAACGCTCCCACCTGGATAAAGCCAAACGAGCGATGCAGCGCGACCGACGGGTCGTTCGGCAGGGTAATTCCCGCCACGATCCGATTGACGTCTTCCGCGGCAATCGCGGCAAACAACTCGCGATAAAGCGCGCGCCCGATCCCGCGCCCCACCGCCTCCGGCGCGCAGTAAATGGATGCCTCGACGGTGGTATCATATGCAGCCCGGTCTCGAAATCGACTGGTGCTGGCATAGCCGACCACAAGCCCCTCCTCATCCGCGACCAAGAGACGATGACGGCCAGTGCCCGCATGCTCCAGGAACCATCCTGCGCGTTGCTCTATAGTCAATGGTTCAAGGTCGAAAGTGGCCGGGGAGGTCAGCACGTAATAGTTATAGATCTCAGTCAGTCTCGCCAGGTCGGCCTGCACCGCCGATCTTATCAGAGTACGCGCCATCGTAGTGCCCCCGTTAATGGCTGCTGGATAACCTTTGCGCGCGAGCGATCTCAGCGAAGCTGGCCAATTGTACGCCGGCCTCGATGAGCGCCTCACGAACTCGTGGGCTCTTGAGGATTTGCGTTTCTATCGGTCCCGATAGTGTCGGCGGCGTGGCGCCCAGCCCCTCAGCCGGATGAAAATAGATCTCGGTTGTCCCGGCGGGGAGCCGGGCAATGAGGTCAACGATGTAGGCTTCGCTCAGATGGCCCGTTTGATGGAGTCCGAAAAGCCGATCGGTGGTGCGTATCCCGCGGGATTGCATGAGCTTGAACATGCGCTCAGAGAGTGTTCTGAAAATTATAGATTCGATCATTTTTCGTGCAAGGTGATCGTGAGCAAGCCGAAGGGTGGTCAGTAGCGGTTCGCGCGGCAGCCGTATGCACGGAATCCGGTACTCGGTAGCCAGCTCGATTAAGATGGCGGCGATTACCGGATGGAGATGGAAATTCAAATGGCCATCCAGATGATTGAGGTAACCAACCAGCTTGAGATGAGTATCGATTTGCGCCCGCAGCTCATCGCGCAGACAACCCCGGACGCGCCGATCAAAAAAATACTTCATCCCCGCGAACACCGGCTGTTCGCGAAAACGCCCACAGTGATCGACGATGCCTTTGAGGCGTTCCGGGGCGAGCACGCTGAAGCCGCGGCAGAGCACCAAATGCAAGCCCACGTCCAGGTCCGGATGCTCCAGGGCGAGCGACACTGCTTCGTCGCGCGCCGCACCTGCTACCATCAAGCTTGTGGCGGTAAGCACACCATGGCGAAACGTGCTAATCACGGCGGCATTGACTTCGCGTGAAGACCCGAAATCATCGGCGGTAATAATCACCGCCCTCGCAGGATTTCCAGGCCGCGGGCTTTGGTTTTCGGGTATCGGCACGACCTCCGAATTTAGCGGACGGCCCATGAGCAAAACACCATCTAATTGCGCTGAGGATGGAGACTCGATTCATCTCCTTCCTTGCTCGTCATCGAGCGCTCATGCGGATGCGGGAATTTCGCGATGATTCTCATCTTCGTTGCCCTTAAGGCGGAGTCACATGCAGTACGCGCCCGTGTCTCTAATCGCCAAGCCGTGCTTGATCGGGATTTCAGCGGTGATCAGGGCAGAATCGCCGGGGTACCGGTCGCGCTGGTGACCACCGGGATGGGGATGCGGCGGTCGCGAATCGCATCGGCGTGCGCGATGGATTCGCTGGCCGGAATCGACCTGGTGCTCATATCCGGCGTCGCCGGAGGTCTGCGGGACGACCTGACGGTTGGCCAGGTGGTTTTGAGTGAGCGCCTCATGACTTGCCGCGACGATGATTTTCAGCCGGAACGGATTGTCGAAGCTCCAGCCGCGTGGATAGCCAGATTCGCGACCGCACTGGCAGCCTCCGGGATATCTTGTGCAACAGGTCCGACGATCACGTCGCGCCGTCCGATTGCGACAGCTGCCGACAAGCAGCGGGCGTATTTGCAAAGTGGCGGTGTCAGCGTCGATATGGAAAGCGCCGCTATCGCCCTTGAGGCTGAGCGTCGCGGTCTGCCGTTTGTGTGTATGCGTACGATTCTCGACCCAGCCGGCGAGGATGTCGTCGGCGCCCGGTTGGTCGATCAAAATGGGCGGGTGCGCCAACTGGCAGCAGCCAGAGCGCTAATAACCAGTCCCCGGATGATTATCGGGGTTGTACGTTTGCTGAGAAATCTGCGGCAGGCCACTCATTCGCTGGCGTCGGCGCTCGAAGCTATCCTGCCCCGTCTGCCGTGAACTAAGCAGCGAGCTCTATTGCCGTGGTCGCGGTTACGTGCCCGGCCATCTGCGCGCTCGATGCCGAACCTGCAACATTTCGATATCGCCGCGCCTGCGATAGGTCGAAAGATCACGTGCCGGTTCCTCTGCGACGCAGCGGACATGAGCATGATGCTCGCCGTTACGGCTCCGGGACTTCAAGATCGCGGCAGATCTTGCGCGCCAAAAAATCGTTGATTTCTCGATGACGGGGGATTGTGGAGGATTTGCTCTTGACGCGATTCACGTACACCGCGTGATTCCCTCCCTCGCGCAACAGGGCGCAGCCGTGACCCTCCAGATGGCGGATCAGATCGCGGCGTTTCATCGCTCCTAAATCAGAAGAGGTTCCCTTATTACCTGCTCGCCCTTGAGGGTTTCTTCAACCAACAACCGGTTGGCTTCCAACACCAGCGCAACCGCTTCTTTGAGGCTTTGGCGCGCTTCGTCGAGCGTTGCAGCCTGGGTGTTCGCGCCCGGTAGTTCCTCGACAAACGCGATGTAACCCTCGCGGACTTTGCGGAAAACAGCTGTGAATTGCATAGCTTCTTCTGGTTCCTGCGTACCGTCCGACCGACGCTTGGAACGTGCCGGCGCCGTTGGTTGTGAACCTGGTAGACTACGGTTCAACCCTTAATCTCGACGGTGTAGTCCTTGCCTTCCCAGCGATCCTCGTCGAGCCATTTGAACGTGAACGTAACCGGCGCGCGTTGGCCGGCCGCGAGGTTGATATCTACAAAGTTGATGCCGATAGACGTTCCTTCCGAGCGCGTATCGGCGCTATGAAGCCATTGATCGCGGCTCCAATGGAGCATGAAAGCAGCGGGAGCCTGAATCCGCAGGGTCACACCCGGTCGCACCGAACGCACCCGGCGGTTGAGTTTCCATATCTCCAGCGGCCGTCGCCGGCGTGGGTGAAGATAGCGATCGGCGACTTCGGGAATTAAATCAAACACCAGGCCATCAGCTTGGGAACGAAGCAGTTTGATGTACTCCGCATGCGCCCACATCAAAGGCATCGCCGCACCCGTAGGTTTGCCGTAGAAGAGCAAATTGCCAGGGATATCGGGCATGTCCCAGAGCTGCTCCGCCAATAGCCGGGTCGGCGTCGCGAAATTTTCCATCGCCCGCAGATAGCGTTGAGCCCCACGCCCGGCGGCGAGTTCATAATGGCCCCGCTCGCCGGTCAGCAGCGGCCACGGGCGTCCCCGCCCGCTGCCGAGAAACGGGCCACCGTCGTCACGCTGCCCATAGCCGTCATGAGTGTAACGCCGCCAGCACGGACCGCCGGGAAAGTCAGTCTTCAGCACCGCATCGACTACCGCCAGCGAGTCCTCGATCAGTGGGTCGGCAGGACGGCGAATACCGTAGCGCACCAGTTCGAGGAAGCCCGCGTCCACGATTTCCGCAGCCGGAAATTCACCGGGGGAGTCCGGCGGCTGATTGCGAACCGGCACCAGGCCGTGATCCGGATCCTCATCCGGCATCTCGGAAGTGTCATCCTGCGGATTGATTCTTATATAGTGGCGCGCGACCTCAGGTAGTAAGAAACCGTGTTCGGTGACCGTCCAGGCTTCGACATGTGATTCGATGAAATCAGCATAGTCGGCCAGATAACGCGCAGTTGCCTCGTCGCCTCGCCCTGCGGCAAAGCCGGCGGCGCATACCAGGGCGGCAATGTTGCTGGCCAATGTAGACGGTGACAGGCAGCAATTTTCCTCCCACCGCTCCTGTTGTGTGACGCAACCATGGCGAATCAGGTAGCCCGCCGCCGCCAGCACCATCGCGTATGGATCGAATTCGCCTAGTGCGCCCGCCTTGTGCAGGCGCCACGCCAACATGATAGGAAAGGCGACTTCGTCAAGTTGGATGCCGGTCCAATAAGGCTGGCCGTCGACCCAGAAATTCTGTGGGAAGCCGCCATCTTTCTGCTGTGTACACGCCAGGTAGATCAGCGCGCGCAACGGCGTCACGATATCGCCGGCGGCAAGCAGGCCGGTTGCCGCGTTGACCATGTCGCGGGTCCAGACCAGATGATAGCCGCCGAGGTCTTCGTCGCCGTGCGCCTCACCCCACGGGATACTCAAGGACGCGATCATCGCGCCGGCGTAATGCTTGTCTTCGTGCGCCAGGATAAGCTCGCGGCTGCGGCGATAGAGCTGGCCCTTATCGCCGCTGAATCTCTCAAAAGGATGGAGCCTCGTGCACACCCGCTCCCATTGTTCCAAGAACCTGCCGCGGCTTTCCCCGAAGGGGGTGCCGAGCGATTGAAACACCGTAGTGACTGCGCGATGGAGGGTATGACCGAAGCCCAGTGCAAGCGTAAATTGGTAGCCAGCACTGAGATCGATTTCACCGGTCAGCGCGATATTGCCGTCGAGCGCGGCAGCGAACTCATCGGTCAGGCGAAAATGCGAGGCGAGGTCCTGCCACCCATCGTTCGTGCCAACATAACCGCAGGAACTGTGCACGAAGGGCGCCGTCGCCGCCATCGCCAGCCATGTTCCATCTTTATGAGCAGTAAGGAATTCGCGCCCGGCGATCTGTGCCACATTTCCGTTATTATGCCAACCACCAACTTCGAGATGAGGTGCTAGCAGCGCGTAGACGTGCAGCTTGCGCAACCACACTGGTTCTCCCTCCAGCCGAGTGTCGACCAGCACACAGGGCTGGTGGGGATCACCAATCACTTCCATGACCAGCCGATAGCGCCCGTCGGGATCGGCATTGATAATGCGCACGCCCAGCCCATGCTCACCCAGGTATTCGATGCTGGTCTTGAGACTGCGATGGGTGTCGTGGAAAAATGTCTCGCCGTCGGTGACGAGGAACTGCAGGTCGCGAGTTTGCGGCCGGTCCAGTGTTGAATAGTAGACTTCGCTGATTACGCCGTCGGAGATCGTGAACCACACGCGACTCGAGGTTGAATAAGCCGTGCCGATCACGTCCTTGGCGCTATGAGTCCAGCGCGGGGCTATCCCGGGTCCATCAGTGGCTACGGGTGAAGTTTTGAGAAATGCCATAGTACCACCAGCTCGCCTGGAAAATTATGATAGCAATTGCCGGGTTGGAGCAATTCTGACGGCCGCAAGCCTGGCGAAACGTGAGCAACCGGCGTAGCAGCGTCACAAGTTTACGATACTTTGCTGCGGGCGAGGCTCTCGCAAAATGTCAGAGCCTCTCCAACGTCAAATCATAGCGCGGAACCAATGATGAACCACTCAAGCTTTCCGTCGCTGGGGTTCGGCGTCGGCCTACGCCGCTGCCACTATACCAAGATACTCGGCGAGCATCCCCCGATGGATTGGTTTGAGGTGATCTCGGAGAACTTCATGGTTGAAGGAGGCCGCCCGCTCCAAGTGCTCGAGGACGTACGCGCACACTATCCTATCGTGATGCATGGGGTGTCGCTCTCGATCGGGTCAGTGGACCCGCTCAACCTGGCATATCTGAACCAACTGATCGCGGCCACACGCCGATTCGAGCCCGCTTGGGTTTCCGACCATCTATGTTGGACCAGCTTCGGCGGCCGCAATTTGCACGACCTGCTGCCCCTGCCGTACACCGAGGAGGCCATCCGTCACGTTGCCGGACGCATCCGCCAGGTGCAGGAGATGCTTGAACGCACAATCCTCATCGAAAACGTTTCGAGCTACCTGGAGTTTAGCTCCTCAGGCCTGTCGGAATGGGCATTCCTCAGAGCGGTGGCCGATGAGGCGGACTGCGCCATCCTGCTCGATATCAACAACATTTTTGTTAATTCGTTTAACCACGGTTTCGACCCGATTCACTATATCGACTCCGTGCCGGCAGACCGCGTCGTCCAGTTTCACCTTGCTGGGCACAGCGATCACGGCGCGTATTTGCTGGATAGCCATGATCAGCCGATTCGCTCCGAAGTGTGGACGCTTTACGAGCACGCCGTAAGCCGTTTCGGCCGGCTTCCGACGCTTATTGAATGGGATGACAATATTCCGGAGTTCGAGGGTCTCGCCGCCGCTGCGGCCGAGGCCCGCCAGCGATGCGAGCAGGTAGTCAGCCGCGGAGGCTCTCTCGCGCCAATCCACGTCTGAGCTGCCGAGGGGGCTATTCAAACCGCCGGCCGAACGGTTTGGCGTTTTGCTCAAGGAGGTGCTATAGACGAAACGGTGATCGCATGAATGAACCGTGAATCGACGCGGTCATTACAACGCTCTTTGCCACGCTAAGGAGGCTACTGCGCATGGCTGAATTTGATCTGCAGATTACGGGAGGTACCATCGTTGATGGGACGCGCGTCCCGCGTTATCAAGCTGACCTTTGGATCAAGGACGGCAAGATTGCGCAAATTGGCGGGCGCGCACCGGGCTTCGCCAAAAAGGTGATCTTTGCCGACGGGCTTATCGTCGCGCCGGGCTTCGTCGACCTGCATACGCATTACGATGCCCAAATCCGCTGGGACCCTTATTGCACAATCTCCGGATGGCACGGTGTGACGTCGTTGGTGCTTGGCAATTGCGGCTTCGGGTTCGCCCCGTGCAAACCGGAATTCCGTGAACGGTCAATGCTAACGATGACCCGGACGGAAGCCATTCCGTACGAATCGATGAAGGTCGGCATGAAGTGGGATTGGGAGACAATTCCACAATACATGGATTCGCTCGACCGGTCCCCCAAAGGCGTCAACGTCATCCAGTACATGCCTACCGCCTCGTTAATGACCTACGTCATGGGACTCGAGGCAGCTAAGACCCGGCCCGCCACCGACAAGGAACGCGAAGAAATGGCTCGCCTGCTCGACGAGGGTATGGATGCGGGCCTGTGCGGGTTTTCGATTCAACGGCTCGGTCCCAATTCGACGCAAGCTGACTTCGACGGCTCGCCGATGGTGACCGATACGATGTGCGACGAGGATATCCTCAACCTGGCACGCGTGCTGCGCAAGCGCGATGACGGCTTCATGGAAATAACGCAGGCCACGGGTCATGCGCGTGACGACCTGAACTTCGTCGAGCGGCTGGCGGGGGAGGCACGCCGGCCGATCTTGTGGCAGGCGGTGGTGCCAACCCGCAACAATCCTGAGATTCATCGCCGCAGCCTTCGGTGGATCGCGCGCAACCGCGAAAAGGGTCTGCCGATTTTCGGCCAGGCAGCGACCGTGCGGTCGGGCTTCGCCTTCTCGCTCGATAACTGGAATTTGTATGATTTGAGCCCCGCGTGGCGCGAAATCACCACCGGTACGGTCGAAGAGAGACTGGCGAAGATGAAGCGGCCTGAGTTGCGTGCCGCCGCGATCCGAGCGATCGACGAAGCCGATGCGAACTTCAAGGCGACACTTGCTGGGGTCGGTGGTCAGCCCAAATACTTGATTGTGCAATGGGTCGACAGTCATCAGGACCTCGAAAAGTACGTCGGCAAATCGCTCGGACAAATTGGGATGGAGGAAGGCAAGCATCCGGTCGAGGTAATGCTTGACCTCTCGATCGCGACGAACCTCAAGGCCGAGTTCCTGGGCCCGAATCGTGGCTTCAACCCCGACTTTATGAGCGAAATCTTCACCGCTTCGCCCTATACCTTCCCCGGCGTATCGGACGGTGGCGCCCATACCAAGTTCTTCACCGGCGGCGCCTTCACCACGGACTTCCTACGTTGGTTAGTGCGTGATGAACAAAAACTGACACTTGAAGAAGCGCACTATCGGATGTCGGCGCTACCGGCCCATGCCGCCGGCTTCCGCGACCGTGGAATGCTGCGCGAAGGTTATGCGGCTGACGTCGTCGTTTACGATCTGAACAGGCTTGATATCGAGCCTGACTGGACCGGAGAAGTTGCCCACGATTTTCCGGGCGGCGAATGGCGTCGTGTGCAGCGCGCGAAAGGTTATCACTCGATCATCGTCAATGGTGTCGAGACCTTCCATGACGGTAAGTGCACCGGCGCGACACCCGGCAAATTGCTGCGTAACGGGCACGCCTGAGAGTGTAGAGAACCGGCTGAACGGGTCACGCTCTTGCCGGCGTGCAAGAGCCGTGGCTCGGGCCGATGATCACGGGAGCAGACACGCGGCAGGCGGGTCTGCTCCCGGTTTTTTTTGTGCGGAACAAGCTTGTCCGTTCCCTCCAGCTGAAGACCTTGACATAGGCGAAGATATGGCGAAATAATTGCCGCAATGAAGGCCGCGCTTGCATTGCCCCTCAATGCCAGTCCTGCGCGATCGGCCGCGCATTTGCGCGACGTCGAGTTCATCGACATGCCGGTCAGACAGATCTTGAACCGCTGCACCAGTCCACGCATGCCGTTCCGATGGACGATCAATCCTTATCGCGGATGCGAGTTCGGATGCGTGTATTGTTACGCGCGTTACACCCACGAATTTCTCGAAATCCGTGACCCGATGGATTTCGAGCGGCGCATCTTCGTCAAGCGGATGGCGGGCGAGGTGCTGCAGCGAACGCTCTCACGCACTCCGATCGGCACTGATCAGATAGCAATCGGCACGGCGACGGACCCCTATCAACCGGCCGAGCGCAAGTTCGAGTTGACACGCTCGATGCTCGAAGTGTTTGCGAAAGTAGGTGGCCTCAGCCTCTCGATTACCACCAAATCGGCATTGATTGCGCGCGACCTCGATTTGCTGCTCCAGATCAATCGCCAGTCGCGTCTGAGCGTGAATTTTTCACTCATCACTTTAAACCGAAGACTGCAACGAATTCTCGAACCGCGGGCGCCGCGTCCTGCCCTCAGACTTGCTACCATCCAGAAGCTGACCGGCGCCGGAATCCGGTGCAACCTACTGCTGATGCCGATGATTCCCGGACTGACCGACGCTCGGGCTGCGATCGAGGGGGTGATTCGTGCCGCGCGGCGGGCCGGTGCGTCGGAAGTGTGGTGGCGCTCGTTATTCCTGAAGCCGGCAGCGGCGCGCCGCTTCCTGCCGTTCATTAAAGAGAACTTTCCCGCTGACGAGCAACGTTTCACCGAATGGTATTCTCGTTCGGCGTACCCGCCCCGCAGCTATGACGATGGCCTGCGGCCAATCTTCGATCATCTGAAACGGAAGTACGGCTTCGATTCGCATGACGGGGGCGAAGACGCTACGCAAGGGGAGGATACTTCCGCGCCGGTTGAAAGAAGCGCGCCCGGCAGTGTCCAACTACGCCTCAACAACATCCTTTGAACAGTGGAGCCGCACTCGGTCAGTTTGTGGCGTAGTCCGCTCGTTCTCGCTACGTGCGCGGTCTTGCTGTTGCATGGTGGGCTACTCGTCGCGTCGATTGCAGATTATCGCGTGACGATTGATTCTGCCTATCACGTTTCGCTGGGACGGAATTACGGCGAGCACGGGCTGGTGCCGTGGGATGCTATCAATTTCGGACCGCGCGGGCGTCCGAATTTGCAAGGACCCTTGCTGCACGCAGCGATCGGCGGCATCGGGCGGTTATTGGGCGGGCATGGCGACGATTACGTACTCGCTAACGCGATGTTGGCCGTAATCCAATGGGGGGCGGCGATGGGTACCGCGGCCTTTTTCGCCTTTGCGCTCGGCGGAGAGATAGCGATGCTTTTTGCGGTCGCACTGCTGAGTGGCGCTGCCTTTGCCGGCACCTCGTTTGCCATCGGCATTCCCTCAGGATGGCTCTTCATTTTTACACCGTGGGCCATCTGGCTTTTCCTGGAGGAGCGCCTGCTGCCGGCGGCGCTTGCGGCTGCACTCGCCATCTATTCGCATCTCGGTGGCTACCTGACGGCACCGTTTGGAATCGCCGTAGCTGCTTTGATAGCCCGGCGATGGCGCCAATTGTTCGGCTGCGGTGCGATCATCTCCGGGCTAACACTGCCGTATACGATTCATGTCATCCGCTATGCGGGATGGCTCAGCGGCGTCAAGAGCCATTCGGCGCTGTTGTTCGATCCGATGCTGGATGTGGTCGCAGTTGCGGGTACGGTCCGCATCTTCCGGACCCCGCGTGAGCATCCCTTCATGGTTGCGTGGCTGCTCGCGCCGATTGCCTGGTTGTTGGAGGATCCCGGCCGGTTCCTCTTGCAATGGCCGCTGGGCGGAAGTGTTGCCGCGGGATGGTTGTTGGCGAACAGGGCGGCCCGCATTTCCGACGTGCGGCATCGGATCCGCCATACGCTGGGCCTTGCGGCGCTCGCGACCGTTCTGCCCTTCGGCCTGCCGAGTCTTGGTGGAGAGGTCGCGTGGGCCGCTGGAAATCGTTATCCGCTCGCGGTTGACTGGAGAAGCGCCCGGGCCATCGCTGAGGGCATCGATCGCGCCGGTCTCACCCATACTTTGATTGCGGATTATAGCCCGGCTCTCTGCCCTGCGATCGCGGTCTATGACGATGTCAGCTGTGAGAAGGGCGCCTGGGTCGAGGTGCAATCGCGCTCCGATCCTGCCGCTGATATCGGCGCCGCGAACAAGACCTATATTATCCCGCTCGCGCGCAGCGATAGGATGCTGGCGTCCTTAGCTGCGCTGGGATGGATCGGGTTGTGTCGCAGCGTTGCCGCTACATCTGTGTCGTCAGATAGCTCGGTGGTGAGATTGATGCGCCCTCCGGCAATTTCTGAAGCGGCGCCCTTCGTGTCGGCGACGATTACGGCGGAAGCACAGTGGCTCGGCCGCAACGCGATTAATAACGCAATATCGTATGCGGATTTCCCGCAACTGTTGTCGCCGTTCGGCCGTGTGAAATTTCGGCGCGCGCTCGCGATTCAGCGTGCCCACGCAGGCCGCGTCGAGCTCGCCTGCCTTGTTTACGCTTGGGCGCTGGAACCGGGCGACCCTCAGGATGCGCGCGCCATGCGCCAGATCGCGCTGAAGGTCGGGGTCATCGCGAGTTATCTCAGCGACGATTTCGCGCTCGACTTCCTGAGTCGAACCAGGTTCGCCGAAGTGAGAGAACGATTCCTCGAGCTTGCCGGCGGCTCCAATCGGCTCGCCTTCGAGCCGATGCCGACCCCCGAAGTGATGGCAAATTTCAATTCACTGGTAAGCACGGCGCTGAGCAGCCGCGCAGACACCTTCCCCGGCCGTGCCGCGGGCAACTGGCTACTTTGGCTTTCCGGGTGAGCGAATGATGAGAGCAACTTCGAGGAGGCGCTGCGCGCGCTCTCTGCCAAGGAATTGAACCAATTGCCGACGTGCCTCAGCCCGCTGTACCAGCGTTGCGATAGATTCGACCCGCGATCGCCGTGACCAATGCACGCGGCAGCAGGCGCGCCGCAACCGCGCCGGCCGCGTTCATCATGCCGTTGATCCGGACACTGCGGCCGCGCGCGGCAGCGACCAGTGCCTGCTTCACCACCGTATCGGCATCCAAGTACACGAACGACGGCACCAGGCCCTTCTCATTTCTCGCCACCGCTTGAAACTCGGTGCGGACCGGGCCAGGGCAAAGTGCGAGAATGTGGAGGCCCGTCCCGGCAGTTTCCGCGGCGATGGCCTCGGTAAAGCTCAATACAAACGCCTTGGTCGCGGCGTACGTCGCCATATACGGGAGCGGCTGGAAGGCGGCTGTCGAGGCGACATTAATAATCGTCCCCCGCCGGCGCTCGACCATTGGCGGCAGGAACAACCTCGTAAGCGTGACCAGCGCGGTCACGTTCAATTCAATCTCTTCGAGTTCCCGCGCCAGCAGCAACCGGTCGAACCGGCCGGTGGTGCCGAAGCCGGCATTATTTATCAGGCAGTCGACTTCTATCCGCAATTCCGACAAGTGTGCCTGCAGTTCGAGCGCCGCTCCGCTGCGCGCGAGATCGGTGGCAACGATCTCAGTACTAGCGGCGCCGATCTCCTTCGCCCTGGCGGCGACACCCTCGAGCCGATCCCGGCGCCGCGCTACCAGCACCAGGGCATAATTCTGGCGAGCCAACGCGTAAGCGAAACTCTCACCAATGCCGCTTGAGGCTCCAGTGATGAGCGCGGTCGCCATTTCAGGTGCGAATCAAGCCGAGTTCTTTGCGGAAATGATCGAGCGTCATTGAGAGGCCTTGCCGCAAGCTGACCTTCGGCTCCCATCCCAGTCGCGTCCTGGCAAGAGTTATGTCCGGCCGGCGGCGTACGGGATCATCTGACGGCGCTGGACGGAAGCTGAGCTCTGATACGCTATGCGAAAGCTCAAGTGTCATCGCGGCGAGTTCCAGGATGGTGAATTCGTCGGCGTTGCCGAGGTTGACCGGCCCGGTGAAATTCTCGGCATCCATCATCCGCACGATACCTTCGATCAGATCGTCCACATAAGCGAACGAACGGGTCTGCTTGCCGTCGCCATAAATCGGAATATCAGTGCCGGCCAGCGCGGCCACGCAAAAGTTCGACACCACCCGGCCGTCATTCGCCGCCATCCGCGGCCCATAAGTGTTGAAGATGCGGACAATGCGGATATCGACATTGTTTTGCCGATGGTAGTCCATCATCAGGCATTCGGCCACGCGCTTGCCCTCGTCGTAGCAGGAGCGCACGCCAATCGGATTCACATGTCCCCAGTAACTTTCCGTCTGAGGGTGTTGCTGCGGGTCCCCATAGACTTCGCTGGTCGAGCTGAGCAGGATGCGTGCGCGAACCCGCTTGGCCAGCCCGAGCATGTTGATCGTACCCATCACACTGGTCTTGATGGTCTTGACGGGATTGAATTGGTAATGGACTGGCGAAGCTGGGCAGGCCAAGTGATAGATCCGATCAACTTCCAGTAGAATCGGTTCGACGATATCGTGCCGGACCAGCTCAAACCGCGGATCGCCGGTAAGATGCGCGATGTTGGCGCGTTTGCCACTGAAGAAATTGTCGAGGCAGATAACCTCGTGCCCCTCCCGCAGCAGCCGCTCACATAGATGGGAGCCCAGGAATCCGGCACCGCCGGTCACCAAAGTTCGCACATTTCCCTCCGCGAACGAAATTTTATGGCATCGCCGCGAATGCGGAAAGCGGCTATTTGCTTGCGCGAGACTGTTTTCGCCAACGCCTGAACGCTATGCGGTGCGCCGGCCAACACTCGGCCGATCACATTTTTTATTGTTTGGCCGAGTCAATGATCTACAGTTTTTACAGCGCTTTCCTACATCTCTTTTACGTAAGCGGGCGGTGTAGAAACCGAAGAGGTCCTGTGTCTCCTCTATCTTCTTCAAGAGTTGCACGACATGCATAAATCAGCGGTGGCGAAGTTCTCGTTGACAGCAGTTTTTTGCGCGGTGCTGTTGATGATGCCGACCTGGGGTCTCGCCCATGGCGGCGGAGGTGGCGGAAACGGGGGCGGCGGAAACGGGGGTGGTGGACACGGAAATGGCGGAAACGGGGGTGGCCAGGGCGAAGGTGGCGGCGGGGGCGGAGGCGCAGTCGGTGCGCCGAATAGCGCTGGGATTGGCAGTATCGGTGGAGGGCCTCTAGGCGCAGCCGGGGGCGGTGGCGCCGGGATGGGTGCTAGCGGCGTCGGTAGCGCGATTGGTGGTGCGGTGGGCTCCGCCCCATCGATGGGCGCTGTCGGGGCCGGTTCGGTAGGCAGTGCTGCTGGCGCACCTTCTGGCGGCGGTGCGAGCAGCGGCACCGCTGGTGGGTCGCCGATTGGCGGAGCCGTTGGCCCTGCGCCAGCGATGGTCAGCGTGAGCGCCCGTCCAGAGTGGGGCCCCGGCCAGCGTCAGCCATCATTTGCAGATCTGATCGAAGCTGGCAGCAAGGCTGAAGCCGCGGCTCGGAGCGCGTTTCGCGATCTGCCTCAGCTTCCGCAGCCGATAATTTCCACCCATCGTCCGGCTTCTTCTGTACTATCGACCCATAAAGCCTCAAGGCGTCACCGGGTCTTTGTCAGTGCCGGAGCCAGCCCACCAACGGATCCGGCCAACCTCGCCAGGACGCAATTCGCCCCAGCCGGGAACCGCATACCTCACCGCTATTTCCATCCGCGTCGCAGGAATCGAGCAGCGCGGCCCGAAACCGCCGCGCTCCCGCTCCACACGACGATCGTCAATGATGAATAGCTGGTGGCTTTTGCCGGTACTTCCTCGACCCGCGGCGAGCAGCTGAATTAACGCGACGCCCGTGAATTGTCCGGGACCGCGGCTATCTCGCGGCCGCTCGCATCGTACAGCACCAGCGTGGTTTCGCCCGCTGGATTCTCGGTGAGTGCCGCGCGCGACTTCCCACTCGCATCGTACAGCGCGATGCCGGCGCTATTGTTGCTGGAGACGACCGCGGCGGTTCTGACCGTGCCGTTGGCGTCGTAGAGCTTAAGCCCCGGTTCACCGGCGGGCGTGGTGATCAACGCGGCTCGGGCCTTGCCGCTCGAATCGAGCAGGACGAGGCCGGCACCTCCCTGGGGGGCCGAACTCAATTCCCCCAGCGGCCGGCCGTTGGAATAGACCAGGACGAAGTTCTGCGCGGCGACAACACCGGGCGCACGGATGAAGAGGCCGGTCTGAGACTGCCGCGCCATTGTACCGCCGTCATTTGAGGCGCAGCCGGCCGCGGCCAGGGCAAGAAAGACAAAGCTGAGAATGAGCAAGAACCTGCGACCGTCAATATTGAGATCCACGTATAAATCTTCAGACCCGATGAGGCTCTAATCAAGCAAATAGCTGGCGTATGGACTGGCGCCCTAAACTCGATGCGGCGATGAAGATGAGCTAGATTCTGAAAGTATGAGCTCACCGCTTATCAGCGAGGTCCTGCCGGATCTGCTGGAAGAAATGGTTTTCCTGCTCCAAGGCACCGGCGCCGAACCGCTTGAACAGCAGTTGCGCACGCTCAGAATCGAATCAATCTGCGACTGCGGCGACGACAACTGCGCCAGCTTTGCGACTGTTGCCGACGTGAAGGTCAACGATGTAGTAGAATTAAATCCGTCCGAAGGATTCTTGATTATCGATCTGAATCAGGCCCAGGAAATCTGCTTTATCGAAGTGCTGGGCCGCCCCGATGTCAAATACCTGCTCGAAGAGCATTATTCCACGCCAGGCGGTGAAGAGAAGTAAGCCGCGGTGAATTGACCGCGCCGCTATTCTTTTCTCGTTTCGAGCTGCTCCCCCAGGAGTGTTGCCAGGCGTTCTGCCGGGGCGCGCTTCAGTTCGTCGAGCGCGAAGCCTGCTGCCGCGGGATGGCCTCCGCCCCCGAAATGCTGCGCCACCTCTGACAGATCAACCTCGCAGTCGGCGCTGCGCCTGAGGCTGACGCCAAGGCTGCGTAGATCGAACAAAGCGATGATGGTTCGATTCTGTCCTTCGTAAAGCCTCGCTGCCACTTCACTGCTGTAGCCGATGCAGCAGGCAGAGCGCACTCGGAGGCCGTTTTCCAGTGGCCGTTCGACTAAAGTGGTATTCGCAATTTCGAGGCTCTTGTCCATCGCGCTGCGCCCGATTTCCAGGGCCGCCTTGAGCTTGCGGCTCATTATGGGCTCGCTCAGACTGATAATTTCTCGGTACGATTCGATGCCGCCCAAGGTTTGCACCGCCAACGCCCAATCGGCCGAGCTCGGGACCCGATGAATCCAACGATCATGGTCGTCGGCCAATTCCACAAACGGCTGGAAGCTATCGAAATGCGATGAATGATGTTCGGCGCCTCTATCGCCAGTCATTTGCCGCAGGAAATTGAAGGTCAGCTTCGCTGCCGAGAATTCCTCCGAGAGGACACACCCAGCGAACGCGACCTTGAACTCGGGAGCATCCGAGCGCGAAACCGCAGTCCGATGATGGTCAATCCAAAAGATGCGTGTGCCATCTTGCGCGAGTGCGTTCAAATGCTCTGCCGTTTCAGGCGAGGTCCACGACAGGTCGGTGATCCAAATCTCATCAATACGTCCGCCCGTTCGCGGCTTTAGCTCCTGTATGATGCGGTCGCTCTCGCCATTGGCGGCCAGAGTGACATGTACCCGAAGACCCTGATAAAACCGGCGAACCGCGGCCGCTGCCATTACGCCATCGAGACATGACGGCCCGTGGCTAATCACCTCGATAGTACGTTCGCCGCGCTTGAGCATAGAAAGTCGATTCTATGGCAATCGTCGAGGCATCGCGACTGGTTCTGCCGGCCGACCCTGCTGCGCTTGTCCTCCCTGGAGCCGCCAGTTGACCGCCCGGGCTGTTTACCACGCGCACCCCAGCGGCTAGATTGGAAGCCTCGAAGATTTTGCCCTCGCCGGCTTATGCTCGCGCGGGATTCATTGCGCTATTCCGAGGAGATGTCCCATGGCCGAAGAACGCAAGGGCGCCGTCACCATGCGCGGCAACCCGATGACCCTGGTTGGACCGGAACTGAAGGCGGGGCAGAAAGCCCCGAATTTTACGCTCATCGGCAAAGATATGAGGCCGGTGACGCTCGACAATTTCAAGGGCAAGGTCAAAATTATCGCTTCAGTACCGTCGCTTGATACGCCCGTATGCGACGCTGAAACGCGCCGTTTCAATGAAGAAGCCGCCAAGCTGCCGGGCGAGGTGCAGGTGCTGACGGTTTCCATGGATCTGCCATTCGCGGCCGCGCGATGGTGTGGTGCAGCCGGCGTTAACAATGTGACGACGCTCAGTGATTGGCGCAGCGCTCAATTCGGCGAAGCGTATGGCGCGTTGATCAAGGAACTGCATCTCGATGCGCGCGCTGTCTTCGTGGTCGACAAAAATGACCAGCTTGTGCATGTCGAATACGTGAAGGAAGTGGCGAATCAGCCGAATTTCGACGCGGCTCTGGAAGCTGCCCGCAAAGCTGCGGCCGCTTGAGCTTCCGGCTTCGCAACTTCGATGGGTCTGCTTGAACAGACGCTCGCTGCAATCGCTCCGCTCGATCTTGCCGCGCGGCGTGACGTCTCTGCACGTCTCGACTCGCTCACCAAACCCCCAGGCAGTCTCGGTTACCTGGAGTATCTCGTCCGGCGTTACGCCGCAATTCGGCACGACCCCGCCGCACGATTCGGTGGCGGCGCGCTGATGGTCTTCGTTGCCGACCATGGGGTTGCGGATGCCGCGGTCAGCGCCTATCCCAAGGCGGTCACGGTCGAGATGCTGCGAAACATTGGCGCGGGCGGCGCCGCGATAAGCGTGCTCGCGCGGAACTTCGGCTATCGGCTCCTGGTGACTGATGTCGGTGTGGAGACCGACACGAGTTCGTCGCCGTTGCCGGGCGTACGTTATCGCCGCGTCGGCGCAGGCACGCGCAATTTCCTCGATGGTCCTGCCATGTCGCCCGAAGAAACCAGCCGGGCGCTCGAG
>Ga0306920_100000233_pt1 | contig 64989 bp, 60 predicted proteins | sample flu12Cox44000170_FD_204666 | JGI IMG/M metagenome (GOLD analysis project Ga0306920, IMG submission 204666) | Lab enrichment of tropical soil microbial communities from Luquillo Experimental Forest, Puerto Rico - flux4day.12C.oxic.44.000.170 (v2)... | ecosystem: Environmental > Terrestrial >...
CGTCACTGCTGGCACAGCTCGTGCTCTGTGACCAGTACTCCTGAGTGAAGTCGTTCGCTGAGACGTAACTCGCCGTGGGCCAGATCCCGTGGCTGCCGAACGCGACGGCACCCGTGGCGGCCCCCCCGATGAAGGCGCCGCCACGAGGGGGGGCATCGAACATGCCGGTTCGGAAGCTCGACGGGGTCAGATCGGGGCCGGCCAGCTCGAGGGCAGTTACGATCTTGGAGAGATAGGAGATCGCCAGCGCGGCATAGGTCGCGGTTCCGGGCGGGCTGTCATGGTACTGCCACTCCCAGAGGCCCACCCCGTTTTGGTCGTCGCCGGGCGGATCGATCGCCGGTGTGATACTCGTGATGCCGAAGGCGTGCTTCCATTGCGCCTGATCCATCAGTTGCGCGATTTGGTCCGAGTCGGCGAAGCCGAATGGATTCACGATCCACTCGGGAAACCAGGCCTGCTTGGTCGCCGCCGTCGCCGAATCGACCAGGCCGTAAAGGGCAGTCAACGGCACCACGGTCGTGACGCCCTCTTGTTGGAGCTTGATCACTGCCGTTTGAGCCTGCTGTGCGATCGCACTGGCGTCGGCATCGTTCACTCCGACCTCGGCGGTGAACTTGATGCCGTAGCGCGCGGCGTCGGCGTTGAACTGTGCCAGGTCCGCCGACGTAAAGGACGCAGTGCTGTAGATGACGCCGAGCTTTCTCCTCTCATGGGTGTACTGCGTTGAACCCGCATAGCTGGCCTGGTGGCCCCACACCCGCTTGCCGAGATACGCGGCCAGCGCGTCAAAGATGTACTGATTGTCGTACTCTCCCCACAGGTAGGGCGCCGTGTGCTGATAGGTGGCGTCGTCCCAGGGGTATTCGCTGAAGTCGATGACGCCGCGTTGGGCGACGTCGAGGTCATAGTTGTCCTGGGTGGTTCCGATGGCGAGCGAAAGGAACGGCTTGACCTGGGTGGCCACCTGGATGGCATCGGCGTTGGCCTCCTCGATCGCCGCGCTGTTCGTGCCCACCTCGGTCACCGACGACATGAACGGGATGACTTGGATTTTTCGGCCGTACAGCTCGACATGGTCTTCGAACAACGTGGCCGCGCCTTCGACCTGCGCGATCTGCTCGGAGGCCGACTCGGTGAGCCCGGCCGCATTCAATGCCGCCGTCTCGGGCCCGTTGGCGGGGAGGTAGAGCACGACCTTGATCGTCTTGGCGCTTACCCCTTGTGAGGTGGCTCCCCCGTTGCTCGCCCCGTCCGGGAAGGGGGCGACGCACGGAGGGGCGTAGATGGTCGGCATCTTGATCTGGCCCAGTGCCCTGTTGCAGTTCGGAGCACCGAGGGCGGCCGATTTCCCGACACTGGCGGCGCCGTAACCGCTGACCGAGGCGGACGACTGCGCCGCGTTGGTGGTCGTCGCTGAAGTCCCAGTCGAAGAAGGATTTGCCGATCGGCCCGGCACCAGGAGGACGATGAGCAGCACCGCGACGACGGTCACCAAGAACGGGCGGTATTTCACCAGCGCGCGCACCGCTGACCCGAACGTCACGAAGCGGGACCGCTGCTCTTCACTTTGCCCCCCGGCTTGATCCATGCGCGTCTAGGACATCGGGTATGCGCTGGCCGCGACCGAGAGGATCTCTGCCCGATCCGCCTGGAGGATGAATCCCCCTTCGATCGCCTCGTCGAGCCTGGTCTCGAACTTCTCGAGGTATTGGGAGCGGCCACCCGGATACAGCTCTTCGAGGCGTGCCTCGTCGAAGGGATGGGTGCTGCCGAAAAGCGGGAGGAACGCTTCGCCCTCGCTGGCCTGTCCGGACAGCACGGCTACGGGAACGTCCACCCAGGGCGTGCGGAGTCCGCCTTTGGCAATGCCGAAATCATCCCTGAGGAGGACGAGCTCGTCCTCTGTGTCATTCTCGATATGAGGCGCATGGGGCGGCGGTGTCCCGTTCCGGGCCCACTCCTCTAAGTGGGCAAGCGCCGCGTTGAGGACATAGTGCTGTTGGGGTCCAGAGTTGATCAAGCCGGTCGCCTTCATCTCGAACACTTCGTCTACCGGCCTCATCAGCAAGGCGAGCTCGGCGGGCGAGAGCGAACCGTCATCTTGTTGGGAGGCGATGAGGCCGTAGGTATCGAAGTGGGCAGCGCCCGCGATCTCCCACCAACACGACCGTTCGCTGTCGGCCTGGCGGCCGCGGATACCGGCCATCATGACCAGATCGGTCTCGCTCTGCACGGTCATCACCGGAACACGCACGTCAGCTCTGATCCGTTGGCGTCCGGTGAACAGCGACACCGCTGATTCGAGGGAGTCGACGCTCACGCCACCCTCGGTTGGATTGTTCTCGGTGGACAGCATCTGCGCGTCGAGGCTGACCCCTGACGAACCCCGACCGTGGATCAGATACCCGTCGTACACCTGATCATGGTGATCGACCGCGTTGACATAGGTCACGAGAAACATCGCCGATTGCGACTCGCCTACGGCGAGGAGGGTCTCTGACAGAAACCCCGCCAGAGGTCCGTCGTCGGTGCGGAGTGCTTTTCCCGTCTGACTAAAGATGTCGAAGGCGAACGCATCACCAGGGTGCGAAAGCACGCCATAGCGCGCGGGATCGACCGCCTTCAGGTGCATGCCGCTCTCGAAGAATCCGCCTCCATCAATGCCCGCCTTTTGGGCTGAGACACCCACCCACGCCGAGCCTTGTCGCATGAGGTGGCGGTGCAAGAAGAACCAGTCGGGCGATCCGTCCCCCCCGCCACTGACATTGAGCCACTCGACGACGGTTGTCCCGTTGAAGCGCTCAGCGTTGTCTGGCCGGCACACGACGATGCGGGTCCTGAAGGGACACGTCGACTCGACTTTCGTGTTCCAATGGCCATCGTCTCCCAGGTCGCCGCTCCCTTGCCATGAACGCGCCGTGCCGTCGATCCACCATTCCTCGGCCACATAACCATGTGGCCCGAGATCGAAAGAGCCGAGTACTATGACCGGCTGCCCGCCCTGCGGTCCGGACCAAACTGGATCAGTTAGACGGTCGGAAGTCTTCGTCACGGGTTTCGCTCCTTGATCGGAACATTCTTCGCAGGTCGATTGGCACCAACGCCTTCCTCGAGAATTTTCATGGCTTCGCACATGAGTTCGGTGAGGTCACCACCGCTCACGTACCAACGAATTTGAGCCGCCTGGATGGCCCCTTCGGCCGCCGACGCCCAGGTCCACACGGCGAGGGAATCATTCGGCAGGTCGAGCCGTTCAGCGAAGAAGTCCCTGAGGACCGGCTCGAAAACGAGCTGGATTGCACCCATAACGACGGCGAGAACGCTCGGCGACGAAGCTACTACCCGCATCCAACGACCCACGTACTCCTGGTCCTCGCTGGCCAGCTCTTCAGCCACGATTCGGAGGGAATGAAGCGGAGGATCGCCCGAGGGCTGTGCAGCGAGGGCGGCGCGCATCCGCTCAGCGCCCCGCCGAGTCCGCACAGAGAGCACGTCTTCTTTGGTGGAGAAATGGCGATAGAAGGTCCGCACCGAAATGCCGGCCTCTGACGCGATGTGTTGGACACTAACTTCGCTGAAGCCTCGCTCGTCGAAGAGCAAGAGTGCGGCCTGCTCGACTTCGCTGACCACCGCTTCCGCCCGCTGCTCGCGCAGTCTTTCTGAGAGTGCCCGCGTCATCGGCATTTACCCGAACCTTGCCCGGCGCGCTGTCTCGGCCTTGTTTGCTCATACACGCCGTCCCTGGCATAGCATGCCAACATAGGCCTAGCGTGTCAATCTGCTGAATGGTCGAAGCCCGGGGGGTCGCCACGAAGCGCCGGCGGCGGCGCGTTCGCTGCCCTGAGCTCTATGCGAACGGATTCCGAGGAGGCCTGAGATCAGTCACCGAAGGAACGACTCCACGAATGGCCGCTCGCCGGTGCGATGGCTGCTTATGAAGGACAGAACGTACACGTCGGCAGGAACGACACAGCCCGCATGGCCACAGCGACGGGCTGAATAGTGCAGGACTTGCTGCCGTTCATCGTCATCGGCATCGCCACAGGCGCCGTGTACGGATTGGCCGGCGTCGGTCTCGTGCTCGCGTACAAGACGTCGGGCATCTTCAACTTCGCCTACGGAGCCGTCGCCGCGCTCACTGTTTTCATCTTCTACTGGTTGCACACCGAGCATGGTTGGCCGTGGGGCCTGGCGGCCGCAGTGTGCGTCTTGGTCCTGGGTCCGGCCGAAGGGTTGCTCATGGAGCTTCTCGGACGCGCCCTCGAGCCGGTCGGCGCGACTCTCAAGGTGGTCGCCACGGTGGGACTCCTCCTAATCGTCCTAGGCGTGGGCGAGCTCTGGTACGGGAACGACGAGGTGAATTTCCCATCGTTCCTCCCCACCTCCACAGTCCGCATCCTCGGCGTGAACGTCGGGTGGGATCAGATCACGGTGACCATCATCGCGGTGATTTCGACGGCCGTCCTGTACTACTTCTTCCGCAGCGTGCGGATGGGATTTGCCATGCGCGGCGTCGTCGACAATCCCGACCTCCTCTCTATGACCGGCGAGAACCCCATACGGGTGCGACGTTGGGCCTGGATCATCAGCATGACGTTCTGTTCCATGTCGGGACTCCTGCTCGCCCCCGGTCTGAGCCTGAACGCCGTGATCATTTCGACGTTGGTCGTCTACGCCTTCGGAGCTGCCGCCATCGGCTACTTCTCCAATCTCCCTCTGACGTTCGTTGGCGGGCTGCTCATCGGTATCGCGGGTTCACTGGCGACCAAGTATGCCGTCTCGGTCAGCTGGCTGACTGGGCTCCCGCCGGCCATCCCCTTCATCGTCCTGTTCGTCGTCCTGATCGTCACGCCCAAGGCGCGACTTGCAGAACGCCGGGTGGTGACCACGCTTCCCGTCCGCAAGTCGTGGTACGCGCTCTGGAGGGTACGGCTGCTCGCATTCGCGGGTGTGCTGGTCGTGCTGTGCCTGATCCCCAACCTGGTAGGCGACAACCTCTCCATCTGGGCAAGTTTCCTGGCGGATGCGATATTGCTGCTCTCGCTCGGCATACTCGTGCGCGTCTCGGGTCAGATCTCACTCTGTCACCTCGCGTTCGCGGCAGTCGGGGCGGCGGCCTTCGGCCACTTCGCTGACAGCTATCACCTCCCGTGGCTGCTCGCGCTCCTGTTGGCCATGCTTGTTGGGGTGCCGGTCGGAGCGATCGTGTCGATTCCCGCGGCCAGACTGTCCGGCTTGTTCCTAGCACTCGCAACGTTCGGCTTCGGGATCCTTGTGCAGTACCTCTTCTACACGACGAATCTGATGTTCGGGCTCACCACGGCAGGGATTCCGGCGCCCCGCCCGCGTGCAAGCGTGTTCGGCCTTTCATTGGCGTCCGACAAGGGTTTCTACTACGTCCTCCTGCTCGCGGCGGTGTTGAGCACGATCGTGATCATGGCGATCCAGCGCGGCCGGATGGGACGGTTGCTCGGCGCGTTAGCCGATTCGCCCCTGGCGCTCGAGACCCAAGGTGCATCGACCAACGTCATCAAGGTTCTGGTCTTCTGCATATCGGCTGCGTTCGCGAGCCTGGCTGGCGCGTTGCTCGCCGTCGAATACCACTACGCGGTCGGCAGCAACTACGACCCCTTCGAGTCGCTCGTGTACGTGGCGCTAGTCGTCATCGCGATCGGCGGGGAGCCGTGGTACGCGCTCGTGGCCGCCCTGGGTGTGTCGGTCATCCCGGGGTACGTCACCGCGACCAACATCACCACGTACCTGCAGATCTTCTTCGGGATGGCGGCTGCGACCTTCGCTGTCTTCGCCAGTAGGACGGCCACCGTGCCCCGGAAGGTCCGCCAGTTCCTCGATCGGCTGGGGGGACGACCGCTGGAGCACGCTGTCACCGAGGAGCAGGTGCGCGTTGCTGTGACACGAGCCGCCGAGGCGGAGCAGGACGCCACCCGGCAAGACACTAAGGCTGCCGGTGCGGCCGCCGGTCAGCCCGCTGTCGCCGGCCTCGTCGTGCGCGGACTGTCGGTTCGCTTCGGAGGGGTTGCCGCCGTGCAAGATGTGAGCCTCAGTGCACCGCTGGCATACATCACCGGGCTGGTGGGTCCCAACGGCGCGGGGAAGACGACGACGTTCAACGCCTGCTCCGGCCTGTTGAAGCCGAGCCGAGGTCGAGTCGAGTTGCATGGCCGCGACGTCACGTCTCGGGGGCCGGCGGGAAGGGCCCGGTTCGGCCTCGGCCGTTCCTTCCAACGGGTCGAGCTGTTCACGTCCTTGACCGTGCGCGAGAACGTTGCGCTAGGCAGAGAGGCGTCGATCGCGGGGGCCAACCCACTCCGTCAGCTCACCACGAGCGCGGGTCAACGTGCGACGGTTCGCAAGGCGGTCGAAGACGCCATTGAGCTGACAGGGATCGGTCCGCTGTCGGACCTTCAAGCGGGATTGCTCCCCACGGGGCAACGCCGTTTGGTCGAACTGGCTCGAGTGCTGGCCGGGCCATTCGACATGTTGCTGCTCGACGAACCATCATCCGGCCTCGACGGGGCCGAGACAAGGCGCTTCGGCGAAATCCTGACCAGCGCGGTCGCCGATCGCGGACTGGGCATCCTCTTGGTTGAGCACGACATCGCCCTGGTGCGCCAGGTCTGCGCGCATATCTACGTGCTCGACTTCGGCAAACTCGTCTTCGCGGGAACCCCCGCCGAGATGCTGGCCAGTCCGATCGTGCGCAGCGCCTACCTGGGTACCGAAGGCGGCGTCCCAGCCGGAGTTACGGCGCCATCAATGGGAGCACCCCGTGCTTGAGCTGGAGTCCGTAACGGCCGGTTATGGGGAAACGGTCGTCCTCCGGGATGTGACCATCTCGGTTCCCGACTCGACGGTTGTGGCGCTGCTCGGCCCCAATGGCGCCGGCAAGACCACGACCTTGCGAACCTCCTCCGGCCTGATCAAGCCTGTGAGTGGGCGGGTGCTGCTCGACGGCAGGGATGTCACGGGCCAGCGACCCTACGCCCTCGCCCGGCGCGGCCTCTGCCATCTGCCCGAAGGGCATGGGATCTTTCCCTCCCTGACCGTGAAGGAGAACCTCGTCCTGTACTCGCCCAAGGGAAAGGCCAGGGAGAGCGTCCAAAGAGCCGGGGACCAGTTCCCGGCACTGGCCCAGCGGCTCAGGCAGGTCGCCGGCAGCCTGAGCGGGGGTGAGCAGCAGATGCTCGCTCTGGCCAGGACCTCTGTCACGAATCCCCGAATCGTCGTGGTTGACGAGGCGTCTCTCGGGCTAGCACCCGTGCTGGTCGACCAGGTCTTCGAGGCGCTGAAGCAGATCGTGGCGAGTGGAGCCTCACTGTTGATCGTCGAGCAGTACGTGACCCGTGCGCTCGCCTTGGCCGACACCGTCTACGTCATGAATCGCGGTGAGATCGTGCTCTCGGGTGCGGCCACCGATCTCCAAGGGGAAGAACTGTTCGAGCGCTACCTGGGCATAGAGGTCACTTCGTGACCTCTATCGATGATGAAAAGGGGCGACCGGCGGGGCAGCCATCGATCGTCCGCGGGAGGTTGGATATGTGCCCCTCGAGCGGCTCTTCATGCGCACGCTGAAGTCGAAACCTTCCGCAGCATTCGGCGGGAGGCTCCGCGCCGAATCACCCTCCCCTGCTGCGATGGCGCCGCAGCTCTCTCCATGACCAGATACGGAATCTGCCTAACGCGGGATACGGGCTCACTTTCGAACGGAGGAGCGACTATTCGTGCCTTACGAGCAACTGCTCCGGCGGGGCGCGAGCAGAACCGGAGCCGGTTGCTCCTCACCGCCTCACCTCGGTTTCTGCCCGTCCGAGACAAAAGCTGATCCCGCCTTGTCGGCCAGTCGTAGGGCAAGTTCGCTCGCAATGCCGGTCGCACCGATCTGCCAGCGGCGACCGTTGGCGAGCCTTCGCCCGGTCGCCCGGCGCTAGGCAGCAGGCCGTGCCGCCGCCGTTCCTCGCGGCAAAACCCTGGCTTCGACACTTCAGCCGATTGACACGCTAGGCCTATACTGGCAGGCTATGCCACATACGGCGTGTATGTGCACACGGCCTGGACGGCGCGCCTCTCGCATGGTTGACGAGGGCGATTTGCAGGCGCACCGTCAGAACGGGGCTATCGGCCCAGGGGGAGCGAAAGTGATCGGACGGGTGAAGAAGGCAGCGGCGGCATGCGCACTGGCGGTCGGCTTGTTGGCTTTCGCTGGCGCCATGGGCGTTGCCGCGGCGTCCGCCACGTCGGCGGGAGCAGCGAGTCCGTCGAGCCCGATAACCATTGCCGACCTTTGCAGTTGTACAGGGCCTGAGGCGTCCACAATCAGCCAGACCACCGCCACCATGGAGGCGTGGGCGTCCTGGGTGGACAGCCACGGTGGTCTGGCCGGGCACCCCGTGCACCTTGTTGTCCTCGACGACGGCTACAGCGCGGCCAAGGCCCTCGCGAACGCGCAGACGGCCATCGGTCAAGATCATGCCGTGGTCATCTTCGACAACAGCGACGAGGACCCGTCGTTCGCCTCCGTGGCCCAGGGGGCGCACGTTCCGGCGCTCGGTGGACAAGAGACGACGTCTGGTTGGCAGAACTCTGATTTCTTCCCCCCTGGAGCGAGCTACAACTATGCGAACTTGGTTGACGCAATCGTCGCCAAGGATTCAGGCGTGAAGAAAGAGGCGGCGCTGTACTGTGTCGAAGTCGCCATCTGTGAGCAATCCGTCCAGTCCGGCAAGGTGCTTGGGGCGCACTACGGGATCCAGTTCGTCTACACAGCGGGGATTGGTTTCGCATCACCCAATTACACAGCCCAGTGTTTGGCAGCCAAACAGTCTGGCGCAACGGCGATGCTCGTCGGAGACGCCTCCTCGATCGTCGCGCACGTGGTCCAAGACTGCGCGGCACAGGGCTATACCCCGCGCCAACTCTCGAGCGACGGCACCGTCGCCAAGGCATGGTTGAAGATTCCCGCCTTCAATGGAAACATCGACACCCAGTCAGACTTCCTCTGGTTCGTACACAATGCAGCAACCAAGACCATGTACGCAGCACTGGACAAGTACGCCCCCCAGGTGCCGAGCGGCCCGAACTTTGGTGAGGTGGTGCTCCAATCCTGGGCCGACGGGGCGCTTCTGCAAGCCGCCGTTCAAGCTGCTGGTGCCACTTCGAGCGCGCCGCTCACCTCACCGATCATCCTGAAGGGTCTCTATGGCCTGCCAGTCGGTGAGACTCTGGGCGGCTTGTCTCCGCCGCTTCATTTCACGAAGGGAGAACCCGCCAACAACAGCTGCTACTTCGAAATGGGAATACAGCACGGCGAGTTCGTCGTCTTGCACCACGGCACCACAATCTGCACGCCGTTGGTGAAGGCGGGGACTGAGCCGAGTTCCTAACAAGTAACCGTGGAACCTCTCACCGATACCTGGCTCGGGCTGTCGCTGTGTTGATGGGACGCCTTAAACGAGGCAACTGGCGTCACCACGACGGGAAGTCACAACATGAGAACGCTTTCGCCTCGTACCGCCACCATGTCGAACGCACCCGGTGACATGAAAGATGCTTTCGCGTTCACTGGCTTCCGACGGAAGTAGCTGTCACCCTTTGTGCGAGCGGGAACCGGATGCCGTTCCTCCGTACGTCGAGTGTGACAAGCATTGGCGCCGACCTCAGTATTTAGGAGAGTTCGAGGCCTTTGATGAACGAACTGGGACTCTGACTGGCCTTTTGGCGTCAAGGCCATCAACGACGCCCTGCCGGGGGACCAGGTGACAAGTAGTCGCGCACGACAGTGGGAAATGCGCACGACTGCGCCCGAGATCGTCGAGCGCTATGTCGCCGAGGGCTGGTGGACTGATGAAAGCCTGGGCTCGATGGTGGCAACTGGATTGACAGCAGCGGCAAAGGCCGATTTCCGCGTCCACTCGTCGTCAAACCCCTGGTACGGGAAGATCCACTCGGTTGACAATGCGGCCCGGACCCTCGCGAGAAACCTCTGGAACGACGGGGTCCGCGGTGGTGATGTCGTGGCGTTCCAGCTCCCCAACTGGGTGGAAGCTGCCATCACCTTTTGGGCTTCGGCCTACATCGGTGCCACCGTTGTTCCTATTGTCCACTTCTACGGACCGAAGGAGGTTGGATACATCCTCGACGTCACCGAGCCCGTCGTCATTGTCACTCCGGATCGCTTCGGCCCTACCGACTACCTGGCGATGTACGAGGATTTGCTGGCGACACGATCGGGGTCGCAATGGTTCGTCGCAGCAACGGACGTATCCGTCGCTCTCCCCCCTCGGGGCAAACCGTTCTCGTCCATGCTCGAAGGCGACCCACTGGCCAGCCCAGTGCCCGTCGACCTCGATGAGCCTTCGCTGATTGCGTTTACGTCGGGGACAACCTCGAACCCAAAGGGCGTGATCCACTCCCATCGGACCATCGGCTGCGAGACCCGACAACTTGAGTCGAGGATGCCAAAAGGGAGTCAGCCGCTTCTCGTTGGCGCTCCGGTTGGTCATTTCATCGGAATGCTCAGCGCCTTCCTCGTCCCGCTCATCCGACGTGAGCCGATCCACATGGTCGACTTCTGGAACCCGGCCGCGGTTCTTCGCATCCTGAAGGACGAGAATCTCGCCTTTGGCGGAGGCGCTACCTATTTCCTGACAAGCCTTCTCGACCACGCCGACTTCAAAGAGGAACACTTGTCGCACATTCCTTTTGCAGGACTCGGCGGTTCCGCTGTCCCCGTTGCCGTCACTCAACGTGCGACGAGCCTCGGTATAAAGGTATTTCGGGCCTATGGCAGCACCGAGCACCCTTCCATGACGGGGGGCTTGATAGATGACCCCGAAGTCAAGCGCTTACACACCGACGGTCAGCCCGCACCCGGTGTGGAGATCAAGCTCAACGACGACGGCGAGATCCTTAGCCGCGGGCCGGACCTCTGCCTTGGCTACACCGACTCTTCCCTCACCACCGAGATGTTCGATGCGGAAGGCTGGTATCACACCGGGGACGTGGGTGTACTCGACCACGAAGGCTATCTCGCCATAACCGACCGGATCGCAGACATCATCATCCGTGGCGGGGAAAACGTCAGCGCGCAAGAGATCGAAGAGCTCCTTATGGAGATGCCAGGCATCGCGGAAATCGCCGTGGTCGCTGCTCCCGATGAACGCCTGGGGGAGCACGCCGCCGCCGTCGTTCGGATGACCGCGGACTCCCCCGCACCCTCCCTCGACGATGTGCGGAGACACCTCGCCGACGCCGGTCTTGCCAAACAAAAGTGGCCGGAGGCTCTCTACGTCGTCACGGCCTTTCCCCGCACACCCTCGGGCAAGATCCAAAAATTCAAAGTTCGCCAGCAGCTCCGGATGGGCGAACTCATCTAACGAGACTGGTAACGGCGTCAGCTAGTAACACTGTTCTAGCCCAGTGGGATCGCCGCGACCTGTGATCCACCGACTGATGCGCCAGCTGCATCTCGCGACACCATTGCTCTTTGCGAGGTCCGGCCGTCCATCCATCGTCGTCGGGCCTACAAATCGAGCGCCACGTCCGAAAATGGGGGCACCATGTTGCTGCGGGTTACCGAGTTCAACGTCGAATCCGCCCTCAATGGGGGTCCGCCGTTCCGTCCCCCAGCTCCTGGCTCTCGCCGGCCAGCTCCTTGGGTTCGAGCCGGAGCCGTGCAGTCACTGACCGAATGGCAGGACCGCCTCACCACAACAAGGCGATTGACAACCTCAGCGACAACATCGCCGGGGATTTTCGCCGCCGCGGGATCCGACTCGCCCGCCAACGGTTTTCGTCGCGTAGCCGCCAAAGACTCGATCTTCACGTAGATCGGCATCGCCGCGGCGGCACACTGCGGCCTGCATGCCCTGCGCAGACCATATTTCAAAAACGCGGCGGCCGGAGCCGTGTTCGTCGGCGATCGTGGGCAAAGCCTGCAGACATACCAACGGGCAATCGTTCAGGCCTCTGAAGCAAACTCAGATCCCGGGCGAAGACTAGGAACTCAATGCGCTTTGCCGTTCCTCGTTCATGGGCCGATCCGAGCAATGCGGCCGACTACTGCATTAAGCATGTCTTCGGTGTCAGGCCAAGGGAAGTCCTGGGGGATGTTGGCGAGCAGGGTTGCGAGACCGTGCAGGGCCGCCCACACCGAGACAGCATCGGCGAAGGGGTCGGTACTGGCCGAGCGTCCGGCCTGGGCACATTCGGCGACGCCTTGCACCAGGAGTCCCAATGCGATCATGCCCTGGGCGCGGGCCTCGGGGTCGATCTCGCGTTGGCGGGATTTCGCCTTGAATTGATGGAAAATGAGTTGGTACCGCTCGGGCCGCTCCGCCGCGAAGGCCAGGTAGGCGCGACATCCGGCGTAGAGGCGCTCGACCGGGTCGGCGAGCGGAGCAATCCCCGCCTCGAGCGCGGCGGTGAGCTCGAGAAATCCGTTCGCGAGCAGCTGGTCGAGCACAGCCTCTCGGTCGGGAAAGTGCGTGTAGATGGAAGGCGCCGCGATGCCGGCGGTCCGGGCGATGGCTCGCAGGGTCACGGCGGACTCGTCGCCTGTCTCGTCGAGCAGGGTGGAGGCGGCCTGGAGAATCTCGGCCCGTAAGCGGGCTCCCTCTCCCCTGGGGTTGCGCTGGCGGCGGCCTGGTGGTGGGCCGATCAACTGTGTACTCACAAATGTAACTTTACATCCGTTCGCTTCCGTGTTACAACACCTAACGAGTGTAAGGCAACGAAAGTTAGGAGACATCATGGGCAATCCCGTCATAACCAAGAGCCCTTGGAACGGGGGCGACGCCCATCCTGCCCGGCGCAAGATCCTCCTGGTCCTGTGCCTGTCTCTGTTGATCGTGGTGATTGACAACACAGTGCTCAACACGGCCCTGCCAACACTGGCCCGAACTCTTCATGCGGGCACGGGTGGCCTGCAGTGGATCACCGACGCGTACAGCCTGACCTTCGCTGCCCTGCTGATCACGGCGGGCGCCCTCGGTGACCGCTTCGGGCGGCGCCGGGCGTTGGCCGCGGGCCTCGCCTTCTACGCCGTTGGCTCAGTCGGAGCGGCGTTGGCGAGCGGAACCGCCAGCTTGATTGTGTGGCGAGTTGTGATGGGCGCAGCCGCCGCTTTCGTCATGCCCGCCACGCTGTCCATCCTCAACGCGGTGTTCCCAAGAAAAGAGCGGGCTCAGGCCATCGCCCTGTGGTCAGCCGTCGCCGGCATCGCCATTGTGATCGGCCCCACGCTCGGCGGATTCCTTCTCTCGCACTTCTCCTGGGGGAGCGTGTTCTGGGTCAACCTGCCGCTCGTTGGCGTTGCGCTAGTCGCCGTGGCCGCCGTCGTACCCGAGATTGCTGGTGGGCCAGCCGATCCCACCGGCGTCGATCTGGTGGGCATGTTCGCCTCCATTGTCAGTCTTCTCGCGCTGGTCGACGCTGTGATCGAAGCACCCAACCGCGGATGGACCGCCCCCCGCACCGTGACCGAGTTCGCCATTTTCGCCGCCGCGTTCGCTGGATTCGTGTTCTGGGAAGCCCGCCAGCCGCACCCGATGATCGACGTACGGGTGTTCGCCAACCGGGCATTCAGCGCTGCCTCGGGGGCGCTAGCCCTGACTTTCTTTGCCCTCTTCGGTAGCCTCTTCGCGCTGACCCAGTATCTGCAGTTGGTCCACGGCTACAGCACTCTGGCGGCCGGGGTCCGGGCGCTGCCCTTCGCTCTGGCCATGGCGGCTGTCTCGCCCGTGAGCAGTCCGGTCGCCCGCCGATTCGGCGTCCGCGCCGTCGTTCCCGCCGGCCTCGTCCTGCTGGCTGCCGGGCTCTGGTGGCTCCACGCCCTGAGCGCCACTACCAGTTATGCCCATGTTGCGGTCGCAGTGGTCGCCATGGGTGCGGGGATGGGCTTGATCATGGCCCCGGCCTCCGAGTCGATCATGACAGCGCTCCCCCAGCACCAAGCCGGGGCCGGGAGTGCCATAAACGACACCGTCCGCGAGGTCGGCGGAGCCCTCGGGGTCGCCATCATCGGCAGCCTGATCTCGGCCAGCTTCAGAGACCATCTGCACCTGAGCGGCCTGCCCGCAGCGGCGGTCCAAGCGGCCAAGACCTCGATCGCCACCGCCGACCAGGTCGCCGCAACCGCCGGACCGCACGCTTATTCCGTGGCCACGGCCGCCCACGCCGCCTATGCAAGTGGGATGAGCTTCGGGCTCGCGATTGCCGCGATGGCGGCGCTGTTCGGTGCTGGCGCCGCCGCGCTTGCCCTGCCCGCCCACAGTCAGGCCGTCACGTTGCGTCCGAGCTCTGAGCTCGTAGCCGCCTAGCACGCAGAAAGCTCGTCCGATGATGCAGATGAACCCCACCCTCGACAGCGGCGTCGCATCGCCGGCACCGTCGCGACCGCCCGCCCGCAGGCAGCGCATTTGGCCTTTCGTCGAAAGCGGACCGCGAAGCCATATTGAGGGACACCCAGATTTCGTCTCGAACCCGGCACCGACCCGGCGCGAAGCGAAGGCCGAGCCGGTCGTGCTGCGTGCTAACCCCACTGCCGGCTCCAATGCCGGCGGTCGGCGAAGCACCCACACACGCTGCCAACCATCGCAGGTAGCGGGTTTCTCCGCGGCCGGACCCTGGCTTCTTGAACGCGGCCCGTCCGCCGCCCAATACGCGGCCGACCAAGTCGACTCCGTGCAGGACGATCCCACAGGGCGCTTCGCCTTGTTGCGCTCCCTTTATGAAGATTTGTCGGGCTTCCCCCGGCGACACTTGCCATATCGCCGCGCCGCACTTGCGTTTATGGATTGGCAGCTCCAACGTGGCGTTCTCAATCGGCTCGACAGCCCAGAGGCCGGCAGCCCGTGGTGGCGAGCGGTGAACGTCGGGCTCATTCGAGACACCGCCGAAGCGCGCGCCCGTGTACTCGGCTGTACCGGCCTGCCGTCTTCGGAGCCAGTCCGCTTCTGGCTGACCTTCATCGAACACCCGTCGGCACGCGCCTGGTACCGGGCTCACAACGCCAGCATCGTCAGCGCCTACATCGACAACCGCCGTTTAGCCCGCACCGAGTCGGCCGTCGAAGTGTTCTTCCTCAATCTGATCCTCGTCCGGGTCCTCTACGCGCATGCACTGGTCGCAGCGCCCCGACTCGCACTCGGGCATCTGGGACGGGTGGCACCCTTGCTGGGCGATCCACGTCTTGGCTCGACGGGCCTGTTTCTCTCCCTCGCTCGGGTCCTACCCGATCGGTACCCGTTGGACGGAGACCTCCAGCGATACGTCGATGCCGAACTCGGGTTCGGCCGACTCCTGGACCTCGGTGTGATTCAACCCAGGCTCGACGCGCTCTACGCCTGGTCGGCGGCAGAACTTGCGATCCCCCGGCTCCGCGGCCTCATCCGTGACGGCGTGCCCGCCTACGCCACGGACGCCAACGACCCCAGTCCTTGGAATAACACTCCCAAGACCGCCGTCCGACTGGCTCGACGGGTCCTCCCACCCCCGAGCAAGAGAGACGTCCAACGGATTCTGTCGGCACCCTGTACGCGCCCGGCTGACGCACCTTCCGGCGATCTAGTGCGTGGGAAGGCGATCGACCGGCCGGCGTGCGGGCCAACCCGCAAGGCAACAGAGCTGCCACGGCGCCTCGGTTGATGAACTCCCACATCGGCGACTTCCAACGAGACATCGCAGGATGGTCGGACCGAGTTCATCACAGGACCGGCATCTTTTAATCCACAGGGAGCGACTGCACCACCGTGCCCTGTCCTCGTTCTGACGCAGACATGAAAGGAGCACACGGATGAAAAGGACCATGGTCATCACCGGAGCGAGCTCGACTCGTTACGACTTTGCTGACAGTTGACACGCGGAATTCGTGATCTTGAACGCCTGAGAGACGGGGATAAAGCCTTTCACGCACGGCACTATCTGGCCGTTCACGACCCGAGACACCATCATCTCGTTGTTGAAGATCCGAAGACTTCCCAACACACTGAATGTGCCAGTGGTTGGGAATGCGGGCGTGCGGAGGTCAAACGGAACCATCCCGCCGAACTGAGTCGGCCCAACCGTATTCAGGGCCGCAACGAGCGATGCGGATGAAATGGTCTTTACGCCCGCCAGAGCCTGCGCCACGAGGTGAACGCCCTCCCAGGCCCCTTCGCCTGTTTCGATGCGGGACACCGTTGACTTCGCGATGCCCGGGACGTTCCCATACTGGTCAACTTCAGAATTGAACCGCGCCACACCAGGGTTTGTGGTGTATGAGCTTGGATAGCTATTCCCGATGAAGTACACGCCATTCTTCTTGTTTCCTAACGTACCCAGATCCTTGAGTGTCGTAACGGCGCTGTCGGACACGACCGCGGTCGACTCGAAGTTCACGCCCTGATTCAACATCGCCTTCATCAAGACAACGCCACTGGGACCAATGCTGAAGTAGGTCAACTTTGACTGTGATGCGATAAATGCCGCTGCGTTCGGGGTAAAATCGGGAGTTGCCGTCGTTGAACCTTCTTGAATAAGAGGTCTGGGCGATCTTGCGTCGAAAAGCAGAGGATAACGACGCTTTCATCGAGGAGATCATCGACCAACGGACTCAGAATTAGGGGTTGGCCACAGACTCTTCGCTTCATCCATGCGCAAAGAAGCAAGACTCACCAACCACAATGGACCTCGTCCCAATGAGAGGGTAAGCAAGCGGGCAATTAAAGGACATTGGTACTCCGTTTAGGCGTTAGACCGGGGTTAGGCGAAGCAACGCTGCAAGAAACCAGCAAGCTCGATATCGATATCTCGATCCTCTGGTGCCATCCCCATGAAGCCACCGTGTGGGGCCGCCTCAATGACATGCAATTCGGCCTGGACCCCTGCGGAACGAAGAGCACGATGCATGCGCACGGCATTCGACAAGAAGAGGTCTCGGGTTCCGGTACTCAAGAAGGTCATCGGGAAACCGGTCGTGAAGTCGGCGAAGAGCGGGGAGAGGTACGGATCGGCGAGCTGGTGGTCCCCGCCATAGAGTTCGTTTATCGGCAATAGACCGGATGTGAGTGTGGTGTCGACTCCAAGGAGAGTCCGAAACGAGTCACCGCTCTCGGTCAGATCGAGTTCCGGTGAGAGCAGCACGACGCCAGCAGGCATCGGCAACCTTTCATCGCGCACCCGGAGCACGAGCGAGGCTGCCAAGTTAGCGCCGGCAGAGAGACCGCCGACGACGATTTGTTCTGCGCGATACTCATCCAGCATGGCCTCATAGGTTTGGACGCAGTCGTCGAGACCGGCAGGAAAAGGATGGTCCGGTGGCATCCGATAGTCGACGGCCCACATCCGGATCGAATGTCGTGTCGCATTCATCATGCCCAGTCCTCGGCAAATCTCGCCACCACAAAAGATCAGCGAACCCCCGTGGATCTCGAGGTAAACGCGCCGATCGTCTGGATCCAGTCCAGGCGGAGTCACTACGTACACCTGGGTACCGTTTATCGTTCGATCGACGACGTCGACGTCAGCCATCATTGGCAACATCAGCTTGAATCCTTCTGCGATCTGATCATCAGCCGTGGCAATAAGGCTGCGCCAAGCTTCCAAATCGTCCGGCGCGGGGTATACCGCTGGCTCCGTGGAGCCGTTCGCAAGAATGCTCTGGGCTTCGGTGCTGACTGACGTCGGGACGGGGATGTCTCGACCCCGCACGTGCAGCATTTGAGATTGGATCGCGTCACGCTCGTTGGTCGATTCGAGGCTTACCGACTTATCCACCAGATCGCGCAGAAGGTCAATGCAGCGCTGCCTCGACTTTTGCCGATCTTCGCCAGCTCCGATGACGTTCAACCAGAGTTCAGTCGCGCCCGCGTCGAGTACGTCTTGAAGCTGACGACGCACCGATTCCTCGTCACCGACGATCGCAACGTCAGCTGGCGATTCGGCCCCACCCAATTCCATGATCCGGACGTAGTTTGGATGAGACCCATAGAAGGCAGCGGTTCGAGCAACCGCCTCACGCGCTTCGTGGCGATCATCGTGGACAACCACTGGAAGACCGGCGACAATCCGAGGTGCTGGACGTCCGGCTTCAGCGGCGGCAGCACGGACGCGCGGAGAAATATGTCGCTCAATGGCCGCGATGGGGGCCGTCCACGAAATGACGCCATCGGTCCACTCACCTGCGACGCGAAGAAGACGTGGGCCCAAAGCTGCCAACAACACCGGCACCGGTTCCGAAACCACAACCGTGCCGGCGGGTGCATGGGCTGTCCAGTCGTCACCCTCAAACTCGACTGCTTCTCCCTTTAACAGAAGGGAAAGAATCCGAACGTACTCCTCGGTGTTTCGGCCAGGATGGTCGTAGGACAGACCATAGATGTCACGCACGAGAGACGCGTGGGAGGGACCGATGCCAAGCGTAAAGCGCGAGCGTCCTATTGCCGCAGCAGCTGCCGCCGCGCGATTGGCCTGCAAGATCGGGTGGCAGGGATAGGTCTGGAGGACAGCCGTACCGAGTTCGATTCGCTCCGTGGCCTGAGCGGCGACCGCCATGGCGACAAGGGGATCACCGAGGACGGCACTTGCGTACCAAAGCGAAGTAAAGCCCTGAGCCTCGGCTAGCTTAGCCTGTTCGACCAACTTGTCGGTGTCCGATGCACCGCCGGTCAACCCGATACGCATCAGCCAAGTCTCGGGGCGAAGAGCAGCGGAATGTCTTCATCGATTTCGAGATCGAGACTTCTCATCATCCATGCGGTGATTTCATAAGTCCCGACGGTGAAAATTAGGTCGAGTAGTTGCTCGGTCGTCAAACTGTCCGACAGAGCGTCCCAAGTCGCTTGCTCGATCGCGCCATCGTCAATGAGCTCATCAACCGCAGACAGGATCGCTGCATCGATCGGCAGCCAAAATGGGGCCTTTGGACCATACGCGATTCGGCTGATCTCGTCATCGGACAATCCGGCGTCTAGCGCCATGAACACGTGTTGGGCCCAGAGGTAGCCCGATTGGCGCCGAGTTGCGACGCGCATGACAATCAGCTCGCGCTGGCGTTCGCTCAGTGTCGTCGCCATGAGAATGTGACCGAGAAACGTCATGAATGCCCGACTCAGCGCAGGGTGATAAGCGAAAGCACCCAGAGTGTTGCGAGAACCTGGCCGGTCCTTCGAGATCGGACGCGGATGGCGCGGCTCGGGCGGCATCATTGCCTCGAGAGCGTCTCGCATCTCTGGCGGCCATTCTTTTGGCGGCAGCGGCCTTATACGCGACACCTCAGGTGATCCGCCCGCCATTAACTCCGAAGACCTGTCCATTAACATAGCCCGCTTCCTCCCGGACCAAGAACGAGCACGCGGCAGCGATATCCGCAGGTACCCCAACTCGTCGCACCGGCGTCCGAGCGGCATGGAAATCAACTCCTTCGCCCAGCTGACCGGCGGATTCGGCGGCACGCAGCAGGGGTGTGTCGATGAAACCGGGCGGGATCGTGTTGACGGTCACCCCCTTCGGACCGAATTCCAGCGCCAGAGCCTTGGTCAAGCCGATGACACCGGCCTTGGAGGCTACGTAATGAGCCATGTAAGGATTCCCACTCTGCCCGCCGGACGACGAAATGTTCACGATCCGTCCCCACCTGGCTGCGATCATGTCGGGCAAAACGGTCTGACAGCAATGGAAGGTGCCCGTCAGATTGACGTCAAGCAGGCGGTTCCAGGTCTGGATGCTGATCTTGAGAAACGGTTCAAAGCCTGTGACACCTGCATTGTTGACCAAGACGGTCGCCGGACCGAGAGCGTTGCGTACGTCATCTACCACACCCTCAAGTCGCAGCCGATCAGAAACGTCCACCGCATAACCCAGGGCCGTACCTCCGTCGGCTTGGATCTTTGCAGCGACCGTCTCTGCGGACTTGTTGTCGCGATCGAAGACGGCCACATTCATCCCGTCAGTCGCGAGTCGCTCGGCGATGGCTCGACCAATGCCAGAACCTCCACCGGTCACGATCGCTATGCGGGTCGACACGCCGTCGATCGGGCCATTGTTCATGCCACTGCCAGATCGCCCGCAAGGGTCGTGCGGTGCAAGAGGCGGCGCGATGTGGGGTCATAAGGGAGTGCTCGGTGCATCAGCCCCGTGTTGTCCCACATGACGAGATCGCCTGGCCGCCATTGATGACGGAAGACGAATTGGGGTCGCGTGCTCCATTCAAGCAGGCGGTCCAAGAGGGCTTTGCCTTCATCAGGCGCACACCCGATCACCTTTTCGGCGGTGGCGCCAATGAGCAGCGAACGTCGGCCATCTGGCCTCGTCCACACGAGGGGATGCTCTCGAGTGGGGACTTTGTCCCAGCCTGCGCGTTCCTTCGGCGTCGGGTTAGGGGTGACGAGGAGTTGCGTGGCCGCCATACTGTGAACGACGCGGACTTTTGCGAACTCCGCCTTGTCGTGGTCAGGCAGCGCCTCGTACGCGAGATAGGTGCTTGCAAATTCGGTGTCGCCACCTTCGTCAGCGACCTCTCGTGATACCAAAAGGGTCATCTTTTGCGGAACGTGATCCTGCGCCCCATCAATGTGCCAGAAAAAGGTACTGCGGCGATAGGTGGCGAGCTTGCTACGGGTCGGGTCGAGTGTCACGGGCGAGACCTCCGGGTGTTCCGGAAGCCCGCCGATGGGTGCGACGACGACTTCGCCGAGCAGACGGCTAAAGCTCACCAGGTCCGCGTCGTCGATGTGCGCGTCGCGATACACGATGACGCCATAGTCCTTCAAAGCTTCAAGACAATCTGCAGCCACGGCGGGATCCACGAACTCGTTCCGGGACACGCCATGTCGTTCGACGCCAAAGGTTGGCCGATCGCTCACAGATACCAACCTCCGTTGACACCGATCTGTTGGCCAGTAATGAAACCTGCATCCTCAGAGCAAAGGAATTCGCATGCAGCGGCAACGTCTTCGGGGGTGCCAGCCCGACGCACCGGGGTCATCTTCGCCACCGCCTTGAGGCTGATGCGCCCTTCTTCCTGCGCGGCATGCACCATGGGCGTGTCGATGATTGAAGGAGGGATTGTGTTCACCGTGATCCCGTGAGGTGCGAATTCGACGGCAAGCGCCTTTGTCAGCGCAATGACGCCCCCCTTCGATGCGACGTAGTGCGCCCGGTTGGCAGCACCCGATTGTGCACTCGATGAGGAGATCGTAATGATTCGACCCCAGCCTGCGGCGAGCATGTCTCCAACTGCGGATTGAATGCAGTGGAACGTACCGGACAGATTCACGGCAAGGGCGCGATCCCAGTCACTGCCCGCGATGTCGACGAACGCGGCGTCGAGGTCGATTCCTGCGGCAGTTATCAGGACTTCAATCGGCCCTAACTGTTCTCGAGCCGCCGCCACCGCATCATCAACCGCGCGACGGTCACTCACATCAGCAATTAACCCGAGCACCCCACGCTCATTCTCCACTTGCCGGACTGCATCCTTTTGAACGTCGAGTATGGCGACGCGGTGCCCTGCTTGAGCCAACCGTGTGGCAATACCTAGTCCAATCCCTGAGGCTCCACCTGAGACGAACGCGGTGCGAGTCATTTCGGAGAGGTGATCGGCGTGAACTCGAGATGCAATGCTTTGAGGCCTCGCAAGATGTAGGTGGGCTCAAACTCAAACCTTGGATCCTCGGCTGATCCGTGGTGGTTCGGCGAAATCCGAATATCGTCCAAGCGATCAAGCAGCCTGTTAAAACTCACCTGGACTTCGAGGCGCGATAGCGGACCGCCCGGACAAGAGTGAATGCCACGTCCAAAGGAGAGGTGCGCCTGACCATTGGGCCGGTCCATTCGCACCTCGTCGGGAAGTTCGAAAACGGCTGGATCTCGATTTGCCGCACCAGGCAGAATCATGACTGTGGTGCCTGCGGGTATCGATACCCCTGCGAGCGTGGTGGAGCGGCGAGCCAATCGGAAGTCGCTCTTGACGGGACTCTCGATCCGGAGGATTTCCTCGATGAACGTTGGAATCCGCTCTCGGTCCCCTCGAAGCAACTCCTGGAGCTCGGGCCGTTGGGCTAAGACTCGCAAACCGCTCGAAAGCAGTCGGGTCGTCGTGTCCTGGCCAGCGGCAAACAAGAAGGTTGCGGTCCGGACAATCACGTCCACCTCGGGAATCGAGCCGTCGGGGTAGGTGGCCGTCGCCAGTTCCGTAAGCACGTCCTGGCGGGGGCGCTGGCGTCTATCTTCGACGTAAGCTGTAAAGGTCTCGTTGAGAAACGCCAAGGGATCTCGCCTCCCTTGCGCGCCCATCCCCACCGAAAGCTGTGCTTGGAGCTCGAGCAACTCGTCGCGAAATGAGTTGTGATCCTCCGCCGGGACGCCTAGGAGGTTCGCGATCACCAAAAGAGCAAAGGGATGCGCATAGTCTTTCAGCACTTCGAACGATCCCTGCTCGACAAACGTGTCGATTTGGCGGCCAGATAGATCCCAGATGAACGCCTCGTTCCCGCGCATCCTCTTGGGCGTGAGGAGCCGCATCAGTAAGCCGCGGTGAGCTGTATGTATCGGAGGGTCTTGCGTTATCAAGTAATCACCCATCGGCATCCGATATCGGTTTTGTTCGATTAGTGCCCCGACGTCGTCGCCCTCCGGCTGGAACGGGAGCCCGGCGATGGGTCCGGCAACCACGTTGCAAGACGAATACGTCTCGGGGTCGCGCAAAACCTCCAGTGATTCCTCATAACCAGTTACCGCTACTACCCCCCGCTCGGGCAAGGGCACGACCGCGCCCTTGGAGCGGAGGAACTCAAAGTACGAGTACGGATCGGGGACGAGAGACTGGTCCGTGAAAAAGTCGACAATCTCGAAATCGACGGCCACAAACTTTCCCCGTTTCACTATGCTGGACGATCGTCCAGCGTATTGAATGGCTGGACGACCGTCAAACAACCGTTCCCAGGGTGCACCTAGCCTGGCCCGATGGCCTCTCAGCCCATAAGCAACTCGCCCAGGAGAAGCGCCAGCGACGATTCCAAGAATCGCAGAGCGCTGCTCGACGCCGCCGATCGGCTCATGCTCGCGGAGGGCTACGCCTCCATCACGGCTCGGCGTGTTGCGGCCGAAGCGGGCTTGAAGCCCCAGCTCGTCCATTACTACTTTTCATCGATGGACGAACTTCTGATCAGCGCCGTGAAGCGGGGAGCGGATCATGCGCTCAAAGAACTTGATCACGCGCTCAGGTCGCCCCAACCGCTCCGCGCGCTTTGGACACTCAGCTCGAACCCGACTGGCACGGTTCTGGCTGCTGAGTATTTGGCGCTAGCACGCAATCGAAAAGGGCTTGCCAAAGAGATTACGAAAGCAGCACAGCGATTCCGACAGGCTCAGCATGAGGCCGTGCGACAATTGTTCAACAGTTACGGTATCGATGAAAACGCTCTGCCCGTGGGTGCATTTCTTGTCGCCCTCGCCGGCGTTGCTCGAGTGATTGTCTTGGAGGACAGCGTGGGTATGAGCACCAATCACGCTGAGGCTCTAGCCCTTGTGGAGCGGGAACTCACACGGCTTGAGGGACCCGCGAATTCTGGCCCCCACGGCATGTCTTCAAGACGCCAAGCGTCAAAGGCAGCGGCACGAAACAGATAAACCGCACCACTCGTCAGACGGTCGCAACTGGCGTCACAGGCGAGCCCACTGCCCCTGGCAGACGCAGTGGTGGGGCGGTGAGGAGAAATCGGCTCCGATTGTGCTCGCGCAACCAAGATGCGAGGTCGTGGAGATACCACAGCTCCCCGAGCGGGACGCCGAGCTTGAACAGGCAGAGGTGGTGGATAGGAAGGAGGGAATGCCTGCTCTCGTCGCGATCCCTGCCGACCAGCCCTTCCACCGCGTAATTGTCGGCTATCAGCGCTGAGAGTTGCGAATCGGTGATCCATTCGAGCAGCGACTCGTCTCGGGCGTCGAGGTATGTACACGTGGTGAAGAGCTGCTTGGGGTCCGGGTTCCGGTTCCACTCGAGGATTTTGGTGGCGAAGCCGGTGTGGAGTAGGAGCATGTCACCCGGCTCTACGACGACGTTGTCCGCAGCCATGATCTCCTCAAGCGTCTTGCGATCGACGCCACGCCAATCGTGGCCGAGATGGTGGGCCAGGTCGATGAGGACCCCTCGACCCTGCACGCCGTGGAATGCCAAGTGCTCCAAGCCGAGATGGTGCGCGAAGCAGCGGTGCTCACCGCCGTCGCCGGCGGCGTCCACTTTTGGTCCGACGAGGTCGACGCCCGCACGGTAGCCGTTGTAGTAGACGGCCTCCTCAATCCCGTCACCGTCGGCGTCGAATTCCGCGCCGGCGTGGGCGAAGGAATCCCACTGCGTCGAGTATTGGAGGAAGAGCGTCACCTTGTCGTCGTTCCAGACGTCGACGAATTTGGGGTGCCCCCAGTCCTTCATCTGACTCTGGTGGACGTTGTAAAACGTGTCAGCGTTGCCCTCCATGTCCTCGGTCGGCGCGAGAACCGGTGGGTATCGCCTCTGGTTCAGGGCCGTGCCACCCGGAAAATCGAGTGGCAGACTGAGACAGAAGCTGATCCCGGTTTGTACCTCCCGTGCCCCCTGGAGAACCTTGTCGGGGGTGAGGAGGTTGATGCGGCCGAGCTCGTCGTCATCGCCCCAATCACCCCATGTCGACCCGGGCGGACGTTCCTTCCACCGCTTCGTCACCATTTCTCCTTCTGGTCCTACGGCGTTCCCCGGCTCCGAACGTTAGAAGCCGAGGTCCAGGACTGGCTTGTCGAACGGGGCCACGTTGACCAGTTGCAGCGCCGGGAGCAGCTGCTCGTAAGGGCGGCCCGCAAGGAAGCCATCAATTGTGCGCTCGAGGTTGGATATGTGGCCCTCGAGCCGCTCGTTCAAGCGCATGTACCTGAAGCCTCGTGCATGCAAGCCTTTTTGCTGTCGCGGGATGTTCGAAAAGTCCTGCGCCGGGATCGGCGGCCATCGTGGATCGTTGCTCTCCCATACTTCCGGCGGCGAGGGTGTCACAGGTTCCTCGCCCACTGGGAACCGCGTCATCGACCAGATCTCCATGAGGGTCTCCTCAGGTCCCAGCGGCCGGAAGCGGTACGAGGAGGCGCTGCTGTACATGGGCAGCACGAAGTAGTGGGGGAAGCAGCCATAGAACGTATCGTTGAAGCCGTGCTGATCCAGTTCGTTGAGATCGGGCATGTCAGCGCCGCGCTCTCGGTTCCAGTTGATTACGGCGTCATTCAGGGCGCGGTTCCAGGTCGAGATCGCGAGCTGCGGATCGGCCGGCAGCTCCATGTCGCGCACACTCTCGGCGACGCGCACATCGTTGGCATGGACCATCCCGTCCATGCCGTCACTCATCGCTCGGAGGTACTCAATCTCGGCATCAACGAACGCGGCAGGGTCGAAGGGTGCGTTCGGACGCAACGAGTACCGCATACCGGGGATGTCGAGCTGGGGGTGCGTCACCACCACGTGATACATCTCGACGAACGCCTCGACAGCTAGCTTCCAGTTCACGGGGAGACGAGCCGCATACCACTTCTCAGCGCGTAGCGACTCCACCTTCCATGAGTCGAGGATCGTGGCTGCCGGCTCCATGCAGGTCCTCACGGGTGGTGCGTCGTTGTCGAAGTTGATCCACGCGCACCCACCCCACGCTTCGCATCGCACGGGCAGGAGGTCGATCTCCCCCGCCTCCACGTTGTGGGGCGCGAACAACTTACGTCGCGGGATGCCTTTGTTCGTGCCGTCGACGCCGTAGCACCACCCATGGAAAGGGCACTTGAAGCTGTCTTCACATGTGCCTCGACCCTGCACTAGCCTGACGCCGCGGTGCCGGCAGGCGTTCTCGAAAGCCCTCACTCCCATGTTCTCGGTTCGCACCACCACGACGGACTGATCGAGAAACTCGTACTCGACAAAGTCGTTCGGGCGCGGGATTTCCTCGAGCCTGCACGCCATTTGCCACACCCGTGGCCAGAGCCGCTCGACCTCCAACTGGTAGAAGTCGGGGTCGAAGTAGCGCTCTTTGGGAACACGGTCCGGAAAAGCCGGATCCATGGCGTACGGCACCGCCGATGCCACCCGATTTTGGTCCACGACGGCCATCGGGCTCCCTCCCAATCGGATTGTCTTCTACCTCGCCGGCCGAATACTAACCAACCGGCCGGTACAAAATTCCCCTTGCGTTGCCAACCTGTCGGCTTAGGATCGTCGTAGAGGTCGGAGATTCGACTCCTGTTCCCGGCTGTCGAGGAGGTCGCAGATGATCAACGGGGATTTTGTCGTCTCGGGCGACGGGCACCTGCTGGAGCCCATCGACCTCTTCCGGACCAGACTCCCCAAGCACCTGCGCGACCGTGCCGTGTGGGAAGAGGATTTCGAGGTCGAGCCCCTCGTCGAGGGGGGCGCCCGGATCTTCCGCCGCTTACACACGCCCGGGTTCGAGGGCTGGACGATCTCCCGGTACCGCCAAACTGGTGGGCGGACGCCGGAGGGTGATCCCGAGATGATCCTCGAGGACATGGACCTCGACGGGGTCGATGCCCAGGTGCTTCATCCCAACCTCTCCCTGTTCGGGCTCTACTCCGACGACCACGAGCTCTCCATGGCTCACGCCCGGGTATACACCGACTACGTCATCGAGAGATTCTCGCCCTACTTCTCGCGCCTGGCCCCCACCGCGCCTATTCCAATCTCCGACGTCGACGACGCGGTGGCCCAGATCGAGAAGATCGCGTCCAGTCGGTTCCGTGCCATCCTCCTGCCGGCGACGCCGCCGAAGCCGTACTACTCGCCCGACTTCGACCCGATATGGGCGGCGGCCCAAGCCAACGGCGTGCACGCGTTCTTCCACACGCAGACCGGTGGCGTCAAGGTGAATGATCCTGCTTCGTCGACGCTCAAGGTGATGATGGAGACGGCCGCGCAGGTCAACCAGCCAGTTACCCAAAAGTCGGCCGCGAAGCGGATGGTTACGCAGGCCGTTTACGCCGGGTTCGTTCCCGGGAAGCTGATGAGCGAGCTGATCGGCGGCGGCGTCGCCGAGCGGTTTCCCGACCTCCACTTCTCGCTGATCGAGTTCAACGCCCACTGGCTGGCGTCATTGGTCGGCGGCATGGACAAGTGCTGGGTCACCGGCATCGGCCAAGATCCCGATTGGTGGATCGGGGCGTGGGACGACCGTCGCCCGCCCGACGATCAGCCCAACATGGCACAGTTGTTCCAGCTAAACGAGAAGTGGCCATACCCGCTTTTGCCGAGCGAGTATGTGAAGCGGCAGTTCCATGTCCAATTTCAGGACGATCCGGTGGCTCTTGCCTGTCGCGATATCACGGGAGTGTCGAGCCTCGTATGGGGGAACGACTATCCGCATGCCGAAGGGACCTTCCGGGGCAGTCGCGAGCTGATCACCAAACTCTTTGCAGGTGTACCCGCAGAGGATCGGGCCGCCATCCTGGGCGGCACACTCGGACGGCTGCTGCAGTTTCAGGCGCCGCATCGCGAGTCGGCTTCCGGGTCCATCACACTTCCTTGACGTAACCGTGTTCGTCGAGTTCAGGGGACCGATGAGCGACGGGCGCCGACGGATAGGCCGGGTGCGGCGAACGAAATGAGGGGCGTGCCGCTAGCCGTCTGGCAATCGCGGACATAGCAAGCGGTGGATCGTCGAAAGCAACTTGGCCGTGACCCTGGGCATACGCTCAGGGGTTGCTGTACAGTCGTCTAGCAGCCAGGGTTACAGACCCCTATTTTGGGGTTCCGGGCCTGCCGCTTCAGCATCGACGATCGAGGGACAGGAGCCGCCGATGGCATTGCGCGTCGTGCAGTGGACCACGGGGAACGTTGGCAAGGGATCGGTACGAGCTATCCAGCAGGATCCCGGTCTCGAACTTGTCGGATGCTATGCGTGGTCCGGGGACAAGGTAGGCCTCGACGTCGGTCATCTCTGCGGCATCGAAGCTCTCGGGATCGAAGCGACAGATGACGTTAAGGAACTGTTGTCGCTGGAGCCCGACGTAGTTCTCTATAACCCTAAATGGCAAAACACCGACGAACTCGTTCAGATTCTCAAGGCGGGAATTAACGTCGTCACAACCGCCGCCTTCATCAACGGCAAGGGTAATCCCGCAGATCGCGAACGCATCATCGCGGCATGCGAAGAGGGCGCGTCGACAATATTTGGTACGGGAATCAGCCCCGGCTACGTCCAGATGGTCTGCATCGCAGCCGCAAACGTTTGTGGTCGCATCGACAAAATCACAATTGACGAAAGTTCAGATACGACTTCCTATGATTCACCTGCTGCTGAGGTGATAGCCGGCTTTGGCCGGCCGATCGATGACCCAGAGCTTCCCGGAATGGCGGCCAAGGGGACTGCGGTGTTCCGTGAAGCCGTTGCGATGATTGCTGATGCCCTAGACATCGAATTGGACGACATCGTGTGCGAGGCGGAATATGCCGAAGCCATCGAAGACGTGGTCATGGATTCCTGGACGATCCGGGCTGGGCACGTCGCGGGCGTCTGCGCGAGCTGGCAAGGAAGAGTTGGCGATCGAACAGTCGTGGAGTTCAACGTACGGTGGCGGAAGGGCCAAACCATCGAACCCGACTGGCCGATACTGGAAGGTCATGTGATCAGAGTCGACGGTCTGCCCACAGTAACGACGACTATCCAGTACCTACCGCCGGCGGACTTCGCCGCCCTTCTGCCGCTGTCTACCTCCATGGGGGCGGCATGATTGCCGGGTCGATCGACCTCTACGACAGGTTGGTAGCCGGCTATGCCGCGGAGAGCGGTGTGGGTGTTCTCTCTGTGAACTATCGACTAGCGCCAGAACACCCCCACCCGACCCCGGTTGAGGACTGTTTTGCCGCTCTCTCCTGGCTCACCAGCACGTCCTCGGGCGAGCTCGGGGTGGATCCATCGCGGATCGCCATTATGGGTGACAGCGCCGGCGGCGGACTCGCTGTAGCGGTTGCCATCCTGGCCCGTGAGCGAGAACTCGATGTATGCCGTCAGATACTGATCTATCCGATGCTTGACGACAGGACGACGACGCCGGACCTGGAGCTCGTTCCCTTTGCGGGTTGGACCTACGAGAACAACTACACGGGCTGGCGCGCGCTTCTCGGTGATCGAATCGCAACCGACGACGTCCCTGCGGCAGCTGCTCCAGCCCGGGTCGCCGACTTCCGGGGACTTCCCAACGCCTACGTCGAAGTCGGCGAACTCGACATCTTTCGAGACGAGAGCATCGAGTACGCACGCCGCCTTGGCGAGGCTGGAATCTCGTCCGAGTTGCACATTCACCCCGGCTGCCCGCATGGATTCGATCGCGCTGGGCGCTCAGTCGACGTTGTGAACCGCGCCTGGGCCGATCGGATCCGCGTGCTCCGCAGCCTGTAAGGACGCTGAAGGCCGACGCCTACGACCTTATCCAAGGTTCGTGCCCGCTGAAGCGATGCTGGGCAACAAGAGGACACTCCCGCGATGACGGGCTCAGATGCATCACCAATGGCTCCTGTGGGCACATCTCACCGAGTCGGTCACCAACGTTCAGGTGACAACGACGCGCACGCGCGCTCCATTTTCTATGGGTAGACCGGTGCCGCTTGAACCATCTCGATGGGCGGCTGAGCGGAAGCTCGCGAAGTAGGTTCCGGGCTTCGTGTATGAGTAGGTCGCCGCAACGGTGATTGATGTTGAGCCCTCTTCAATGGGAACCCGAGAGAACGTGCCAACACCCTCAAAGTCCCAATGAGCTGAAACGATGGTTCCGGCGCCGGACGGCTGCTCCACCGTACCGATGAAACTGACATTGTCGCCCACACCGACCTCAGCGCGGGCAGCTCCATTCGCCATTGCTCGGACAACAGGCTGCACCCCGCCACGATCGGCCGCGGAGTCCGCCAGAACTAGTCTGCTGTCAGGACTAAAGCGATATGAAGTCGTTGGCGCGGGAGGAACATCATCCTCAACCCAGCGCACGACCGATCGGAGCGCCTCACAAACGACCCCGTCGTAGCCAACGAGGCGACTCCGCCAGATCCCCGGATCCTTCTCGGGCTGTGTGAAGGGCAGCAGCAATTCGGCTGTCGCGTGGGCGGCGTTCTCGACCCACCAAAGACGGTAGTAGTCGTCGATCTTGTCCCCATGATGCTCGCGTACCATGCGGTGGTAGTGGCCGACCGAAGGCAACGGGACAATAGTGTCGTGTGTGCACGACACATGGATCACCTTTCGCTCCAGCCGACCGTGTTGGCTGACTGGCAGCACTCGACCTTCTCGCTGCGGGTAGATAGGATCTTCGTCCACCAACAAGAAGCCCAACCCGGCGTACTCGGGTGCCAGGGTGCGCTGGCGTGTCTGGGGTTCCTCGACCGTCCATCGTTCGAGATCAAGGCTGTACATCCACCGGTGTGCCCAAGCGATCAGGTCACGGTTGTCCAACTGGATCTCGTCTCCCGGCTCGACTCCATCGAACATGTCAGGAGCCGTCATTCGCTCGCCTACTAGAAGGTCACCCTCCCGAGCGACATAGACCTCGCGGGTTTGCGCGTAGCCGGTCAGCACTGTTGCCTTCGCCATGTAGAAACGAGTTGGGTCTTCGCCTAGATCAAGGTCAACCTCGATCCCATAGTTGCTCCCGCGGTCGGGATCCTCCGATTCGGCGCCGAACCCGCCGAGGGCAGGCAGCCACATTTGCCCGGGTCCGTCCGACCCACTCTGAATCCGACTCACCGTTGTCTTTTCGTCGATCAATACCGATGCCAGTCGTTCGGGCTGGTCGTGGCCTAGATAACCAGGCTTTGTCCAGAAATCGACGAAGTACGAGGGGTCGTTCTCTTTGAGACCAGAGAGACCGAACATCCACGACGCTGACGCCCACAGTTGAGTTTCTGCGCCGCGATTCCAGCCCCCGCGGTAGAGGACCGCGAGCGCCGTCCGCTCCTCGTCACTCAGTCCGCCGAAAGGATCGCCACTCCCACCAGGCTCGCACGCATCAATGATTTCACTGCGCCGTCCTCGGCAATACAGCCACCAATACGCCAGGCTGAAGGACAAAGACGAACCGCTGGCCTCGCCGATGACGAAGGATACATCGCCGTCCCAAACGTCAGGCCGATTTTCGATACAGCACAGAGAACGAACGCCTCCGCCACTGCCCCCCCACACGTAGCTATGATGTGGCGCCGCGCCATAGATGCCGGCGGCGAATTGCTTTGCCTGCAACGCTGTCTCGGCGCTTGCCCCAAACAGCTCCAATTCACCGGTCATGCCCGTATTGCCTTCGTTGCCAAAGTGGCCCTGGTTGGACTCGACCAAAAAACCACCGAGCTGATCGAAGACGACGTCGAAAGCCCAGGAGAGCCCGAATCCAGCCATTTGCCCAGCCAGAGAGTTCTCGTCGCCGCCGGCACCGCCGGACAGAAACTGGAACAAGCGACCTTGGTAGAGCTCATCGGGGGGAAAGTAGAACGAGAACCGCGTGTGAGTGCCTTCGAAGCCGCCGTGTACATAACGGTGTGGCCGAGGCGAGTCCCGCCATTCGTCCACATCGATAAATGTCACTCCAAAAGTTCCGTGATTCACCTTTGACATCCAGCTCTCCTCCCTTGTTGGTCGACCGAACGGATCGATCCCGCTTAGCGCTCGTCCGCCACCAGATTGGTGAGGATGTTGCCTTCGTTCTTAAAAGGCGTGTCCCACTCGGGAAGGCTGCTCATCAACTCGTCGGCTCGAGCCACCACTTCGGAAGGCTCGAAGCCCACTCGATCCATGTGGGGCCGAAGTGAGTCGAGGTCGAAGTCAAGTGCCTTCGTGGCATTGGTCATCATGATCTTTCGAGCGTCGAGATCGCTGACACCGGGAGTCGTCAAGAGTGTGGCGACCTCGCCCATGTTGCGGTTGAAGCTCGACTCGAAGTGCGGGTAGTCCACCCCGTACATTGCAGCGTCAGCGCCGATATGGAACCCAGGCAATGGACGGCCTTTCTCGTTCTTGCCGATCAGATCGCCAATCGCAATCTGCCTCGGAGTGAACGGCGAGACCCCTACGAATAGGTTCGTGCCGAAGTACTCACTCGGCTGGCGCTCGAAGATGCGCTCTCGACCCATCATCTTGGCAAAGCCGAGCCAATCACTGGTTGGGTCCAGAACTGTGTCGAGTTGCTCGATGACTGCCGTCAAGATGTGCACTTGAGTCTCGATGTATGAGACCCGCAGGGCCGGAAAGCGGTCGAACACACCTCCGGCGATCAACATCCACATCGATCGGTTAGAGAAAAAGCCCTGTTCTGCGATAAGCATCATGATCAAGGCGAAACCCGCCGGCTGGTAGTCCGGTAATCCGGCGCCCCCATGCTGGGTAATGGGCAGACCTACCTCCTGGATTGTCGCCCATATCGGGTCCAACACCGGGTCGAAGAAAAAGGTGTCGCCCGGATTAAGACCAGGCAGACTGATCCCACCAAGACCATTCTCCTTGGCCCAATAGACGTCCTTAACGGCCCGGTCGATGTCGGTGAAGTCCATTACCATTTGACCCTTACGTCGGCCGGGCATGTCGGCACAGAAGTCGACTAGCCAGCGGTTGTACGCACAGCGCCCCTCGTTTAAGAGTTCACGGTTGTTGCTTCGTGCGAAATCGTCGAAGGGATTTTCCTGAAATGGGACGCCATTGGGGAATAACACTTCGGCAACTACGCCAATGGACTCAAGCTTCTCCATCCTGAGTTTGGAGTCCCACTGCACTTCGACCCCGATGGACGGGTTCATGTTCCCAGCGTCGGGCAGTCCGGTCGCCTCGACCGCCTTGACCTGCTCATCGTAGGTATCGAGGTACTCCTTTTGGATGTAGTCACGGTAACCAGCCCGCGACGCCTTGACGTGCCCATCTACGGAGATGATCGCTGTCCGACTCATGGCAACCCCCAGACTCCCGTCTCTTCAACTGCCTTTATAGAATTTGCACCCCGTCTTGAAGTTTCCTCGAGCAAGACCTACCGACAGACCGGTCGCGAGAATTGTTCGCCGGTTTGGCAGACTTCACTAAACCCTCGCAGCGACCAGCGCCTCGTCGCAGTTTCCAGCTGGTAATGCCACAAATCCGACTCCGAAACGTTCATCAAACGCTCAGACCAAATAGCTTGGCAGCGTTGCCTCGAACGATGGCGTCGACATCGGTTTCTGGTACGTCTGAAAACTGCTTCTCAACCCATTGCTGTGACCATGGGAAGGAGCCTTCGCGGTGCGGATAATCATTTCCCCAGAGCAAACACTCTGTACCAGTGAAATGTCGGAGTTCGACGGCCATCGGATCCCACATGAATGTCGCATGGGCCTGGCGCTTGAGGTAATAACTAGGCGGAGCTTCCAGCTTGGCGGCGAGGTCGGGTCCCAACAACTCGAACGAACGAAACCGGCCATTCCAATGATGGTCCCAAAACTGGATAGCAAAGGCGAGCCAGCCGGCGTAACCCTCCGTCATGATCACATGGAGGTCAGGATGGCGCTCGAAGACTCCGGTGAAGGTGAGCCAACCGAGTGTTTCACCCATGCCCACGCATTGGTTGTACCAACCGACGAAGTCCAATCCCCTGTACAAATGCGACTCTCCCGGACGAGGGGGCGGAATACGAGCTCCGCTGACGTGCATCGTGATCGGCACTTTCAGAGCACTGGCTGCCTCCCACAAAGGTTCCCAAGCAGCGAGGTGATACGGCAGGTCCCAGATGCCGTCCGGGAGCAGGGCCGGACGCATGCCCTTTGCGGCACAGCGCTCAAGCTCCGCGACTGCCGCTGCCACATCGCGGCAAGGAAGCACGATTCCGGGAGCGACTCGATCCAGGTAGGGAGACCAATGCTCCGCAGTCCAGTCGTTCACCAAATGGCAGTAGGCAAGCTCAGCGTCGATGGGAATCGCATCGCTAATCGCGATCTTGCCGATCGCACCGATAAGGACGGCGCCTTTGACGCCGTCGCGTCCGAGATCCGCAAGTACGTCTGAGGGATCGAAGCTCGCCCTAGCTTCAGGGGTTGCACCCAACGCGGCTCGCACCGCAGAGTCACCTTCGATCTTGACGCCATTCGCCGACCCGGCTGCCATTAGGTCAGCAAGCTCGGGTGGGACGGGTTGGAAGAGGTAGTCCCCATCGGGGCGCGCTTCGATATGTGGGAAGTATCGGCGATAGGTCTCGGGCAGTTCGTCGAACACCGAGTACGGCGTGGCGATATGGCAGTCGCTCGTGATCAGGGTCCGCACTGACCGATGCACCTCCTGGCGGGGCGGCGGCTCGACGAGCCTCGGATAATGGCGTTACCTTAGAGTAAGGTTATTATCGTCGTAAAGCGAGTAGACGTTTACCTCCGATCGTTACCTCCCCGATGTCAAAGTCCGGCCTGATTGGTTCGGAGGTGACCTAGACGGTCGCGGGACGAACCCTGGGATAGTCGAGACAAGAGGACGGCGCTCGCGAGGAGCTACCTTTGCTGCCGTCGGCGGCCAGGGGCTTGGGTCCTTTCCCACCAAGGCTTTGAAGTGCAATGACTGAGCAGATGGCGCCAACAACACGAGGCGATCCTCGTCGAATCCTCGACGTCGTGGCCGAGCTTCTTGAGGAGCGAGGGTATGACGGGTGGGCCCTCAGTGAGGTGGCGGAACGCGCTCGTGCCTCAATGACGACCATCTATAAGCACTACCCAAGCCGCGACGATCTCATCGTCGCGGCGCTGGAACGATGGATGAGCGAACACACGTATCGAGCGTTCCCAGAGGTTGATACACGGCAGCCCATCTTTGTGACTCTTCGAACCGTTCTTCGCACGGTCTTTGAGCCCTGGCAGGAGCATCCGGCGATGCTTCAGGTTTTCATTCGCGCTGCTACGAATCCGAGTGGCCGCGACAGGCTGGCGGAGCAGGGTTACGCGGCGATCAGGCCAACTCTGAAGGCTTATCAAACCCGCGTGGATCCGGCGTTCTCTGATGGACTTCGCCTCATCCTCACAAACTTCTTGGAGGGCATGCTGTTCAAATGTCTCCGAGGCGAAGTTTCTGTCGCCGAGATATTGCCCAGCATCGAAGAGTGCTTGTTTTGGTTGGAAAAGGCTTCTCCGGACGATGATGCCGGGGGCGTTCCGTGACGGGGACCATGCGTCCCGTGCCCGTGCCGGACAAGACCTCGGCGCCGTTCTGGGAGGCCGCGGCCCGCCACGACTGAACCGTCCTGGGAATTGTGGAGGCTCCATCTTTCGGAGAGAGGATGGAGTCTGTGCCGAAGAGCAAGCCGTATCCCAAGGAGCTGCGGGAGCGAGCCGTGGCGATGGTGCTCGAGTGGCGCCGTGAGCGGAATCGCACCGATGGCGGTCTGACCGAGATCGGCGAGAAGCTCGGAGTACATCCCGAGTCGATCCGGGCTGGGTGAACCGCCACCAGACCAACGCCGGCGAGCGCCTGGGAACCAGCACCGACGAGCGAGAACGGACGAAAGAGCTCGAACGGGAGAACCGAGAGCTCAAGCGGGCGAATGAGATCCTGCGGCGGGCCTCGGCTTTCTTCGCGGCGGAGCTCGACCGCCCACAGAAGTAGTCGTCCGCTTCATCGACGAGAACAAAGCCGATCTCGGAGTCGAGCCCATCTGCAGGGAACTGCAGGTGGCTCCGAGCACCTACTACGCGGCGAAGGCCCGGCCGCTCTCGGCCCGGGCGGTGCGCGACGCGCTCTTGGAGCCGGCCCTCGTCGCCATCTGGAGCGCCAACTACCGGGTTCCGCAAGCTCTGGCGCGCCGCCCAGCGGGCTGGCCACGACGTCGGACGGGACCAGGTGGCCCGCCTCAAGGATCTCGCCGGCATCGAAGGCCTGCGTCGGGGCAAGAGGCGCAAGACGACCAAGGCGGATGCCGCCGCCAGCAGGCACCCCGACCTCGTCGAGCGCACCTCCGTCGCTGCGGCTCCCAATAGCCTCTGGGTGAGCGATCTGACCTACGTGGCCACCTGGTCGGGCTTCGCGTACGTCTACTTCATCACCGACGCCTTCTCCCGCATGATCGTCGGCTGGCGCGTCGCCTCGCACATGAAGACCGACATGGTCCTCGACGCCCTCGAGATGGCGCGCTGGCGAAGAGACACCACGCTCGAGGGCCTCATCGCCACACCGACGCGGGCTCGCAGTTCACCTCAATTCGCTATGGCGAGAAGTTGGCTGATCTTGGAGCGGTGCCCTCAATCGGAAGCGTGGGCGACGCCTTCGACAACGCGCTCGCCGAGTCGGTCAACGCCGCCTACAAGAGCGAGTTGATCCGCGGGCCCGGACATGGTCCGTCGAAGACGTGGAACTGGCCACCATTGGCTGGGTGCACTGGTACAACACCGAGCGCCTCCACGAGTATCTCGGCTACGTTACGCCGACAGAGTTCGAGGCGGTCTATGCCGCCGAGAAAGCCAGCCAGGAACTGGTTGGAGTCATATAGCCGGAGTCTCCATCAGACCCAGGACGGTTCACTTCCGACGATTTCCATCTCATTCGCCCCAATATTCGATCCATTATCTGGGCGAGACCCCAGGGGTTCTGACCGATTCTCTGGAGGTGCGGTAGACGGAGGTCCAGGTAGCGGACTAATGCGGACGAGGCGGACTACTCTGACCTGGACTCTTAAGCCGCCGGTTCAGGAAGAGCGTGATGCTTGTCCGATTTCTGCCGAACTCTGGCCTATCAACGCGAGGAGAGCAACTTTGGGAACCAAACACCGCCGACCAAGGCGAATCACGGGGATCTCTCCCCTTGCGACCAGTTCGTACGCGAATGCCCGGGAGATCCCGAGCAGCTCGCCAGCCTCCGGGACCGTATAAACCAGCCTATCGTCATTTGTCCGTGGGGTTCCGATGAAAGTGCTCATTGACACCACGTTGCGCTGCGAGCGCTCAAACGAGAATCTACCGGAACAGACACAGCTGAATTCCCGGTGAAGTCTGCTTGAGATGTTCGCCAACTGTTGGAGCGTTCATTCCCGAGGGACTGGCTCATGTCAAGACTACCCAACGCGATTCTCGACGATGAAATGTGTATCTCCGACTTCATCGACAAGCACGTCCTTTTCCTAGTCATTAGCTGACTCCTCGGATCAGTTGGTTATCGCTCCGAAATCGTCCGACTGGAAGCCATAAGCAACCCGCTATTCGCAACCAAGCGGGCTCGCCGAATCGTGTTCTCCGCGGCGAACGTCTTCCTCTACAAAGGCATCCCACTGCTCGATGTCATCGAGCCGGCGTCGAAGAGTCCGGGGCTCATGGGTCGCGCCACAAGCAAGTTGTCCGGTCCATTCGCGCAGGCGCGCCTCAATGTCGCGAAAGGCCCTATGCCAATCGACGGCGGCAGTACCAGGCGCAGACTCGCCAAAGGCGGTCCGTTCGTAGTCATGAAGCGCAACCAAGGCCTCCACATGGCCATTGTGACGAAACCAACACAGCGGGATGACGTGGTGGTCGAGATGAGGAAACCGCATCACGAGCTTTTCGACCCAAGTGCGCAGATCAATCCACTCTCGCTCTGCCTCGACCGCACTGAGAGCTGGCCAATAAATGGGGCCCGAGGCCTCGCCGGTGTCGGTGAGTCCGTCGGACTCGAACAGCTTGGCAAGCGCGGCGACTCGTTCGGCCGCCTTTGCCTCATTCTCATCGTCAGAGGCAGGACCGGGATCTTCCTTCTCAAGGTACCCGTCGGTCACGTCCGACCCTGGCTATCAGGCTCCGGGTCACGGCAGCCGCGATGGAAGACGAAGTCTATTTGCACCGAAGTCCCAAAAGGGTCTGCCTGACACGGTTCACGCCACCCAGAATGGCTGCCGGGTTCGCTCACGGACGCCAATCTTTGGACTGTGGCATGGAGCCCGATCGCAGACTCGGCACGCCACCAGATACATCGTCGGTCAAATCTCACCGGAGCGGTTCCGCTCTGCGCCGGTGCGAATGGCATTCTCGACGCGCACTCGATCACTCTCCAGTCGAGGTCCGTTGGAGCGTGCCGTCCACGGTCGCAAAGTCAGCATGATCGGTCGCGCCGAGCGCAACAACAACAAGCCATGCCCGGGAGCGATGGATCGAATGGCAGACGGGTCAAGGATTGCTCGCTCGCGATTGGCCGCCGAGATCGATCGGCCTCCGCCCGCCTGACTCGTCTCGCTGTACTCTCGTTCGGTGCGCTCGCCCACCAGGCGAGCCAAGTCGGCAAGATCATCGGCGTTCGAACCGCCGCCGAGCACGATCTTGACGATCGCGGAGTCCCACATGCCCTGTGCTTGCTCGCGACCCCAGCGGTGACGTGCCTGCGCAAGCGACTGGAACACGGCCAGAGTCGTGATCCCAGTCCCTCCCCCCTCAGACATCAGCGCGCCGAGGGATGGCAACGGGTAGTTCGCGGCCTCGTCCAAGATCAACCCGAGCGGAGGATCAAGTCGAGCACCGGGTGAACCCGCAGCCAAGCGACGGGCGACGTCGACGACGTCTTCGATCAACGCGGTAACCAATCCGGCTGTCGCGCTCGCCCCCGAGGCGGTGCCGAGCAGGTAGAGCGTTCCGTTCCGGCGCAAGAAGTCGCACGGGAGAAACTGCTCGCTGGGGGCGGGAGACACGGCGTTGAGGACTTGGGGGTCGGCCAGAACGGCGAATGCATTGGCCACCATGGCCCAGACCGAGTCGCGTTGACGCTGGTCGGCCGACACGATGGAATCGAGGGCCTTGTCCCACGCCAGCGCCGCCCCCGGCGCGTGGACGAGAACGTCCACGGCATCGCGGGCTGCGGCCGGTGAGAGCGACCAGCGGTAGAGATCGGCCGGCGATCGGGCGTCGAGCGCCGCCGCATGCAGGAGGCAGCGCACAGCGGTGATGGTCTGCTGCTTCCAAAAGCTGGCGGACTCGGTCCCTTCGCCGGCGTCGGCACACAGCGCGTTGGCGCGGATCATGGCCGTCTGCGGACGCTCGCATCCTCGGACCGGCGACCACCGCAAGGTCGAGGGCACACCGGTCGCCAAACCTTGCGGATCGAACACTCCGACAGGACCGTGCTCAGTGCGCGCAATGATCGTGGCGGACAGATTGTCGGCTCGCGTGGCCGTGGTGATGACCGCACCCGGGGCGTCGAGGAGCATCGGGATCACCATGTGGTAGCCCTTTCCACTTCGAGGCGGTCCGACCAGGACCATCGAATCCTCCACCGATGACCAGCACTCGATTCCCCGCGACGATCCCAGCGGATAGCCGACATCGGCGGGAATCGGACGGATGAGCGACGCTCGCAACGTGGTCGCGCGCGCCAAGAGCGCCGCTGCGCCGGCGGCCACTTTGACCTGATGACGGTCGGCCAACCCCACGATCGCGGTTGGATCGTCACGCCTCCGGCGGCGGTCGCCGGACACCTGCCGGAGAAGCACCGCGAGTCCGGTCACAACCAACACCAGAGCCACGACGGTGATGCACCAGTAGGCGACGGGCGGACCAACGGGCGCGTCCCAGGCGCGGCTCGGATCGCTCGCGTCCGCCAAGGCGGCCAAGCCGGCCAGCGGGTGGCCGTGGGGAACACCATGACCAGAGAGCACTGCCGCGGCGGCTCCAGCCGCCCACAAGAGTGCGGTGAACCCGACACCCCCCGCGACGGCACCGAGGGCAAGATCCGTCGAGCCCGAGGCGTGCGGGCGAGGGTTTTGCACCGGCTACGTCTCGGGTCCGGCATACGGCACCGGGCCCGGCTCGACAAGGCTTTCGGACGTTCGGAACGGCGGTTCGTTCTGTCGCCCCACGGGTTCCGCGTCGAGCTGGCGCAAGCCGGCCACCGCCAGGGCGGCACCGGGCGGTTTGCCGCCGACGCCGTGCTCAGCGGGCGACGCGGCGATGATGGTGCGCGACGCCTGGTTCACCCGCGCTTGGGTCTCCCGGATTGCCTTGTCCGCGGCGTCGCCGGCCCAGCCCGCCACGTAGGGAAAGCTGTACTCGTCGGTGGCCATTCCGTGGACCGAGGCCACCACATAGGCCACACTCTCGGCTTCTACCTCCTTGAGCGCTCGAGCCAGGAAGCATGCCGGTGGATGCTGATGCAAGAGCACATGAGCCGCTTCATGGATCAGGGTCTTGACCATCGCCGCGTCGTCCATGTCGGCGCGCAATGTGACCGTCTTATCCGTCCAACTGGTGCGGCCGTTGGCTCCTTGGAGGTACGCGGCGTCGGGCACCGTGTCGACCCCGAAGCCGCTGGCCTCGATCAGTGCCATGACCGCAGCCCCCAGCCCGGGCGGCGCCTCGCCTCCGAGGAGACGGGGCCGCGGCGCGTCGGGCAGCGCCTGGCCCGACGTCTGGCTGACGTCGAACACCGTCTCGACTCTGAAGCCGCGCAGGACCGGCGCTCTGGTCTCGGCCTCCACCACTGCCAGCTCATCGTCTCGGCGCAGCAAACGCACGTTGCCCTCGCGGTCGCGAGCGCCGCGGCGAAGCGAACGCATCGGGGCCAAAATGGCAAATCCGTGCTGGCCTCGCTCGACCTGGCGGCCGAGCGCTCGCCACGTGTTGAACCCCGCCACGTAGGTGGGCATCGGCTCGGGAACCCAACCCTCCTCATAAGCCTTCGCATGCTGGGCGAAGATGAGCATCACGTTGTTCGCCGAATAGTCGTGCAGCTTGGCCTGGAAGTCGAGAAACTGGCGCCAGTCGTCGCCGCTCACCAACGCGGCCACCTCGGCGGCCAGGACTTCCTGCGCTGCCGCCACTCTCGCCGCAGCTTGCTCGCGATATTTGGTCTTGGACTGCGGCGACATAAGCCCGGCCTCTCGGAACTGAACGGTCCCCCACTCGCCCTTCGGGCAACACGCGGCCATGACCAGCCCCTTGGCGCACCGGGCTGATCGTGGCCCGTGCTCGGCCGAGGAGCGTGACACTCGACGAACAGGAGAGACGGTCATGACCGCGGCCGAGCTGGCCCATTTGGCCGAACTCGCCGCATTTGCCGCCGATTTTTTCGCATCCAGCGACCCCGTTGCCGCACGCAAATTCGGTGAGGCCTCGTTGCGTGCCGACGCGTTATCAATCGAGCTTCGCCGCTCCGAAGAGCAGGCCCGCCAGGTGCTGAGCGTGACCGAAGCCCGATTCCCGACAGCGCGCGAACCGGCGCTGTGAGCAGGATCTCACTCTTCGCGCTCAATCGGAACTTCTAGCTTTTTTCAATCATGCGGGCATTCGTGTCGAAGAGAGCCAGTTCAGCGCTCGTGCAGAGATGGCGGACCATGAACGAGCGTTCACCGATCCGCCACAGACCCTCACCCATGTCCAGCTCCGAGAGCTGGCCTATCTCGGTCGAGGACAGTCCGAGCGCTCCGCCGGTCCTTGAGGCCTCGCCTGACTCCTGCGCGTACACGATCTTCGTCGAGCAGTCGGCCAACAGGCCGAGGGCCAAGTTGCGCGCCTCGCTGTCGGCGTCCCCGACCGCGTCGAGATCGCTCAGCCGGTGGATGACCATGAGGTTGGCGATCCCGAGCGCACGCGACAGCTTCCATTGCGACTGCATCCGAGCAAGGAGACTCGGCTGGGCGATGAGCCGCCACGCCTCGTCGTAGATCACATAACGCTGCCCCGCTCGGGGGTCGGCCAAGGCAGCTTCCATCCAGGCCGAGGCACAGGTCATGACGAGGCCGATGAGCTGATTCGAGCCCGAGATGCGCGACAGGTCGAGGGACACCATGGGCAGGATCGGGTCGAATCCAACGGTGGACGGCCCGTCGAACAGACCGCTCAGATCCCCGTGCACGAGACGGGACAGCGCGTGCCCGGCGTCACGGCCGTCGGCGCGCAGCTGGGCGATCGAGGACCCGAGCCTGGCCTCGGTCGGCGCGAATAGCGCGTCGACCACCATGGGCAGGATCGGGGTGTCCGAGCCCGCCACCGCGACCTCGAGCGCGGCATCCAGGGCGGTGTGCTCGGTCGAGAGGAGTGGTCGGCCGAGCGCCGACTCGGTCAGCGAGCCCAAGAGAGCTCGCCGGCGCTTGGCCGTCTCGACCCGCCACGTTTCGTCGTCGATCCCCCCTCCTCGAGGACCTTCGTCGAGCGGGTTCAAGCGGGTGCTGAGCGTGCCGCCCAACTCGATGGCCTGACCGCCCACCGCACGCGAGACGACAGACCATTCGCCCTTGGGGTCCCCGGGCACGTAGACCTTGCGCCCGAAGGCAATCGAACGCGTGGCCAGGCTCTTGGCCAGCATCGACTTGCCCTTCCCGATCACCCCGGCCAAGAGTTGATTGGGGTTGGTCAGCACGCCGTGTTCGTAGAGGATCCACGGGTCGTAGACGAAGGCGGAGCCCGACCACGAGTCCGAGCCGATGAAGATCCCCTCGGTGCCGAGTCCCGCCTCGGCCAGGTACGGATACGCGCCGGCCAGGACGTCGGAGGTGGCCCGGTGTGGCTGCAGCTTCAACCTTCGGTACGAGCGGAGCGCGCACGCGCCCCCCTCGCCGCCCGCGGGAAGATAGGCGGCGGCGCGGCGCTCGGCCTTGATGGCCTCGATCTCACCCCGGCGGCGCTCCAGCCACGCCTTACGTTGAGCCGCCACCACGGCCCGCGCCTGCCTGCTCTGGCGGCGTCGGCCCGCCCGACCGTCCTCCACGGGTGTGAACAACGACCCCCCAAGCGCTCGGCCATCGTCAGCGAATCCGGCGCTCTCTCGTTCTTCTCTCGGCGCCACCCGTGCCGACACGTCCCCTCCTCGGCGACTGGGCCGTCCCTTCGGGGTTCCGCTCAGCGCCTCGGTCGGCATCGCAGGATCCTCCTGGTCGGAATTGACGGGTGGACCATGGGCTGCGCTCATCTGACCGAGCGGGCAAAGGGAAGGGTGGAGACGACGAAGCCCTGGGCTTGGCGACCGAAGAGGACGCGCGTCTCGCACGCGGCCTGGCCGAAGGCCTGCTCGACGTGGGCGACGGCCGTCGTCAGTTCGTCGCGACTCTCCGCCGTCACGGTCACAAATCCGGAGAACTCCATGTCGGCATGGCCGGCGATGAGCGCCTGCTCACGAGCCAGGACGTCTTCGTACTCTTGGGTGTCGGAGAGGTCGTGGAGTCGACCAATGCGCGCCTTTTGGGCCGAGTCGGTGACGGCCTCGGTCTTCTCCTTGCGGATCTGGCGCAAGGCTTCCCCGGTGCCCAGGGCGTGCGCCACCACGCTCAGGGATCGACGAACGCCCTGAGCAAAGATGACGGGGTGCAAGAAGTTCGGCGCGACGTCTTGGCGAGGCCATTCACTGATCCATAACCCGCACGAATAGCCCGAATCATGCTGCAGGTGATCCCAGTGCTCCGAGACTCCGACCGGCCCCGCGCTCGGGAGGCGGGCTCTCGGTACATCGGCGCGCAACGCCGCGGCCGGGTCATAGGCCTGGCGGACGATGATCGCCAACGAGCCCGCGTCGAGCCACCCGTCGCTGCGAAGCTCCGCCGTGCGCAGCGCGTAGGCCAACACCTCCATCTGGCCCCGCAGCACGACCGCCGCCCCCTTGACCCCCCGGCCCGCGTCGCGGATCGCCCGGGCCGCGCGGCGCAGGTCGAGCGAGATGGTGAGTGTGCAGCGATGCAGCGACGAGCCGTGCGAGCACTCCTCGAGCAGCCGCGCGTAGTTGCGATCGGCCCAGCCGCCGTCGTGAATGCCGTGGCGTTCGTACCAGCCGGCGACCCCGGTGCCCGGGTCGGGCACGCTGGCCTCGAGCACCTGGATCGCCGCGCAGTACCCCGACTTGGAGAGTCCGGCGAGCAGGCGAGCCCAGGCGCTGACCCGAGCCTGCTGGTCCGCCGGTGAGAGCAGGACGAAGGCGGGATGGCTGACACGCAGAGCCACCGAAAGCGTCTGCGCGTGCGGGTCGTGCACCATGCAGGCACCGCTTTCGGGGTCCTCGTAGAAGCGCAGGGCGGCTGCATCACCGGGGAGAGCCATCGTCCCTGCCGGACGTGGCCGCGACACGCGGGCCCGGTAGTCACATTGGCGAGCGGCCTTGCGGGCCCACCAGTGCCCGGCGACGGGGACCCACTCGCTGAGGGCAAGGCCCTGCCAGGTGACAAAGGTGGCGCCGAGCAGCGGTCCCCACACCAGCGCGCTGGCGACCAGGCCCACCGCGCCGCCCGCAACCAGACCCAGCACCACGACGGCGATGGCCGCAGCGGCCGTCACGCAGCGGGCCGTCGACAGACCAAGGAGCAACCCTCGGGAGGACCGACGACCGAAATGGACGGGAGCCGGGCCGGCCGGTACCGCGCTCGTCGTCGACATACCTTCTCCTCTCTCCTGACGTTCCGCGAACAGTCGACTTAGAGCGCCTTGGGCGGCTTGGCCGAGTCGGAGGGAACGCGGGCCGACGAAGCCTGATCACCCCGCGCCGCCCGCACTGGTGTGCTGGGCGGGGAGGGGCCGGCCGCCACGCCGACCTCCCCGGCGCCGCTCCCAGGTGAATCGCGCGCCGCGCCGCGCGCGGGCGGCGTGATGGTGCCCCGTGGCAAGCCCGCCACGCCCGACGGGCGGGCATTCGTCCTCGACGGATTGCTCGCACCGCTCCCCGATCGGCCCTGGCTGGCCGACCCGAGCGAGCTCGCGGTCCCCACTCCTCCGACGTGGCCCGCCAGCTTCTGGGCCTTCTGCGGCACGGCGGCCACGGTCTGCGCACCCGCCAGCGACGCACGGGCGTGGCCGTGCATCTGCGCAAAATGATCGCCCCCGAAGTGCACCAGCTTGAGGGCTAAGAACGGTGCGAAGCCGCCCATGAGGAGGATCAACGCACCAATGATGGTCTGGGTAATCGACTGGGTTGCAGATGCTCTCGCGCCGGGGCCCACCGATTCGCCCAACCCGTCGGTGAGCACGCCCAGGCCGATGACGAAGATGATGACCAGGACCAGCTTGGACACGACCAGCGCCACCATCGTCTCGATCCACTTGCGCACCCACGACGTCGTGATGTCGGCCGTCGCCCCGGCAAAGGCCAGCGGGGCGAACACGGCGGCGACGATGATCAGCAGCTTGCGGACCATCATCGCTCCCCACACCACGATCACCGCTCCGAGCACGACGAGGGCGAGGACCAGCTCGACGGCCGGGTTGCCCGTCGCGGTGAGCGCCGTCGCCGAGAGGATCCTCGTGCCCATCTGGTGCACCGACCCGCCCGTCGCCGCCTGGACGAAACCGGCCGACAGGGCGTCGACGGCAGCGAGCAGGAGGGAGGTGACGGCGATGGCTGCGACGGCACCCATGAAGGCGACGAGAAGCCCCTTGAGCGCCCGAGCCAGGCCGGCGCCGTCTTGGCGGAGCACCGAGGCGATGATCTGGATGACGAACAGACCGGTGGCGACCACCACCGCCAACGTGGTCACGATGGCCAGGTCACGCGCCATGGCAGAGCCGGTGAGCGAGATGGCCGTCGCCCCGCTGATCTGAGCCCACAGCCAGTTGACCGCGGCATCGGCTGCGCTGCCGAAGTCGTACGCGATGGCTCCGAAGGCCGAGCCGGCGATCGACTTGGCCGCACCCCCGGCCAGGTCGGCCACGCAACCGACCGGGTCGATGACCGAGCAGGGCATCAGCCGAGCGTCCAGTCCCCGACCGCGACGGCACCGTAGCTATCCCGAACGTACGCCGCGCTGCCCAAGGTGACACTGAGAGAGAAGGGCTGCAGTGGCGTCCCCTGCCCGTTTGTCGACACGGTCATCGTCCCGGTGACGACCTCGATGGTCATGCGGGGGTCGCGAGGCTGCCAACCCTCCGAGATGATCTGGGTCCAGTCGGGGTCGATCTCGGCTTGGAGGTCGCTGACGGACTGGACCTCGTCGCGTTGGCCGTCGCTCGCCCATTGCGCTGCGCTCGGCGTGGGTGAGGTCGTCGCGCCGGGGAGGCCAGGGTCGGCCAACGACAGCACCAGGGCCTTGCCCGCCGCCGAGGCCGGGACGCCGGGCAAGGTGTTGGGGGCCTCTTCGTGTTCGGCCCATGCCAGCAGCTCGGCGCGGGACTCCGTGGCGTAGCTCGTGTCCAAAAGCTCGGTGACAAAGGCGATGGCGTACGCGCTCGGATCTCCCCTGTCTTGCGCCGAGATGGCCGGGAAGGCCGCGGACACCGCCGGTGTCGGCACGGTTGAACGCTCGGCCGCTGCGATCGAGGCGGGGGTCTCGGCGCGAGCCAACTGCGCGTCGATGTCTTCTTGCACCGCGCTCGGCGGCGGGTCGGTCGAAGAGGTCGGGCGACCCGGCGTCGAGAGGGTGTGGCCCGCGTCGGCTTGTGACACCCCGGAGCTTGTTGGCCGCGGGTGCGGTCCAAGCCCCGAGGGCTGGGCGCTGTGCTGGCTCGAGACCGCGACGAGCGCGACCGAGGCGCCGAGGCACGCCACGCAGGTGACCGTGACAACAAATCGACGATGGAACATCCACAGCGCACGCACGTCGACAACTTCCCCTGGCGCGGCCGGGTCTAAAGGCCCTTGCCGGCGGTGACAAAGAAATCGACCAAGACGTTGGCCCCCCCGATCAACATGGCGGCCACGAGAGCGACGAGCACCCCGGTCTTGCCTCGGCTGCCCAGGTGCGGGTTCGAACTGTGGGTGCCGATGGCCCACACGATGGCGGCGATGACCAGCCCGGCTACACAGGCGATCAGCCCGATGGTGAGCAGCGCGCCGACAATATTGCTCAGGCTGTTGATCCCCGGCAGGCCGGTGCTATTGGGGGAGACGTCGGCGACCGGTCCGGCGACACCGGCCCCCAAGGAAACAGCAAACATGACACGTCCTCCTCACGCTCGGCCGGCCAAGTCGGCCTACCCATGGAGTGGGCGAGCGGTCGGCCACCATCGGCCCCACCCAGTGCGGATTCGCAACCCCGAGTACTCCTTGGAACCCCCACCCGAGGGCGCCGGTCCAGACCATGTCGCTTGCTCGATCGATCCCAAGCGAGCTGCGGTGCCGGTGTCGACGAGTCGTTCCGTTGCGTTCTCTTCCCGCATCGAGGGTCGGCACGCGCTTGTAGCAGTCGTAATTCCCCAGAGCAACGCGACGTCGGGACGCCCGTTCCCGTGCCAAGCTTGAGCCCGTGACGAACACGCGCGCCGATCTTTTCCTCTATTCAATGAGGCTAACGGATCGTTTCACCCTCGGCAGAGCGCTCACGGACCTCACCCAAGAGGAATTCGACTGGGAACCACATCCTGGCGCGTGGGGCATACGGCGGCGCGGCGAGTCTGTGACGTCGAATCCGACGGGGATCGAAGGCAGCGAGTGGGTCAGCGATCATGACTATGAGATCGGAGCGGCCGCCAGCCGGGGCCAGACCACCGAGCCCATGACCACGATCGGCTGGCTGCTCAATCACTTCGGCCCCCGGGCTCTTTGCGGAGCTCGAGATCGTCGGCGGTACCACCGTGCCGACGCTCGGGGCCTACGAGGAGATGTGGGGTCGGAGCATCATCCCCACCGTGGAGGAGGCTGTCACTCGGTTCACCGATGGCTGGGCTGCGCTGAACCATGCGCTCCAGAGCACAACCGATCAAGTGCTGGAGCGAAAGTACGAAGGCCATCCCTATAAGCGCGGGGACCGGGCCTTGGCGGCCTTGCTGAACGAGGTGAGCCACCACGGAACCCAGATCTGTGTGCTGAGGGACTTCTACGCCAATGACCCGGGAGCGAGAAGATCGACGGCTGACCACTAGCCGAAGCGCCGATGGCGCGATAGACGAGCTGATAGAGCTCCTGTCAAAACCGTTGTGGCGGTGCGTCCATCGTCGGTAGTCGGGCTTCAGCCGAGGTGCCGGATGCCAGAGAGGCCGCCGGCCGTGAAGTTCGCCCACGTCTGCACGATGACGCCCTGCTCCGGATCAACGGCGGAGAGCACGAGCCCGTCGCCGACGAAGATCCCCACGTGACCGGGCTCGGCCAGCGTCCCGTCGGAGCCCGGGATGAGGACCAGATCGCCCGGAGAAAGCGCGCCATACCCCGCGACGGGCGTACCCGCATGGAGCTGGTCGCCGGTGTAGTGGTCCAGGGCCACGCCCGCTTGCGCCCATGCCATCATGGTGAGGCCGCTGCAGTCGAAGCTGTCCGGGCCGGCCGCCCCCCACACGTAGCCGTCACCCAACTTCGAGAGGGCGTAGGTGATGACCACCGTCTCGGCCGGCGTCGCACTCGAGGGGATGACGTAATCGATCGGCAACCCGAATCGGCTGGCGGGACCGGCCGGCTCCGCGCTGCTCTCCACGCCGCAGTTCGCCTCGGCGGCCAGGCCACCGATGGCCCCTAGGAGCACCCCGGCCAGGTCCCAGTTGGCTTCGTAGTTCGTACCGCCGGTGAACGCACTGTGCTGGACGTCTTGTGCCGCCACCCACGGTGTGAGGCTTTGCCAATCGGGCACCGATACCAGTCGCGCGATGAACATCCCGGTCGCGTCAGTGGGGTCCTGCTCCTGCGCCGCGGTGCCCCAGCCTGCCGTCACGCGTTGTTGGAAGAGGCCGAGCGAGCCCGCGTTGGCGCTCTGTGGTCCGAGGTCCTGCAGCGACGATTCGGTGTAGGCAACCATCAACGCGATCTGCGCACCGCGCTCCCCCGCTTCGAGCGTCTCCGCCGCGGCGACGATCGTCTCGGCGTTGGTGGCCTGCGCGCTCGTCAAGGTCGGCACCGGGCCGACCGGCACACACACCTCCTGGTCGAGCTGGCCGAGCACCGACGGCGCCGTCCCTTGCTCGGCGGATGCGCCGAAACCGCCGGCCACAACGGCCAGAGCGAAGAGGAGGGCTGCCCCCAGTACGCCCGCGCCTGCACAGAGTTTGGTAATAGCGCCCATGACCGACCCTTCCGAGGCCGACGCCACCCTGTCGCCGGGCTCTGTGAGGGAGGCGGGTCAGGCACCACCGACCGACCGCTACGCGAGCGCCCTGTGGATCAGATAGCGATGGCCTGCTCTGGATGACCGACCCTTCCGAGGCCGACGCCACCCTGTCGCCGGGCTCTGTGAGGGAGGCGGGTCAGGCACCACCGACCGACCGCTACGCGAGCGCCCTGTGGATCAGATAGCGATGGCCTGCTCTGGATGACCGACCCATCCGAGGCCGACGCCACCCTGTCGCCGGGCTCTGTGAGGGAGGCGGGTCAGGCACCACCGACCGACCGCTACGCGAGCGCCCTGTGGATCAGATAGCGATGGCCTGCTCTGGAGGATCGAGATCGGTCGGGGCAGCCGACGCGAAGACACGGCGGAGGTCGTCTCCTCTGCGAGAGCGATCACGGGTGCGCCGCCGGCGGCGCTCGGAGAAGGCCAGGACGGCAGGACACAGGTCGGGGAGGTCGGCCCGCCAGTCGGCCACGACGTGGGCGGGCACGTCCCGAGGCGAGCGCCCCGACAGGTGTCGCCACAACAACGAGGCCTCCGGATGGTGGTCCGTACCAAGGAGCAGGCGCGAGAGCGCCAGCTTCGTCGGGTGCGGCACGTCGCCGAAGACATCGGTGATCCGATTCGACCGGTTCGCCCTCCTCGTCGGTCGGGCCGCGGCCAACAACGCCAGCCCGCACAGACCGTCGGGGCGCTCAGCTGAGACGCTCTTGGCCTGGACCGCGTTCAGGTGATCGACCGCGATGTCCGCGTAGTGGTCCAGCCGCCACGCCGCCTCCGGCGTGACCATGTAGTGGTGCTCGCCCAACGACAGACGCAGGTGGTCGACGATGCCTTGGCCCAGCGAGGACGGAGCCGCGGGAGCGTGGGGTGCCTCGTCGGCCACCTCGACCTCCACGGCGTCATAGCTGACGAGATTCACGACGCGACCGAGGTGTCGGTGCACCTCTCGGTGCTCGGGGCGACAGCCGGCCTTGTGGACGACACCCATGAGGCGCGCCGGCGACCAGTGCCTCTGCTGCACCTGATGAGCCGCCGCAATGGCCGTTCGCACCATCGTGTCCACTCGATCGAGCATCTGCTCGGGCCAGGCCGCCATGACCCAGATGGTCAATGCCTCGTAGAGGGGTGACGCGGCCAGTTCGTCCCAGATTCTCTGCGCCTCGGTGCCCCGCCTCGACATCAGGTCGGCCGGGATGCCGTCTGGCAGCAGCTCCGCAATGATGCCCTCGAGGTCCTCGACCGAGCCTGGCGCTGGCGGCGGATAACCGGGAGGGCTCTGGGTGACCCGTGGGCGTCCGATCGAGCGTGCATCGGAGCTAGGAGAAGAGGGCGACATGGGCGGCTCCTTTCGTTTGGGGCCGTCATCGCGCCACGGGTGCTCCATCAGAACTCCAGCACTGATCCATCGGACGAGAACTCTGAGCAGATGTGATGGATCATTCGCCAAGGAACCAGCGACGGTGATGGAGTGCTGATGGACGACCGAGAGGTTCCAGCTCAACGATGAGATGGATCCCAAAAGGATCACCGTTCGAGGTGCATCAGGTCGTGCGGAGAACCACTTTCTTTCGCGTCGCCGCGTCTGAGGTACTCAGAGTGAGCTTCGACTCAGGACGTCAGGATGGCGAAGAGGGTGCCGAGGAGAAAGAAGGGTGCGAGCGGCAATGGTCCGGGTTCGGCCGCGTGCCTCAGGCGCCGGAGGACCACGGCGATCGCCGCCGTACTCCAGGCCACGAGTACCCCGAGCACCAATACCGATGACCCGAGCCACGCGAGGTAGAGACCGAGGACGCCGGCCAGTTTCACATCGCCCAGACCGAGCTGGCCCGGGAACGAGAGCGCCAGAGCGCCAAAGAACCCCGCCAGCGCGACCAGGCCGATGCCCGCTCGACCCAAGGGCCACCAGGACCCAGAGGTCGAAGCCGCAAAGCCGAGAAGGACGATTGCGATCGGGTAGGACGAGAACACGACGTGGTTCGGGAGGCGTTGCGTACTGACGTCGCACACGGCGAGTGCACTGCCGACAGCGCCGAAGTACAGGTAGGCGGGGAGCACCGCTGAGGCGCCGAGGCGCCACGCGAGCAACCCGTCGACGGCACCGGCCACGACGCACGTCCAGGCCACCAGGACCCGCGAAGCGACAGACGAGGGGCGACGGGCGGAGAACCGCTCTGTCGCTCCCGGGCTCGTCATGGCCGAGACCGACCACCGCCCGCGGCGGCCGGCCGGGCACTCAGCACCTGATGGACGAGGTCGGCCGTGGCGCGCTCAGGCTCGAGCTCGAGATCGGCCAAGTGGCCCACCAGGAGCCGCCAAATGCGCTGCGCGGCATCGGCGCGCCCGAGTCGCGCTTGGAGCTCGATGAGTCGGCGGTAGGCGTCCTCGCAGATCGCGTCCAGATCGATCGCCCGTTCCAGTGCGGCGACCGCCAGGTCGCACTGGTCGGCCTCGATATATAGCTCGGCCAGTCGAACTTGGGTGTCGAGCGCTCGGCGGTGCAGATCCTCGCGGACGGGCTCGACCCACAGCGCGTCGGCTGTCGGATAGAAGTCACCACCGTAGGCGGCGCTTGCATTTCGGAGTGCCGCGATCAGGTCCTCGGTCGAGCTGGCCTGGGCACAGAGTTCGAGCGCAGCCTCGAAACGCCACAGGTCGATATCGAGAATCGACGCGTCGGGGTGATAGAGCTGACCGACCTTGGCGATGATGGCAACGCCGTCCTGACCCGGGCCGTGCAGGCGGGAACGCAGGTTTCCGAGCGCATTCCAAAAGCGCTCGCGGCCACGCTTGGGCGGAATATCGGGCCAGAGCGCTTCGATGGCCGCCTCAGCGGTGGCACCGTGGACATGGAGTGCGTGCCAGGCCAGCAACTCGTAGGCGCTCGAACGCAGCCCACTGGCGATCGTCTCGCCCCAGGCCTCGACACGAGCGGTTCCGAAGAGGTCGACCTGGATTGGACGCGACTCGCACTGGCTGTCCACCGCCGGCCAGCGGAGCGACACGTCCGTACCTTCTGGGACACCACCCACAACGCCATTGGTGTCGACCTCCGGTCCGGTTTCACCCTCGGCGGGCTGGCCCGCCGCATCCCTCTCGTCGAACTCTTCGGCCTGGATCGCCGCGATGGGTCCGAGCAACTCTGTGGCGTCCGAGGCACTCAGCTGGAACAGCCGGCTTCCACTCAAGACGTCGGCAAGAGATCGCGGGGCGGCGTTGCGCACCCCTCCATCCTCTGCAATCTCCAGCCACGGACATGAGCCCGAGACCCCGTGCGCGCCATGTTCGGGGATCAGAACCAGGGCGGCCAGCCCGAGGCGGGTGCCCGACGCCAGCATCGAGCGCCACCGGTCCTCGAGCGGCGCCGGGACGACGTCGGTGATCACCACGAGGAGCGGCAGCGGATCTTCGGGGGAGAGCCGGCGGTGTGCGAGCGCGTCGGCCACCTGGGCGTCGTCGAGCCGCTTGGATCGTGCGACCATCGCGCGCTCTGACCGGCACAGCGCCGCCTCGAGCGTCTCGACCCGCTCGAGGCTCGGGAACTCGAGGTCCGGGAAGAGTCGATCAGCGAGTGGCCCGACGATGAGGACCTCCACGCCATAGGGGCCGTTGCGGGCAAGCAGCGAGGCCACCCAGGCCCGCAACACCTGCGTGGCTCCGGGGCCGGTGAGAACGAGCCCGGGCCACTCGCACAAGCCGAGACGCACTACGTCCTTCCTCAGGCTGCCGACCTCGATCACATCGGGCTGCTCGAGCGCATCGCTGTCGGGAATAGCGGACATCGACGCTTGTTCCTGGTGCACCACAGGGGCCAGATCCTCGTCCTCATCGTGGCGGGCTCTTCGGACCGCGAGAAGCAGATCGCGCAGGGCACCCGAAGGCGTCTGCGCACCTAGGCGCCGCATCGACTGCGGTGACTGGGCGTGAGGTGACTGGGCTCGATAGCCACGGCGGCGCCGCACTTGGACCGCGGCGAGCGCGGCGAGAACGCCCGAAGCGAACGAACCGGCGATGAGCGAGCCCGACGCCAGCGCGATCCCCGTTGCGCGCGCTTCGCTTCGCTGACCGGCTGGGTTGCGGGCCGGTGCCCCCGCCGGAGGACTCGCTTGATTAACCCCGGTCGAGTCTGCTCCCGCCGGCGGCTGACTCGGTGTGGTCGTTACCGCTGGCGCTGCGCAAGCCCGAATCGGTGGAGGGCTTGGATCGGCCGCCGGTGCCGCGAGCAGTGCTGAGGTCGCGGCCGACGGCAGGACCAGGGTCCATCCGGGGTAGATCCAGTGAGGATCACTGAGTGTGCGCCCGTCGGGCTGGGGGCGCCCAACGTTGAGCTGATAGATCGCTTGCCAGCGCAGGGGGTCACCGAGCTGGCGCTCGGCGATGCCCCACAGCGTGTCGCCGGCCTGGACGATGTAGCTGGGGGGCGAGGGTGACGCCGCCGTCGCTCCCGCGTTGTTGGCCAGAGGCGTTGCGACAGGGGCCGTTTCGGCCGTCAGGGCCAAGGTGACCACGCTCTGGCGGGGGCCGACGCCAGAGAGCCCGACGCGCAGCGGCGCGTGGCCGTTTCCTGGCACCGGACGCGGCAGCGCGGCGAGCACGGCCACGAGGACGGCGGCGGCCAGGTGCCCAACGAAGGGCTGCAGCGGGCCGGCGATGGCGAGTCGCGGCGCCGTCTTGCCGCGGGCTGCGGCCGGAACCTCCGCGAGCACCGCCGCGGTCAGGATCGCCCAACACAGCCACACGACGCACGCCAACGAGTCGATCAGGACCTGATCCGGGATGCCGTGCTGGTCGAGCGCAGTGGACACGCGTGACCAGCTCGGGACCTGACGCGGCAGGGGCCACCCGACGAAGTGCCACAGTGCCCAGGGGACCCCGACCACGAGCGCGACGAGAGCTGCAAGGGCGGCCAGTCCCTTGGTGATCTCGATGACTCGCCTCATGCGCCGAGTCCGCTCACGCCGTGTTCGGCCGTGGCGCTGCCGCGACCGGTGACCGTCAGGCTGCCGACGCCTCCAATGCCGAGGATCTGCATGGGCTGCGTGATCGACACCGTCACATCGACCTGGTTGCCATCGACCTCGACGGTGCCGCGGTGCCCGGTGGCCGCCAAATAGGACTGTGCCTCCACCTTGGCCTGGGGCACGTCGAGCACGACGTCGCCGGTCGCACGGAACCGTGCGATGTCGATGGCCTGGGCGCCGGCCCGCGCTGCGCTTTGGGCTTCGTCGATGGCCTGGACTCGTGCCGCGAGCGTCAGCCCACCGTCGAGCACAAGTCCGGCCAGGAGCAACAGCGCGAACGTGAAGACGACCACGAAGGCCGTGACCATCCCTTCTTCCCCACCCTCGCGCCGTCGCAGTTCTCCAAGTCGTCTCACCCGGAAACACTCCGGTACTCGTCGATCGGTGAGACCGCCCGGTTGGCCACCGTCTGGGTCCCCGGCAGGTCGAGCCCGGTGAGGTCGGCCAGGTGAACAGCACACGAGACGGTCACGGCCACCGAGCCACCGGGAGTGAAGTCGGTAGTGTCGACCGAGACCGCGAGGTGCGCGCAGGTGACGTGCTGGGAAGAGAGCGCGGAGGCGGCGGTCTGCTCGGCACTGGACGTGGCCACTTGGGGGCTGCGGGCGATAGAGGCGGCGCGCGCGGCTTGCGCGGCGACGCCGTCGACGTCGATGCGCGCGCCGGCCAGACGGCCGAGGGCAACGACGAACAGCAGGAGAAGGATGAGGAGCGGGGTCAAGATGACCAGCTCGACCGTGGCCGAGCCCCGCTCGTCGTCCCGCCACAAGCGGCCCGGTCTCATGGCCCCGGGGCGGCGGTCGTGAAGCGTTCAGACGGACCGGTTGCCACCGAGCGCACCGGCAGGCTCACGAAGGGCAGGATCGCTTCGGCTTGTCCGGTGACGACGACCGTCGTAGTGCGCGCGCCACGGGTGGCGCTGACACCCGGCTGCGTCAGGACCCCCGAACCGATCTGGGCGAGGATGCTCTGTGCTTCGGCGGTGGCGGCCTGGCCGCTACCTCCTTGGACGCGGCCGGCAGCGAGACCCTGCTCGGCGACGGCCTGGGCGACGTGGGTGGCGTGTTCCCAAAGGGCGAACTGGATAATCCCGAGGATCAAGAGCAGGAGCAGCGGCGTGGCGATCACGAGCTCGGCCGTGGCCGAACCACGCTCGTCCCGCCATCGGCTGGGCGGTCTCACGGCGTGTTTGTTCACGGGCTGCCACCGGTCGAGATGTTGTGGGCGGTCGAGATGACCTTGGCGGCGATGATGCCGACCGCGGTGATGGCCATGGCGACGAGCAGGGCAATGACGACCACCGCCTCGGTCGAGTAGCCGCCCTCAGGTTCGGCCCGTGCCGCCTGGAGGCGGCTGTGGAGCGCGGCGATCAACTGCCGAATGATGTTGAGCTGAAGGAACACGACACTGCTTCTCCTCTTTGTTGTTGTCTGCTTTCTCTCTCGTTGATCCAGTTCAGAATCTGCTGTCTTCGTGTTGTCCGCTTGTGTGTGTCACAACCCGGTCAGGACGCGCTCGACGGCCGGATACCCGATGAAGCACAGGAACCCGGCAAAGAGCAGGACGACAGGCAGGCTCATCTTCTCGGTGGCGGCCTGGGCGGTCGTCTCGGCCTCGGCCAACTGGTGGGAGCGCAACGAGGAGGCCTTGGCACCGAGCGAGGCGCGCACCTTGGCGCCCTCCGCGCCGGCGAGGCCGACACTGGCCGCCAGCTCACCCAGCTCGGCCACGCCGAGCTCGTCGCCCAGGCGCTCGAGGGCGGACCACGGCGTGTCGCGGGCGAGACGAGCGGCGTCGAGGCTGTGGCGCAACTCGTCGAACGCCCATCCCTCCCCGACGCTCGCGGCGTCACCGAGTGCGGTCTCAACGCCGCCGCCGCCGGCCAACGCGATGACGACCAGGTCCAAGAAGCTCCCAAGGGCGTGGCGGAAGTCCCGGCGCCGGGCCTCGGCCTCGGCGTGGATCCCGAGATCGGGCAGCACGAACCCGGCCACCGCGCCGACCAGCGATCCCCAGAGGGGCAAGGCCACGGGGAGGGTCGCGCCGGCCAAGCTCAACAGTGCGGCACAGTCGGGGACCAAGAGCAATCCGACGATGGCCAGGGTGACCTTTTCGGCCAGGTGCCGCTCGGTGTTGCGCCCGAGCACGGCCAGGTCGCGCCGTACCCGCGGCCAGATGACGACGCCGGCACCGGCCCGCAGCAGCACCTCGGCCAGCGGGCGGCCCATCCGGTGCGCGAAGCCGCCCGAATCTCGCGCCACAACCAGGGACGTCGGCTCGGGCATGCGGCGGAGCTGGGCGAGGGCCTCGGCCAGGGAGGGCCGCGGCGGCGCCATCCCCCGGACCATGAGGAACAGCCCGGTGCCGACGCCGGCGCCACAGAGCAGCGCGGCGATCACCGGCTCGCCTCGGACGCGGAGAGGTCCCTTGCGAGGAACCGGGCCGGTTCGGCGGGCCTGGTCATCTTGGCCAGCCAAGCGAACGCGGCCGCGAACAGCGCGCCCACCACAAGGAGCACGAGCTGGCCGGTGCCGCTGGCGTAGGGGGCGAGATAGCCATGGTTCACGACGGCGAGGAACAGCGCAAGGCCCAGCGTGATCCCGACGATGACCTTCACCGACGTGCGGGTCCGCGCCCGTCCGGCTTCGACGCGTAGGCGCATCGTGGCTTGGTTGCGCGCCGCGACCGCCAGTGTGCCGAGCAGCTCGCCGAGCCGGCTGGCCTGGTGCTCGGCCGCGAGCAGCAGCGCGGCGACCACTAAGTCGCACGTCGGGTCGGCCACGTCGTCCGCGAAGGCCCGCAGGGCGGGCCCGAGGCGCTCTCGCTCGAGCCGGGCGGCCAAGGTCGCGACGTCGCGGCGGATCGGCAGGGGCGCCACGCTGGCGGTGGCGGCGATGGCCTGTTCGAGGCCGGCCGCCCCGGCCATGGTCTCGCGCAACATCTCGGCCCATCCCGCCACTGCCTCGACCCGGGCGATCATGGCGGCCTGCGCTTTTGACTCGCTGAACAAGGCAGGGATGCCCCAGCACGCGGCCGCGGCAAGGAGTGCGGCGACCGGCCAGCCGGTGCCCGCGCCGACCAGCACCGCCGCGCCGAGCGCGATGGCCAGGCGCAGCGTGTGGCGTTCCAGACGCACCCGCGACACGGTGTGTCTCTGGCCCCGGGGCGGCACGCCGCGCAGGCCGAGCACAATGAAGAACGCACCAAGGCCGACGCCCGCGCCAAAGAGCACGAAGAGGGCGGTCACCGTTCCCACCACCCGCCGGGACGTTCCAACAGCTCCGGATCGAAGCCCACCTCGACCAACTCGTCGAGGGTGTTGGTGCGCAGGGCGACCCCCGGGACAGCCCGCCCTTCGGAGTCCGGTCGGAAGACCTCGTTGGAGACCACCATGGGTCCATCGGCGTGGACGACTTCGCGCACCGAGGACACGAAGCGTCGCCCGCGCGGGTCCTGGGCCAAGTAGACGACGAAGTGCACCGCGTTGGCCACCAAGAGGTTGGTGGCCTCGAGCGGGAGGCGCTCGGGCGCCTGCACGGCGTACGTCGCCAGCTTGGAGAACGCGCCCTTCGAGCTGGACGCGTGCAGCGTGGCCATCGACCCGTCGGTGCCCTGGGACATAGCGTTCAGCAGCGCCAGTACCTCCTCGCCGCGGGCCTCACCGACGATGACCCGGTCGGGGTTGAGCCGCAACGCCCAGCGCACGAGCTCGGCCAGGCTGATCCCACCTTCGCCCTCGAGGTTCGGTTCGCGCGCTTCGAGGGCGACTGCGTCGGGATGCAGCTCGGGATAGCGCTCCAGGCCGAGCTCGAGGGAGTCCTCGATGGTGACGAGCCGTTCCCACGGCGGGATGTCTGCCGCCACGGCACGCAGCAGAGTCGTTTTGCCCGCGCCGGTTCCGCCACAGATGATGACCGACTTTCGGGCCAGCATCAGGCAGCGGAGCAGTTCGCGTAGTGCAGCGTCCAAGGTGCCCATGCCCACCAGGTCGTCGGGGGTGACCTTCAGGTAGCGGTGGCGACGGATGGACAGACACGGCCGTGCCGCCACCGCCATCACCGCGAAGAGGCGGGACCCGTCGGGCAGCTGGAGCGACAATCTCGGCGAGCCCAGGTCGAAGCGACGCTCGCCGATGCCGAGGCGCGCCGCCGCGTTGCGCACGAGCTCGATCAGCTCCTCGTCGCTCGTCGCGATCGGATCGCTCCGCTCACGACGACCGTCGGCGTAGCGGACCCAGACCTGGTCGGCTCCATTGGCGTTGATGTTCTCGACCGAGGGGTCGTCGAGGAGGGGCTGGAGGCGGCCCAGGCGAAACAGGGCATCGAAGACGGCCCGGCTCAGGGCGTCGTCCTCTTGGGGAGGACGAACCGGATGCCCATGCGCGAGCGCGTCGCGGGCATCGGCGTCGAGGGCATCGGCGATGAGCTGGCGACCAAAGGCCTGTTCGTCGGCGCCGCGCAGCGCCGGGCGGCCCGACACCTGATCCGCACGCTGGCGTTCGGACAGCGCGCTCAGCACCTGGGCCCGCACCCGTTCCACCACACCGTTCTCCGCGGTCACGGCGCAGCCTCGATCGCGGAGACGTGACCGTTCTCGGTCGCAGCGCTCGCGACTCGCGCCTGTGAGGAGGCAGATTCGATCCCGTTCGCCAGGACGTCGGCGAGTGTGCGCAAGGCCCGCACCAGAGGTGTCCGCGTGAGCTGACGAGAGTCGACCGACATACACGCCAGCGCTTGTGCGGCATCGGGGTCCCAGGGGATCTGCCCGGCGACGCGCACCCCGAGCGCGTCTGCCACCTCGGCGCCCTGGTAGGGGCCCGACCCGATGAGCACAAGCGCCAAGGGCCGCCGCCGCTCGGTGCTGTTCTGGAGGAAGGAGCCGAGGGCGTGCAGATCGGCCAGTCGCGGCCTGACCGCGAGCACGTCGAGATCCGCGTGGTCCAAGTACGTCGCGTTCGACGCGGCAGGTTCGATGCGGCCGCAGTCCACAAACACCTCGGCGTCCAGCTCGCGCAGGCGGCCGAGCAACCCCGAGAGCATGGTCAGCGCGGAGCGAGCCCGTTCTGCGCTCGGTGGTCCGCAGAGGACGGCGCTGCCTCCGGGAAGCGGCTGCGCGTGTTCGAGCGCGATCATCGGCTCGTAATCACGCCGGGCCGCGGCGGCCAGACTCACCAACCCCGGCTCACAGAAAAGGCCGGCCGCGGCAGCAAGCGTGGCACCGGCGGGGTCCGCCTCGACGACGAGCCGCTGGCGCTGGCCCGGCCAGACCATGGCCAAGCCGGCTGTCAGCGTGGTGACGCCACACGAACGCACTGAGGCCACCGCCACAACGCTCATGACTCCCTCCTCAACGCCCAGACCCCGACGGGAGCTGCACCAGCGCGATCTCCCCGGCCGCGGCCAGCGACGCCACCTCAGAGGCGTCGCCCGGATCGACCTGCAGCGAGACCACGGCCGCCGCGCTCGAGCTCGCTGGCGTCGCATCGATCGACACCACCAAGGCCCGAATCGAGGCGGATGAAGTTGAGATCGGGCCCGTGCCCGACGAGGAACTGCCCACGACGGGGACCACGTCGGCGACGTCCCCTGCGCCGAGCGACGGCGGATACGCCCCAGCCTTGAGGGCCGCCGCCACCACATCGCTGTTCGCGCCCGCCAACGGCGCGCCGACGTCCGCCGCGCTGAGTAACGTCCCGGCCACCAGGCCGACAGTGGCGGGGCGCCCCACAACGCTCGACTCGCTCGTGGCGCGCACCGGATCGAGACCGGCGGTTGGCGTCACCTTCACGACCGCCACATCGCCCGGCTGTACGACCTGCCCCGCAGGTACGGCGTGGGCCACGGCGAGCACGTCCACGCCCTGCGCGGCGCGCACTGATGCCACGCCGAAAGCCAGGGCGCACCCGACCACGAGCAACACCCCCACCACGATCCACGGCACCTGTCGGCGCCGCTGGACCGCCGACCGCGCCGATGACTTCAGGTCGGCGCTCAGCGCACCCTTGCCGTTCGACTGGGTCGTCGCTGTCGTGAGCGGCATAGGCTCTCCTTCTCGTCGTTACTGACCGGCGGCGGTGTTGACCGCTTGGGACTCCGCTACGCGCACCGCGACCTGCGCCGCTGCGCCGGCGACCTGGCCGAGACTTCCGCCACCCGGTGCGCCGCTCGCCGTCCAGGCCACTTGCCAGTGGACGGTGGCGGATATCGTGAAGGCGCCGTTGGGTTGTCCCGCTGAACTCTGGGTCCAGGTGTAGGAGCAATTGGTGCTCGCGTTGGGATCAGACGAGCTGTAGGGCGTGCCCGGCCCGGCGCACGTGATCTGGTTGCCATCGCCCATGTTCCACACCACTTCGACCGGAGTGGCGGTGGCGGTGGCCGATACCGGGCCGGCAGCAGCTGTGGCCGAACGGCTCTGCCAGGCTGCAGGGTTGATCCACAGCCAGGTGCTCACATTGACTAGCTGATCGGTCGACGGCGGCGGCGCCATCTCGATCGAGGGCGCAGCGAGTGGCAGCTTCGAGAGCGCTTGCTGGGCCAACACGGCCGGATTTACCGGGTTTGCAGCAACTGCCGTGGTCTGAGTGTTGGTCACCCAGAACGGCGCGTCGGGAAACGTAATTGACGGCCCGCCACAGTTGACGGGAAACACCCACTGGCCGGGCGTCTGGCCTCCGGTGCCGAGCTCCTGCTGTGTCTGTGGGGGCGGAACGTAGTACGTGCAGCCGGTCGACGGAGCAGGATCCGCTCTGCCCGGAGCCGGAGCGCCTTGAGCACCTCCCGAGCCCGAAGCTGGAGTCCACGTTGTCTGGTCGCTTGCACTGACCGAGATCGTCCCGCCAGACACCTCAGAGCCGGTAGAAGTGACGGTACTGCTCTGGCCCTCACCGTCCGCAGCCCCCGCGGAGTTCGGCCAGAAGACGAGCACGGCTCCGACGACCGCTGACAACGCAATCAGTAGCCGGCGGGGCAGCTCCCATCCGTGACGTTCTGATCGGATACCTTCCAAGTTCCCACCGAGACTTGCTCCAAGGTGGCTTGGACGCCGTCGTGCTCTGGCTGCGTCACCGGCGGGACGGGTTTGCCCGTGGTGGAGTACACCAGTTCGATGGAACTGAACAGGCAATCGTGCACCGTCGCCTGGTTGCCTTGAATCGAGACGACCTTGGGATTCAACCGCGTCGTTCCCCGCCCGACGATTCCGTTTGCCTGATCTGCCACCAGCGCTCGTCGTACCGATGTGAGCTGACTGCCGGTCATCGTCTGGGCAAGCATCGGAGAGTTCGGGTCGGCCCGCTGCAGTGCGCCTTCGAACGCGGCCTGTTCGGCTCGATATGCCGCAACCACCGCTGCGCTCTGAGGATTCGTGCTCGTCGTCGTGGGCGAAGAATTGCTGGCCGATCGGTTCCCGGCGGCGTCCGAGCCTCCACAGCTTGCGCAGATCAATGCAACGCAGAAGGGCGCGACCGCCGCCACTGCTCCATACCCCCTCCGGCGTCGAACTCGGGTCACACCACAGGCTATGGCGCCCCTTGCCTTCGATAACACGATTGGCCTCCTCGGTCGGATTGCCGAACCCGTTGTGGGGGTAGGTGCAGTTGCACGGCTCTGCACTTCCCTGCCATACCTGTTTCCAACATCGGGCCAACCGGCTGAGACGGTCGGCGTAGGCGGGCGCGCGGTCGGGGGGTCCTTGGTACGGCGCCAGTTGGTCCGAGGGACCCGACCCATCGCGGTGATCCATCCCTATCTCAACGCGCGAGCGGCGCCTCGGTAACAAACAATTTCGGTGCGGACGGCGATTTGTCGCTGAACTGGAACGCCGTCTGGCCCGAGGTGAGCGAGCGGGTCCGCCGAACACTCAAGCGCCGAGGTGCGCCCGAGGACACGATCGACGACGCCCTGCAGTCGGCCGCCATGAAGGCGCTGTGCCACACGGACGGCTTCGATTCGCCGGAAGGCCTTCTCCGCTGGGTCACGGTGGTGGCCTGGAACGAGGTCCAGGCTGAATGGCGCCGTCGTGCGCGGCTCCAAGTCGGAGATCTGCCCGAACCAGTGTCGGTCGCTGACCCCGCGGTCAGCGTCGAAACTCAGATGCAACTCGACGCGGTGGTCGACGGCTTGGCCCAGCTGAGCGACGCCGAGCGCCGGGCCGTCTTTTCGGGGATGTCCCAGGAACCCGATGCTCGCCTTCCCGATGACGCCCGCTCCAAGATGCGGCGCTACCGCGCTCGGCGACACTTGGTCCAACTCGTCGATTGGTAGAACAACGGCCCTCGAGTTCGCAGTTCTCGGGCGTGCGGAGATCGCTGCCTGCACGCGGCCTCGGCCACATGGGCAACGGCGGCGCTTCTGAGCGCTCCTGGCGGGAACAACGATCACCGGTTGTCCTTGGCGATCCGTCGTACCTCCGCCTTGGTCAACCCCAGGACCTCTGCGGCGACCTCGACCCCCATCGTGGCGGCGACACCTGCGATGGCGGCTTCGACCTCGGCTGAGGCCGCTTCCACGAGGGCGTCCTGCTTTTCGATCACCTTGGCGCGACGAGCGCGCACGACGTCGAGCCGAGCCTTCGTAGCCGAATGACTCGCGACCGCCTTGGCAGCCGCGACCTGATGGTCGCGGAGTCGAACCCGAGCGGCGAGCGACACCGGCGTCGACGTGGCCACGGCCAATGCATCCTCCCTCGGCCCGCAGCGGGCCGTCGGTCCGAGGTCGACGGGCGACCATCATCTGCCCCCTGCGCCTCACTCCCTCCACCACGTCGAGGCGTGCCTGCCCGCCGTCTTGCCACCATCCCGCCGACCCGGACGGCGTCAAGGGCGCTCGGGCCGCAGGTCGCTGGCACTCCGCTGGTCGATCAACACATCGGCGTCCCGGACCCTTGACCCCAACCGGGCTCTGGCGGTCTCCGGCGGTCGACGGCGGGAGAGGCCCGCCCAGACCTTGGAGGTCCGATGATGTCTCCTCGCCAGGCAAGCACTATGGGCACCTGGGTCGACCTGGACCGGCTGAGCCCCTCGGTACTGCGCCATCTGGCGGCAGCCAAAGAGCGCGCGTCACGCCCTCGCTACGACGACACCGAGGCCATGGCCGAAGAGCTCGCCGCCATGCTCATGGCCGGAGACCGTCCCACCATCGGCTGGTACCGCCGGCATCGTCGCCCCGAACCTCCCACACCCACTCCCTGAGCTCGGGGCAGAGGCACCGCGGCCTTCGCGAGCCGGTCCCGCCGGACTGGTGTCGCAGCCGAGTCCTCATGACCCATGTGTCCGTGGGCGGGGACCGAACGATAAGCGCCGTGCCCATGACCAGAACCACCGGCGCTTCACGGCGTCAAGTCGCCGGCTCGGCTCACAAGAACTTCTGGCGGCTTCGCGATCGTTGAAGTTCGCCCTGCGGGCGAACCCGCCAGAACTTCTTGTTCGGCCCAAGGGCTGCCCTCGCCGGAACTTGACCCCGCTTCGCTGCCGGCGGAAGTGGCCGTTCATCGAACGACGCAGCGGCGTCGTTCGCAAGGAACGAAGCCCAGAGCAAAGGAGCAAGACAATGACCACCACCATCACCGGGAACCTGACCCGCGAACCCGAGATCCGCTACACCAAGGAGGGCCAAGCTACGGCCCAGCTGGGCGTGGCCGTGACCCGACGTTGGCAGGACCGCACGACCGCCGAATGGCAGGAGGCGACGTCGTTCTTCGACGTCGTGTGCTGGCGCGACTTGGCCGAGAACGTGGCGCTGAGCCTCATTACGCGTAGCTCAGGCGGATAAGGACTCGATGACCTGGATCGTTGTGTGGTGGACATGTCCAGGTCGCACCTGAGGTCGAGGTCGCGCTGGACGCCGTGAGTGCAGTTGGCGTGTGGTCAATGCGCGCTCAGCCGAGATCGACCGTCACGCGACCTGTCGACTTCTCCGGGTCGTCGCGACGGTCCCGCAGCGCGCACTGGTCGGCGAACACGACAAACTCAGCTGGTTCCATTGCCACGCACAGGCGCCAAGAGGTTGTCGGCGTCGCTCCGGTAAACCGCCTTCGTCCGTGATCCTTGGTCACGGGCTCCGTCGACTCCCAGCTGGCTGGGTCCTCCGCTTCCACAGCGTGTCCGGCTCGACACTGGCGCGCTGTCCTTGTCCTCAGGGCGACCGGCGCTGACTTCGACACGGCGTGTGATCCCGCATGGGCGAATCGTGGCCGCCAGTCGGTCGGACTTCCCGAAGTGCGCGTCGCCTGCATCTCTCGATGAGCGTTTCGGAGGAGTGCTGGTCGTCACGAGCACCGATCGGTTCTTGGTGCACTCCTTGTCGATGGGTGGCACTGCTCGGGCAACACGTTGACCCCCAGCCTCCCGGCCCGCAAGGCGCCCGGAAACTGGCCAGCGCCGCTCACTTCGCTCGCTGGGCCTTCGGCCCCCGCTGCAACTTTCCGGTGCGGCCCCGAGGGCTTCCCTTGCCCGCCGGGATTGCTGGGGCTCTGCGGTGAGCCGTCAGTACCACCAATGAAAAGGAGAAGCATCATGAACACAACGACAGTGATCGGAAACCTGACCAGGGAGCCCGAGATCCGCTATACGCGAGAGGGTCAGGCGACCGCCCAGCTGGGCGTTGCGGTGAACCGCCGCTGGCAGGACCGGGCCACCCAGGAATGGCAGGAGTCGACGTCGTTCTTCGACGTCATCTGCTGGCGGGACCTCGCCGAGAACGTGGCGCTGAGCCTGGCCAAGGGGATGCGCGTCGTCGTGACCGGCCGGCTCGAGCAGCGCACGTGGGAGACCGAGGACGGAGAGCACCGCTCCAAGGTCGAGATCACGGCCGAGGAGGTCGGGCCGAGCCTGCGCTTTGCCACGGCCGACGTCCACAAGACCGGGCGTGGCGACCAAGCGAGTGTCGGAGCCTCCGGCACCGTTGGTGACGAGCCGTCCTGAGGGCCTCGAAAGCGGGGGTCCCTGCGGGGACCCCCGCTTCTCATTCCCCCACCCTCGTCGCCGTGCCGAGAGTGCAGGTCCGTCGGAGCTCGCCGTGGACGGCCTCGAGTTGGGCGCTGAGCTCGACGACCTGGTGGCGCAGCTCCTTGTTCCTCACCAGTGCCGTCT